>ERZ773059.83-NODE-83-length-47649-cov-8.039690_pt1 | contig 47649 bp, 43 predicted proteins | sample MGYA00580514_ERZ773059 | MGnify/ENA primary metagenome ERZ773059 (study PRJEB29015, sample SAMEA2737981) | human oral metagenome | biome: human oral; feature: human-associated habitat; material: dental | place: China | collected 2056 ...
AATAATTATAAATTATTTCTCCACTCAAGAAGTTTTTCCACATCTTCTTGTTTGATATAATTACTAGCTACCGCTTCTTCTATTAAGAAATTGTAGTTTGTTAATGTATGATATTCTACATTATCTGTTGCAAAGGCATCTTGTGCTTTTTTAAGTTCATAACTAAAAATTGCAACCACCCCTAGAACCTCGGCTCCAGCTTCTTCTAATGCTTTTGCAACTTTTAATGAAGAAAGCCCAGTTGAAATTAAATCTTCTATAATAACAACTTTTTGTCCTTCTAGTAGTCGCCCTTCTATTTGATTTGTTTTACCATGTTTTTTAGCAGAATCTCTTACATAAATCATTGGAAGATCAAGTACTTCACTTACCCATGCTGCATGAGGAATACCAGCTGTTGCAGTTCCTGCTACTACCTCTACTTCTGGGAATTTTTCTTTAATAACTTTGCTCATTCCAGCAGCAATTTCACGACGAATTTTTGGATATGACATTGTAATTCTATTATCACAGTAAATTGGTGATTTAATTCCTGACGTCCAAGTAAAATAATCATTTGGTCTTAATGCCACCGCTTCTATATCTAACAAGTGTTTCGCTATTGTTCTTTCTAAAGTCATGTTTATTCTCCTTTTAATCTTTCTTCGTAAATTGTTCTTTTATTAAGTTATAAACTTCAAGTGGATTTTTTGCTTTTGTTATTGAACGTCCTACTACAATGTGAGTACTTCCCTCATAAGCCGCACGTTCCGGTGTTGCTACACGCTTTTGGTCCCCCACTTCATCAGTCTCAAGTCTTATACCCGGTGTTACTTTTAAAAATTCTTCTCCACAATTTTCCTTAATTACTTTCGCTTCCCATACGGAAGATACTACCCCATCTAGACCAGCTTTTTTTGCAAGTTTTGCATAATTTATTACACTCTCTTCTAAACTTACACCTACTAACTGCTCTTCTTTTACTTGTTTTTCAGAAGTAGATGTTAATTGTGTTATCGCTATAACATTAGTTTCCGGGCTTCCACCTTCAATCATTCCACGTTTTGCTGCAGCAAGCATCTCATATCCCCCTGCTCCATGAACAGTAAGTATATCAACTTTGAATTGTGCTAAACCTTTTGTTGCTCCATAAACTGTATTTGGTATATCATGCAGTTTTAAATCTAAAAAGACTTTATGTCCTAAAGATTTTATTTTTTCCAATACTACAGGCCCATTTTGTAGATACAATTCCATTCCAACTTTTACAAAAAGTTTTTCATCTCCAAATTTTTCTAAGAAATTCATAGTATCTTCCAGCGTAGGAAAGTCTAATGCTATTATTACATCTTTATTCATAAATTATTCTCCTTTTCATTTATTTATGAGCACGCCCACGTAAATCTAATATATGCTCAACTCCGAGTTCATCAAGTGCTGATTCGAGCTTGTCGATAATTTTTGGACAAGCATATGGGTCTGTAAAGTTTGCTGTTCCAACTGCTACAGCACTGGCTCCTGCTGAGATAAAATCAATTACATCCCATTCATCCATAATACCACCCATTCCTATAATTGGAATATTGACGGCTTGACTTACTTGATAAACCATTCTTATTGCTACGGGTTTAACCGCTGGACCTGATAAGCCACCAGTTACATTAGCAATTATAGGTTTACCAGTTTTTCTATCTAACCTAACTCCAACTAAAGTATTAATCATCGTAATTCCGTCTGCGCCACCTTCTTCTACAGCTTTCGCCATCGCTACTATATCTGTAACATTCGGTGAAAGTTTGACGTATACCGGTACACTCGAAACTGCTTTTACTTTTTGTGTAAGATTTTTTGCTGTTTCTGGATCAGTTCCAAATTGGATACCACCATGTTTAACGTTAGGACATGAAATATTTAATTCTAAGGCATAAACATTTGGCGCCTTACTAATATGTTCAGCAACATAAACATAATCATCTATTTCACTACCTGCAACATTAGCAATTATAGGAACATCGTATTTTTCTAATTCTTTTAATTTAGTTTCCATTATTTCATGAACGCCTGGATTTTGTAATCCAATTGCATTCAACATTCCACTTGATGTTTCTGCAACCCGTGGTGTTGGATTACCAAAACGTGGTTCTTTTGTAGCTGCTTTTATAATAATTGCACCTAATTTTGACAAATCATAAAAATTCGCATATTCTAATCCGAAAGCAAAACATCCCGATGCCGGCATTACTGGATTTTTAAGATCTAAACCTGGTAATTTCACTCTTAATCTCTCGCTCATACTTCCTCCTATAATGCTATTTCTTTCGAGTCATAGACTGGCCCATCATAACAAACTCTTGAGATACTTCCATCTTGTTTTTCACAAACACAAGCATAGCACGCACCAACACCACAGGCCATTCTCTCTTCTAATGAAATATAGCCCATTTTTTCTTTATCCATCTCAGTTAGTGCTTTTAACATTGCCAGTGGTCCACAGCTATAGTATTTATCATACTTAATTTTCTTATCTTCAATAACATTAGTAACAAAGCCTGCTTCACCATAACTTCCATCAGCAGTTGCTACATACGTTGTTCCTAATTCTGCGAATTTTTCTTCATAAAAAACATCTTTTTTATTATTAAAACCTAGTATATGAATAGTATTTATCCCTGCATTTCTGAACTGCTTTGCAAGTTCATATAAGGGTGGTACCCCAATACCTCCACCTACTAAAAGTGCCGTTTGTCCTTTTTCCAATGAACTTATCTCATATCCTTTTCCTAACGGCCCAAGCACATCTACTAAATCTCCCGTTTTTAATTCAGAAATTTTTGTTGTTCCTGCACCATCCGCACGATAAATCATCACAAAGGTGTTCTTATCCTTATTAATTTCACAAATTGAAATAGGTCTTCTTAGTAAAAACTCATAACCATTATTTACCTTTATATTAACAAATTGGCCTGGAGTATTCATTTCACAAACTATATCGCCATGTAATTCTATTCTAAATATTTTATCAGCAATCTTTTCGTTACTTACTACTGTTGTTAAATAAGTATCCATCTACACACTCCTTCTCATGAAAAAGGAGAAGATAACTTTAAATATTGATTTTATAAAATCAAATCTATCAAGTTAACTTTCTCCCCTTTTCATTAAATTTTTATAGCTATTAATCCCACTCTATATAAGCAGCTTCTACTTTTATAACTTCATATAATTTCTCTTCATTTTCTACTAAGTCCCTTATTATTTCTTTGAACTTTTCTGCTTTAATTTCATTTTCTGGTGAATAATCGTAGTACGCTGTAAACATTCCTGCTTCTGGATCAAAATCTATCCCCTCTAATATTTCTGGATAATTTTTCCAAAGATAATAATTGAAAAATGCCTCCCAGTTATACCCATTCATATAAGCATCTTCACAAAGTTCATTCATTTTTTCACCGATATTAAATGGTTTATCATGTTCAATATTAAAAGTGATATTAATTATATTGCCATATTTCAAGATTTTCACATAATCCATACTTTTACTCCTATAGTGGTAAGATATTAAATGAGATTGACTCTAATACTTTTAGTAGCGCATCAGCTGTATCAAGTGATGTTAGACATACAATTTCTTGTTCACTTGCAACACGTCGAATCTTGAATCCATCTTTTGTTACATCTTTATCTTTTGATGTTGTATTAACTACTACATCAACATCTCCATTGTAAATTGCATCTAAAACACTATACTCACTTTGATTAATTTTTCCGACAGCAGTTACTCGTAAACTATTTTCTTCTAAGAACTTCGCTGTTCCCTCAGTCGCTAGTAGGTTATATCCAATGTCAGAGAAGCGTTTAGCAATGTTCAGTGCTTCTTGTTTATCATCATCACTTATCGTAAATAAGATATTTCCTTGATCGCTTATTTTAATACCTGCTGCAAGTAGTCCTTTATATAGAGATTTTTCTAAAGTAGAGTCACTTCCCATTACTTCTCCTGTTGATTTCATCTCAGGCCCAAGGGTTGTATCAACATCTTTAAGTTTTTGGAAACTAAATACTGGAACTTTCGTATAAACATTTGTACTTTCTGGTAGTAATCCTGTTTCATATCCTCTAGATTTAAGTGTTTCCCCTATAATTGCACCAGCTGCAAGCTTGGCCATCGGTACTCCTGTAATTTTACTTAGGAACGGTACTGTACGTGAACTACGTGGGTTTACTTCAAGAACGAATACTTCTCCTTTGCTAATTACATATTGAATATTTAGTAATCCAACAATATTCAAGCCTTTTGCCAATTTAATAGTATATTCTATAAGCTTATCCTTTTCATTTTGAGTTAATGTTTGTGGTGGGTAAACTGCTATTGAGTCCCCAGAGTGAACCCCTGCTCGTTCAATATGTTCCATAATACCTGGAATTATAACTGTTTCGCCATCGCTAATTGCATCAACTTCAATTTCACGTCCTACTAAGTAACGGTCAGTTAATACAGGATGTTCTGGGCTTAATTTAACTGCTGTTTTCATATAACGACGTAATTCTGATTCTTCATAAACAATTTCCATAGCACGTCCACCAAGTACGTAAGAAGGTCTTACCAATACTGGATAGCCGATTTCCTCAGCATTTTTAACTGCTGTTTCTACATCAAAGGCCGTTTTTCCTAATGGTTGTGGAATTTCAAGCTTGCGTAATAATTCTTCAAATTTATCTCTATCTTCCGCATTATCAATTTCTTCTAACGCTGTCCCTAAAATTTTCACACCATGTTTTTCTAATTTTGCAGCAAGATTAATTGCTGTTTGTCCACCGAATTGAACCACAACTCCAATTGGATTTTCATGGTTAATTATTGCCATTACATCTTCTTCTGTTAATGGCTCAAAGTAAAGTTTATCAGAAATTGTAAAGTCTGTTGATACAGTTTCTGGGTTATTATTAACGATAATTGCTTCATAACCTGCATCTTTAATTGCCATTACAGCATGAACTGTTGCATAGTCGAACTCTACCCCTTGACCTATACGAATTGGTCCAGATCCAAGAACAACAATTTTCTTCTTATCGCTAACAATTGATTCTTCTTCTTGTTCATAACTTGAGTAGAAGTATGGTGTTTCTGATACGAATTCCGCCGCACAAGTATCTACCATTTTGAACACTGGCGTGATATTTTTTTCTTGACGTAGCGTATAGATTTCATCCTCTGTTGTATTCCAGCGATGAGCTATTACTTTATCAGAGAAACCATATTTTTTAGCATATTCTAGTAAATCTGTATTACCTACATTGTCTTTCAAATCATGTTCAATATCGATAATATTTTGCATTTTCTCTAAGAAGAACATATCGATTTTAGTTATATCATGGATATCTTTTGTGCTTTGTCCACGACGTAGCGCTTCTCCGATGAAGAATAATCTCTCATCCCCTGCTTGTTTTACTTTATCCAAAATTTCTTCTAAAGTGAACTCATCACCATTTGGTAATCCTAAATGATGAACTCCGTATTCAAGAGAACGAATAGCTTTTAATAAACTTTCTTCATAAGTTCTACCCATCGCCATAACTTCTCCAGTAGCTTTCATCTGAGTTCCAAGTTTTCTATCAGCATTTTCAAACTTATCGAATGGGAAACGTGGGATTTTACTTACAACATAGTCAAGTGTTGGCTCGAAACATGCATAAGAATTTTTTGTAACTGGGTTTATAATCTCGTCTAGTGTTAACCCAACTGCAATTTTTGCCGCGATTTTTGCAATTGGATATCCTGTAGCTTTTGAAGCTAAAGCTGACGAACGTGATACCCTTGGATTTACTTCAATAATATAGTATTTGAATGATTCCGGATCAAGTGCAAGCTGAACATTACATCCACCTTCAATTTTTAATGCACGAATAATCTTTAATGACACATCACGCAACATGTGGTACTCTCTGTCCGTTAATGTTTGAGATGGCGCTACTACAACTGAATCTCCTGTATGAATACCAACTGGATCTATATTTTCCATATTACATACTACAATAGCAGTGTCATTTGAGTCACGCATTACTTCATATTCAATTTCTTTAAATCCAGCTATAGATTTCTCTAATAAACATTGTGTTACTGGTGAATAATGTAATCCGCTACTAACAATTTCTTCTAAATCTTTTTCGTTATAGCAGATTCCTCCTCCAGTTCCTCCCATCGTAAACGCTGGACGAACAATTACTGGATAGCCAATCTCAGCGACAAAATCATATGCTTCTTCTACGGTAGTTATAATTGCAGATTCTGGAACTGGTTCATTAAGTTCATTCATAAGATTTCTGAATAATTCACGGTCCTCCGCTTGTTCTATCGAACTAAGTTTAGTTCCTAATAATTCCACTCCATATCTATCTAATACACCACTTTTGTGAAGTTCTACTGCAAGGTTAAGTCCTACTTGTCCTCCCAATGTCGGTAGCAGCGCATCAGGACGCTCTTTTCTTATAATTTTACTAACAAACTCCAAAGTTAATGGTTCCATATAAACTTTGTCTGCTATTTCTTTATCTGTCATTATCGTCGCTGGATTAGAGTTCACTAAAATAACTTCGTATCCTTCTTCTCTTAAAGAAAGACATGCTTGTGTCCCAGCATAGTCAAACTCTGCTGCTTGACCGATTGTAATCGGTCCAGATCCTATTACTAAAATAGTTTTTATATCATTACGTTTTGGCATTTTTATTCTCCTTAATTTAGCATTGATACTTTAGATTCTTACTATAAAATTTTGTATTATTTTTTACTTTCTTTGAATTCTCTCATATTATCGATAAATTGATCGAATAAGTAGTTAGGATCGTGTGGTCCTGGTGATGCTTCAGGATGGTATTGTACTGAAAATACTGGATATTTTTTATGACGAACACCTTCACATGTTTTATCATTTACTGAAAGATGTGTAAGTTCTAATTCTGTATCTTTTAATGAGTCAATATCAACACTATATCCATGGTTTTGTGATGTTATATCAACTTTACCTGTAAGTAAATTTTTAACCGGATGATTAGCTCCACGGTGCCCAAATTTTAATTTATAAGTTTTTGCACCAGACGCAAGCGATATAAGTTGATGTCCCATGCAAATTCCAAAAATTGGAATCTTTGGCATAACTTCTTTAAGCATTTCAATAGTTTCTGGAACATCTGTTGGATCTCCAGGTCCATTACTAAGCATTATTCCATCTGGATTTAATCTGAAAATTTCTGCAGCAGTTACGTTATGAGGTACTACTACGATATCACAATTACGTTCATTTAACTCTCTTAAAATACCTGATTTCATTCCAAGGTCGACTAATACAACTCTATACCCATTACCTGATGATAAAAATGCTTTAGGTGTTGAAACTTGTTCAATTTGATTTGTTGGTAAATTAGTATTTCTTAATTTTTCCAATTCTTCTGTTGGATCCATACAAAGATCTGTAATTATCCCTTTAATCGTACCGTGTTCTCTTATCTTTCTAGTTAAACTACGTGTGTCGATTCCTGAAATTCCCGGTATATCTAATTCCTTTAAAACCTCATCTAAACTATATTCTGTTCTAAAGTTTGATGGCTTTTTACAAACTTCACGAACAACTAAACCTTTAATGCTTGGATTAATTGTTTCAAAGTCATCTCTATTTATTCCATAATTTCCGATTAAAGGATACGTAAACGTAACTATTTGACCGTTGTATGATGGATCTGATAATGTTTCTTGGTACCCCGTCATTCCTGTATTAAATACTACCTCTCCTGCCATAGCTTTATTCGCACCAAAACCATAGCCTTTATAAACCGTTCCATCTTCTAATATTAGCTGTCTATCGTAACTGTACATAGCTTTTCTCACTTTCTTAGTTTTTCATATTATTAAATTTTATATCTTATATATCAAATACTTCTGAATCTTTATAAGCTACTTTTCCTTCGCTTAGTGTTAAAACTGGTATTCCGTAAATTTCTTCACCTACATATGGTGTATTACGCCCTTTTGATAAGAATTTTTCTGGATCAATTTTTAATGATTTTTTTAAATCAATTACTACTAAATCTGCATATCCATTTTCTTCTAGGCGACCATAAGGTAATCCAAATGTATCTGCTACTTTTTCAGTCATTAATTTCACTAATAAATCTAGTGAGAATACACCAGTTTTTACAAATTTTGTATAAAGTTGACTAAACGCTGTTTCACTACCAACAATACCAAAAGCTGCTTTACGCATTGTTAAATCTTTTTCATGTGTTGCGTGTGGTGCATGGTCTGTAGCAATAACATCAATTGTACCATCTAATAATCCTGCTATTAAAGCATTTCTATCTTTTCGCGCGCGTAAAGGTGGATTCATTTTCCACATTCCATTATCTTCTGGAATATCCATTTCATCACTTATAAGATGGTGAGGACAAACTTCACATGTGACTTTTATTCCTGCTGCTTTTGCTTCTCTTACAACACGTACTGATTCTTTTGTTGATACGTGGCACACATGATAATGACAACCTGCTGCTTCTGCTAGTAACACATCACGTGCAATTTGAACACTTTCACAAACTGATGGTATACCCGGAAGATCAAGTTCACGACTACGACGACCGCAGTGCATACATCCCCCACGGATGAGTGAATTATCTTCACAGTGTGCAACGATAGCTTTGTTTAACTTCGCAGCAACCATCATTGATTCGTACATCATATTAGCGTCTTGAACACCACGACCATCATCACTAAATGCAAAAACATAGTCTACTAATTCCTCAAACTCAGCGTAATCCTTTCCTAGTTCACCTTTTGTAATTGCACCATATGGTATAGCTCGTATAACACTATCTCGTTCAATAATATCCAATTGTATTTTTAGATTTTCATAATTATCTGGTACTGGATCTAAGTTCGGCATTGGCATAGCTGTTGTAAATCCACCACGAGCTGCCGCACGAGATGCATGATAAATATTTTCTTTATATTCAAATCCTGGTTCTCTCCAATGAACGTGAACATCAATAAATCCAGGAGAAACAAACTTTCCTCCTAAATCTAAAACTTTCTCAACATTTTCTTGGATATTTTTATCAATTTTCACGATTTTTTTATCATCAATCAAAATATCTTTACTAACTAAAACCCCATTTTCTAAAATTTTACCATTTTTTAAAAGTAGCATATCTTTTCTCCTTCTTATAAATTATTATCTTTTATTATTTTTTCAATCATTGCTTGACGCATAAACATACCATTTTTCATCTGTTCAAAGATTACGGACTTAGGTGCTTCAACTAACTCAGTATCAATTTCCATTCCACGATTAACTGGTGCAGGATGCATTACTATTACACTTTCTTTCAATTTATTATAGCGTTCTTTGGTTAAGCCGTAATTATTATGATATTCCTCTTTTGAAAGCCCCATTTTTGAATCATGCCTTTCATGTTGAACACGCAGTAACATACAGACATCTACTTTATCTATAATTTCATCAAAATCAACTACATCTCCTAAAGTTTCATCTTTGAAGATATCTGGACATACAAATTTGACTTTAGCCCCTAATCTTGTCAACATATTATAATTACTTCTTGCAACTCGAGAATTTTTAATATCACCAGCAATTATAATATTCAGATTTTCAAATGTTCCAAACTTTTCATACATTGTCATTAGGTCAAGTAAACACTGGCTTGGATGTTCTCCACTTCCATCACCGCCGCTTAAAATTGGTATATTTAGGTTTGATAATTCATTGTAATATGCATCTTGGCTATGACGAATAACCAGCATATTGCAACCTAACATCTCCAATGTTTTACAAGTATCATAAAGTGTTTCTCCCTTATTAACTGATGATGTTGCTGCATCAAAGTTTATAACATTAAGTCTATGTTTGTGCTCTGCAACCTCAAAACTGTGTTTTGTACGCGTTGAATTTTCAAAGAATAAATTCGCTACATAAAGGTCTTCTCTAGCTTCTACCTTAGCCCCATTCTTAAGTTCTAAAGCACGAGTTATAAGTTCGTATACCTCTTCATTTGTTAAGTCTGACATTTTTACTATGTTCCTCATAGTGTTCCTCCATTTTTTTAATAAAAAATACCTTGCGTCCAAAGACAACAAGGCATGATTTCATAATCAACTTAAATTTAAATTCTAGTAATAGATACACTAAAATTTAGTTATATCTAAATACAGCTATACTATTCTAGTATACACTTTAAATTCAATCCCTTGTTAGCCTCTCTGGACTAGCTTAAAAAGACTTATATTTAAATTAATAATATTTCTTCGCTTTTATCAACTTCTTTAAGATAAACTTTAACATTTTCTTTTTTTGAAGTTGGAATATTTTTTCCAATATGATCTGCACGAATCGGAAGTTCACGGTGACCACGATCAACTAATATTGCAAGACGAATAGCTTTAGGACGACTAACATCCATAATTGCATCAATAGCAGCACGTACAGTTCTTCCAGTATATAGTACATCATCAACAATAATAACAACTTTTTTATTCAAATCAAGTTTAAACTTTGGTGTTGTAATTTCAGGCTCAAAACTTTGCTTTTCAAGATCATCACGATAAAACTTAATATCTAAACTTTCAACTGGAATATTAATATTTTCAATCTCACCAATCTTTTGTTTTAATCTTTTAGCAATATAAATTCCTCTTGTTTGAATTCCTACTAAAACTATTTCTTCTAATTTATTTTGTTCAATAATCTCATTAGCAATTCTTGTAATCATTCTTGAAATCATTACTCCATCAAAAAGAACTCTTTTTTTCATACTTCACCTCAAAAAAATAACCTACTCATAAGAGCAGGACAGCATGTTTAAACTAGGTATATTCATTCCAATAAAACTAATCTTTGCTGACCTCTCTGGATCACATTAAAGATATATTATTTAAATTATTATCAGTATATATTATATTAGTAGAAATGTCAAATATTTAACTATAGAACTCAGCTAAAAAACATAAAGACAAAGGACAATAATATACTTAATTTATAAATAGCTTAATAAACGAATAAACTATATTACCTCTCCTTATTGACTTTATAATCAACATATTTTCTTCTTCCTAATATTTAATAAAGATATTTTAAGAGGCAAGATAATATTTCTATTATACTTGCCTATATATTTATACTTTGCAATATTCTTCTACCATTTTCTTTAACACTGGCACTACTTCTTCAAGAAACCAAGGATTTTTATTGTGCCATCGGAAATTTAGTGGTGATGGATGAACTATTGGAAAATACGTTGGTAAATATTTTTTATAGTTCTTAACAGTTTCTGTTAAATTTTTTTCCTTCTCATCTTTTAAGTAATAATCTTGAGCATATTTTCCTACTAAAATAATAAGTTTAATATCAGGCATTAACTCCAACGCCCTAGGATGCCATTTATGAGCGAAATTTTTTCTTGGAGGTAAATCTCCACTTTTCCCTTTTCCAGGATAATAAAAATCCATAGGAACTACTCCGATTAACCCGGAATTATAAAACATTTCATTATCAATTCCCATCCACTCTCTTAATTTTTCTCCACTTTTATCATTAAAGAATATTCTGCTCTCCTGTGCTTTTATTCCTGGTGCTTGACCTATTATCAATATTTTAGCTGTTTTAGGTGCAGAAAATAATGGCTCAATACCATTATCTGAATATACTTTATTATCTATATCTAACATTATATCTTTTTTTAATTGTTCAAACTCTCTATCCAAAATTATTCATCCCCTCTACATCATATTATTCCTAAAGAAAATACATAGAAATTCTATTCATACAAATACAATATACTCTTGTCCAAAAGCCTCTTTCATGCACTTTTTCTCTGTAAGTTTTAAGAGAATTGTCATATAGAGCCAATATAATATAGGAAGTACGAGTACCCAAAGACTAGCTTCTATCAATAACATTCCTGTAAAAACAAAGAAAAATACAGAATATATTGGATTCCCTAAAACAGAATAAATCACTTTAGTCAAAAGAATATTATCTTTTAACAGCTTTACCATTTTTTGTACAATACAGCCTATATCCATAATGTTACTCCTAATTAAAATAGATAATATACCATCAATTCCGATTCACTAATTCCCAAAATTTAGATTTCTTTTTTTAGATACATATATTGATAAAAATCTTATAATTAAACAACTCCATACATAAAATAACCCAATTCCCAATATTGACCTCTTTATCTTTTTCATTGGTTTCTCCCTCCCACTAAACCTAGATATTACTTCCTAATTAATTCCACTACCGCCTCCACAGCCGCTGTTCCAGGGAACATATCTATCGGTTGAATACGTCTAATTTTGTATTTTCTAGTAAGTACTTTTAAATCTCTAGCTAATGTTGATGGATTACAGCTAACATAAACTATTTTCTTCGCATCTACATCTAATAAATTTTTTGCTAGATAACCTAATCCTGTTCTTGGTGGATCAACTATTGCAACATCAAAATTAATTCCTTTTTTCTTCCAGCGAGGTACAATTTTATTAGCATCACCTGCTACATATGTACAATTCGTTAAATTATTTAACTTAATATTATTATTTGCATCTTTTATAGCATCTTCTACTATGTCTACACCATATACTTCATGACATTTACGACTCACATATTGTCCAATTGTCCCTACACCGCAAAAAGCATCAAGAACTATATTCGTTTCTCTCAAATCAGCAAATTCTACAACCTTATCATAAAGTTTTTTTGTTGCTCCTGGATTAAGTTGGAAAAATGATTTGGCTGATAACTCATATTGAGTATCACCAATTTTTTCAACAATATAATCCGAACCATATAAAGTTATATTTTCACTACCCATTACTAGATGATCATTATCATTCGTTACGTTCAGTACTATACTCTTAACTATAGCTTCACGTTTAATCTCATTAACAACTTTATCTAAATTTTTAATTTTATCAGTATTAGCTACAAATGTTAGCTGAACATCTCCATTATAAAATGAAGTACGAGTCGAAATATATTTTACGCCATAAGTCTTTTTATTTGTAGAAATTTCTACTTTATATTTTCCTAAACATTTTTTAGCAAGACTAGTAATCTTATTACCATTTTCATGCAAAGCAATATCCTCATTTATTTCTACAAGATCATTACTTCCTTCTTTATATAATCCAGCAATTACTCGACCATTACGAACCGCAAGAGGAAACTGATTTTTATTACGATAATGTTCTGTCATAGGCGATGCTAAAGTTTTTAGAACCAATTTATCTGGCTTTGGTAATTTATAATACTTATCAAAAGCGTCTAATAAAATATTACGTTTATACTCTAGTTGTTTTTCGTAACTAACATGAACTAACCCATATGCTCCACTTTCTGCATATTCTTTTTTTACAGCTACTCTATATGGACTTGGCTCTTTTACTTTAACTAATCTTCCTATAATGTATTTTGGGGTTTCTTCCATAATTTCACAGACAATTACCTCATCTGGAAGAGCACCTTTTACAAATGTAATTTTCTTTTTGTAATAACCTATTCCTTCGCCATTAATACCAATTTTTTTAATCGTTAAAAGGACATTTAATTTTTTACCACTATTTTTCTTTTTCATTTTAACCTCTTCATAAAGATAAGCTGAAGAGAAGTGAACTACTCCTACCTCAGCTTATAATTTTTATTTTATAGTTTTAATTTCATTATCTAATTCTTCTACTAAAGCAATTAATCTGTCAATTTGAGTTAAATCAACCTTTTCAGGTTCAATATTTTCTAGTTCACTCGCAAAATCTTCAAATTTAGTTTTTAATTCTTCTAAAATATTATTAGGCATGATATTCTCCTTTTTTCTTCTCTATTCCATTATAATATAAATCAGCAAAAATTCAACTCATAATACAAAATTACTAAAAGTTTTTTAATTATTACTTTATTATTAATTTAGTTGTGATTCTTAGTCTATCGACATATATTTCAATAATCATATAATCTTTTATATTATCTATACAATTATTATCTGGACTTTTTATGTATTTTAAGGTAGTATTTAACTAGGAGTGTTATATTATGAATTATACCAATTTTAAAATTTTAAATATAAATTTTACATATATTTTAGATTATATGACAACATTATTTAGCGATATTCGTTTAGATATTGATATTTTATTAACAATATTTCTAATTATAAATACATTACTAGCATTCTCTATAGTTTTCTTAGAATATCAAACTACCCATTCCTCTTGGGCTTGGATTTTAGTTTTATTCTTAGTTCCCTATTTAGGTTTTATCCTATATTTAATTCTTGGGAGACCTATTTATAGAGAGAAAATCTTCCCTTTTACTGATGAAGAGAAAATTTCGTATCAAGAAAATTTATTAAAACGAACTACTCCATACGAAATTTCAAAGGAAGAACAAATCATTTATAAGTATAGAAATTTAATAGAGTTAAATTATGAAACAGATAAATCTTTCTTATCTAAAAAAAATAGTATTAAAATTATTACAGATGGAAAAGAAAAATTCGAATTATTGTTCGAAGATATAAAAAATGCCAAAAGTTATATTCACATTCAGTACTATATTCTAAAAAAAGACGGTATTGGAAAGCAATTATTTAATTTACTTGAGCAAAAACTTAGAGAAGGTGTAAAAGTATACATCTTGTATGATGATATAGGCTCAAGGAAATTAAGTATCTCCTCACTAGGAAAATTAACAAAAAATAATGCAAAAATAAAAAGTTTTTTCAAATCCAAACTACCACTTATAAACTTCCGTATGAATTATAGAAATCATAGGAAGATAGTAGTTATTGATGGAGCGATTGCTTATACTGGAGGTTTTAATGTTGGTGATGAATACTTAGGATTAGATAAAAAATTTGGCTATTGGCGCGATACTCATCTTCGTATTGAAGGCGAAGCTGTTGGTTCGTTAGAATTTCGTTTTATTGATGATTGGAATTCTCAATCATCCACAAAAACGGAACATATCAAACTAGAGGCTGATCATATCGCCACACCTGTTGATAATTACTTACCTATACAGATGGTTTCTAGTGGTCCAGATAGCAAACTTCAAAAAATAAAATATGGTTATTTACACATGATTTCTCGTGCAAAAAAATATATCTATATTCAATCGCCGTACTTTATCCCCGATGAAAGTGTCATGGATGCTCTAAAAATGGCCATCCTATCAGGAATTGATGTCAGAATAATGGTACCAAATAAACCTGACCATATGTTTGTATATTGGGCAACCTATTCGTTCATTGGAGAACTAGCTTCTCTTGGTGCAAAAACATATATCTACGAAAATGGTTTTATACACACAAAAATGATTATCATTGACGATGAAGTAACTAGTTTGGGTAGTGCAAATTTTGACTATAGAAGTTTCAAATTAAATTTCGAACTTAATGCTTTTCTATACGATTACAAAACCACAAAAAAATTTAGAAAAATATTTTTAGAGGATATAGAAAAGTCAACTTTAGTATCTTATTCTAAATATCAACAACGAAGTTTAATAATTAGAATTAAAGAAGCTTTTGCACGCCTTATCTCGCCTATTCTTTAGTTGTTTTATAATAAAAAATATGGTATATTTATACATAGTTACAATTAGGAGGACAATAATTAATGAACAAGTTTAAAAAAGCTATTTTACCCGTAGCACTTAGTGTATCGGTTATAGGATTAGCAGGATGCTCTGGAGGAACAAAATATATATCTAGTAAAGCAGGAGACGTGACAGAAAAAGATATCGTAGAAAGCATAGGAGCTAGCCAACTTTCTAAAACAGCCACTAGTATGATGATTCAAAAAGTTCTTTTAGATAAATATAAAGGAAAAATTAATGAAAAAGCTATTGAAGAGCAACTTCAAAAAGCTCAAACACAATATGGTGGAAAAGAAAAATTTGAACAACTTTTAAAACAACAAGGGTTTACTTTAGATAAATATAAAGACGGGCTTAAAGTTAAAGCTGCTCAAACTCTTTTAATAAATGACTATACTGGAACTAACGAAGATAAATTAAAAGAAAGCTACGAAAAAAATAAGCACCAATATCATTTAGCACATATCCTTATAAGCGTTAAAAGTGACTCTAATCCTAATGGATTAAGTGATGAAGATGCTAAGAAAAAAGCTGAAGAACTACATAAAAAAATTAAGGATGGAGAAGATTTTGCTACTCTAGCAAAAGAAAACTCTAATGATACTGCTAATGCTTCTAATGGTGGAGATCTAGGTTGGTCTTCTAAAGAAGATAATTCATTCGTTAAAGAATTTAAAGAAGCTGCATATGCACTTACTAAAGATAAAGTATCTGACGTTGTAAAAACTTCATTCGGATACCACATCATTAAAGTATTAGATGAAAAAGACGCTACTTTCGATGAAATGAAAGCAACACTTGCTGAAAAAGCAGCAGAAGAAGCTGTTAAAAAAGATTCTACTGTAGTAAGTAAAGCACTTAAAAAATTATTTGAAGAATACAATGTTAAATCAAGTAATAAAGATGTAGAAGCATATCTAAAATCTATGTTAGAAGGAACTAAATAGTAATTGCTAAACAAATAACTTATGCTGTTAAATTCAGAATATAATCTGAGCTTAACAGCATAATATTTTTAAAAAAAACAAGCCCAAATGATAAATGAAAAACTGTCATTTGGGCTTATATTTTAATTAACATCGTCTCGTGCACCTAATATTTTTATAGCATTTTTTATTCTATCTTTTGTTGGTGGATTGATATCATTTAATTCGTATTCAAGTCCTAATTCTTTATATTTGAATTTAGCCATATCATGATATGGTAAAACTTCAACTCTCTCAACTCCATCAAGTGTATCAATAAACTCACGAAGTTTTTGTAAATAATAGTCATCATCCGTCCATTTTGGAACAAGAACATGTCTTATCCACATTTTTGCTCCATTATCGCTTAAAAATCTTGCAAATTGTAGAATATTTTTATTTGTTCTTTTTGTAAGTTTAATGTGTTGCTCATCGTCGATATGTTTTAAATCCATTAAGAATAAATCTGTTAATGAGATTAACTCTAATATCTTTTCGTTCATAGTAGGAGTATTCACATAGAAACCACCACATGTATCAACACAAGTATTAATATCTAGTGCTTTTAATTGTCTAAATAATTCAAGAACAAAATCTAATTGTAGAAGAGACTCTCCCCCACTTACTGTAACTCCTCCACCTTCGCTAGCTTCAAAGAAATTTCTATACTTAACTATTTCCTTAGTTAATTGACTTACTGTAACGACTTTAGCATCAGGATTATGCATTTTCCAGGTATCAGGATTGTGACAATATTTGCATCTTAACATACACCCTTGAAAGAAAACTACATATCTTATTCCTGGTCCATCTACATTACCAAATGATTCTACAGAGTGAACATTTGCAGTTAGTTCATTTGTATCCTCAACAGGTGCTAAATTAGATAGTTTCATAATTTGCCCCCTCCTTTACTGTTTTCTATATACTTATTATAACGTATTCTATAACTTTGTGTAAATACTTTTACAATATTTTACAATAAAAAAGTGGGGACTAAAAGCCCCCTCCTTTTTTTGTTTAATTATTATATTACATGAATTGGTGCATTGTACGGCTTAATACGTCACGTTGTTGTTCTGGAGTTAAACTGATTAGACGTACTGCGTATCCTGATACACGAATTGTGAAGTTTGGATAATCTTCTGGAGATTCGATAACTTTAAGTAAAGTTTCTTTGTTAAATACGTTAGTATTTAAGTGGTATCCACCTTGTTTGAAGTATCCATCCATCATTGCTGTTAAGTTTTTGATTTGGTCTTGTTTAGTTTTACCTAATGAGCTTGGTGTGAATGCTGCAGTTAAGCTGATTCCATCACGGCTGTATTCGTATGGTAATTTAGCTACTGAGCTTAAGCAAGCTAATGCTCCACTTTGGTCACGTCCGTTCATTGGGTTAGCACCTGGAGAGAATGGTTCTCCTGCGCGACGTCCATCTGGAGTGTTACCAGTTTTCTTACCGTATACTACGTTTGAAGTAATAGTTAAGATAGAAGTTGTAGTTTCATCTGCACGGTAAGTTTCATGTTTTTTAAGTTTAGTCATGAACACTTTTAGTAACTCAACAGCGATTTCGTCTGCGCGGTCATCGTTGTTACCAAATGTTGGGAATTCACCTTCAATTTTGTAGTCAACTGCTAATCCAGTTTCATCTTCAATTGGAGTAACTTTAGCATATTTAATAGCTGATAAGCTATCAACTGCTACTGAGAATCCAGCGATACCTGTTGCCATAAATCTTCTTACTTTAGTATCATGTAATGCCATCTCTAAGCTTTCGTAAGAGTATTTATCGTGCATGTAGTGGATTACGTTTAATGTATTGATGTATAGTTTACATAACCATTCCATGAATACATCGAATTTAGCCCATACTTCATCATAGTTTAATACGCCACGGATTGGCTCAGTTTTTGGTCCAACTTGAACACCTGATAATTCATCGCGTCCACCGTTGATTGTGTATAGTAAAGCTTTAGCTAAGTTAGCACGAGCTCCAAAGAATTGCATATCTTTACCAGTAGTCATACCACTTACACAACAAGCGATAGATTTGTCACAAGTTCCTAAGAAATCTGCTAATAATTCATCACTTTCGTATTGGATAGCACTGTGGTTGATTGAAGATTCTGAACAGTACTCTTTGAATCCTGTTGGTAATTTAGTAGACCAAAGGATAGTTAAGTTTGGCTCTGGAGAGTTACCCATGTTGTCTAATGTGTGGATGAAACGGAAGTCAGTTTTTGTAACTAATGATCTTTCTGCATCTAACATTTCACCAACAATTAATGTAGCCCAGATTGGGTCCCCTGAGAATAATTGGTTGTAGTCTGGAGTACGAGCGAATTTAACGCAACGTAATTTTAATACTAAGTGGTCAATTAATTCTTGAGCTTCAGACTCAGTAATTGTTCCATCTTGTAAATCTCTTTCGATATAAATATCTAAGAATGTAGCAATGTTACCGATAGACATCGCAGCACCGTTTTGTTGTTTGATAGCTGCTAAGTATCCAAAGTATAACCATTGTACAGCTTCTTTAGCGTTTGTAGCTGGTCCTGAAATGTCGAATCCGTAGATTTTTGCCATTTCTTTTAATTCACCTAAAGCACGGATTTGTTCGCTAACTTCTTCACGATCACGAATAACGTGTTCAGTCATAACTCCGTCAGCTCCGATTTTAGCTAAATCTTCTTTTTTCCAAGCGATAAGTTGATCTACCCCGTATAAAGCTACACGACGGTAGTCACCGATGATACGTCCACGTCCGTATGCATCAGGAAGTCCAGTGATAACACCAGATTTTCTTACTAAACGCATTTCTGGAGTATAAGCGTCGAACACACCTTGGTTGTGAGTTTTACGGTAGTCAGTGAAGATTTTGATAACCTCTTCATCTACTTCATATCCGTATGCTTTACAGCTGTTTACAGCCATGTTAATACCACCAAAAGTCATTAAAGCACGTTTTAATGGTTTGTCAGTTTGTAATCCAACGATTTTTTCACGATCTTTATCGATGTATCCTACTCCATGTGAAAGAATAGTTGAAGGAATACTAGTATCCATATCTAATGTTCCACCAGCTAAACGTTCTTGACGCATTAACTCATTGAATTTTTCTACTAAAACTTTAGTGTTTTCAGTAGGTCCAGCTAAGAACGAAGAATCCCCTCTGTACTCTGTGTAGTTAGATTTGATAAAATCTACTAAATCCACTTCTGTTTGCCATTTTCCACCAACGAATGCTTTTTTTTCTGCAACTGTTGTCATATTTATGTCACTCCTTAAATTTTTATAATATAGTGTGAAAAATAAATTTATTAATTAAACTATTTGTTACACTTTTAGTGTACCTTAACACTATTTCTGTTACAACACTATTCTATGTTAAAATGTGTACATTTTGTGAACGTTAGTACTAATACACTTTATATTTATTTAAAATAAATTAGCCTATATATAGTAAAATATTAGTTGAAATTATTGCAAATTCTTTTGCAAGTAAGATGAAAACTCTTACATAAGCTATTTTGATTTTTAAGTATTTTTTAATAAATAAAACTGTTATTATACTGTTGTTATTTTTATGATATCGTATATAACACATTTATTATATTACATTAAATTTTTGGCACTAAAACTATTTGAAACAGGAGATAATTGATAGTAATTGTCAATTATCTCCTGTTTTACTATTTATCTAGTATTTTTTAAAAAATATTTAATAAATAACCATATCCTTCTTTTTCCATATCCTCTTTTTTTATAAATTTTAATGCAGCGCTATTTATACAATATCTTAATCCACCTAATTCTTCTGGACCATCTGGAAAAACATGCCCCAAATGAGAATCACCCACTCTACTTCTTACCTCAATTCTTTCCATAAGATGAGAGGTATCCTTGTAGTATTGCGTTACCTCTTTTTCTATTGGCTTGGCAAAGCTCGGCCAGCCACAATTAGATTTAAACTTATCTTTTGACGAGAATAATGGTTCTCCTGTCGTTATATCTACATATATTCCCTCTTCAAAACTATCCCAGTATTTTCCTGTATAAGGACTTTCTGTCCCATCTTCCATAGTTACAGAATATTCTATTGGTGATAATAGTTTTCTTAATTCTTCTATATCTTTCTTTTTATAATTATCTGCGTTTATTTTATTATGTTCTATATCCATATTTATCATCCTTACTACTTCTCTAAATATTGTTTTAAATCTTCTATAATATTGTTCCCATCTTTCAACCCTAAATCATAAACTTTTTGTAGCTTCTCTATGTCCTTTTCTAGACGCTTGATTGTAATATTTTCACTCGGCCTAATTACAAACAGTTTTTCTTCTTTCTCCAATTCAACTATTTTATCAACTGTATCATTATATTCTTTGTATCTATTCTCTAGTTTTTCTACTAATTTTGGGTATTTTTTATAAAACATTTTGTATTGAATACCCATTGTTTTTTCTTTTCTATATGTTATTGGGCGTGTTAAAATAACTATTACCTTGTCAAAATCTTGCTTTTCAAAGAAATCAACGGGGATACTATTCGTAATACCACCATCTAAATATTTCTTATCTCCTACTTCTATTATCTCTGAGATAAATGGTAACGCAGAAGTAGCACGTAAAGTTTCCATTTGCTTATAAGCATCTTCTATTTTTATAAATTCTGCTTCTCCTGTTTCTATATTAGTCACCGTTGCAAAAAAGTTTATAGGTGATTCTTTAAAAGTTTTATTATCAAAAACATCAAGTTGAAATGGCAATTTATAATATGTAAAATCTTTATTTATTAAATTCCCTGTTTTTAACCAACTCTTTACATTCATATAGCGTTTATCATTTATATATTTCAAATTATAACGCAAAGCGCGCCCTCTTTGTTTCGAGACGTAATTAACTCCAAATAATGTTCCTGCTGAAACCCCTACTACATCTGTTACTTCTACATTATTATCTAAAAAGATATCGAGCACCCCAGCGGTAAATAATCCACGCATCGCGCCACCTTCTAAAACTAAACCTATTTTCATAAAATTTCTCCTTCCTTTATAAATTGTCTTTATTATATCATTTTTCATAATTTGTTTAAATATATTTACTTTAAAATTCATTTATGATATTATTTTACACAAATAAACTCAATTATAGTTAATATATGAGGTGAAATATGAATATTCTTCTTATTGGGGGAAATGGCTTTTTAGGTGAATCCTTAATTAAAGAAGCCCTAAAGAATAACATAAACATTAGTTATTTATCTAGACATAAAATAAAAAACAAAGAATTAAGTCATATTAAGTGGATTCAAGCAGATATCTTTAATATAGAAGAAATTAATATAGAAGAAAAGTTCGATGTCGTTATTCATTTAGTAGGTACTATAAAAAACAAAAATATATATGATAGATTAAATACACAAAGTATAAAGAAATCTATTGAACTTTGTACCAAGTTCAACATTAGCAAACTAGTTTACATCTCTGCAAATGGTGGATTTAAAGATTACTTCAACAGTAAAAAGCAAGCTGAAGAATTCGTTAAGTCCTCATCATTAAATTATCTTATAGTACGTCCTGGGTTAATGTATGGAGCTAGTAGACCGTCATCTTACTTTAATGTTTTACCAATAAAAATTTTTTCAGCACTAAATATTTCATTTTTCAAAAATGTCTATCCCTTACCTGTATCAAAAATTTCAGAAAAGATTATTTGTACTCTACTAAATAACCCTAATGTTAACTATTTAAATATAGAAGATTTAAAATAAGTCGCAAACTGGCGACTATCTAAAGTCATCGGTTTTTATTTATGACATTTGTCATATTCCTATATGACAGAGCTTACTAAATAAATTATTTATTTCTCGATATAATATAAGTAACAACAAAAGAGGTGTTTAATATGATAAGTAAAAAAATTATTACTGCAAAAAATATAAGTAAAGTCATAAAGGATAAATATATTTTAAAAGATATTTCATTCGATATATCAGAAGGCGAGTGTGTAGCTCTTATCGGGCCTAATGGAGCTGGTAAAACTACTCTTATGAATTGCCTTCTTGGTGCTAAGTTTATAACTTCAGGAGATATAAAAGTTAATAATTTGAAACCAACTGATCGAACATTAAAAAACTATGTTAATGTTTTATCGCAAGAAAATGCTGTTCCAGAAAGATTGAAAGTCAATGAACTAATAAGTTTTGTTCAAAAGCTTTATACAGATCACTTAACTGATCAAGAAATTGACAACATACTTAGATTTGATGATAAACAAAAAGATACATTAGCTTCAAAATTATCTGGTGGGCAAAGAAGATTACTTTCTTTTGCACTTACTTTAATAGGGAAGCCAAAAATTATTTTCCTAGATGAACCAACGGCTGGTATGGATACTTCTACTCGTATTCGTTTTTGGGAAATAGTTAACAAATTAAAAAACAATGGATTAACTATTATTTATTCTTCTCACTACATAGAAGAAGTAGAGCATACCGCAGATAGAATATTGGTTTTACATAAAGGCGAGTTAATTCGTGATACAACTCCTCATGCTATGCGCGCTGAAGAAGTAGAGAAATTCTTTACTTTACCTCTCCAATATCTTGAAGTATTAAAAGATAATGAAAATGTCTATAATTTGGAAGTAAAACATGATAGCTTCAACTTCCTTACAAAAAAACCAGAAGAAATTTGGACATTATTACAAGCAGCCGGTTGCACATTAAAAGATTTAGAGGTTCAAAACAGAACTCTACTAGATAGCGTTTTTGCTACAACGAAAGAAAACTAAGGGGTAAAAAAACATGAAAAATCTTACTACATTATTAAAAATGGAATTTATATTTACAAAAAGAGCACTTTCGAATTTTACTATGGGATTAGGTTTTCCTGTTATCTTCTTTGTTCTATTCTCTGGAATGCAACAATTTGATAATGCTGAGATACAAGCACGTGTTGTAAAAGATATGCTAATTTCTATGACTGCATTTAGTAGCATTAGCTTTGCGTTATTTTCACTACCATTATCAATCCGTGAAGATGAAACAAATAACTATCTACATCTAATAAATAATTCACCGATAAAATTATCTGAGTACTATATTGCACGTTTTATTCGTATTATTTTTACTTTTATTACAGCTGTAATTGTAGTATTCGTTGTTGGTCACTTCTTACGAGATGTAAATATGAGTGCTCGCGAATGGATTATGGCTGGTGTTTTAATGGTTGTTGGTTGTATAACATTTTTAGGAATTGGGGTATTACTAAGTCTGATTAAATCAGTTGAAAAATTAAGCCTTTTTGCTAATATCTTATATCTAGGTCTGGCTATGCTTGGAGGATTATGGTGGCCTACTTATCTTTTCCCTGAATGGCTACAAAATATTTCTAAAGTAACTCCAACATATCACTTATTAGAATTTGTTAATAAATATCTAAAAGAACAAGTATTTTCTTTCACTTCACTTAGCGTACTACTAGCATATGGAATTGGTTTTACTATTCTTACTTTAATTATCAAGCGTAAAATAGAAATTAAATAAATTAAAGGTGTGTGATTATCTTATTCACACACTTTTATGTTTATGATATTATTATAGTAGAATTTATTAAATTAAAAGGAGTTAAGCATGAAAAAAATATTAGCCATAATATCAAAAGAAAACTCACAGTTTTATATATCCCTAGTTTTTTTCGTTTTTCCCTTCATATACACTATAACCGGAACCTATCCGTTATATATTTTATATTTAACAATTATTGCAATAATAGACTACATTGCAATTTTATACACAAAGAATAAATATATAATTTTTACTCAGTGGAGTTATCTAGTATATTATGTAATTTACATGACAATTATCATTCATCCTATGAATATGCTATATACTTTTTACTTAAGTAGTTTATTAGTCTGGCGTTTCCATGATAACTATACTACATACAGAACTATTAGTTTTTTAGTAACTATAAATTATCTAATGATTTATATGTCACTGACCTCTTACAATATAGCAGATAAGGTAATTATGTTTTTCTTCTATTTCCTTTGTCTAGCCTCATATTTTTTTCAAAAACATAATTATGAAAAAAGTATATTAACAGAAGAACGTAACAAACGTAATGAACATATTAATATCTTGCTTGCTGAAAATGAACGCAATAGAATTGGTCAAGATCTCCACGATAGTATCGGTCATACCTTTGTTATGCTGAAATTAAAGGCGGAACTAGCAGAAAAATATTTAGAAAAAAATAATATTGAAGCTGCAAAACAAGAACTTGGTGAGATTAGTAAAATTAGTAAGGAGTCAATGAATAACACTCGTGAGATAATTAATAAGTTAAAACAACGCAGTATTGAAGAAGAACTGCATATAATACAAGATATTATGGATATGAGTAATATACAAATAGATGTCAAAAATAATATCTTTAATAAACCTACTGAAGTGCAAGAATGGACTCTTACTATGGTACTAAAAGAATTGGCTAATAATGTTATTAAACATAGTAGTGCAACAAATTGTGATATAATTATTAGTGAAGATAAAGAAAATTATTCTTTGCTTTTCTCTGATAATGGTTGTGGTTTTGAAAAAATAAATGGTGAAGAATTAAAATCAATAAAAGAGCGTTTAAAAGCTGTAGATGGTAAAGTAGAGATTGTCTCAACTAAAAAACCTACTACTATTAAAACTATAATAACAAAAAATACATAAGGAGAAGTATTTATGAAATTACTTATCGCTGAAGACCAAAGTATGCTAAGAGATGCAATGGCTAAGCTCCTTTTGATGGAAGAAGAAGTTGATGAAGTCTTCCAAGCTGAAAACGGCAAAATTGCAATGGATTTAATATTAAAACATAGTATCGATGTCGCTATCTTGGATATAGAAATGCCAGAAGCCACTGGTTTAGATACATTAGAATTTATAAGAGAAAAAAATATTGATACAAAAGTTGTTATAGTCACTACATTTAAAAGGGTCGGTTATTTTGAACGTGCAATTAAAAGTAATGTTGATGCCTATGTATTAAAGGATCGTTCGATAGAAGAACTTATGGCCACAATAGAAAATGTTTTAGCTGGACATAAAGAATATTCACCGGAACTTATGGAAAACATCTTTATGAATCATAATCCCTTATCTAAACAAGAAACTTTGTTACTAAAAAAAGTTAAACATGGGTTGTCTAATAAAGAGATAGCAGCAGAATTATTTTTATCGGAAGGTACAACAAGAAATTATATTTCAAATATTCTAACTAAACTAAATTGTAAAAATAGAACGGAAGCTGTAAAAAAAGCTACAGAGGAGGGATGGATTTAATATGAATAAAAAGGAAACATCACTGATTCTTTCTAGAACTTCTCTAATTATATCACTAGCTTATATGGCACTTTTATCATATTTTTTTATATTTTCGTTAAATAATACGGATGATCATTCTGGTTTAGGTATGTTACTTGCCTTTATGCTACCACATCTTTTTGCTTTTTTATTAGCAGTTATTTTAAATATTATTTGTTCATTTAAAAATGCTAATTCTAGAATATTAATGATAGTAACCCTTATATTTTATATTATATCGGGGATCCTTGGGGGAATTTTTCTCCCATATGTTTATGCTACTGTAGTTATACAAGTAATATTATTTATACTTGCCGTTATACAATATAAAAAATCTAACCTAAAATAACTTAGGTTAGATTTTTTATTTATTGTTTACCAAATTATAACTTAGCTCAATTAATTCTTTTACATATTCTATATCTATATTATTGTCTAAAACAACACTTATCCAATGATTTTTATTCATATGATATGCCGGAAAAATATTTCTATTATCTATTACGGTCGAGATTTTACTAGGTATGTGTTTCAAGTTAACTATCTTTACCTTTGAATCTACAAGGCTATCTTTTTTTTAGCTTATTGTATTCTACATCTAAAAACAATGCATACCACTTACCTTTTGGGGTAACTAATGCTTTTATATCTGGATTCGTTTTAAATGGTTTTACTATAGTACTATTATATTGATCTTTTACATAATGCAATACATCTTCATATATGACACTTTCTAAACAAAGAATTTTTTCCAATACATCTTTTACTTCTTCTCTAATTGCTGTTACTATTTCTCCATTAGCACTAGCAACACTAAATAATGAATATACTCCATTAAAGTCTAAATCATAAATCTCTATTTCAAAATCTGTACATATTAATTTTATTTCCATTCTAAACTCATCATTTAAGATATTTCTTTTGAAGACTAGTATATTGTCTTCAAATTGGAAACCAAAGTTTATAAGTATGTCTTCAGATAACTTATATTTTTCTATATTTATTCTTTTCATAATACTTTTCTTGCTTCATCTAGAATTTTCATAACTGCGAGGCTATGATTTTTTTGCCTTATATAAAAATCAAAATCTTTATTATCAATAACATCAATAAATTTTTTAAATTCTGAAAACATTCTATGTATCTGAATATTCTTATTTCCTTCAATTAAACCATCTTCCGACAAAATTTTATAGTTTGATACTTCACTAGAAGGGCCATCAACTTTAATTATTCCTTCATCACCTTGAATATTAACATAGCTATTATTAAATGTATCTTTAGCTGCAACACATACTGCTTTAAAATCCTTATATTCTAATATTAATACTCCAGAAGTATCCACACCTCGAACTATATTAGGATAATATGCTAAACTTTGAGGTTCTCCAAAAATACCAACTACGAAATGTATATTATAAATGTTCAAGTCTCCTAAAACACCGCCGCCCTGTTTCTTATCAAAAACAGGTGCTATTATCCCTTCCTTGAAAGCTGCATAGCGTGAAGATAATTGTGAATAATTACACTCAATTAGACGAATATTGCCTATTTTGGAAATATTACTTTTTATTTCTTTATAATTTTCTTGATACTGATTCGTTATCGCTTCAATTAAAATTAAATTTTTACTATCAGCTAAACTAAACAATTCCTCGGCTTCCTCATAATTTAGAGTAAATGGTTTTTCACAAATAACATTTTTTCCTGCTTCTAAACTTTTCTTGGCTACGCTGTAGTGGAGATTATTTGGGACTGCAATATAAATTGTATCAATAGCAGTATTCGCTAAACATTCTTCAATATTAGTATAAATATTCTTTATTTCGTATTCATTACTTAATCTCTTCAAATTTTCTAGATTTCGCGCAACTATTGCTTCTAACTTTATTTCAGGTAATTCATGAGCAAAAGATAAAAAATCTTTTACTATCATTCCCGCTCCAATAATTCCTAAATTCATTATATTCTCCTATATTGTATAAGTACCTATAAGCTAATTATAACTTTTCCCTATTTTATAAGCAACTAAAAAACGACCTACTTCCAACGTGTAGATCGTTTATACTTTAAGCTTTTTTCTTAGATTTAATAATTCCAACTAATAATGGAATTAAACTTATTAAAATTATTGCAATTACCACTAATGAGAAATTTTTTTTAACAAATTCAATATTACCGAATAAATATCCCACTGTAATAAATAGAGTACACCAGCATAAACCTCCAAAGAAATCAATAATTCTAAATTTCTTATAGTTCATTTTCCCTGCTCCCACGATAAATGGAACAATTGTACGAATAATCGGGAAAAATCTTGCTAAAAATATTGATTTTCCCCCATGTCTGGTAACAAAATTCTCAGCATCTTGAATATTTTCATCCGATACAAGCTTTTTAAACCAAGCCTTTCCTTTCAAATATTCTGAGAAATTTCTTCCAATAAAATAGTTACAGTTATCTCCAATAACAGCTGCACTTATACATAATAGTAATAACAAGAAAATATTATTTCCTGTAGCTGCCCACAGTGCCCCACTAGCAAAAAGAAGTGAATCCCCCGGTAAGAATGGCATAAAAACTAAACCAGTTTCTATAAATATTATTAAAAATATTATTCCATACATCCACCATGGACCATGTTGAATCATAAGTTCACCTAGATGTTTATCTATATGCAATACAAAATCAATTAAAAATTTAATCGTGTCCAAAATTTTCCTCCTGAATTAAATATACACTAGATTATAGCACAGCAAATTATTCCTGTCTAATAATCTTCATATTTAAACTATACATAATAATTTTATATATTAATTGCACCTATTATTCTCGTATAAATTTTTTCATTTCTGATATATATTCTTCATTACTATTATATTTTCGTAAATGATTTAAGACTCCTATTGTAGGTTCATTAACATCTTCTAACTTACGACGACTTTGCCAAAGAATTTTAACCTCATCTTCTGTTAACAATAGTTCCTCTTTTCGTGTCGAACTCTTAAGAAAATCAATAGCTGGATAAATTCTTCTAGCAGCTAGTTCTGGAGATAGTACTATTTCCATATTACCCGTACCTTTAAACTCCTCAAAAATTAAATCATCCATACGAGATCCAGTATTTATTAGCGCTGTGGCTATTATTGTTAGGCTTCCTCCACCTTCTACATTACGTGCAGCCCCAAAAAATGCTTTTGGTTTATGAAGACTTGATGGATCTACACCCCCACTCAAAACTTTACCACTACTTGGTTCCACTATATTATAAGCACGAGCAAGACGAGTAATACTATCCATAAGAATAATAACGTCTTGTCCTAACTCTACACGACGTTTCGCATGTTCAATGACCAATTCTGCCATTTTTATATGGTTTTCACTAGTTTCGTCAAAGGTTGAACTTACAACATCAGCTCCTTTTACAGAGCGTTCCATATCAGTAACTTCTTCTGGTCTTTCATCAATAAGTAAGATTATTAGTTTTTTATCTGGATAATTTTTTCTAATTGCATTTGCTATATCTTTCAATAGTGTTGTTTTCCCAACCTTAGGTGGAGCAACTATTAATCCACGTTGTCCAAATCCTATAGGAGCTACTAAGTCAACAAAACGCGTTGATAACTTTTCCTTTGTAGTTTCCAAAACTATTTTTTGATTTGGATATATTGGTGTCAAAGCCTGAAAATGAGAACGACCTTTTGCTACCTCTGCATCCACACCATTAACCAAATCAACTTGAAGGAGTCCAGCATAACGTTCTCCATCACGAGGTTTTCTTACTTTACCCTTAATTTCATCACCTTTTTTTAGTTCAAAACGACGGATTTGTGATGCTGAAATATAAATGTCTGTTTCACCCTTTTTATAGTCAACTGTTCTCAAAAAGCCAAAGCCATTTTCAGTATGAATATCATCTAATATCCCCGATGCATAGTAATGTTCTTCACTTTCTGATTGTTTTTCTAAAATTGCTAAAACTAACTCTTTTTTATTAAGGGTATAATAACGAGGTACTCCCAACTCTTTTGCCAGTGCTGTTAATTCCTTTGTATTATTCCCCTTATACATTTCATCGAATTTTTGATTACTCATTATTTATCCTTTCTTTTATACTTACACATTATATGAGGGGTAACACTGTTAATGTTTACCCCTAAATACATTTTATTATCTTCTAGTTAGTACAACTACTGCCGATAAAATAGCAATTGCACCTAATAAATCTAACGCTCCAAATGTTGTTCCTAATAGTAAAAATGAAAACACAATTGCTGCTATCGGTTCAAAACATCCGATAATACTCCCCATTACCGCTCCTATTAGTCTTACCCCTTCAAGATATAAACTAAACGAGGCTATAGTTCCTATTAAAATAACTCCACTCATACATAAAAAATCTAAAAAGCTAAAGTTTTCTGGAATATAGAAACTTCCTGTCCCCACATATACAACTACCCCTGCTATTAAGAGTCCCCATGCCATAATAGGCATCACTCCATATTTAGTAGTTAAACGTATTGAAGAAATATTATAACTTGCTAAACCTACAGCAGAAAATATTCCCCAAAATAATCCAAGTGTTGAAATATTTAATTTACTAAAATCTAAATGTGTTGCCATTAAAACAACCCCAAAAAGTGAAGCAAGTATTGCGACAACCTCGCGTAGCATAGGTAATCTTTTATTAACAAAACAATAGTAGACCATTATCATCACTGGACCAGTAAATTGAATTACTGTTGCCATTCCTGCATTAGTATATTTTATTGCTAAAAAATATGTTCCTTGGCATATTAATAAACCTAAAAAAGAAAAATTCATAAGGCTTAAAATGTCTTTTTTGTCACTGAAAACCTTCAACAACGAATCTTTATTTTTAAAAAGTAAAATTAGCACTAATATCAGTCCAGAATAAAATAATCTTGTTGAAATAACCCACTTAGAGTCCACCTTAGAAATATTTAATAAATACTCCCCTAATACACCAGAAAGCCCCCAACAAGTGGCTCCTAATATCGTTAATAGCGCACCCTTTTGCATTGTACTCAACTTCATACTTCCTCCTAATGATCAAACAACTCTAAATTAGATTTTACCGTCTGATTGGATTTTTCTACAACTTTATCATATGTATCATCCTTCGATAATAGAATACTTGTAAATAATGTAATCATATTTTTCTGTGCAACCATCATACTTCCACAAGTATAAAATTTCGCATCCATATTGTTAGTAATATACCCAAAAGGAGAATACCAGAATCCGTAGCCTATTCTATTATTCTTTTCAAAAAACTCTCTTGCAACATCCTCTGGATATCCTTTGATAAGTGGAATAGGATACAATAGACTTAATGCTTTAATTGCTTTTTGATTATCTTCAATCTTAGCTTTTAAAACAGAATAGATATCTAATCTTTTACCCATAAGAACCTTGTCAGCAACAACATCAAAATGAGTCTCAAAATTCTCTGTAAAACTATCTCTATAATCTCTTATTATCTCTTCTTCATCAAACAAAATTGAAAAATTATTATTAAATAAATTCTCTTGTTTAAAATACAACTGTGCTTTTAGTTCCATATTTGTATAATCTAATGAAACAAGCGGGTTTGTAGTTATAAATAAACTTTTTTTCGATTCAAATGCGATAAAGTATCTATTTTTCCCTAATAAATATTTTGTGATTGCCCCTAGTGATGTATTATTTTCTAATAAAATTAAGTTTTTTCGTGATAATACTATTCTTTTTAACTCTTCTTTTTCTATCTGAAGAAGAGCGGCTCTTATGTTTTCTTGCCAAGTTTCAGGATATATATCTCTTACAACAGATATATGTGGTTCATTCGGTTGTTCTTTATACTCATCTAGTTTTTCTAAAAATTCTACTCGTTCATGCCATAGTTTTGTAAAATCTTTTTCTTCTCTCATATTAAAGAACAACGTAATATAAACATACTCTTCTTTAAATACCGCTAATATCCCAGGTACAACAAACGTGGTATCACTAAAATCTATCCATTCCTGACTGTTTCTATTGTTCCCATCAGAAATTCCACCATATATCCCAAAATATTCCTCATCATGTTCGTCAATTTCTAAAATACTTGTCTGGGCTTTTAATTCCTCAAACCCAGACAGAATACTATTATTATCAAAACTTGTTAAGAAATCATTAGAATCTAAAAACCATGTTGTTTCATACCCTATACCAATTATAGCTGTCTTCGTATCCGGTGTTCTTATAATGAACCTTTCTCCTCTTTTACAAGAAAACAGACCAATAAATTGTGATTCACTAAATGTCTTTTCTATTTTAAATTTCACTACTAACTTGTCATCAAGAACTACATCACTAAAATTATAATTTATAATCCTCTGATAATCATTCATAACTACTACCTATCCTCTGCTTTTTCCTCGTTTTTCGCAGCCTCTTCTTGTTCTTTTTCTGCACGAAGTTTTGCTTCCTGCTGTCTTTGTCTATGTTTTATTAAACGATTAACTTCCTCTTCTGATTTATAGCTTGCTTCTTTATCTGTAAAAATAATTAGATTTTTGTGCTCATTTAGTATAGATAAAATTGTTTTATTTTCTATATCTTCATCTTCAAAAAGTTCAGCTATATACTTTCTTTTATCTGCCCCTAAAACTACAACAAATAAATTTCTAGCGGCCATAAGATTTTCATATCCTATACTAACTAACTTATTGCCCTTAATTTCCATACCAGAAGCACGTAGTTGGTTTCTTTCTTCATCAGAAAATTCTACCAAATGAATATTTTTATTATCCTCAGTTGCATAACGATAATCTAATATTCCACCATCTGCACCTAGAAAAACAATTGCTACATCTATTGGATTTTCTTCTAATACTTCCCTATATTTTTCCAAATCTTCTGCACTATTTTCACTATCTAGACACTCTGGATAATATACATTTTTCATATCTACATCTAGTTTTTTCAGTAATTCAAGTCGAGCAAAACGATATAAACCAAAGCTTTCTTCTATGTCTATGTCTGCAAATTCCCTTTGCCCTAACATAATAACATGTTTATAACTATATTTACCCATTTTATTATCATCAATCATTCTATTAGTAAACTGGGTATTGATTATATGCTCCGGTAAACTTATTACCGCCCCATCCTCTAAATTCTTTTCAAATTCATCATACATTCTATTTAGAACCGCTGTTTCACTATTACATACTATATATTTCACCATTTCACCTCCGATTAAATCCTCTTCGTTTTAACAACTATTATATCATATTTAGTACAGAGTAACAATGTTAGCATATTCATTTACCTACAAAATTGATATCCCACTATTAAATTTCCTTGTACTTAATATAAATAAGCCTTATTGTTTAACATATAACTCTTTATTCTACCTCTATTAGTTTTGACAATGTATAAGAATAAATATAAGTTTTAACATTTTTTAAATTATAATAATTTTCAAAATTATAATAATTTTCAACTGCATCCTTATATATTTTCAACTGCTCTTTATGACGTTCTATTAAGATTTTCTCTGCATCTTTTCCTAAAACGTTATCCGTTTTATAGTCTACGATAAAGGCATTATTTTCATCTTCTCTAACTAATAAATCTACTATCCCTTGCAAGATGACTTCAGACTCACTTGTACTATCATTGTACAAATCTCTTGCTTTTTGCATAGTCGTAAATGTTACTTCTGCTTGACAATTTTGAGCAATTTTTATTTCATTAATAAAGTCATTCGTTATAAAATTAGAAATTCTCTCAATATCAATATCATTATCTATAAGCTTATAATCATCTTTAGTTAAGATTCTCTTTTCCTTAATGTCGTGTAATAAATTTCCTGTTTTTATTAGACTCTCTAAATAGTTCCTAATATCTTCAATTTTAACATCATTGCGAATATCACTGATAATTCTTTCAAAAAGCTTGTGAATTATATTACCTTTTAGAATAGCTTTATTAGGGGATGTTTTATTTAAAGTAGATAGTTTTAGATAATTTTTTTCTTTTGACTTAGAATTATAAGTTTCGAAATCATTATTTATCTTTTTTAATGAACTATAAGAAGTCTTAGCTGGAAAAATTTTATTTTGAACTACATCAGATTTTTCAATATTATCTGTATTTCGATGTTTTTCTTTAAATTTTTTGTAGAAATCTTTTAAATCAAAAATTACGTCAATACTCTGTTGTTCCTCTTTTTTATCTTCAAGCAAATATTCTGTAATATAGGCTCCTTTTTCATTTTCAAAAAGAAATTCTCCGTAGCTGCTTAAAACATTATTTAATATTTTTTCAAAATTATCCTCTTCCATTAATGCTTGATATATACTTTTATCCGCAGCTTTTTCATTTTGAAGTTCTATACCATTGGGACTAACTAAATAAAGTATCTTTTCTGCACGTGTTAAGGCTACATATAAATTACGAACTTCTTCTTCTCTTTCTCGTAATTTTATCAAAATGCTATTAAGTTTATATAAACTCTCGAAATAATCCTTATCCTGAAGTGAAATATTGTGCTTTTGAATAAAGTTATCAATATCAATGCTAAAACCGAAATTTTCGGTAAACAATACTTCCCTACTATAACCTTTTTTATTAAAAGAAGTATCAAGATCAGCAACAAAAACTTCTTTATATTCTAACCCTTTAGAAATATGAATCGTAGATAATGTTACACTATTATTTGGAGTTCTTTTCTTTGTTTCAAAAACTTCATCATCTTTTATATTTTTCAAATATTGTACAAAACCACTTAACTTATTGTCTGTATTTTCATACTCTTGCACAAGATCTATAAAATTCTCATAATAATCTACTTCATCATCATTAATATCGATTGTTACTAAATAGTTTACAAAATCAATATCTGATACAATTCTTTCTAAAATATCCGATAACGAATTGTTTAAACTAAAATCCAGCCACTTATTCAACAAATTTACCATATTTTTGCTTTTAACAGAATTGCTTAGTGCTAGTTTTTCAAATAATGTTTTACCATTATTTAACGATAGATTTAATAATTCATCATTGCTATAGTCAAAAATCTCACTATGCAACAAAGCAATTAGACTTGCATCACGCGTTGTATTATCTAAAAATCTAAACAAATTATATAATAAATTAAAACAATTTGATGTCGTAAACCCTACTTTTTCTTTAAAAAATAATGGTATATTATATTTAGAAAAAATTTGTTTATATGTCGTCATTTTTGTACTATTACGAACTAAGATGGCATAGTCACTATAGTTTTTCCCGTTTTTTACTCCATTTAATATCTCGTAAGCTATATTTTCTATTGATTGCGCTCTATACTCTTTTTTATCAACTAACTTTTCTTTTGTAAAATAATTTATTTTACCATTTATCAGTTGTGTTGGTATTACATTTACTTGCTTTTCTTTAACGCTTGGATAATAAAGTGCACTCTGTTCATCATAACTTACTCCGGCATTTTTGCCTCCCATTAGACGATTAAATACATAGTTGCTACTTTTTAAAATATTTTCATCGCTTCGGAAATTTTCTTTTAACACTACACAAACACCTTCCGCTTCATCAGAAATAGCGTAGTCTATATTAGCATCATAATTTTTTATATCCAGTTGTTTATAACTATTATATTTTTCTTCAAAAAGGTCTGGATTAGATCCCCTAAAACCATAGATAGCTTGCTTCACATCCCCTACTCTAAAGAATTTGATGTTTTCTCCTTTTATTAAGTTAAGGATATATTCTTGAAGATTATTATTATCTTGATATTCGTCAACATAAATTTCTAAAAAATGATTTCGATAATACTCTGCCGCTTCGCTAAGCACTATTTTCCCATTTTCTATTTTAGTTAATGCCTTTATAGCAAGATGGTTCAAATCTGAAAAATCTAAAAAATTAAGTTCTCTTTTTCTTTTTAAAAACTCATTGTGTAATTCTAATAGAGTTGTTTGATAAGCTGTTGTAAAAGTATCTAATTTTTTAGCTGTTTGAAAGATACTGTAGTAATTATTTAAATCATTAAATATATTATTTAATAATGTTGCGTCATACACATTATCATTTTTGTTTAATTCATTATCCAAAGAATTAATAATATTGTCTAAACATTGCTCTTGCTCAAGTATACTTGTAGAAATATTTACATCATTTTCTATAAAGTATTTTCTAATTTTTTCTTTTTTATTATCGTCAAGTAGACTTTTGCTAAGATATCTTTCTACAATGTTTCCATTATCTTTTTTAACAAGAAAATTTTTTATATGAATTGCAAACTTTCTTGCAGTATTTAAAGATTCTTTTGTAGTTAGTTCTACTAATTCACTAAAGTCATCAATTACAATCTCGTTATTAAGTAGAAAATTATGCAGCAAAATATTGTTATTTTTCAAGAAATTATCTTGCAAATATTGCTCAAAATTTGGTATAGTTAGCAATTTATAATATGCATCGATTAGTGAATCTATAATATTTTTCTTGTCACCAAAAATGGTAAATAACTCATCAGTGATGATCTTATTTTCTCGTGCAAAGCGTTCTAAAACTTCATTAGCTGAATTAATAAGCATATTTTTGCTATTAGGCAAAATGTTAAAATTAGGAGATAAATATTTCTTCGATCCTGCAATTTCTTCTTCTACTAAATAATAAAACTTTCTTAAAATATTTAGACAAAAACTATCAATAGTACTAACGTACGCATCATTCATGAGCATACTTTGTTTTCGAAGAAATAACCTATCTTCTTCCAAACCAGAAGCTAATAAACGCTCAGTAATTTTGTTTTCAACGCGCACAAGCATATTTTTAGCTGCCGCCGTTGTAAATGTAAGCACTAATAGTTTGTCAATATCCCATTTATCTAAAGCTACTTTGCGAGCTATTCTTTCTGATAAAACCTCTGTCTTACCACTTCCTGCCGCTGCGGCAACTAACACATCTGCTCCTGTTAACGCTATAGCTTGCCACTGTGCAAGTGTTGGAGGATATTTTTTCTTTTTTGTGAAATCATCCATTTTCTCAATCTTAATCATAAGTTATAGTCCTCTTAATTAAATTACTCACCTTTTATTTTAACATAATTTAAGCTATATGTTATAATATTTTTATCAGTTTATTAGACTATATAGTAAAGGTGAGAAAATGAATTATAAACTTCTTGCACTTGTTCCTATGATAGCTGCAGGTGCTTTAATAAAAAATAATAAACAATTAAAAGTAACAAACTATAATCTAGAATTTAAAAATTTACCAGAAGAATTTCATAATTTCAAAATAGCTCAAGTTAGTGATATCCATTGTGACAAAGTTGGTATAAGTGACTTATTCTTTTTGGAAAAACTATGTAAATTTTCTCCGGATATTATCGTTATTACTGGTGATATTTTAGACAGCTATAGAAATAATATGGATATTGTTTATAATATCCTAAGCCAATTATCGGCTGTTGCTCCATGTTATTTTGTTACAGGTAATCACGAACTACGCCTACCAAAAGAATTTGAAGAACTAAAAAATATGTTTGAAAGACTAAATATCTCTTATCTTCATAACGAAGTTAGAAGTATCTATAAAACTAATGATAAAATAAATCTTATTGGAATTGAAGATTATAATTATTTTAAAGCAAAAGATGAACTTAATCATCGTGAAAATTTCCAAGATATTCTTAGTAAATTATCTGATAAAAATGAATTCAACATTTTACTATCACATAGACCGGAAAAATTTGACTTCTATGTTAAAGAAAAATATAACTTAGTCTTTTCTGGACATGCACATGGTGGTCAATGGCAGATTCCTTTTGTTGGTGGAATTTTTTCTCCAAGTCAAGGCTTCTTCCCTAAATACATACATGGTGTGTATGAAAAAGAAAACACAAAACTTGTCGTTTCTCAAGGCCTTGGAAATAGTTCTTTTCCAATTAGAATAAACAATCAAATAGAGTTAGTTTTAGTTACATTAAAAAAAGAAGCAATTTAATATAACCGCTTCTTTTTTTAATTATGTTCTAATTTACTTAGAAAAATATAACTTTTCAAATTTTTCGATTTTTACTTCAAAATCATTTAGTGCAAGCTCAATTGCCTCTGGTTTAGACATATCTACTCCTGCATTTCTTAAAACATTAATCGGATAATCTGAGTTTCCTTTTGATAAAAACTCATCAATATAGATTTTTGCGTTTTTACTATCCGCTAAAATCAAACGTGATAATGCTTGTGCTGCTGAATATCCTGTTGCATATTGGTATACATAGTAATTATAGTAGAAATGAGGAACTCTTGCCCATTCATACTTAATTTCTTCATCATATTCAAAAGCATCACCATAATATTTTTTTACTAAATTAAAGTATTCTGTATTTAAAAATTCTGCGGTAATTGCTCCACCGTTTTGGACATGCTGATTCATTAAGTGCTCAAACTCAGCAAATTGTGTTTGTCGATAAACGGTTCCGACAAAACCATGTAGTGCCTCATTAAGAACTCTTAACATTCCCTCTTTATTACCTTCTTTTTCAAATTTATTATAAAGATACTCTGTTAATAATGCTTCATTACATGTAGATGCAACTTCTGCAACAAAGATAGAATAACTTCCATAAACTGCAGGTTGATTTTTGCGTGTATAATAAGAATGCATTGAGTGTCCAAGTTCGTGAATTAACGTATAAACATCATTTAATGTACCATCAAAATTCAATAAAATAAATGGCTTAGTAGTATATGCACCTGTTGAGTATGCACCAGAACGTTTTCCTTTATTTGGATAAATATCAATCCAACGTTCTGTAAATGCTTTTCTCATACTATTGACATAATCTTCACCCATAGGTTTAACAGCTTCTAAAACTATGTCTCGAGCTTCTTCAAATGTAAACTTAATCGGTTCCCCTTCAACAACAGATACAGCTCTATCATAAAGTCTTAACTCATCAAGACCTTTTATTTTTTTATGAAGTTTATAATATTTATGAAGAACTGGTATTTTTTTATTAACTGTTTCTACTAGATTATCATATACTTCCTCAGGGATTAAATTTGATGATAAAGCATGATTTCTTGTTGAGGGATACTTATGAGTGTCAGCATAGAATTTTTTAGCTTTTAGATTTCCTGCTAATGTAGACGCTAATGTATTGATATGTCTTTCAAAATAGCTATATAAAGAGAAAAATGTATTTTTTCTAAGCACCCTATCTGGATTTTCCATATATGTTCCATATGTTCCGTGTGTTAATGTATGTTTATTTCCATCTTTATCTTCTACATCTTCAAACACTACATCTGTATTATTTAACGCTCCAAAAGTTTCATCACTAGCATGTAGTGCTTCACCTGCCATTGCAATTATTCTTTCTTGTTCTGGATCTAATGTATGCGGACGTCTTTTATTGATTTTTTCTAAGAAAAACCTATATTCTCTAAGTTCTTCTAATTCTTTTAAATAACCGTTAATTAGGCTTTCATCAACAGCTAATAATTCTGGTGTGAAAAATGACCATTCTGCAACATAATTAGAATATAATCCATAAGTTTTAGAATATAATTCTTTAAACTCAGCGTCCGTACTATCTTGATCATTTTTACAATGAGCATAGATAAATAACTGTTCTAATTTTTGTTCCCATTTTTCTGATGTTTTTAACACATCTAGTAATGCTCTAGCACCTTCTTTAACTTTCCCTTGATAACTTTTAATTTCTGGAAGGAACTCTTCTACTTCTTTAAATTCTCTCCAAAAATCTTCTTTAGTTGCATATATAGATTCTAAATCCCAAGTATTTTCTACTTTTTGATCTTTTCTTAGTAATTCTGCCATATTAATCTCCTTTTTCCTATAACTTTAAAATTTTAAAAATGTATTTCACTTCTTTTCTATTATAACATAGCTTAATTATGCTAAACATAAAATTTTAAGATATTTGCTGGCTCTTTATATTAAATAAAATACTTTATTTTCTTATAACCAAATGGTCATAATTTTCATGCCCAATAAATATTTCACACTCTTTTTTAAAACCATAACTTTCATAGAGTCTTCTCGCTCCATGATTACTCTGAGCAACATTTAAACTTTTTAAAGGATGCTCTTCTATCGTAAATTTAGACAATAATTTATTACCTATTCCTTGTCCTCGATTTTCAGCAAAAACATAAAGTGTATCTAGATAGTGTTCCCCAGGCAACATTTCATCGTAATCAAAGATTACAGTATCATTTTTAAGTTCAAACATGGTAACTACTTTATCAAACCAAAAACTACGCATTTCCTCTAATTTTTCATAATTATATCCAAAAGAAAAACCTAAAATTTCACCGTCTTCTTCATATACCGTACAGTATTTATAACTAAATCTATCTTCTGTTGATTCGAAAATATATGTTAAAATTTCATAAAATTTCTCTTGTGATACTTCTTTTAATATATCAAGCTCTAGCGATTCAACAAACTCCCCTAATCCATCTAAAACTCTTTTATCATCCCTTGTTGCTTTTCTTAACATTACTACCTCCATAAATAGAAAAAGATATGTTTAAGAACATATCTTTTATTATTCATTAAACATACCTTTATCTTATACTTTTATATTACTAATTTCAAGTGATGTACCATGTATAATACGTTTTTTATACGAAATGCTAGCTGGTGAATTATCATCCCAAACACTCTCAAACCATTCTAAAAATTTCTCAATAGAAAAGTCTATTTTCACCAACTCTACATAAATATTATCTATTTTTTCTGAAACAATCGCATCTTCTGATGGTGTTTTGGCAATCCTTGTTATTAATCCATAAGTAGAATCTTTTACATTGGCCATACCTGCCGCTCCGTTATTCACAACAATATGTTTATCATTATTGTATAATGCTGGCAAGCAAGTATGCGTTGTTGCAAGTATATCTACTTTATTATCATCTAACCAAGTATCCAATTCGTCTTGACGATCTTTTTTCTGCAAAGAACTATGTGAACACTGCCAGCCCGACATACTTTTCTCATCACCATGGGTAATGGCAATTTTTTTGTTTAAAAACTCAACAGACAGCGTCTTATCACGAAGTTGTATTTCTTCTAAAATATCATCATTTCCTAGGTTATCTTTCATCATTTGGTGAATAGCATTAGACCTTTCAACAATTCCCTCACTTACATCTTCGGGATAATTGCATCCACAGCCAAGATTATCTTTTGAATTTATTAGTTCATATTCAACATTTCCTAATAGCTTAATCCCTTTAATAGAATTATTTTCTACAGTCAAAAAATCATCTTTATTTATATCAAACCAATGCATATCTCCATTAAAAATGATTTGAGCATTTTCTTTTTCAGCTTTGCTATTAATCAACTCTAATGCAAAATTATTACCGTATAATCCACCTACTATATAAAGTACATCTTTATCTATTCTTAAAATATTCTTCGCCCAATCCTTGTTTAACATATAATCAAGGGAGCAGTTTCTTCCTTTAGTCATAACTATTTCCTTTTAGCAAATAATCCTGGTATGACATATCCTAGAGTGCATAAAATTAATCCATAGAAGTTTACCCCTAGAAGTAAGGCACTCTTACCACTACCTATTGCCCAAGATGCTGGTATCATCTTAACTGTTAATAATACTCCAAGAATAATTCCAATCCAAAAACTTAGATGGAATCCTATTTTTGTTGGTTTAACAAAACCATGAAGTAGGAATATAGGCGCTAATCCTATAACCATTGTACCACTAATAGTAGTTGCTTTAAGAATATCAGTTCCCATAATCATTGGTAAATTACCTATAAACGCAAATGCTATCATAAAGATAATTGCTACTAGTTTTGGATTTTTTAATGGTTTACCTGCCATTTCTGGTAAATCTTTACCTGTTAATTTCCCAAGACTTGCAAATGTAGAGTCAAGAGTAGACCCTGCCGCAGAAATCATGACAACAATCATCGCAAAATATCCAGCAACTCCTAATGTTTTACCTAAAGCAGCTGGAACGTTACTACTAACTTCCATACCGATAAGTTTTGCATGAATACCTATAAAACTGAATATTAAGATAGAAATAAATCCTAAGATTCCTGATACGATAAAAGCACGTAGCATTGTTTTTTCTTCTGCTATAAATCCTCTATCTGTAAGTACCGGATCATGGAATGGATAACTAAACAATTGAAGAATTGTTACAAGTAACATATCAACCCCTGCTTGCATTGTCCAAGAACCAGACGTAACAAATTCACTAATATTATGTTGTGGTAAAATTAAAGTTATTACCCACCCAACAAAAAATACAAAAATAATCGCTTGAATTACATCTGTAACAATCGAACTACGAAGTCCACCTAATACTGTATACCCTAATGTAATTACTGTAAATAGAATAGCCGAAATAATAAACTCACGACTTCCTGATTTTCCATAGTATCCACCAACAACAGAAGTATTACTCCAAACTTCATTAAATAAACGAATAAGAATTGCTGCTGAAAATGCAACCGAAGCTGCTTTTCCGTAGTTAGAGTTTAAAAAACTAACTAATCCTGTGGCTTGATACTTTCTTCTTAAACGATAAATTGCAAAACCTGCTATTGGAATACATAGCCAATATGTAGCATATGCCAAACCGCCAACAAAACCATACTGAGCACCTAAGTTTGCAGCATTAGTAACTGATTTCGCAAAAATCCAACTTATGAAAATACTTAACATAAGCATCATTTCAGTTGGTCGTTCACCTTTATTACTATCTCCTCTAAAAAATCCTGCTTCTGTAACTTTCTTTGGGGATAATAGGAACATAATAAATCCATAAACTATTAAGAATCCCCAAAACAAATATCCTGTCATACCTGTCATTTTCTAATATATCTCCTTTAAATTTTCTCTATCTTACTCAACTTCTCCAACATTAGCATATCTTGCAAATGAAGGTTCATAGTTTCTTACTTTATAACCTAGCTCTTCTAAAATCACTGCAACATAAGAAGCACGTACTCCTGTAGTGCAGTACGTAATTTGAAGTTTATTTTTATCAAGCCCTTTGCTTACAAAATATTCTTCTAACACTTCTCTTGATTTTATAAATCCATCTTCGTCTACTAATGAATTAAACGGAACAGAAATAGAACCTGGGATGTGTCCTGCTTTATTTTCACCATAGATAACTCGCCCGTTGTACTCTGCTTCTAATCTAGTATCAATAATTTGAACATCTGCACTATTCACGAAAGATAATAACTCATCAGTAAATATTGCTTTTTCATTATCTTGAGCCTCTTCACGAACTATATTTGATACGTTTATTCTATCAGTTTCTGGATTATAGTTTTTATTAAATCCTAGTTGTTCTACTTTATCAAAACCACCATCAATGATTTTTATATTATCAAAACCTGCATAATTAAAAGTATAAACAACACGAGCCTCATCTCCAAACCCTTGATTTGGCATGGTAAAACCATAAACAAGTACTTCTGTATTTTCTTTTATGCCTAGAATATTAAAAATTTCTTGATAATTATCTTTTGATAGAAGCTTTCCAAGGTCTTCTCCTCCAAACTCGCCTAATAGACTTATATCAGTCCAATCAACTACAGTAGCTTTATCATACATCAAAGAACCTTCTTCAAGCATACCACCACGTGCATCAATTACAATGACATTTTCATTACCACGAGTTTTTAATAAATAATCAGCATCAACTAATTTTTTAAAATCAAAATTTGTCATAGCAAATCTCACTTTCTTTAAATATATGAATTATTATACCATAGAAGATAGAAAAAAACATATTTTTTATTATTAAACAGCATTAATTAAAGATTTTTTTTATTAAGTAATTTTTTTATTTTTGTATAGGCAATTTGAAATATAGATTGGATGAGATATAACTATATATAAAAATACGATGTATTCTTTTTGAACACATCGTATTTCTATTAAACTGATATTTTAATCAAATTTATACTTTTTAAATGTAAATAAAATTGATTACAGGTATTATTTAAAATTCTTTTTTCTTCTCAACAATACCACTCCACTTAAAATACCCAATGTAGCTATAGTTGTTACTAAACTAGAGCTTGCAACACCAGTATTTGGTAAATTGTGTTTTTGTTTAGATGAATCTTGTTGAGGTTTGTTTGGATCTTTTCCAGGTTTATTTGGCTCCACTGGTTTAGCAGAATAATTAACATCTTTAACGATATTTTCTTGAGTTACTGTTTCTGCTGCTACAATCGAAATATCTACTGTATATCCTTCAATTGCAGGTGATGTAACTTCTGCGTATTTTTCTTTATTTGCTACCCAAGTACCATTATCTGTAACTAATCCTGTTACTTTATCTGTAGTTACAGTTCGCGTCCATGTTGCTTCTTCCACATGGCTTGGCGGTGTTTTATCACCAGCTCCGTGATAATTAACTGTTAAGCTTACTTTCTTAGTTTCTTCTTTGCTTTCAGTTCCATGTTTTAAATGGATAGTAACAACTTGATCTACTGAAGCATCTACGTCAAATTTATTAGGCAATGCTTCTTGTGATACTAATTCATATCCTTTTGATTTATAAAATTCGACAACATTATTGTAATCTGCTGTTGCTGATGCTGGTAAATCAGTATCCGAATCACCTTCTACCAATTTTTCTTTATCACGTAATGTTTTTTGTTCTGTATCATCTATAACTGTGTAAAGAACTTTTTGTTTTGGATTTGCTGCATAATTAACATCTTTAACGATATTATCTTGAGTTACTGTTTCTGCTGCCACAACCGAAATATCTGCTGTATATCCTTCAACTACAGGTGATGTAACTTCTGCGTATTTTTCTTTGTCTGCTGCCCAAGTACCATTATCTGTAACTAATCCTGTTACTTTATCTGTAGTTACAGTTCGCGTCCATGTTGCTTCTTCCACATGGCTTGGCGGTGTTTTATCACCAGCTCCGTGATAATTAACTGTTAAGCTTACTTTCTTAGTTTCTTCTTTGCTTTCAGTTCCATGTTTTAAATGGATAGTAACAACTTGATCTACTGAAGCATCTACGTCAAATTTATTAGGCAATGCTTCTTGTGATACTAATTCATATCCTTTTGATTTATAAAATTCGACAACATTATTGTAATCTGCTGTTGCTGATGCTGGTAAATCAGTATCCGAATCACCTTCTACCAATTTTTCTTTATCACGTAATGTTTTTTGTTCTGTATCATCTATAACTGTGTAAAGAACTTTTTGTTTTGGTTTAGCAGTATATATAACTTTCTCATTGATATCATTACTATCAGCAGTTACATTAGCTACAGCATCAATTTTAGCCTTATCTGGTGTGAATCCAGCAATATTTGGTGATGCTACTTCTGAAAAACTATTTGTAGCAGGCGCCCAGTTCCCATTAGCTACTATCTGACCAGTAACTAAATCTTTACTATTACTTCTTGTGAAATCAAGTTTCGCTACTTTAGTTGGTGCTGCTTCACTACCATCTGCATAAACATATTTAATAGTTTGCGTTACCGTTTTATTTTCAGCAACTGATACTTGTTTATGACGAAGACGAATCACAACATTTTGATCAACATTATCGTTACTATCAAACTTAGCTGGAAGTACATCGCTACCAACTAATTCATATTTATCCATATATCCATCAATAATATCTTGATATTTGGCTTGTGTATCATTAGGCAATTTGCTATTAGATGGACCTGATACCAATAGTTTACTATCTTCTAAAGTTTTTGAATCAGTTTCGTCAATTACAGTATAAGTTACTTTTTGAGTGTTTGCTGTATAAACGTAGTAAAATACTTGATCATCATTAGCAAAAGGTATTGATTTAGCTGTTATCAGCTGAGTTCCATTTACTGTAGTTATTGGATTAGCTGGAGCTGTTGTCAATAATTTATATCCAGGAATTGATTTAACAGCAGCATTAAAATTAGGTGATGCAGGAGCTATTGGTGATCCTGCTGGATAACCATAAGCATAATCTTGAGTAGCAAGCTCATTACCTTCAGTATCTAAATGGTGAACTGTAATCTTTTGTTGTCCTGTAGCTCTAGCATTTGATGGTGTAGTTTGAGCACTTAGAGGTTGATTTGAAAGTTCCGTTCCAACACCATTATCATTAACAGAGTAAGAATAACTATGAGAATCTGTAGAAATACTATTATTAATAGAAGAGTCAGCAAATACAATTTTTGCTGATAAACCTGTTGACTGAATAGCATTCATATTTTTTAGAGTTTTATCAACTCTTTTATTTACTTCTTCGGTTCTATTAATTTCTTGATATTCATCACCTTTAGTAGCATAGTCATCCGTTTCCCAGAAATCATGATAAGTAGTGGCTTCTGGGCCTTTCATTTTTCCTAAATTAATAGCCACTATATACTCATCTTCAGCTTTTTTAATTATTACTGATGAATTCTTTCCAGCTTGTTTTAATGCTCTAAAAATATCATCTTTAGTTGCTGTTTCAGGTAATGTTATACTCTTATGATTATCATCACTTTTAATTACATTAGCATTATTAGTATCCCCTTTTACCAAATATCTACCATCTTCACTAATAGTAAGCGATGTCGTAAATCGTTTATTATTTGGAATAAGAACATCAACTATCTTTGAACCTGAATTAGCTTTTACATTGTGAATTGTAATAATATCACCATCTGGAATGCCAGTTTCTCCTGGATTTTGACCATCACTTTCAAGCATATTATTGTAATAATTAAAATCTGATGTAGCAGTAGTGATATTTATAGTATTTGCACTTGGACTAATAGCTGAATTATAAACATAAAAATCTCCAACCACTTTATCAAATTGTCTTTTTTCTGGTTTAAAAGTAAATTTTGAACCATTAATTGTTAAAACCATATCTGAATAACTTGATTTTGGAGCAAAAAAACCATAATCAGCTGCACGTTGAACAATTTCTACAGTTTTTTGTGTCCCATTTGGAACGCTATCAACAAATTCTTGATTAATTGTCAATATATATGCAAAATTATCTCTTGTAGTATCAAAGCTAATATTACCAACACCTGCTACTGGCTCTACTGTTCCAGAACTTAAATTAGCCACATGAGTACCATGATCGTAAATAACATTTGCAAGTTCAACAGGAATACGAAGTTTCGTTCCATTAGCCAATGTACCATCTTGAGTAATTGTAAAACGCATGCGAACTTCTTCTAGTTTTGCATTTTGACCTGTAAGTTGTTCTATACTATCTGCAGTTAGAACTTTACCATCGCGAGTTTTTAATGTAGCAGTAAAATTAGAAATCTGACTTGGAGCTTGATTTAAAGCTACATTCTTGCCAGATTTTAATAATTCTTTTGGAATTTCTTGTGTAGAATTATTTTCTTTTGACTCAGCTAATGCGTCTAATTTAGATGTTACAGTGTTGTCTTCTTTTGTAACTGTATTCTCTGCATTATTTTTTTCTTGATCATTAGCATATCCAACTTGACCACCCATCGTAGTTCCTAAAACTACAAAACTAGCAACTGCAACCGAAAGAAAATTTTTATTTTTCTTTCTCATAGAAAATTTATAATATTTTTTAAATAATTAATAAATTATTATATTTTTTACAGTTTTTACTTGGCAAAATCAAAAAAATAGGTTATAATGTAATT
>ERZ773059.92-NODE-92-length-46104-cov-14.782058_pt1 | contig 46104 bp, 43 predicted proteins | sample MGYA00580514_ERZ773059 | MGnify/ENA primary metagenome ERZ773059 (study PRJEB29015, sample SAMEA2737981) | human oral metagenome | biome: human oral; feature: human-associated habitat; material: dental | place: China | collected 2056 ...
ACTCTTCGGGCGAGAGGTCAAGTGATGCAACTTCTTCCATTTCGGGGTACACCAATCCCACTAGTTTATCGCCCTTTTGTACCACAAGACTCTCGTTAACCAAGGTCATCGAGTTGAGTTTATCCTCAATTTCCTCCGGAAACACGTTCTGTCCATTCGAACCCAGCAGCATATTCTTAATGCGCCCGCGTATATAGATGTGTCCATCGGGGCTCATCGTAGCCAAGTCGCCCGTGTGATACCACCCGTCTTTGTCCAATACTTGCCGCGTTGCCTCCTCGTTCTTATAGTAACCCTGCATCACATTGATGCCACGCGCCACTATTTCGCCTGGAACATTTAGCGGGTCGTTGCTCGCAATCTTTACCTCAACGTGTCTAACAGGCATGCCGCACGAACCTGAGGCAAACTGACTTTGGTCGGTAAAGGTTAATACGGGTGCGGTTTCGGTGGTGCCATACACAACCGTTATGGGGAAACCAATATCTGTAAGAAAGTCTTCTATCTCCTTATTAAGACTAGCTCCACCCACAATCACTTCGTAAACGTTTCCTCCGAAGAGGTCACGAACCATCTGGCAAAGGCTGCTTTTCACCTTCTTACCTATCACCGGCATGCTGGTCAGCAACTTAATACGGTTGTTTTGCACCTGCGGAAATATCTTCTTACGTATAATCTTGTCTACCATCAGCGGCACTGCCGAAACGATAGCGGGCTTTACTTCGGCCATAGCTTCAACGATGAGCGAGGGCGAAGGTTGGCGTGTAAGGAAGTGGTTGTGCGCTCCAACGCAGATAGCCAATAAAAACTCGAACATCTGCCCATACATGTGCGCCATAGGCAATATGCTCAATATGTTGCTACCTGCTGGCACATGGGGTGCCAGCTCGTGCAACATGAAGTCGAGATTGCCCCACAACGCCCTATATGGCAACATCACACCCTTAGAAAAACCCGTTGTTCCACTGGTGTAATTGATGATGGCCAGCTCTTCGGCGTGGTCACAATGGTAAGCCACATGCTCCTTACGGAAGAACTTGGGATATTTCTTACCAAACAATTCATTAAGATGTTCGCGCGCAAACGAAAGCTCTTCCGACTTGCACTGGCGCAACGAGAAATCGGGAAGGTAAAAAATGGCCTCGACATTAGGCATCGGTTCCATCGTTAGGTATGGCGCAACCACATCGCCCACAAAGAGCAACTTCGACTCCGAGTGGTTAACGATGTTGTAAATCTGTTCGGGCGTAAACTCGCTTTGCACAGGAACCACCACAGCGCCGTAAGTGATAATGGCCAGATAAGCCACTGCCCAATGCGCACTATTTCGTCCGCAAAGTGCAATCTTGTCGCCTTTCACGATGCCGCCACTTTCGAACAGTATGTGTAACTTCTCTATTTTGCGTGCCACATCGTGGTATTGTAGCGTTTTCCCTTTATAGTCGGTAAGGGCATTAAGGTCCCAATGGTCCTTGATGCTCTTCTCGATATAAGCATTAAAGCTTGGTATTTGTTTCATTGCACATATTTCTTAATCTTGTGCAAAGATACAACGTTGTTTGCACATTCCCAAAACTTATGTGCAATTTGTGGTTTAATCTAATAAATTATTCTGCTGCAACTCGTTCGTTCTATGCCTTTCATTTTCGATGGAAGCAGCCGTTATGTCAAGCCTATATCCTTTCGTTTAACATGTTGATAAGCTCATTACGCCTTTCGCAACTGAACACATGTATGCGGTTAGGCGTATGCACCACCACCATTTGGTCGCCGTTTTTTACGTATGCCCGATACCTACCCAGGCTACGATTATAAAACAAACCATAATGGCCAAAGAAGAAAGAGATGCCCCAAAGGCGCAAGTCCAGTCCTATTTCGTCTTTAGTCTCTACTTTGGTGATGGTGTTCAGCGGTATTCGCACCTTACCTATCTGTCGATGAATAACAAGTGCAGCGTCATCTATCGTTACTTTGCGTATCTGTATACAAAAGGCATAGAGCACCACAAAAACGCAAGCGGCAAAGATAAGCAGATAGGTGAAGAAAGGGCCCGAACCGAAATCGCTACGAACCATTCCGCCCATGCAAGCCATGAAGGCACCGTGCATAAGCACCATACCTACAATGGTGGTTACAAGTATGAACTTTGAGTAGGGCGAACGAAATGTCAATGTATTCATTTTTATTATCCGTTTTGTTTTATTTGGTTGTGCAGGATGGGCTGTTTAAATCTCGCTTAGTTCTAACCAGCGCATGCTCTTCTCGTCCAATTCATCTTTCAGCACGGGCAAGCGTTTGCTTTTCTCCGTTATTTCGGCCACCGACAACGTGCCGCTAGAAAGTTGCGCCTCTATTTCAGCTTGCTCGGATTCAAGTGCGGCAATGTCTTTTCCCAACTGTTCGAACTCCGTTTTCTCCTTATAAGTTAGCTTGCGTTTGGTTTCGTTGCGATAGGCTGGTTTCTCTTTCTTCTCAACAGGCGCGGCCTTACTTTCTGCTTGGGATGACAATTGGCTCCATTGGCGATACTGGGTATAGTTGCCAGGGAAGTCTTGTACCTCTCCCCCACCCTTAAACACCAAGAGATGGTCTACCACCTTATCCATAAAATAGCGGTCGTGGCTCACAATGATAACGCAACCGGGGAAGTCTTGCAAATATTCTTCAAGCACTTGCAGTGTCTTAATGTCCAAGTCGTTGGTGGGTTCGTCTAGTACAAGGAAGTTGGGATTGCGCATCAACACCGTACAAAGGTACAATTTTCGTTTCTCGCCACCACTCAACTTATATACATAGTTATACTGTTCTTCGGGCGAAAACATAAAATGCTGCAAGAATTGAGATGCCGAAAGGTGTCGGCCACTGCCCAAATCAATATATTCGGCAATATCGGTAACAACGTCTATCACCTTTTTTTGTTCGTCAAACTTCAAGCCTTCTTGCGAGAAATAGCCAAAGCGGACGGTTTCGCCGATGTCGAAACGTCCGCCATCGGGTTGCACCTCGCCAAGCAACATCTTAATGAACGTAGATTTTCCCGTACCATTGTTGCCCACAATACCCATCTTCTCGAAACGTGCGAAGTTATAGTAAAAGTCGTGAAGGATAACTTTTTCGGGCGACCACGCTTTGGAAACATACTGGCATTCGAATATTTTAGAACCAATGTAGACATTGCTGCTTTTAAGGCGCACTTGCCTTTCTTCAATACGTTGCTTGGCCTTGGCCTCCAATTCGTAAAACGCGTCTTCGCGATACTTTGCCTTATGGCCGCGCGCTTGTGGCTGTCGGCGCATCCAATCCAGTTCGCGCCGATACAAGTTGTTGGCATGTTGCACCTCGGCACGCGCATTGTCTAGTCGTGCTTGCCGCTTTTCCAAGTAATAGGCATAGTTTCCCTGATAGGTGTAGATGGTGTTATTGTCTAGTTCAACAATCAAGTTGCACACGCGGTCCAGAAAATATCGGTCGTGTGTAACCATGAGCAAGGTTTTGTTACCTCGCGAAAGAAATCCCTCCAACCATTCAATCATCTCCAAATCAAGGTGGTTGGTGGGTTCGTCTAGTATCAGGAAGTCGGGCTCGGTAATAAGCGTGTTGGCCAATGCCACGCGCTTTTGCTGTCCGCCACTAAGCTCTCCCATCGGCTGGTTCAAGTCGGCAATTTTCAGTTGCGTAAGTATCTGCTTGGCTTTAAGCACTTTTTCTTCGTCGCCATGATGGTTAAAACAGGCATCGAGCACGGTTTCCTTAGGGTCGAACGTGGGCGATTGCACCAAGCAAGCCACGCGTAAGCCGTTGCGATAGATAACCTCGCCACCGTCTTTACCCTCTTCGCCCATCAGTATAGACAGCAGCGTAGACTTCCCTGTCCCGTTTTGGGCAATCAGTCCTACGCGTTGTCCCTCGGCAATAGCGAACGAAATGTTTTCAAACAGCACCTTTGCACCAAACCTTTTGGTGAGGTTCTGCACGTCTAGCACAGGTTTCGGGTTTGCCATAGGTTTTATTGGGCCTCTATTTTCTTGTTTATTTCGTCAATGTAGTTAAGCAGTTCTTCACGTCCGATGCGCTTTTCCGCGCTTGTTATGAAGTAAGGTGGCAGTTCTTCCCACGAGTCTTCCAGCTGTTTCATCCACTTCTCGGCATTCTGTTTGGCCTTTACCAGTCCTAGCTTGTCGGCCTTGGTAAACACGATGGTAAAGGGAACGCCACTCTCGCCAAGCCAATCAATGAACTCGCGATCAATCTTTTGCTGTTCGTGCCTGATGTCAATTAGCACAAAGAGGTTTACCAATTGTTCGCGTTGAAGTATGTAGCTAGAAATCATTTGTTGCAATTTCTGCTGCACGGTTTTAGATCTCTTGGCAAATCCATAGCCAGGAAGGTCTACCAGATACCACGAATCGTTGATGATAAAATGGTTGATAAGTAGCGTTTTGCCAGGCGTTGCCGACGTTTTGGCCAAGCCTTTGTGGTTGCAAAGCATGTTTATGAGGCTCGACTTGCCCACGTTTGAACGGCCAATAAAGGCATACTCTATCTTATTGTCTGTGGGACAAAGCCCTATCGAGGGGGCTGAAAGGGTGAAAGCCGACTTCTTGATGTCCATAAATTCCGTAATTTTGTACCTTATATATATAGGGTGGTAAAAGTTCGTGGGGCGTTACCCCCTGCAAACAGCAAAAGGACGTATCCCATACATCTATATATGGCATTTACTGGTTGTGCGATTCCTGCCTTAACAACTGCCATATTCATTGCAAAGTTAATGAAAACAATTGGTTTTCTTGCTTTTCGGGTAAGAAAACATAGCGCAGATAGGTATCAAATGGCTATCGAATGGCACAACGATATAGACCCATCTATAACTAGCGATAGATAAAAACAATAAGGTATACATTGGAGAATTAAGAATAAAAGCCTAACTTTGGAGAAATAAATCATGCAGATATGACCGCACAATATATCGTCATCGCCGCCATTATAGCCATCGCCATTGGCTATGCGGCTTATAAAATATACGAAGCCATTAGCAATGCAGACAACCCTTGTGGAGGCTGTAAGGGCTGTTCTATGGGTGAACAGCAGCATGAAAACGGCCTACCGGACAAGAAAAAGCCTACTTGCGACCACAAAATGTAGAAAACATTTGGTGTTCCGAATAATTATCTATACCTTTGCATCGCATTTAACGAAAGGGTACCTTGGCCGATCGGTTAGGTAACGGTCTGCAAAACCGTGTAGGGCAGTTCGACTCTGCCAGGTACCTCAACAAAACGGGAAAGTTCAACAAAGAGCTTTCCCGTTTTACTTTTATGCTAATTACTTTTGTTTACCCATTGACGAAATGAAGGGGGCTGGCCTTTAAATGTTTCTATAAATTGATTGGAGTTGATTATCTTTGTGCTGTAAAAGCATGATAAACAACACACTGTGTACTAACTGCTAGACAAAGATGCAGCGAAATCTGAAAAACATCCCTATTCGTCTGTGCCAAATCATGGTTGTTTCTCAAAGAGGCGACTAGGTAAAAGTCATTCAATGTATTTTCCCTACAAGTTGAAAACAGACTGTCAATGCCATCTCACTTATGCGTTTACATGCTGCCTTCATCATTAGCCGTGAGCAGTAAGCCCTGCAACCGCTCGGGCTGGTAGTGGTAAACGCATGTGTTTTCCGTTTCATTGCCTATGCGTGCGTGCATGCAGCATAATTGTTTTTGTCTTGTTTTCAGTAGGAATTTTAACATCATTACTGCCCCTTCCGCTCACCAAACGCCCACATTGCCGCAAAAATTCGATTCTCGCGAAGGTTTGTTTGGGTGCAAAAAGGGGGTAGCAGGTTAATGCAGCAAAATGAATATTTATTTCAAACAGCCCCCTTTTCCACCCTGTTTGGGGCTGTTTTCTGCTAAACACTGTGCATTTTGGTGCTAAATGGACTGCGTTTTGCCGCTAAATGGAGTGCGTTTTGCCGCTAAATGGACTGCGTTTTGCTGCTAAACGCAAGGCAAAATGCTGCTAAATGCGGTGCGATTTGCCGCTAAATGTGAGATGAAAAGCATAAATATTCACAGCAATTGTATAAACAAGACCTCTTAGAGCCATGAAACACATGGCTAGAAAGGGCAAAATAACCATTAAAAAGTAGGGTTTTAGGGTTTAAAATGGCGTAATTGGACTTGAAAAAATATGAGCCGGCAACTGATCTAGAAAGGCAAAATGGTGCAAAACGCAGGTTGTTTGCTTGAAAATTGACAAAATGTTAGGCATGAAAGGCTAGAAATAGTGCCCATTTACCTACTTTTCAGCCTGTATTGCCGCTAGAATGGCGTGGAAATTGGAGTGAGATTGTAAAATAAAATAAATGATTTAACTTTTGAGTTGATGTGTTGATGTGTTTATAAATTCATAAATGTATAAGTTGATAGGCTGTTGAGTTGACGAGTTGATGGGCTGTTGAGTTTATAAGTTGATGGGGTCTTGAATTTGTGAGTTGATGACTTGATGGGTTGATGCCTTTTGGAGTTGGTGGGTTTTCGTGAGTTTATAAACCTGCGACACAGTTAATCTTGCACTTCGTAGGTGAGTGGAGTGTTCATGTCGTGCTGGCATCACAAAATTAACTACCTCCGCTCTATTTATAGAAACATTAAAAGTGAAGACGGATTGAACATAAAACCATTCTAAGCCTTTTTAAGTTGGCACTAAACGTCTGTTGTGCATCAAAAGCAATGCAGTGGCTAAGGTACCAGAGGTTTATTACTTCATAGTTTTGTTTAAGCAGGAAAATATCTGTACCAACGTTTGCAAGTTAGCAACCGCATATAAAGACACCTCCTCTGCTGTAAGCGTATCAATAAATGGAAATCAACATTTACCAGAAAGTTAATCAGGAACATTTTTACAGCTAAGCGAAGTACTTCGTCATAAATTGTTTTAAGTTCATTTCTTGAATGGCTTCATACTCTTTACGCTTTCTCTTCCAAGCGTTATATTTCAGAAAGGTAATGACCACACTCACCATGAAAAACAATCCAGAAAACCACCATAACCAGTTTGTTTCTATCCTTTCAAACGAACCGAAGAAATAACTATCCATAATGCCCGTATGGATGGTAGCATCTTCAACACAACAATACAAGAAAGTGTAAATCGCAGTGAAACCAGACAACAGGGACATGGCGCCATTGATTCCAGTAGCTAATTTACAACTACGCGCTTTTCGTTCTTTTTCAACCTCCAATACAGCATCAGGTATCTCACTCAAACCTGTTTTCAAGATATCTGTCCAAGTATTACCACAGGTAGGACATACAAATTGATACGTAGTATACTCAAACAGCGAGTTGTATATTTTATTAGAAATTCTATCGGAATAGCTCTTAGCCTTCAATAAAAGAACGAGGCTTACAAAATAACCTAAGAACGTACCAACAACAGGTACAACTGACCCTACAATTGGAGAAACAATTGCCCAGCCTAGCAACTTTTTAATGCCAGCATACGTGCCTCTGCTAATAATTTTCCTTGATAGCAGCCTCTGCGCTTCGCCATTAACATACGCTTTACACTTTGAACACTGTTCTATATGTTTAATCATAATACATACTGTCTACATAGTAAAGGAGTTACCTGCTAAACGAATTTAGAATGAAAACCAAGCGCAAAGGCACGATTCTCTTTTAGCATAGCATCATGTCAAACCACATTCCTATGGCCGTGGCCGCGCCATAAACGGTTATATTTGCGGCTGTTTTGCCTAATACTTTGTTTAATGCCTTGCCTTTGCGGATAGTTTTCATCGCATTAAATGTCCTTATGTGCAAGGGGATGTAACATAGCGAAAAGGCGAAAGCGAAGTAATGCCTCGCAAGGATGAAAGCAATACCCGACAACAAAACGGCAAAAAGGCCGATGAAAAGATAGAGCCACAAGGTACGTTCCAAGCCTAACCTAACGGCAAGTGTGCGTTTGCCGGCCTCAATGTCGTTTTCGATGTCGCGAAAATTGTTTACTATTAATAAGGTGTCTATCACAAATCCGCATGCAAGAGCCAAGGCGAAAGGTTCGGCAGAAAAGCTTAATGTTGGGTGTGGAAGGGCTAAAAGATAAGTGCCATAAACAGGAACAAGGCCGAAAAACACCAACACAAGTAAGTCGCCCATGCCTTTATACGAAAGATGGGTGGTATATAGGAAACAAAAGACAACGCATATCAATCCTACCAAGATGGTTATCCATCCGCCGAAGAAGAGAAGGGGCAGACCGATGAGGCAGGCCAAAAGGGTTGTTAGGTACAGGGCAAACTTCATTCTGGCAGGCGTTATCCACCCTTGTGCACAAGCCCGTTTAGGACCAAGACGCTTTTCGTTGTCGTTGCCTTTGCGAAAATCGAAGTAATCGTTAACAAAGTTGGCATCTATCTGCATCACGAAGGCAAAGAGAAAACAAAACACAATGGGCAATGGCCTTATTTCGTTGGCGACTTTTAGATAGGCCGACATGGCCCCAAGCAATACGGGGACGGCCGCCCCTGTGAGTGTTTTGGGGCGTGCAGCCAACAACCAGGCCTTGGCCGAATTGGTATTTATGGTTTTATTTGTATTCATTTTTTGCCGTGGAGGTGTTGCCCCTTCTGTTTCTTTTCGAGTATTCCTTGATAATAATAAAGGGCTGCGCCAATGGCCGTGCAGAACTCACTGTGCTTAGGTATGCGGAAATGTACATGATAAAGCCTTTCCATGGCAGGGAACACGTCTTTACATTGTGGCAAAAGGGTTAGGTTGCCGATGAGTACATACTCTTTTATGCCAGTGTTTAGCGACGAAAGGATGGTGCCACTGCCTATGGATTGCAGCACCATGCAGATAAGTCCGAGGGCGATGTCTTCGCGAGAGGCATTGCTCTTGGCGTTGCCAAAGAGACTTGCGGTAGCATCCATAGGCAAGCCGGGTAAAGGCTGGGCACTAATATCGCCGATAAGTAGGTTGATATTGGTAATGTCGCCATGCATGGCAAGTGCCGAAACCTGCTTGATATCGTCTGTTTTGAGCAGCATACGCGACAAGCCTTGCAACGTTCCACCGCCGATGCCAATACCGCCGATGTGTTCAATGCGTTCGCCATCGCATTGCACGAGCGATGTTCCAGTGCCCATACTTACCACAATCATGCGTTCGATCCCCGTTTCATAGCGTGCACCAAGTCCGTCGGCTAAGAACTCGTCGGCCTTGTTGGTGGGCAATCCGTAGATGGGTTCGTTGATGTAAGCCGCGCCAACACCCGTGAGCATTACGTGTTCTACTTCTTCCAAAGAAATCTTATTGTCGTGCAGATACTTGCCAAATGCGCCATAAAGTGAGGTTACGGGGTCGGTGGCCTTGATGCGCAAGGGCGAAATAACGATGCCATCCTTGTTTATCCCTACAATCTTTGTGGTGCTTATGCCCACATCTATGCCAATAACTATTCCCATGTTTTGTTTGAAGTGTCTGGTTTGAATATAAAGAATTGTCCGCCATCGCTTTGGCAATGAGCGCGCAACAAGCCCGAAATGAAGGCGGCGTTTTCGCGAACACGAGCCTCATTGCCGTCGTAACCATTGATGAGTACCAGCAGTTGGCTGGTGTCTAAGGTCAGTTTGGTGCGCTCGTTGTCGCTCGTGGGGGTGCCTATGCCGCCCAGCTCGTCGCGATACACGGGCAAGCCCTCGATATTGAGCATGCCTCGCCCGATGCCTTCGTATGGTTCGTCCGCCTTGCCCACACCTAATCGTAGGGCCGGACCTGCGATTTTGGAGGCATCGAAACCGCCAATGCTGTATCCATGTACAATGCTAGCCAGGTTTATAAGGTCTACCAGGGTGTTGGCCTGATAGAGATTTTTGCCCTGCAACAGCCGTCTGATGAGCGACTCGGATGCTGGGCGGTATCGCGAAGGGTCTTTTCCCAAGGCCTTATACACCTGTCTTGTGGCGGCAATGCTGGGCTGTTGTTTCAGCGATTCGGTGGTGAGAGCCTGCCGAAGTTGCGCTTGAGTGGCCTCAATCTTCGCCCAAAGCTGTGCATCGAAAGGCGAATTAACCACCTTTGCCACAAGGCATGCGCCCACAAAGGCGGGACAGGCCGTGGCTATTTCGGGCATAACGGAAACGCTTATCATTATTCCAGCATTTTAAGGAAGGCCTCTTCGTCTATCATGTCGATGCCCAACTGCTGCGCTTTCTGCATCTTTGATGGCCCCATGTTGGCTCCTGCGAGGATGAAAGACGTTTTGCTGCTTATCGAACTGACGTTCTTTCCGCCGTTACGCTCAATCATCGCCTTATATTCGTCGCGGCTATGCTGTTCGAAAACGCCGCTAATAACGATGTTTTTGCCTGCTAACTTATCGCTTGCGGGTTGTTGTTGGTCGGTGCTTAGGGACATTTGCAACCCATATTGGCGAAGCCGTTCGATGATGTTTAGGTTTACTTCATCGTGGAAAAAGCGCACAACGCTTTCTGCTATCACCGTACCAACGCCTTCAACTTCAACAAGTTGCTCGGGTGTTGCAACCATCAGCGCATCTATCGACTTGAAGTGCTTGGCCAATAGCTTAGCCGTTGTTTCGCCAACGAAACGTATTCCGAGTGCGAAAAGCACACGCTCGAAAGGCGTAGACACAGAATCTTGAATGCCTTTCACAATTTTTTGGGCCGACTTCTGCCGTGTTCCGTCGCCATTTATTTGCTCTGTGCGTATCTCGTAAAGGTCGGCCACGTTGCGAACAATTCCTCTGCGGAAGTAATCATCCACGGTTTCAGGGCCGATTGAGTCGATATTCATGGCTTTTCGGGCGATGAAGTGCTCTATACGTCCTTTTATCTGGGGTGGACAACCCGTGTCGTTGGGACAATAATAGGCCGCCTCGCCAGCGTATCTAACCAATGGAGAGCCGCATTCGGGACAGTTATTGATGAAGTTCACTGGCTGAAGGTTGGGCGAACGGTGACTAATGTCCACGCCAACAATCTTTGGAATAATTTCGCCGCCTTTCTCTACAAAGACGTTATCGCCGATATGGAGGTCGAGACTGCGAATAAAGTCTTCGTTATTGAGGGTTGCACGCTTCACGGTAGTGCCTGCAAGCAACACGGGTTCCATGTTGGCAACAGGCGTTACAGCGCCAGTGCGCCCCACTTGGAAAGTAACTTCGTTAAGACGGGTACAAACACGCTCGGCCTTAAACTTGTAAGCGATGGCCCAACGCGGGCTTTTAGAGGTAAAACCAAGCTGTTGTTGCTGGCGCAAGCTGTTTACTTTCAGCACTATACCATCGGTGGCTACGGGCAAATCGTGACGTGCCGTGTCCCAATGGTTAATAAATTCGTATATTTGTTCTAGTGAATTGGCCTTGTGCATGCCTTCGCTTACCTTAAATCCCCATGCCTCTGCCGCTTTTAGGTTTTCGTAATGCCCATCAAAAGGCAAGTTGTTGCCGAGCAGATAATATAGGTAAGCATCTAGCTTACGTTTGGCAACGAGCTTCGGGTCAAGGCTTTTTAATGTGCCACTAGCAGCGTTTCGTGGGTTGGCAAACAAGGGCTCTTCTGCCTTTTCCCTTTCGGCGTTCAGTTGTTCGAACACTTTCCAAGGCATCAATATTTCGCCTCGTATCTCAAATTCGTTGGGGTAACCAGTACCAGGAAGAACAAGCGGAATGGCGCGAATTGTGCGAACGTTAGCCGTTACGTCGTCGCCCTGTTCGCCGTCACCACGCGTAACGGCCCTAACAAGGCGTCCCTGTTCGTAGGTTAACGAAATGCTAAGTCCATCATATTTAAGCTCGCAACACACCTCAAAGGGCTGTCCGCCGAGGTCTTTGCTAACCGTAGCGTACCAACTAGCCACCTCTTGTTCGTTATAAGTGTTGGCCAACGACAGCATGGCGTATTTGTGGCGCACTTGTGTAAAGCCTGTACTAAGGTCGCTACCCACGCGTTGAGTGGGCGAATTGGGGTCGTACACATCGGGATGTTTGGCCTCCAAGTCTTGCAACTCGCGCATTAGGCGGTCGAACTCTTGGTCGGACAATGTGGGCGAGTTCTGTACATAGTACAAGTAATTGTGGTGATGAAGCTGTTCTCGCAGTTCCTCAATTCGTTTAATCTCTTCCATTTGTGCTGTTGTGTAAAGGTTGGACATTAGAATAGGGCAATATATTACTAGTTGCCTAGCTGCATTTTAAGCTTGCCCGCGGGCGAAACGCTAACCTCTACCACATAGTAGCTGGGCGAATCGGGCATGGCCAGCAAGGCATTGAAGTGCACACCGTCCTTATCTACGAGATAAAGCGTAAGGTCGCTAAGGATGGCTTGGTCCAAGAAGTCTTGGGGAACGTACTTCTTGAAGTCGCTTTTCTTGAAGTCGTGAGAGTAAAGTCGGTTCGCACCCGAGTACACCGTGAGGTTCACGATGTTGTCGTGATAAACGTTATCCACTTCAACTCCCTCGTCGTTATAAGTAGACTTGATAACCTTGAAGGTTGTGGGGTTTACCTGAACATAGCATCGATAGCGCATATCTTCGTACGAAACCACCGTATCTTTCTTTATCAGTTGGTTTTGGTTTAACGCTTGCGCCTTGTTGTTATCGAATTGAAACTTGTCGAGCGCGTCTTCGCTAAGCGTGAGTTTCACCGTTTCGCCGTTCGAATTCATGAACATGAAGAGATGGGGAGCCTGTTTCACGATGGGGTATTTCACCGTGTCGTCGGCTCCATGAATAACTAGCGTATCCCTGAATATTTGGAAATAAGCAGGAGAGCTAGTTGAGTCGGGATAGAAAATGGTGTCTCCCTTCACCTTAAAGGCCACACTTTCGTCGTCGGCATTTATCCAAATGCCTTGCAACATCTGTTTAGCCTCCTTATCTTCTTCGGCTTTTCCCTCATTCTTGGGCGTTTTGGGGCCGCATGCCACGACAGCCATCGTGGCACATAACAAGGCAAGGATGTGTTTTTTTCGTAAAGTCATCTTATAAATACAATGTGTAATACTAACGGCCTATGCTGTGATATTCAAAGCCGTAACTTTCTAATTCTTTCTTCTCAAATATGTTTCTGCCGTCGATAAGCAGCTTTCTGTTCATCACTTTGCCCACAATCTCCCAGTTGGGCAACCTAAATTCGTTCCATTCGGTGAGCAACAACAGTGCGTCGGCATTGTTAACGGCATCGTATAAGTCGCTCGCATAGTTCACCGTTGTACCAATTCGTCTTTGGCATTCGGGCATGGCCACGGGGTCGTACACCTTAATCTTGCAACCAGCTTGCCTAAGCAGCCCGATGGTTACTAACGCGGTAGACTCGCGCATGTCGTCGGTTTCGGGCTTGAACGACAGTCCCCATAGGGCAATGGTTTTGTCTTGAAGGCCTTCTTTGGCAAAAGCGGCGGCCAGCTTGTTGAAAACCACGTGCTTTTGGGCATCGTTTACGCGTTCAACGGCTTTGAGAACCTCCATCGAATAGCCCATGTCGTCGGCCGTCTTGATAAGTGCCTTAACGTCTTTGGGAAAGCAACTGCCGCCATAGCCACAGCCTGCATAGAGGAATTTGCGGCCTATACGCGTGTCACTTCCTATACCAGCACGCACCATATTCACATCAGCCCCCACCCGTTCGCATAGGTTTGCAATGTCGTTCATAAATGATATTCGGGTGGCCAACATGGAGTTGGCGGCATATTTGGTCATTTCGGCACTGGGAATATCCATGAAGATAACCCTGAAATTGTTGATGAGGAAAGGCTTGTACAGGCGTGTGAGCATGTCTTTTGCCTTTTCGCTCTCCACGCCAACCACTACGCGGTCGGGACTCATGAAGTCTTTGATGGCGTTTCCCTCTTTAAGGAATTCCGGATTGCTGGCCACATCGAACGCTACATCCGCTTGACGCTTGTCTAATTCGGCCTGTATCGCTTGGCGAACTAGCTTTGCCGTACCTACCGGAACGGTGCTCTTGGTTACCACCACCATGTATTTGTTGAGGTGTTGGCCGATGGTTCGCGCCACTTGCAGCACGTATTTAAGGTCGGCACTGCCGTCTTCGTCGGGCGGTGTTCCAACAGCCGAGAAAACGATTTGTTGCTCATTAAGGACGCTTTCCAAAGAGGTAGTGAAACGCAGGCGGCCTGCCTTGACGTTTTTAAGCACCAATTCGTCTAGACCGGGCTCGTAGATGGGTATCTCGCCGCGCTTAATCCGTTCTATTTTCTCGGTGTCTACGTCTACACAAGTAACGCTTGCTCCTGTGTCTGCAAAGCATGCACCCGAAACAAGTCCTACGTATCCCGTTCCTACAATAGCTATATTCATAGGTTAACTTTCCTCCTCTTTTAGTAAGTTTGTTTGCCTTTGTTACTCAAAGACCTCTGCCTCGTCCAAGCTTTTGCCGTTAAGGTCTTTCGAACTGGTAACAATCTTATCGTATTCAATGGGCCATTCAATGCCCAACGTTTCGTCGTTCCATCTAATACTGGTTTCGCTTTGCGGGCAATACAAGTTATCTACCTTGTATGTAAACACCGCTTCGGGGCTTAGCACAAGGAAACCATGCGCAAAACCGCGAGGTATAAACAGTTGTCTTTTGTTCTCTTCGCTCAGTTCTACGGCCACATATTTGCCAAAAGTGGGCGAGCTTTTGCGTAAATCTACGGCTACATCAAGAACCTTTCCTTTGATAATACGTACCAATTTGGCTTGCGAAGCCTCGCCTTTCTGATAGTGAAGGCCACGTAGCACGCCAAAAGAGGATTTCGACTCGTTATCTTGAACGAAGTCTACCTTACCCACATGTTTTTCAAATTCTTCTTTTTTCCAGGCCTCGAAGAAATAACCGCGCTCGTCATTAAAAACGTTTGGTTCGATAACGAAAACGCCTTGTAGTTCTGTTGCTATGTATTCCATCGTGATTTACTTTTGATGTACAAAGATAGTACAAAACAAAGAAACGGCAAAAGAAAATTGATAAATTAGCCCCTTGTTGGGGGTAAGTTAACTATTGGGGAGCGATAGAGAGTGCCCAAGGTCATAAACAAGCAAGCATAAAAATGAGTTTGGCACTAACTTTGGCGTAAAACCGAATTTGTTTTTATTATTCATGATGCCATGATATATTTTTGCATACACACTTTTCAATTTGCTGTAAATATCTATTTGGGAAAGCAACAGACTATAAATGTAGATTGAACGTGTATACGGCATAATGTTTTTGTCTGGTTTTTGGTAAGAATTTTAACATTCTGAGTGCCCTCCTCTGTCCACCAATCGCCCACCTTGTCGCAAATAATCGATTCTCGCGAAGGTTTGTTTCGGTGCAAAAAGGGGTTGCATGTGAATGTTGCCAAAATGAATATTTATTTAAAGCAAACGCCATTTGTACCCATTTTCGGGCTATTTGCTACAAAATGCAGTGCGTTTTGGTGCTAAACGCAGTGTATTTTGCCGCTAAATACAGTGCGTTTTGGTGCTAAATGCAATGCGTTTTGGTGCTAAATGCAGTACGTTTTGCCGCTAAACGCATGGCAAAATGCTACTAAATGAGAGACAAAAGGCATAAAAATACACAGCAATTGTATAAATAAAACCTCTTAGAACCACGAAACACATGGTCAAAAAGGGCAAAATAGGAACTAACAAGTGGGGTTTTAGGGCGAAAAAGTGGGGTTTTAGGGGGGGGGGAAAGTGGGTAATTGGATTTGAAAAAATACGAGTTGGCAACCAAACTAGAAAGGTAAAATGGTGCATAATGCAGGTTCCGAGCCTAAAAATAGACAAAACAAAAGACATGAAAGGTTAGAAATAGTGGCTATTTTCCTACTTTTTAACCAATATTTTCGCTAGAACGGAGTGGAAATTAGAGCGACATCGTAAAATAAAAAGTAAAAATTTAAACTTTGTGAGTTTGTGAGTTTATGAGTTTATGAGTTGATAAGTTTATGAGTTTGCGAGTTGATGTACTTGGGAGTTGTGGTTTTCGTGAGTTTATAAGCCAGTGAGTTGATTTGTCCTGCACTTCGTATATGAGCGGAGTGTTTGTTTTGTGTTGGCATTACAAAGATAACAAAATCCGCTCTATTTATAAAATAATACAAGTCAAGATGCCTTCAAGTTGTTATACGAAACCATTTAATGAGCCGATAGGGTTGAAGAAAGCTGCCCGCACAAGGTCTACTTGTTACGTGGTATAACAAAAACTCCCGATTTCATCGTGAAATCGGGAGTTTTATGCGATGCACCAATTCACGGAAAGTGAATGGTGGGCATGGTGTTTGAAATTATATCTCAAAGCGATGTTCTCGTTAGAGAAGTGGTAGACGGAATGGCTTAGATTACTACTGCCCTTGCAAAGGATTCCAACCTTGCGCTGTTATTTCGAACTCGGTACCGTCGCGAGCGACAAGCTGTTTACCAAACTCAGGCCTTGTGATGTGTCCAATGAGTTTAACACCTTCCATTTCCTCGATTTTGGAATGGTCGCCAATAGGAACGGTGAACAGCAACTCATAGTCTTCGCCGCCATTCATGGCACAAGTAGTTACGTTCATATTCATCTCTTCGGCCATCACAGCTGTTTGATAGTCGATGGGGATGTTCTTTTCAAAAACCCTACACCCACAATTACTTTGGTCGCAGATGTGCAATAGTTCACTACTAAGCCCATCGGAAATGTCCATCATCGCGGTAGGCTTGATATTAGCCTCGCGCAATCGCTTAATGATGTCGCCTCTGGCCTCTGGTCTTAATTGCCTTTGCAAGAGATATTCCTTGCCGGCAAAGTCGGGCTGAAAGGCTTTTAGCTGTTGCAGAGCCAGTTGGTCGTTCTTCTTTCTAGCCTCGTCAACCTGTTGATAATACACGGTTTTCTCCCTTTCGAGAAGTTGCAGCCCCATGTAAGCCGCACCCAAATCGCCCGACACACATATCAAATCGGTATCTTTTGCGCCGTTGCGGTAAACAATTTCGTCTCTCGGAGCTTCACCAATACAAGTGATGCTGATGGCCAACCCCGTGTAAGACGATGTTGTATCGCCGCCAACAATATCTACTTTCCACTGTTCGCAAGCAGCGCGCAGTCCGGCATAAAACTCTTCAAGGTCTTCAACCTTAAAGCGTTTGCTTAATGCCAAGCTTACGATGAGTTGGCGCGGCGTGCCGTTCATGGCGAAGATGTCGCTGATGTTTACCTGTGCCGACTTGAAACCTAAGTGGTACATGTCGATATAGGTGAGGTCGAAATGCACGCCTTCCATCAGCATGTCGGTGCTTACCAACACCTCGCTATCGGGATAATGCAACACGGCACAATCGTCGCCCACACCATAAAGGGTTGCCTCGTTGTTGGTTTTGATGTCTTTTGTTAGGCGCTTTATCAGTCCAAACTCGCCAAGGGCGGATATTTCTGTCATTGTATGTTATTTATTTCTAGGGATGAATGCCAGCCATTACTTGTATTTACAAAATGCAATTGCTTTGTGTTGACTGGTTATATGGAAGGACAAACACCGCATTCTGATGTTTGCCATACTGAGTGGGACGGCATCTCGATTGCCACAAAGGTTGTGGAAAAGACGATGCCGCCCCCCTATTCAGTAGATATTGAATTGTAACTATAATCCTTAGCTACGCTTAATAATCTCTCTCATTATCTCGGTCATCAGCGGTTGTGCTTTGTTTGCCGCCACCTGAACCTCTTCGTGGCTTACTTCCACGGGCTGGTCTTCCAATCCAAGGTCGGTGATGATGCTCATTCCAAACACCTTAATGCCGCAATGACGTGCCACAATAACTTCGGGAACGGTACTCATGCCAACGGCATCGCCGCCCAATCTGTGGTACATCTTATACTCGGCTGGGGTTTCGAAAGTTGGACCAGACACGCCAACATAAACACCATGAACCACTCTAATGCCCTTTTCTTTGGCTATTTGGTCGGCCAAGTTGCGCAATTGCTTGTCGTAAGCCTCGTGCATGTCAGGGAAACGCGGACCAGTTGGGAAGTTCTTACCGCGTAAAGGATGTTCGGGGAAGAAATTAATGTGGTCGTCGATAATCATCAAATCGCCGATAACAAAGTCGGGATTCATGCCACCCGATGCGTTAGAAACGAAGAGTGTCTCGATGCCTAGCTCGTACATCACACGTTCGGGGAACGTAACCTCCTTCATGTCGTAACCTTCATAGAAGTGGAAACGTCCTTCCATAGCCATGATGTCCTTGCCACCCAGCTTGCCAAAGATAAGTTTTCCCGCGTGTCCTTCGACAGTTGAAACGGGGAAGTTGGGTATTTCGGTGTAAGGGAACTCGTATTTGTCAGTTATTTCTGAAGCTAATTGGCCCAGCCCCGTTCCGAGAATGATTGCCGTTTTGGGACTTGTTGTCATCCTTTGTTTTAACCAGGATGCTGTTTCTTGAATTTTTTCGTACATAGTTTATTATTTTATTGTTAAAGTTTTCCTCCTGTTCCAGCATGAATTGGATACGTACAGGCAAGGCGTACATGTTATCCTTAACTTCTTGTTCGAATCCTTCTATGAACTTGATGCGCGACACATCCTTCTCTGTTGTGATGATTAGCTTGGGCGAAGGAAGTTCGGCGAACTTGCTGTTAATGGCACGGACATCCTTTTTTGAGAAGTTGTGATGGTCGGGGAAAGCAAGCTGGTGCAGGTTGAAGTTGTGCACGGATAAGTCGGTTTGCATCTGTTTGGGCGATGCAATGCCTGTAAGCAACAGCACATTGCATCCCTTTGGCAAGCTGCTCAGTGCAATCGAGCCTTTTCCGTAGACAGGTTTTAGGTCGTCGTATACCAATGTGGTGAAGTAAAGCGACTGGTAAGGATAGAGGTCAAGGGCTTTCATCAGCACCCGATATTCCATTGGCCGCAGATCTTTGGGGCATTTGGTGATAATCACAATGTCGGCTCTCGACTTGCCTTCTTGTGGTTCGCGCAAACAACCGGCAGGCAAAAGCTTATCATAGATGATGAGTCGGTGATAGTCTACAAGGAGTATGTTCACCCCTGGCTTAACGTAACGGTGCTGGTAAGCGTCGTCTAACAATATCACATCAACATCTTTTGTACGCTCATCACTAGTCAAAATGTCTATACCTCGCGTCCTTTTCTTGTCAACGGCCACGTACAATGCCGGGAATTTTTGTTTCATTTGGTAGGGTTCGTCGCCAATTTGCGACATGGTGCTTTCGTTGTTAGCCAGCACATACCCCCTACTCTTTCGCTTATATCCTCGCGATAGGACGGCAACTTTCATCTTATCTAGCAGCAATGACACAAGATATTCCACATGAGGGGTTTTGCCTGAACCGCCAACTGTGATGTTACCCACAGATATTACGGGTATATCGAACGCCCTGGATTTGAGTACACCAAGCCTAAACAGCAGGTTACGAAACCCTACGCCGAGCCCATAGAGCCAGCTTAAAGGCGTGAGCCATTCGTGGATTTTGATGAAATCGCCTTCTGTCCTCATGTTTATTTTTATCTGATGTTAAGTTCTAACGGCAGACGAGCTTGTATGGCTTCGCGCTGATTTATTTTGCGAATAAGCATGAAAGGCTCGTAAGCGGCACCAAGAGTTAATCGTAATTGTTCGTCAAGTGTGTTGCGTGGAACCACACTATTGAACAATTGGTCTTGCCAACTAGCCGGTGCAGGATATTCGGATACGCCGTAATCCTTGATTTTAGCTAATTGTGCAGCCTTTTCTACGGCATCTTTGATACCTCCTAGTTGGTCTACAAGTTTAATTTTCAAGGCATCGGTACCTAACCACACACGTCCTTGGGCTATCTTGTCTAAGTTGGTAACAGACATTTTCCGCACTTGCGATACGCGATTAAGGAAAGTTGCATAGCCACGATTGATGTAACCTTGGAGCATAGCCATCTCTGAGGCATTGAAAGGACGTGCAGCAACGTTGCCAAAAGTACTGTTGGCGTTGGTTTTTACCTCATCGAATTTCACTCCAAGCTTCTCGGTAACTAGCCCGCTAAGGTCGGGGAACACGCCAAAGATGCCGATGCTGCCAGTTAAAGTGTTTGGTTCGGCCACAATCCAGTTGGCTCCACAACTCATATAATAGCCTCCCGATGCGGCATAGTCGCCCATCGACACAACTACGGGCTTCTTCTTGCGCAGTTCAGTCACTTGATGCCAAATCTGTTCAGAGGCATAAGCATCGCCTCCGGGTGAGTTAACACGCAGCACAACGGCCTTAATGTCATCATCGTTTTTGAGGTCTTCAAGGTTCTTGCAAATGTCTTTCGACACGATATTGGTGCTATTGTTAAACATTCCGCCTGGTGCAATCTGTACAATTTCACCCTCAGCATAGTAGATGGCGATGGTTCCGTCGTCGGTGTCTACATCTTGTGACACATTACACATAGCCGTAACACCTACTTGGTTGATGCTCTCGTCGGCATCGATGCCAAGAAGTTTCTTCACTTCGCCTTTCACTTGGTCGGCATAAAGCAGTTTGTCTACAAAACGTTTCTTTACAAGACTTTGCGCATCGGCAAACAATTGATATTCGTCTGCGTATGTGTTAAGGGCAGGAATGCTTATCTTCCTACTTTCGGAAACGGCTTTGCAAACATTGGCCCACAGTCCGTTGAGATACGTAGACACTTGTAAACGATTGGCATCGCTCATCTTTGTTTCGGTGAACATTTCCGTTGCACTCTTAAATGTGCCCACCTTTGCAACCTGATATTTCACGCCGAACTTGGCGGCGAGGTCCTTAATATAATATGGTTGCGAAGACAATCCGTGCCAATCTACCTGTCCTTGTGGGTTAAGGAAAATGTGGTTGGCAACGGATGCCACGTAATAGCAGCCTTGGGTGTAGGTGTCGCCATAGGCAACAATCCATTTGCCGCTCTTCTTAAAGTCGGCTAAGGCATCGCGCAATTCTTGCAGTGTGGAGAAACCTGCGGCCAGTGGGCCAGCTTCAAGGTATATTCCCTTTATGTCGTCATTGTTTTTTGCTTTTCTGATGGCCAACAACATGTCGTTTAGCCCGTTGTTTTCGATGGTGTTGCCCGATAAAAAGCCCAGCATATCTGGGGCTGCCATCTCGCTGATGGTACCAGAAAGGTTGATTGTTAATACGGAATTGTCTTTCAGTTTGGTCTCAGTGTCGGCCGAAGCAATCATGCCAATGATGCTCATTATCATAAAAGCAAAACAACAGAGACAGAAAATAAGCACTCCGAGGGCGGATGCGAGGGCGGATTTTAAGAAATCTTTCATACAGCAATGATATAATAGGTTATTTGTAAGTGTCACCATCGTGCAAGGTTGTGCGTGTTGTATTTAGCTGGACACAACACGCGTACAACCAGTCTTGATGGTGGTGTTTGTATGCGCTATTTTGCAAAGTTATTGATTTTACGGCGAAAGGCATCATCTTTTTAGTGTTTTTTAGTGGTCGGTGATAAAAAACATTCCACCATAACACACAATGGAGGTTATTATGTTGTTTTTGCTAGATTGTGGATGTTGCCTTCGTAGTTGGTTTAACAAAGTTTGCTTAAAGAATACAGGGTAACCACATGCCAAATAATGAGTTGTTTATTGAACATGAAGAGCAAATGGAAAAGTGCTTTGAGCAGTTGGCAGGACATGTAATAAACCTAAACCAAGAAAGGCGCATTTTCGTTAAACTCAATGCTTGCACGAACATTGCAATGGTAAGAAAACGCGCTTTTCTTGCTACAAAAAACGAAAGCTGGTGCTATCAAACGTAAACAGGCATACAAAAAAATGGCATTATTCGCTCTCTGCGACGCCTTGTACATGATGTGACATGGTAAGCTGATGAACGTTGTTCGGCCATATTATTCGCCAGTGGATAAGGAGAGTCATACCAACTACAAGTCTTCAACCTTATTTCCCTTTGGCGCTTAGCCTTGTGTTTGCGTTAAACGTATAGTCCATGTGCTTGTCGTTCCACTCATACGGCTCAACGCTCACTTTGTGTTTAGATACCACAAGCGTTTGAGTATTGCTGTAAGCGATGGGTTGCCAGCCAGAAAACTTGTCGGGTTTGGCCACCAATTCGTTGGAGACGGGTCTCACGGTGTAGGTGCCATTGGGCAGTTCGGCAAGGTTGATGTTGTTAAACCGAAGGTCCTTGGTGACGAACATGCTTGTCCATTGCAGTGCGGGGTCTTTAAATTCCACAACCTTTATCAGCTTTCCTTTCTTATTATATAGGGCCAATCCCACCTTACCCGTAAAGAGTCCAAGCTCTCCATTGCTTTCGTTGTATGTTCCGATGTTCTTCAAGCTAGCTTGGATGGGGAAGTTTCTAGGCACCTCGTGCTGTAAAAACCTAAATGCATCGACGGCCTGAGCCTCCAAGCCCCTAATATTTTTAAATTGAACATGATGTCCCGTCTTGGGATGAGCCAGCACAGCCTCCATATCCAAGGCGAAAGCATCGGTGCCAAACACCTCATCGTCGAGCGGAGTATAGAGTGTGTTAAAGTCAAACCACCCATCGTTTTCGCCTGCCCATCCCCAATTAACATGCACATAGCCTTGCTTGTCGATGCCATCGAGCAAGAACGAATGGCTGCTTTCGCCGATGAGTACGGGGTAGCCATTGGCCAATTCGTTAATTACAAGCTCATAAAACATTCCCTTGGGCATGTACTCCTTATTAATATGCTTCACAGAATAGTCAAAATTCTTGCGCAAGGCATCTAATGCCCACTGCATATTTGACGTGCTGCCTTTGGCCTCGTACTTCATGTTTACGGCCCTTCCCACATCGCTTAGCAGCACGCCAACGGCATCCTTGCCCGCCTCGCCCATCTGTTTGCTGTTGTCTTTTATCTCATTCCATAGATAAACGCGACTCTTTTGGGCATTTGTTCCTGATTGATTGACGAACTCTGGCGGTCGTTTTGTCGGCCATTTGTTGTGATACATCAGCTGTGAAACCGCTGTTGCCACACAGCCAGTTGGCATGTTCACGTTCTTTTCTTTTGGGGTGTGGAGTTTGAAGGGCATTTCCTGGTTCCATGTACACGACAAGAGCGGCTTTATTTCCTTCTTCACGTTTAGCGTAGACTTTGAAAAACCAACCCTATTGCAGCGATATGCCATTACCAATAGCTCGTAATGGCGCAGCAACGAATAGAAGTAGTCGGGCAACCTGGCGTCGTTGGGCGTGAAGCTATTGCCATATCCCAATATTGGCGGCAGGTCGCTTTCGCCCGAAATGATTACAAACCCCTTGTGCTCGCTGTTGGTGAAGATATAAAATGCGGGATCGCCCTCAGGCTTTAAGGTACTTCTAGTTACGAGTTCTGGCTTTTTGAAGTACTTACTTGCAATGTCGAACGCAGCTCTTTGACTCACCTGTACTGCATTGGCACAGGTGAAATGAACCAAAAATGCAATGAGGCAATATGCCTTTTGGATGTTATTATTTTTCATGATGCACGGTACAAAAAGATGTTATCAAGGCGTTGTTTCCCCTAGATGATGTTCATGGCCTCTTGTTCCCTTATTGGGTGCGTTTCATGGGGCACAGCCTTTCAGATATTAGTTGATGCAAAGATATGGAAAAGTTTTATTCTTTACAAACTTTGTGGTGCATTTATTTTTACCTTTTACCTTTATTTGCATTTTACTCTTCGATTATTCTGTGGCTCGTACATATGAGATGGAAAAGTTTGCTTAACAAATGTGCAAGAGTGTTTCTGCTAAACAAAGCATTTATTATTCTCCATCATGATGGTTATGGTATCATACCCTACTCTTTTTGCTATCCCCCTATAATATAAAGAGGTATGGTAAGTAAGTTATGGTCGGAGAAGATGAACCTAAAATGGCATTGAAAGTTAATTTAGAATAGAAGTCATGCCGTTGGCCCTGATGTGGTTTTCTACCTGTTATCAAATTCTTTGCGAGGAAGATTTTTTAAGAAAGCCAATCGTTGTTTCCCTATTTTTGATTACCTTTGCACCATATAAACAATAACACCCAATACATGGACGATTATCATTCGGAAAGATTTATCTTTGTTGTAGGAGGTTAAGCTCAATCAAGCTAATCTTCTGCTCCATTTTATTTGAAGATTAGCATTATGAGAACATATTGGAATTTCAATTCTGCATTAAAGGTCATCGACGAGTGGCACCCCAATTGCTGGATACAGGTTACGTGTCCAACAGAAGAAGATCAAACCCTTCTTGAAGAACGTTTTAACATTCCCGACTATTTCCTTTCGGACATCAGCGACACCGACGAGCGTGCCCGTTACGAATACGACGACGGTTGGATGCTCATCATTCTTCGCATACCATACGTTAAGGAGATACGTTCGCGAACGCCTTACACCACCGTTCCCCTGGGTATCATTCACAAACGCGATGTAACCATCACCGTTTGTTATTACGAAACCAACATGATGATAGACTTCGTGAGCTATCAGCAGAAACGGGGAGTGGGCTTTACCGACCACGTTGACATGATATTCCGACTCTTCCTCTCGTCTGCCGTGTGGTATCTAAAACGCCTTAAACAGATAAATATCCTCATTGAGAAGGCAAAACACAACCTAGACCAAGGCGTAAACAACGAGTCGCTAATCGGGTTGAGCCGCTTACAAGACTCGCTCACCTATTTCAACACTTCCATTCGCGGCAACGAGAACCTGCTGTCAAAACTGAAATTCAAACTGCAAGTAGACGAATTGGATGCCGACCTCATCGAAGACGTTAACATCGAGATGACGCAGGCGCGAGAAACGACAAGCATCTATTCAGACATTCTCGAATCTACGATGGACACTTATTCGAGTATCATCAACAACAACATGAACACCGTGATGCGTACGCTAACCTCGGTGAGCATCGTCATGATGTTTCCCACACTCATTGCCTCACTTTTCGGAATGAACCTCGTCAATGGTATGGAAACAAGCAAGTGGGGATTTGCCGTGGCCATCGTCATTTCGGTCCTTGTTTCGGGGTTGTCGTGGTGGATTTTACGAGCGAAACGCCTACTTTAAAGACACATAAGTAAAAAAATATGTACTAAAATTAGGTGCTTTCGACTTTTTTATATAAGTTTGCACCGCAATCAACCAACGTGTAATTGTTATAATCAACTAAATCATAATAAATGATGGACTCTCAAGAGAAAGCCCTGCTAGAAAACGCAGCAGACGATACTAGCAAAAAGACCTATAAGTCTAAAGAAGAAATTCTAAGGCGTGCAACAGAGATTGTAGCCGAGAACGAGACACCAGACAAAGAGGAAATAGATAACCTTAAAACCACATTCTACAAACTGCACATTGCCGAACGCGATGCCGAACAAAAAGCATATTTGGAGAATGGCGGCGACCCTGAGGCCTATCAAGTGTCGCCCGACCCCGTTGAAGACGCGTTCAAAGCACAGATGGGCGTTATAAAAGAAAGAAGGGCAAAACTCTTTCTGGAACAAGAACAAGAAAAACAAGAAAACCTCCAGAAAAAAACAGAAATCATAGAGAAGATAAAAGCTATGGCTACATCGCCAGATGAAGCCAACAAGTCGTATCAGGCCTTTAAGGATTTGCAACAGCAATGGAAAGAAATCAAGGCCGTTCCAGCAGATAAAGCCAACGAATTGTGGCGCAACTATCAACTCTATGTTGAGCAATACTACGACTTGCTCAAACTGAATAACGAGGCAAGAGAATACGACTTCAAGAAAAACTTGGAGCTGAAAGAAAAACTTTGCGAAAACGCAGAGCGTTTGGCTGACGAGAAAGACATTATCAGCGCATTCCACCAACTGCAAGAATTGCATCAGGAATATAGGGAAATAGGCCCTGTATCCAAAGAACTACGCGAACAGATATGGGCACGTTTCAAGGCCGCCTCTACGGTAATAAACAAGCGTCACCAACAGCATTTCGAAGAAATGCGCGCTAATGAAGAGGAAAACCTTGAGAAAAAAACGGCCCTTTGCGAGAAGGTGGAAAGCATCGTTGCAGCAGAAAACAAAGGTGCTGCCGACTGGGAGAAGCGTACAAAGGAGATAATCGACATACAAGCCGAATGGAAAACCATCGGGTTTGCTCCGCAAAAGATGAACGTGAAGATATTCGAACGTTTCAGAACTGCATGCGATGTGTTCTTCTCGCGTAAGGCAGACTTCTTCAAAGCCATGAAAGAGAAGTACGCTCAAAACGCCGAAAAGAAAAAAGAGCTGGTGGAAAAGGCACGTCAACTGTCTGAAAGCACTGATTGGAAGTCGACTGCCGACAAGCTTATTGCCCTACAAAAGGAGTGGAAAACCATTGGTATGGTGCCCAGAAAGCTTGGCGATAAGCTTTGGAACGACTTTATCACGGCCTGCAATCACTTTTTCGAGGCTCGTAATGCAGCACACGCCGGTACCAGAGGTGAAGAGCGCGAGAACCTAAGCAAGAAGAAAGCTGTTATTGCAAAGTTGAAAGAGATGATGGGAACAACGCCAGACAATGCCGCCGAAACCATCAAGCAGCTCATAGAAGAATACAACGCCATCGGCCATGTGCCTTTCAACGAGAAAGATAAGATTTACGCACAGTTCCACGACACGTTGGATAAGCTTTATAAGGAACTGAACATTTCGGTTGCTAGCCAGAAACTAGACGACTTTAAGAGCAACTTAAAGAACCTCGCAAAGAAAGGGGCCGATGTTGTTGACAACGAACGTGGTAAGTTGATGCGTCGTTACGAGGCCTTGAAGTCTGAAATCCAGACTTACGAAAACAACTTGGGTTTCCTTACTGCCAAAAGCAAGAAAGGCAACAGCCTTGTTGACGAGATGAACAGGAAGGTGGAAAGGCTTAAAGACGACATGGAGCTTGTTCGCCAGAAAATAAAGGCCATCGACCAACAAGAACAAGGTTAAGGACAGTATTCAAACAATATGTATAACTATTAAAAACAATCCTATCCTCGTAAAAAATGGACTGGTTAATCAATCTCTTTAACACCAACGACTCGGTGGCGCACATCGTGTTGCTCTACTCCGTCGTCATTGCAGGTGGTGTGTTACTCGGAAAGATAAAAGTGGGCGGCATTTCCCTCGGAGTAACTTTCGTTTTGTTCGTTGGTATCCTTGCCGGACACATCAAGTTCACGGCTCCCATCAACATTCTTACCTTTATGCAAGACTTTGGTCTTATCCTCTTTGTCTTCTGTATTGGTTTACAGGTTGGTCCTGGTTTCTTCGAAAGTTTCAAGAAAGGCGGCATCAAGCTCAACTTGCTTTCTATGAGCCTTATCTTGTTGAATGTAGCTGTTATGTTTGCTTGCTACTTCATCTTCTTCGACACCAACGATGTCAATGCGCTACCCATGATGGTTGGAACGCTTTCGGGTGCAGTAACGAACACGCCTGGTCTTGGTGCAGCCAACGAAGCCCTATCAAGTATGGAGAAATCGTTCCCCAATGGTCTACCGCAAATAGCTTCGGGGTATGCGTGTGCCTATCCTTTGGGTGTGCTCGGCATCATCGGCGCAACTATCGCCGTTAGGTACATCTGCCGTGTTGACCTGCAAGAGGAAGAGGAAAAACTCGCAGAACAAGAAAACGAAGACCCACACGCCAAACCACATATCATGCACGTGAGGGTGAATAACTCGTATCTTGACGGACGAACGCTTGGCCAAATCTCCGAGTTCCTCAACCGCGATATGGTATGCACCAGATTGTATCACGATGGGAAAGTGGTCATTCCTCAGCAAGATACTGTGTTCTCTGTAGGCGACGAAGCACTTATTGTCTGCGCAGAGAGCGATGCGGAGGCCATTCAGGTGTTTATCGGCGAAAAGCTACCAGAAGAATGGGCTTACGAAGACAAGGAACAGCCCCTTGTTTCTAAGCGCATTGTGGTTACCCGCCCTGCCATCAATGGTAAATTGTTGCGCGAAATGCACTTCACTAGCGTATACGGCGTTAACATCACGCGTATTACTCGCCAAGGCATGAACCTCTTTGCTAGTCCAAGCCACCGTTTCCAAATCGGCGACCGCGTAGTAGCTGTCGGTCCCGAAGACCATGTTGACCGCGTAGCCGAAGTGCTTGGCAACTCTGCTCGCCGTTTGGATGCACCCAATGTTGCCACTATCTTCATTGGTATCATCGTGGGCATTCTCTTCGGAAGCATCCCTGTAAACATCCAAGGCATTCCGGCTGCCCTCAAATTGGGTATCGCTGGCGGTCCGTTGGTCATCGCCATCCTTATTGGGCGTTTTGGTTATAAGTTCAAGCTGATAACCTACACAACCACATCAGCTAACCTCATGCTCCGAGAAATAGGCTTGGCACTTTTCCTTGCGAGTGTAGGAATAAAGGCGGGTGCGCATTTCTGGGACACAGTTATACAAGGAGATGGTATTAAATATGTGTATACAGGTTTCATTATCACGGTTATTCCCATCCTTATCATCGGCACAATCACCCGATTGGTATACAAGTTTAATTACTTCACCATCATGGGAATGCTTGCAGGTACCTGCACCGACCCACCCGCGTTGGCATACGCCAACCAGATTTGCTCGCGCGAGGCACCTGGTATTGGCTACTCCACGGTTTATCCGCTAAGTATGTTCTTGCGTATTTTCACGGCGCAGCTCATTGTACTCTTCTTCTGCGGATGACTTTAAAATCGTATAGCATCATCAGTTGGGCAAAAGAATCCCACATTGGTGGCTAATAAAAGCCTGCAACCAATTTCTCTGGTTGCAGGTTTTTTATTACTGGGCCGTATCAGCCTTACATTGTTTTCACCAATTGGTATAAGTTCATCAACCTTCGTTTCTACTATGGTCTTGGTAATCTTTTGATACATCCAAAACTTCAACATTGATGGCGACATGCGCCCATTGGCAACCGATTTGTTGTGTTTACACAATTACACTAATTGGAAAGAGCCGACATGAACGATAATATATAAGGTGAAAACCTATCTAGTTTTCACCTTATTACGATATATCGTCGAGCTAAAACATCAGGCCGAACGACAATGTTCTGAACTTAGGTCCGTAGCCATCGCGCAACAAGTTGCAAGGACTATACTTGAAATAAAAGTCAGGAACACCACGAATAGAGAATGTACCCATGAAATCAACTGTAACCGGAGTGATACGTACATCTTTGTCTACATCTTTCAACTGGTGACCATCCTTTTCGTAGCGTGTTTTCAGGCTACCATAAGTGTTGAAATTAATTACCGGACCGAGGCTGAAACCAAACCATTTGCCTTCATATCCATAGCGAATAGGCAGGTTGACGCTGAAAACTTTGATACGAGAGAACTGGGGACTACTGCCCGCGGGGTAATTGTCGAGGGCAACCGAGCGGTTGTCTTTCACGAAACGCAGGTCATCAGTCATGCGATAATTCCGCCAATCAAGCCCCAATCCCATTGAAAGAAAGTGGTTGTTTCGCCACGGGCGATAAGTCCAATCGGTCACAATCCACCACAATTCCCATGATTTGAAAGGCTGAATGTCGGCACCTGTTGGCATTCCCACGGCGTTGTTGAAGCCCACGGCAAAGTGAGTTGAGCATTCTGTCCTGGATTTTTTCCTCCCGGGCTTACGGAATCCGGCAATAGAGAAGCTCCAAGTGTCGTCATTGATGGCCGATGTACTCACGTAATTACTGTCAACAAGCTGGATGTTACTCACGTAATGAAAGGTTTGATTACCCTCTTTACCCCACACTTCCACACTTTGTACAGAGTCACCAGTGATGATTATCACTTTCCGAGGCCGTTCAACAACCACCGTATCATTGTCTGATGGTGTGGCTTTGGCAGCCATGCTGAAGGCCAATGCCACGCAAACGAAAATCTTTTTCATAACTATATCTTTAATGTATTAGTTTTCTGAGTTCGGAAATACTTTCCACTTTGCCTTCCATATATACCACGGTAATCATGGTCGTTCGCCCTTTTCGACAGGTGACATAGCACAGGTAGCGGTTCATATTGCCCTGTTTGGGTAGGGTCATGGTAAGGGTTGTCGTGCCGTTTCGGGTGGTTTGTTCCGTTCCCATAGCCATTTTGCAGTCGCTATCTACCAAATCGTCTACCACTTTTCGTTGTTGCTCGGTGGCATTGAAACGAATACTGCGATAGAAATCAAGTTTGTATTTGCTGATGGCACGCCCTTTCACCCTGACGTCTACCATCTCTTCGTGCGGCACAACCTTACCTTGAAAGAGGGCGTTCACGTTCAAACCTTGCTGAGCATGTGCCCCAAAGGCTAGAAGTGCCACAATTGCTGTTAAGAATAAACGAAGTTTCATAACGATGTATTTTATCTTATTCCATTTATTGGTTTCCGAAGATGTCGTGCAACTGACCATCAACGTTTAATTCGCCATCCTGACGAATGGCTTGCAATGTTTCGTCTACCTCTTTCATTACGGTGGCGGGGGCAGTCACATGCTTATTGTAGATGTAGGCCTCGCAATAGTCCTGTCGTTCCGTTCGCCACAACATACCCCCCACCCCAACAACTACAAGCAAGGCAATCGAGGCTGCTATGCCGATGAACAATGGGCGTGAAAGCAGGCCATGCAGCACAGGTCGTACTTTATGCTGATGCTGCTTGGGTGTACGCATGACCGCAATCGAGCGGAAATATTCGCGTATCGGTAGCAAGTCGTCTGACACCTCATCGCCAGAAAAATAGCAATAAAGCTTACATTCTTCATCAAGTGTGGTGTCACCATCCATGAAACGAGCCACTAAAATCCTGATTTCTTCGTCCTTATTCATTGCTTTGTTGTTTAAATTGCTGTCTGATGGCCTGTCGTGCACGGCTCAACGCCTTTCTGACAGCCGTTTCATTACTCCCCGTGAGTGCTGCTATCTCACACATTTCCATACCTTCCATGTGACGAAGCCGCATGATTGTCTGCTGCATCGTGGGCAGTTTGTCAACGAGCTGCATCACCTTTTCGTAGCGTTCGTCGCATGTTGGTTCGCTTTCCACCACATTTTCAGGAATATTAATGGTGGTTTGTAGTCGCCGTAAACAATCAATACAGCGGTTTCTCACCAGCACCAAAGCCAAAGGCCCCATAGGAATACGCAGCTTGTCGAGCAATTGCCAGAGCTTCAACAACACATCCTGCACAATATCTTCAGCCTCCTCGCTAGCTTTTAGATAGCTGCGAGCAACGGAAAGCATGCGCGGACGGTTGCGTTCCACCTCTTCTTTATATTCGTCGACGGTCATTTGTTGTTCTCTTATTTACTTATAGTACGCAGAATTTTGCCTTTTGTGACACAAAAATACGTATTTCTTGCATTAAATCAAAAAATAAGAGATTTGAAACTATTCTTTGCTCATACCTCGTAGGGCGTTACGGATTTAACAGACCACAGCAGCTTGTAAGGATAAAATGCTTAACACCCTAATATATAAGGCTTAACATGATTACAAACTAAGCATATATTACGGAACGTCGAGGTTTGTAAACAAAGCAACAACACTACACTCGCAATGTGATACAAGTATTGCGATGAAACCGTCTTGATTTTTAATATTTCTATAAATTGAGCGTAGTTTGTTACCTTTCAGATGCCAACACAAAATAAGCACTCCTCTCATTTACGAAGTGCTGTACAAATCAACTCGCTGGTTTATAAACTCACGAAAATCCAACAACTTCCGAATGCACCAATTCATCAACCCAGAAACTCGTCAACTCAAAAAATTATAACCTCATCAACTAACCAACTCAAAAGCTTAAATCGTTATCTTTTATTTTACAATATCATCCTAACTTTTGCTCCGTTCTAGCGAAAATATAGGCTCAAAAGTAGGTAAATGGCCACTATTTCTAGCCTTTCACGCCATTCGTTTTGTCTGTTTTTAAGCAAAGAACCTGCATTTTGCACCATTTTGCCTTTCTAGTTTGTCTGCCAGCTCGAAATTTTTCATGTCCAATAACGCACTTTTATCCCCTAAAACCCCACTTTTTAATGGCTATTTTGCCCCTCTTAGCCATGTTTTTAATGATTCTAAGAGGTTTTGTTTATACCATTGCAGCGTATTTTTATGCTTTTCGGCTTCCATTTAGCACCATTTTGACTTGCATTTAGCAGCATTTTACCTTGCGTTTTGCACCAAAACGCACTCCATTTTGCACCAAAACGCACTACATTTTGCACCAAAACGCACTACATTTAGCGGCAAATAGCCCCAAAAGAGGTGCAAATGGCGACCTATTGAAATAAATATTCATTTTGCCGCATGTACATGCTAACCTCTTTTTGCATCAAAACAACCTTCGCGAGAATCGATTTTTTGCGGCAAGGTGCGCGCTTGGTTAGCGGAAAGGGCACTCATAATGTTAAATTTCTTACTGAAAACCTGACAAAATAGGTGCACCACATACAGGCGTATGAACAATGGGACGGAACGCATGTACGCTTACGATCGTCAGCGCGAGCCGCATAAAAAATGGTGTTGTTTAGCGAAACATTTCAAAAAGAAACATGGCGTTTACCATTTTTTTATTACTTTTGTAGTAACTAAAACCTACATATCATGACAAACAACAAACGATTGGCATACATGCTTAATTGTATTTTGGCTTTGTTTCTTGTAGCGTGCGAGAAACCACTGGTTGAAGACGAGCATGAAAAAGTGGCAGAACCTGATGGCATAACGCTCATTTTTGAAGCTCCAACAGCAGAGCCCTACGGCGAACTAGGTGAAGCTAGCCCCGCATACACCATTAAGAATGAGGCCTTAACTCAGTTAAGCGTGAGTGTGTTTAAGGGTGGTAAGCGCGTGAAGAGCGTGCACCTGTCGGCAGACAACGATGTGTTTATGAAACCATCCTTGCGACTAGACGATGGCACATACACCGTTGTGGCAGTGGCTCATGCCGGAATGGGGCATGCAACCATCACCAATGCACAGCGAATAAGCTTTTATAAGAACAAAATTACAGATACATACGTCTATAATGGAGAGATAACCGTATCAGGTAAGTCAACATTCACACTGCCTATGAAACGCGTAACAGCCATGTTCCAGCTTTCTGTTACCAGTCCGTTGCCACAAAACGTGGCACAAGTGGAGTTCAGATACACAGGCGGAAGTAGCACGCTAGATGCCAAAAGCCTTGAGGGGTGCGTTAATTCACGACAGGCTGAAACGCGCGAAGTTACTGAAACGATGAAAACCACTCCACCAACATATGCCATTTACACCTTTCCACGCACCGAGAGCGAGGGTTTGAAAATCAAAGTGAGTTTCAATGACAAGAACGGTAATTCCCTATACGAGGAGAATTATGAAGGGGTACAGGTAAAAGTTGGCATGAAAGCATGCTATAAGTGCAACCTTCCCAAGGATTTTGTGGATGCTTTAGCAAAAAGAAGAGGTGCTGTTGAAGAGTGACATAGTGCGAATGCTGAAAATAACGCTTAGCAAGAAAGTCGCAAAGAAGATGAACTGACACCGAACGAAGCCAAGTACGTAAAACACTTTACAAGGCAAACATGGCTTAACGCTCTATCCATTTCACAGCCACGCGACACACCTCGGCCGTATCTCCATCTGGCGTACACTTCACTATTTGGTAAAGTTCTTCGCCCTCTGTTATCTCCTCCTTATAATAATGCAGTACATCGCCAAAGTGACTTTCAGCCACGTATGCCACATCTATTCGCCCTACGCGATAGGCGCGATGCCACGTTTCTGGCTTTAAGTTGAAAAGGTGTTCAAGGTACTTCACGCTGTTGATATGCCCATTAATGTCTACATCGCTGTAATGAGTTTCGACAGAACCCTCCAATATCGCCTGTCCGCTCAACTTAACACGCGAAGATGCAGCAATGGGACATGGCTTTTCTTTATCAACATAATTCACAATACTACCTTCGTTTATGGCCAAGATGTCGGCAGGCTGCCGCGTTTGCGTATCAATCATGGCCCAAACGCTACGCCCATAGCCATAAACAGCACCCGTCTCTGCATCGGTCATCTTAAAGTTTCGGTTGGTAAAGAAGCGCATAACACCGTCAACCCATGTCTCAACGCTCATGCGCGAGTACTCCTTCGGCAGTTCTTCGAGTTCAAGTGCAAGTCTCGACAGCACCCATGTCTTATGGATGGTGTTTAAATAGGTCATACCAAAGCCCCTATCGTTCGAGTGGAAGTCGGCTGCATTCAACACATGATTGCCTAGATGCCCCACAAAAAGGTGGTGCGTAAAGTCGCAATGGAATGGTTCTATTAAAAATTCGTACTTTCCTATCTTATCTAACATCATACTATTCAACGATTTTAACTTATAAAGAGTAGCATCAAGATATCTTCATCCATATATGAAGTAGGAGTTATGATGCGCTATATAAGGGCAAACGAGTGCTACTTACAACGTGTCAGCCCCTTTTAACAGCTACAAAGTTAACTAGAAAATATGTTACATCCCAAGTTTATTGACAATAAATAAGGCCTTTACACATTTATAGGAAATTGATTAGACGAAAAGAGAACCAAGATAACAACCAAGCAGGCAAACGGCAGATGCCTTATAGCCTATACTAATCGGGATAGGTAAGAAACGCTAGGAGTGATGTTAGAACATCCAGAAAAAGAAAGTCCCGACACTCAAAAGAATGTCGGGACCAGCTTTTATAACTTAGCTACGAAAATTATTCGCCTTTGCTGCTATCATTGAAAGTAGCAACACGGTTGAACGAAACTTCTTCGAACAACGTATCTGTTACACCCATACCCTTAGTGGTAAGGCGGCTAGCAGCAATCTTGTACCTCTTAACAAGTGCATCTTTAACGGCTTGTGCACGAGCGTTAGAAAGTTTTTGGTTCAGTTCGGCGCTACCTTCGGGAGAAGCGTAACCACGAATTTCAACCTTAGCTTCGGGGTGATTTCTCATGTACGAAGCGATAAGTTCCAGCGGAGCGTACTGTGCGGGGTCGATAACAGCCTTGCCTTGACGGAAGAGAACGGTGGGTTGCAGGTTGGTAACCGTTTCCGACTTCACGTTCTTAACGATGGTCTTGGGTTGGTTGTTGCAATCGTCCAAAGCTTTTTGAAGGTCAGAAATCTGGCGATCCTTTTCTGCCAAACGGCTGTCTTTGTTGCTCAGGTCACCACGAAGGCTGTTGATTTGAGCGTTCAAGCCATCAATTTCAGCTTGGTCGCGAACTTGTGCAACAGTGAAGTTGTGCGAACCGTTCGAGTTTCCAAAGCGATAAATCAAACCTCCGTTGAGTTGAACGAACGACTTGTTGATGTTGTATTCTAAACCGCTATAACCACTACCATTAAGTAAATGCACGATAGCTGGCTCTACATAGAATTGGAATTGCTTGTTCGAACCAAAGTTCAGAGCAAGGTCGAGAGCAGCCTTAGAGGTAAGAACGTTATCGTTCTTCAATCCCTTGTTGTTGAAAGTGTGCAACCAACCAAGGCCATACAAACCGATAACCTCAAACGTACGAGGCTCACCTTTGTAACCACCGAACCAGTTGCTGAAGTTGATTGTTGCCAAAGCAGAGCTGTTAATGAAACGAACAAACGTGCCATACGACTTATCTGGCTTGTTAGAGAAGTAAGCGTTGCCTTCAACAGCTACACCAAATACAGGGGTAAAGTAACGGCCAATGCGCAGGCCAGCGTTAGGGTTGAGGTTGTTCAACCAGCTATGACCAGTTGTAACAGTAGAAACACCACCATTAACACCGATGTAGAAATTGTCGAAAGTCTTGCTTTCGGTTACTGTTTGCGCGGAAACAGTGGCTGCCAAAGAAGCGGCAGCGAAAAGTGTAAACAACTTTTTCATTCCTGAATAATTAAATTTGACTTATTAAGTTATCTCAATCTAAACGCTTGCAAAGGAAAAGAAAAAAGCTGTAAGCACCAAACAAATTATCAAAAAATAACCATTTTTCCCTATAAAAAGTCCAAAATAACACTTGAATAGAACAGAAATACACGATGATTTTGAAAAAACATGCACTTTTCTACGCACTCTTTCTCCTTTTTTGTAACTTCGCATCATGAAGAAAGTAATCTTAATTACGGGCGGCCAACGCTCTGGCAAAAGCCTTACTGCCGAACGTATGGCACTCAGTCTCTCGCCAACGCCGGTGTATTTGGCCACGGCCCACGCCTGGGACGACGAGTTTAAGCACCGTATTGCGCGACATCAAGAACGGCGTGGACCATGCTGGACCAACATCGAAGAGGAGAAAACGCTAAGCAAACACGTATTATATAATAAGGTGGTGGTGGTAGATTGCATCACCCTTTGGTGCACCAACTTCTTCTATGATGCAAGCAACGACAGCTCCTCAACTCTTCCCGATGTAGACAAAACGCTTGAAGAACTGAAAGCCGAGTTCGACAAGCTTACAGCGCAAGAGGCCACTTTTATCTTCGTTACCAACGAAATTGGAAGTGGCGGAGTGAGCAACAACGCCCTACAACGCCGCTTTACCGACCTACAAGGATGGATGAACCAATATGTTGCAGCTAAGGCCGACGAGGTTTACCTGATGGTTAGCGGCATTGCGGTGAAGATAAAATAGGCTCTTGTCGCCCCCACCGCAGCATTTTACCACGCTTTTCATCCGTTCAACACTTTCTTTTTTACGCAATGATGCACTTCAACATACCCCCCTTAACGCTGAACAACTCTATCGTTTGGCAGAAAATAGACAACCTCAACAAGCCCAAAGGTTCGTTGGGGATGCTCGAAACCCTTGCTTATAGGATATGCCGCATACAGCATACGCTATCTCCCACCCTGTCACATCCTTGCCATCTGCTCTTCGCTGCCGACCACGGCATAGAGCAAGAAGGCGTAAGTGTATCGCCAAGAGCAGTAACTTGGCAACAGATGATAAACTTCACGCATGGTGGAGGCGGCGTAAACCTCTTCTGCAAGCAACACGGTTTCGAACTAACACTTGTGGATATGGGGGTAGACCACGACCTATCGGCCCACCCAACAATACTCAATCGCAAGATAGCTAACGGCACACGCAACTTTCTTCACGAGCCAGCCATGAGCCAACAGCAAATGCAACAAGCCCTAAACACAGGCATCGAACTGGCAGAAAGCTGCCAAGCCAAGGGCTGCAACGTGCTTTGCCTGGGCGAAATGGGCATTGGCAACACCTCGCCATCAAGTGTTTGGATGAGCCTTTGGGGTAATTTGCCGCTTAGCAGTTGCGTTGGGAGTGGCTCTGGGCTAAATACTGAGGGCGAAAAGCATAAGTTAGCCATACTCGAACAGGCCGTAAGCCACTTTAAACGCCAACCATTGGCCCACGACGACCCTGCAACCATCATCCAATACTTTGGTGGATTCGAGATGGTAGCCGCCATTGGGGCGATGCTCCGCGCTGCCGAAATGCGCATGATTGTTCTAGTTGATGGTTTCATCATGTCTGCCTGCATGCTAGCCGCAAGTAAACTCAACCCTGCCGTACTTGATTATGCCGTCTTCGGACACTGTGGCGACGAGAGCGGACATCGCCAATTGCTGTCTCTGATGCAAGCACAACCCATCCTACAACTAGGCATGCGCCTGGGCGAAGGTACGGGGGCGTTGTGCGCTTACCCCATAATGGAAAGCTCCGTACGAATGATAAACGAAATGAACAACTTCAAAGATGCGAATATCGACAAATACTTCTAGATGGTACGACCGCCCTTGGGCGGCCTTTATCTTCTTTACCCGACTTCCTTTCTGGCGTATTCACCAGCCACCTAAAGACGCTTACGAGTCGGTTGTTGAGTTCTGGCCCCTCGCTGGATGGCTAACAGGCGCGCTAATGGCCGCCATCATTTGGTTTGGCTCAAAGGTTTTGCCCTTCTCCATTGCCATTTTAGCGGCTATTGCTGCACGCTTGCTGGTTACGGGCGCACTGCACGAAGACGGATTAGCCGACTTCTTCGATGGTTTCGGCGGCGGAGGAAAAGACCGCAACCGTATTCTCGCCATCATGAAAGACTCGCATATCGGCACGTTCGGCGTTCTTTCGCTCATCATTTACTTTGCCCTGTTCTTCGAATGTATGCTTTCGCTCGGCCCATTATACGCCGCACTCGTTGCATTTACGGCCGATCCGTTCTGTAAAATGGTGGCAGGACAAATCACCCAGATACTTCCTTACGCCCGAACCGAAGAGCAAGCCAAGGCTCACAACATTTATCGCCGGTTCAATCTCACGGCAGGCATCTCGCTCATGGTACAAGGTCTTACGCCATTCATCGGCCTTCTCTATTTCGATGCCCATTGGGGCAGCCGCCTTTTAGATTGGAATTTCCTTGTAGCCGCACCCAGTCTCACCATGTTTTTCCTATACATGCTGATGCTGCGCCGCATAAAAGGCTATACGGGCGATTGCTGTGGAGCCGTGTTTTTGCTCTGCGAGTTGGCGTTTCACCTAACGGCTGTTGTGTTGCTCACCGCTAATCTCGCCCCTTAAAATCCCCTTTTTAGATATGGAAATCATTTTTGTAAGACACACCAGCGTGGCCCTTGACAAGGGCACATGCTATGGTTGGACAGATGTTGAGCTGTCCGAAACCTTCGAACAAGAGGCCACGCTCACCCGCAAGGCCTTATCAGAACATGCCCCTTTCGATGCGGCATACAGCTCACCACTTAGTCGCGCCACACGCCTTGCGGCCTTCTGCGGTTACGAAAACCCCATAATCGACCCACGATTGCGCGAAATGAACATGGGCGATTGGGAGATGCAACGTTACGATGAGATAGTAGACGATAACCTACAACGTTGGTATGCCGACTATATGAACGTGCGCACAACCAATGGTGAGGGTTTTCCAGACCTCTATGCACGTGTTTCCGACTTTCTCAATCAGCTGAAAACGCAACCCCATCGACGTGTGGTGGTGTTCGCTCATGGTGGAGTGCTCATTTGTGCAGGCATACATGCCGGAGCATTTAAGCGCGAAAACGCCTTCGAACACTTAACACCCTTTGGCGGATTGTTAAAGATAACTATCTGAATGCCCCACATCATCACTCCAATAGGCAGACGGAAAGCTAGACGAATAAAACCGAAGAAACGCCAACTAGCACAACCAGTAGCCCCAATCCTTAACCTTTTTTAAACCCGCGAAGTAACAATTGTTACCAAACAAACAACGTTTTATAACTAAATTTGCAACGTAATCGAAATTAAAATAAGACCAAATATGGAACATAAAATGAGAGGTTACCTCCCGCCGATGGACCCAGAAAAGCTTAAAGCGCTTTTCGAAATAGAGAATGCATTTAAGGCCGGACAGCTATCTGCCGACGAAGCCCGACTGCAAATTAAAGAACGTGTAGGCAAAGTTAGCGCCTACCACGTGGCCTACATAGAGCAAACAATGACCGAAGAAACTAGCGACGAGTGCATTCGCGAAGATGTACACGCCGTGATTAACATGTTGGGCGACCAAATAGACAACACGATGCCCAATCTTCCGGCCGACCACCCCATCATGCACTACCTTAAAGAGAACGAGGAAATGAAGCGATTGCTCTTAGCGGTGGAAGACTTGGTGCAATACCCAATGATTAAGAACCAATGGCTTGAGCTATACGATAAGATTAGTCAGTACCCCATACACTACAAACGCAAACAAAACCAACTTTACCCCATGCTCGAACGCAAGGGATTTACACGCCCCACAACAACAATGTGGACCTTCGACGACATGGTGCGTGATGAAATTCGTGAGGCAGAACGCCTGCTGCGCGAAGACCAAGAAGACGCCTTCATCAAACAACAAGAACGCGTCCTACTCTACGCACGCGATTTAATGGAGAAAGAGGAATTTATCCTTTATCCCACGTCGATGGCCCTTATCAGCGAAGAAGAGTTTGAAGACATGAAGAGTGGCGACCAAGAGATTGGCTTTGCTTTCTTTGAAGTGGAACACAAAACCACTGAAAACAAAGTCGAAACCCAACCGAAAGAGCAAAACAACTTTGCCAACGACTTGCAAGCCTTGCTCACAAGATATGGGTATTCGGCTGGCGGAGGCGACAAGTTGGATGTTACAACGGGCAAACTTACGCTCGAACAGGTGAACCTCATTTACAAACACCTGCCCATCGACATCTCCTTCGTGGACGAAAACGAACTGGTTTGTTTCTATTCGGACACCGACCACCGCATTTTCCCACGCAGCAAGAACGTCATTGGGCGCGAAGTAATGAACTGCCACCCCCGAAAAAGTGCCCACATCGTTCGCGAAGTGATAGATAAGCTAAGGAGCGGCGAACAGGATAAGGCCGAATTTTGGATTAACAAGCCAGGATTGTTCATCTATATTATCTATGTGGCCGTACGCGATAAGGACGGAAAGTTCCGTGGCGTACTCGAAATGATGCAAGATTGCACCCACATTCGCGCATTAGAAGGCTCGCAAACGCTGCTTACATGGAGTAATGGCGACACATCTGCAACGGCCGAACAAAACCACGACACGCAGGCAACTCCGGCAGAAAATGATGAAGACGAAGAGGCAACAGAACCCGTAACAGAGATCACACCGCAAACTCGTCTGAAAGATCTTCTCAAACAATATCCCACCCTCAAAAACCGCTTACCCGAGCTCAACCCCAAGTTTAAGATGCTCAACACACCGCTAGGCAAAATTATGATGGGCAAAGCAAACGTGCAAATGATGAGCGAACGCTCTGGAATACCGCTCGATAAACTTATCGAAGGGATAAAGAAACTGATAAACTAAAATCTCAATTAGGTATATAGGCAGGATAACAGTTGTCCGCCAGCGGAATGTGAACATGCACTTCTGCTGGCGGACTTTTTAATCCCAATCAGCCATTGGAGCCGCTTAGATTTTGTGTGTTGTCGAGTCTGTTGGTAATTCCGCCAAATCCGTTTCCTTATTAGTCAATTATTGAGCATGTAGGTTGCATCTAGCACCACTTTGCCTTTCTAGTTTGGTTGCCAGCTCGTAATTTTTCAAGCCCAATTACTCGCTTTTAGCCACAAAAAGACCACTTTTTAAGGTTCCTCCGTTAAATGCGTAGATGAGGACTTTTGTTCTTAGTAAGGATGATTTTTTAATATCATTTCTCACCATTTCTACTATCCTCATTTTTAGTTAGTTATATTTTCTGTTATTGCTTATTAGGTGACGGATCTGTTTACCTGTAAAAGTTAATTATTGTACAAATCTATCCATTTAACGGAAGAACCCTTTTTAACAGCTGTTTTGCCCATTTTGGCCATATTTCTAATGCCTCGAAAGGTTCTTGTTTATACCATTTCAGTGGATATTTATGCTTTTCGGCCTACATTTAGCAGCATTTTGCCCTGCGTTTTGCACCAAAACACCTTGCGTTTTGCACCAAAACACACTACATTTTGTACCAAAACGCACTGCATTTAGCGGCAAAACACACTGCATTTAGCGGCAAAACACACTACATTTTGCTGCAAATCACCCAAAAACTGGTGCAAATGGCAGTTCTTTGAAATAAATATTCATTTTGTCGTATGCACAAGCTAACCCCTTTTTGCATCAAAACCAACCTTCGCTAGAATCGATTATTTGCGGCAAGGTGTGTGATTGGTGAACGGAAAGGGCACTCACGATGTTAAAATTTGTACTAAAATTTGTACAAATCCGGTGGACGTCTGCATCATTTTGATGCCAGCCAAAGATAAAAAGGACACAAGAAATAAGGCCTAACGCAGATATGCGAAAGGTACAAAAGGACTAATAAGATGCCAACTTAATCCTTATCTGCATACAACGATGCCGCCCTAACACGCGAAAGGGTTTCGGGGGTCATCTGCAAATAGCTGGCCACATACACCAATGGGGCACGTAAAACTACTTGTGGCGACTGCTTACAAAGTTTCAGATAGCGGTCTTGAGCCGTTTCAAAGCGCAACATGTCGGCATGCACTTGCGAGATAATGAGACTCTCCTCCAATATCTTTCTGTACAATATCTGAATGTTAACGTTGTGCAATGCCACCTCTTCCAACCTATGTTTAGGCATGGCATAGATGAGCGTAGGCTCGAGTGCTTCCAGTTGTAAGTAAGTGGGTTTCTCCTTAAAGAGGCTTTCGATACACATCACGATAGTGTGCTCCACCCCGATATGCTCGGTAAGTTCCTTGCCATTCTTAAAATAGAATTGGCGAGTAAGGCCACGCTCCACATAATATATATGCTCGCAAATGTCGCCCTCTTTGAGAATGATTTCCCCCTTAGCAAACTTCATTGGCACCAAGACGCTCTCTAAAATGTCGAGTTCGTCGTGAGTCATGGTGCTATACTTTCTCGCCAACTCGCGAGCAATGTCGCGTGTTGTGTTGTTGAGTTCTTTCATGTCTCCACTCCTTTCTTCTCTCTTGCAGCGGTTTAGTCGAGTTTCAGCACGGCCAAGAAAGCCTTTTGCGGAACTTCCACGTTTCCAATCTGCTTCATACGTTTCTTTCCTTTCTTCTGTTTCTCAAGTAGCTTACGCTTTCTACTAACGTCGCCACCATAACATTTGGCCGTTACGTCTTTTCTAAGGCACTTCACCGTTTCGCGTGCAACAATCTTCGCACCGATGGCGGCTTGTATGGCGATGTCGAACTGCTGTCTGGGTATAAGTTCTTTCAGCTTTTCGCACATTCGGCGACCAAAGGTCGTGGCATTGTCGAAGTGGGTAAGCGTAGACAAGGCATCAACGGCCTCGCCGTTCAACAAGATGTCGAGTTTCACCAATCGCGATGGCTTAAAACAATCGACATGGTAGTCGAACGAGGCGTAACCCTTGGAAATAGACTTCAACTTATCGTAGAAGTCGATAACGATTTCGCCCAAAGGCAGCATGAAATGCAGTTCAACGCGATTTCCGCTAACATATTCTTGGTTGATAAGTTCGCCTCGCTTGTCCATGCAAAGTTTCATTATCGGCCCAATATAGTTAACGTTGGTAATGATAGATGCCCTGATGTAGGGTTCTTCTATATGGTCTATCATCGTTGGGTCGGGCAATCCCGAAGGGTTGTGCACCTCACGTTCGTTGTCCATCTTGTCGTAAACCATGTACGAAACATTGGGTACCGTGGTGATGACATCCATATTAAACTCGCGGTCTAGTCGCTCTTGTATAATCTCCATGTGCAGCAAACCCAAGAAACCACACCTAAAACCAAAGCCCAAAGCCACCGACGACTCGGGCGAGAACGTCAGCGAGGCATCGTTCAGTTGCAATTTTTCGAGCGATGCGCGCAGGTTTTCGTATTCCGAAGGCTCGATGGGATAGACACCTGCAAACACCATTGGCTTTACTTCTTGAAAGCCTTCTATGGCCGATTGACATGGTTTGTCGCGATGGGTAATGGTATCTCCCACCTTCACTTCCTTAGCATCTTTTATTCCACTGATGATGTAGCCCACCTCGCCAGTACGCAACTCTTGCTTGGGCACCATGTCCATTTTAAGCACGCCCACCTCATCGGCCGCATACTCCATGCCCGTATTGAAAAACTTCACGTTGTCGCCCTTGCGTATAACGCCGTTCATCACCTTGAAGTAGGCAATAATTCCACGAAAGGAATTAAACACCGAGTCGAAGATAAGCGCTTGCAGTGGAGCATTATCATCGCCTGTGGGATGTGGCACCCTTTGCACAACGGCATTAAGGATGTCCTCAACGCCCTCGCCCGTCTTACCCGATGCGCGTATGATGTCGGCCTTATCACAACCCAGCAGTTCAACAATCTCGTCTTCAACTTCTTCTGGCATGGCGCTGGGCATGTCCACCTTGTTGATGATGGGAATAATCTCCAAATTGTGTTCGATGGCCATATAGAGGTTCGAGATGGTTTGCGCTTGTACGCCTTGTGTTGCGTCTACAACGAGCAATGCCCCTTCGCAGGCGGCGATACTGCGTGAAACCTCATAAGAAAAATCCACGTGTCCCGGAGTGTCGATGAGGTTAAGCACATAGTTTTGTCCCTCGTGCTGGTATTCCATCTGTATGGCGTGGCTCTTAATGGTGATGCCGCGTTCTTTCTCCAAGTCCATATCGTCGAGCATTTGCCCGCCTGTAACTTGAATGGTCTTGGTAAATTCCAGCATACGGTCGGCCAAAGTAGACTTCCCGTGGTCGATGTGTGCGATGATGCAGAAGTTTCTTATATGGTTCATTCTTGGAAAAGAAGATTTATTTTTAACGGCAAAGTTAAGTATTTTAATTGGGATTTTATTGCTTACGCCTATAATTTTGGCAAATAATAGCTACCTTTGTACTAAAATAAAGAAACGATGAGAAAGATATTCTTCTTATTATTGGGTGCGGCGATGCTTACTGCGTGCCACGAAAGCATAGAAAAACGAGCAGAAAGAGAGGCTAAGGAGTACACGGCAAAGTATTGTCCCACGCCCGTAACCAACTATACGCGCACAGATAGCGTGGTGTTTTATCCCGAAACAAAGACCTATCACTATTATTGTTCGTTTGTAGACAAGATGGACGATGCCGCCATCATCAACAAGAACAGGCAGTTAATAGACGACATGCTGCTTAAATCGATTATCGAATCAACGAATTTGAAACCTTATAAAGAGGCAGGTTTTACCTTTGCCTACACCTGCCATTCGGATAAAGAGCCACAAAAGGTGCTGTTTGAAACGAAGTATACCAAGAAAAGGTATTAACTAACAGTTGGGCCAACAAGCACTTGTCTTGTTGGCCCAATTGCTTACCTGCTGTGCAAGGTGTGTGTATCTTTGTAATACAATAAAATATCTTTGATGGTGTTTTGTCCTATTTTTATCCATGAAACAAGGGTAAAACACATCTGGTTAATCATTATCTAAGGCCGAAAGCAATATCTTTTCGGCATTCTCCACGCGTTCGCTTGTTGGACTGTCAATGTGGTCTAGCGTATAATTCAGACCCAGTTTCTGCCATTTGTAGGCTCCCATCGAATGATAAGGCAACACCTCTATGCGCTTTACGTTGTGCAAGGTCTTGATAAAGTCGCGCAAACCATATAGATAAGTGTCGTTGTCGGTGATGCTCGGAACAAGCACGTGGCGTATCCAAACAGGTGTTTGTATTTGCGAAAGGTAGCTGGCGCAATCCAACACGTTGGTGTTATCCCACCCCGTTAGCTTTTTATGCTCTTGGTTATCTATGTGTTTGAGGTCGAGCAGCACCAGATCGGTGAAACTCATCAGCTTAGTAAACTTAGAAAAGAAGGGTTCTTGGCGTGTAAAAGGCTGTGCGGCAGTGTCGAGACAAGTGTTTATGCCTAGTGCTTTTGCCTTTTCGAAGAGTTCGAGCATAAAGTCTATTTGCAGCAAAGCCTCTCCCCCGCTCACCGTTATGCCGCCTTCCTTACCCCAATAGGGGCGAAAGCGTAACGCTTGCTGCAAAAGTTCGTCGGCCGAACGCATGTCGGTAGATTTCATTGCCCACGTGTCGGGATTGTGACAATAACGGCAACGCATCTTGCATCCACTTAAAAAGATGATGAAACGAATGCCTGGCCCGTCTACTGAACCAAACGATTCGATAGAATGAACGTAAGCTTTACGTGGCATGGTCTCGCTGCTTGCGTTCGTGTTGACAGGAAGAAACGTGTTATTGTTATCCATTATTTATTCTGGCGGGCATCATATAGCCCTCTTTATTGTTGTTCGCTAAGTGCTGATGTGATAAGATGGTGAACGGCGTTAGAAGAAAGTCCCTCCACGAAACAGCGCGGAGGGACTTATACATATGGCCGTAACGCCAAGTTTTTTATGCCAGTTTGCTGTGAGCTTGACGTGCAATAACGTCGAGTTGCTGCTCTTTGGTCAAGTCAATGAACTTAACGGCATATCCACTTACACGGATAGTGAAGTTGGCATACTCTTCTTTCTCTGGGTGTTCCATGCAATCGATGAGTTTCTCTACACCAAACACGTTCACATTAAGATGGTGTGCGCCTTGGTCGAAGTAGCCGTCCATCACGCCTACAAGCGTAT
>ERZ773059.95-NODE-95-length-44865-cov-6.324079_pt1 | contig 44865 bp, 66 predicted proteins | sample MGYA00580514_ERZ773059 | MGnify/ENA primary metagenome ERZ773059 (study PRJEB29015, sample SAMEA2737981) | human oral metagenome | biome: human oral; feature: human-associated habitat; material: dental | place: China | collected 2056 ...
TGAAGTGTAATGTATATTTGCTCATAAAAAAACTGCACCTTGTGAGTTGGAGGGGGGATGTCCAACTTTTGGGGTGCAGTTCAAAGCTTTCAGACGGCCTTGAGTCATATTGATATCACTATCTTTTAATTTTCAGCTCAGTAGGCAGGCATGATGCCCACCCTCAAAGTTGATTTACGCTTCGTCTTTGACTGCCGCCTGATACAGGTAAACGGTTGCCAACGGCGGTACGGTAACAGACAAGGAATTTGGTTTGCTATACGACCAAACTTCTTCTGTTTCCACCGTTGCGCCGGCAGAAATGCCGCTGCCTTTGTAATGCAGGTCGTCTGAATTGAGGATTTCGCGGTATTCGCCGGCAGAATTCACACCAAAACGGTAGCCTTCACGCACCACAGGCGTGAAGTTGCTAATCACGATAACGCGGTTGCCTTCGCGGTCGCGTCGCTCGAAAACGAATACGGAATTGTCGCCGTCATCGGCAACCAGCCATTCAAAACCTTCAGGCCATTGGTCCAATTGGTAAAGTGGCGCGGTGTCTTTATAGACATGGTTCAACTCGCGTACGAAGTCTTGCACGCCTTTGTGCCAGCCGCCCTCTTGCTCCAGCAGGAACCAATCCAGTCCTTCGTTGTAGTTCCACTCTCTGCCTTGCGCGAACTCGTTGCCCATAAACAAAAGTTTTTTGCCGGGGAAACCGTACATGAAGCCGTAGTAGGCGCGCAGGTTGGCGAATTGCTGCCAGCAGTCGCCGGGCATCCGTCCGAGCAGCGAGCGTTTGCCGTGTACGACTTCGTCGTGCGAGAGCGGCAGGACGAAGTTTTCACTGTATTGGTACATCATGCCGAAGGTCATTTTGTTATGGTGGTATTTGCGGTTGATGGGGTCTTCCATCATGTAACGCAAAGTATCGTTCATCCAGCCCATATTCCATTTGAAGCTGAAATTCAAACCTTCTTGGCGGGTTACATTGGCAAACGAAGTAGATTCTTCGGCGATTTCAGTCGCAGCTGGAACTTCCTCTTTCAACATGGTGTTGGCATCGCGCAAGAAAGCGATGGCTTCAAGGTTTTCATGGCCGCCGTATTGGTTTGGAATCCACTCGCCGTCTTTGCGCGAATAGTTGCGGTAAATCATGGAGGCGACGGCGTCCACGCGAATGCCGTCGAAACCGAAACGCTCTATCCAATACAGGGCATTGCCTTGCAGGAAGTTTTTGACTTCGTTTCTGCCGAAGTTGTAAATCAGGGTGTTCCAGTCTTGATGGTAGCCTTCGCGCGGGTCGGCATGTTCGTAAAGCGCGGTGCCGTCAAACTTGGCCAGACCGTAATCGTCGGTCGGGAAATGGCCGACCACCCAGTCGAGGATAACGCTGATACCCTCGTCGTGCGCGGCTTTAATCAATGCGCGCAATTCTTCCGGCGAACCGAAACGGCTGGTCGGCGCATATAAACCGGTTGCCTGATAGCCCCATGAGCCGTCAAACGGATATTCGGAAACAGGCAGGAATTCGATATGAGTGAAGCCCATGTCTTTGACGTATGCCACCAATTCTTTGGCCAGCTCTTCGTAAGTCAACCAGAAATTATTTTCCGGATTGCGTTTCCAAGAACCCAAATGCACTTCATAAATGCTGATTGGCGCATCAATGGCGTTGGCACGGGCGCGGAAGTCGGGTGCTTCCACTTTTTCCGGTAAACCGCGCACGACAGACGCCGTATTCGGACGCAACTCCGCGCCGAAGGCATACGGGTCGGTTTTTGCTGCACATCGCCGTTGGCATCGCGGATTTCAAATTTGTAGAGGGCGTTGAGTTTGACTGCAGGAATAAAGATGTCCCAAATGCCGTTGTCGCAGTGGGAACGCATCACATGGCGGCGGCCATCCCAGTTATTAAATTCGCCGATAACGGAAACGCGTTGCGCATTTGGCGCCCATACGGCAAAGCGTACGCCCTTCACGCCGTCCAACTCGGCAAAATGCGCGCCTAAAGTCTCATAAGGACGCAGGTGCTTGCATTCGGCCAACAGCCAGGAATCCATGTCTTGCAACGCAGAGCTGAAATGATAAGGGTCTTCTTCAATTACAGGCTCAGAGTCTTCGGTGTAACGGATACTCAAAGCGTAATCGGGCGCATCATCGGGCAAAACAGCCACAAAGAAACCGCGTTCATCAATTTTTTCAGACGGCATGATGAGTTCGCCGCTGCGGCGGTTCACAATATCCACGCTTACTGCGCCGGGAATCAAAACGCGCACTACTTCATCACCCTCTGCAAGGCGGTGTCGTCCCAGATAAGCGAACAAGTCGCTGTGGGTGGCAAGAAACAGGCTTTCGACCGTATCGCGCTCGATTTGGTCAAGTTCATGATAAGCCTTGATTTAGCTGTTTGTTTTCATGCGTACCTCGTCAATAATGGCAAGTTGGCCGCCCATGAGGCGGTGTTGTAGGAAATCTTCCAAAGAAACCGGCATTTTTTGCGCCCAGTTCGGATAACCGTCCGGCACGCCGGGGACATTCAAATTGTCAATGACGCCCAGCAGGTTTTCCAGTTGTACGGCGTAAAGCTTGCTGCGGCTCAATGCGCCGTATTTGTGCAAAGCCGCCAGCAAAGTTTCATCGGCTTTTGCCGGCATTTGCACGTCTGCACCCAGACAGCCGGTATATTTCAATTTGTCCAGCAAATCGGCTTTATCGTGTTCGCGCTCATCCAAGGCCGTCTGAAAAGCGGCTGCATCAGGCAAAGTACCGAGTTTGAACATCGTATCCAAATCTTTGCCCATCCAATAACCTGCCAGCGGCGCGACATCGTGGGTACTGATGACCGTAATCGCCTGCTCAGGGTATTCTTCAGGCAGTTGGAAACCGTTCCAGCCCTTGCTGAAATATATCACTTTGTAGGAGAACACTTGATAGCGGTTGAGCAGATAACGCGCTTGATCGGGTACCGTACCCAAATCTTCGCCAATGATGACGCAACGGTTTCGCTGGCTTTCCAAAGCCAATATGGCAAAAGTCACTTCGGCGTCGTAATGCACGTATGCACCGAAATCTGCTGTTTTATCGTTTAAAACCCACCACAAACGACACAGCGCCATCACATGGTCAATCCGCAACACGCTATACAGGCGCATGTTTTCGCGCAACAGATGGGCAAACTTTTCATAGCCCGTATGTTTCAACATCGACGGATTAAGCGGCGGCAAATTCCAATTCTGCCCTGTTGGCCCTAAAGGATCGGGTGGCGCACCGACCGATACGTCCATACAATAATCTTGGCGGTGTAACCAAGTATCTGCACTGCCTCGCGCCACGCCGACTGCCAAATCGCCGTAAATACCGAGTTTGACACCGTATTCGGCAGCGGCTTGGTTGACTTCTTGCAACTGCTCCGCGCAAAGCCATTGCAGCCACATATAAAAACGGATTTCCCGCTCATGACTGCGCGCAAATTTTTCTACTGCTTCGCCATCAGGCTGATGAAATTCAGACGGCCATGACTGCCAACCCACTTGTCCAGGGTGGCTGTAATACTGGTCCAAAGCCTCAAACAAACCGAAGCCCTGCAAAGCCTTGCCTTTATCCGCAACAAATACTTCAAATGCAGCGCGTTCATTTGCCGCAGCTTCGCAGGTATCTTGTTCAAACGCGTTAAACGCCATGTGCAGCGCATCACGCTTACATGCCCAAACCGCCGTATAAGTCACCGTTTCCGTAATACGCAAAGCGGCGATGCGCTGACGGATTTTCGGTTGTGCCAGCCAGTTTTTCAGTTGCTCGTTATAAGTAAACGCGCCGACTTTTTCGATATCCAAGTAAATCGGATTGAGCCATTCGCGCGAAGAAGGGCTATACGGGCTGGCAAAGGCAGGCTTGCTGGTAAACAAGGCGTGCAAAGGGTTGATACCGACAAAATCCAGCTTTTTCTCCGCCGCATATTTCATCAGGTTCAGCAAATCGGTAAAGTCACCTATGCCCCAGTTACGCTCGGAACGCAGGCTGTACAAATGCATGGTCAAACCATTCATCCGACCGCCATTGGCAAGCAGTTTAGGCTGATAAACCGATTCAGGCGCAACAATCAGGCGTACAAGGCAACATTTTCCGCCGGTCTCGGCCGACAAAGTGTAATAACCGCAAGCCAGTTGGGGCAGCTTAATCCAAAGCGTATCGTTGTCGCCCGGATATAAAGTCAAGGTCTGGCACTCATCCGCCTCATCAATCAATACGACCGCTTCCGCACCATAAAATTCAGACGGCATCTGTAAAGATTCTTCGCCGTTTTCATGCGCGACCATCGTATTCAGATAAAGGCCGTCTGAATCCGGTTTGCTTTTGTCCAAAACAGCAACAATCGATTCCAAAACTTCAGGTTTGGTCGCATGATATGTACCGTTGATGTCGTGGTAGCCTAAATCAATACCGGCCGCTACGGCCTGCTGCTCCAATGTCTCACTCATTGCACTCTGCCTGTTTTACCAATATCTGAATCTTAATACAGATCTTGTCGCACCGTTACATGTAATTCATTGTAATCTCTAACAAAATCCATATTTCCCTGTTTGATTTGACCTGCGCCAAAATTTCCTATTTATCTGTCTTGTAAAAACTTAAAGGCCGTCTGAAAAGGAAGGTTTCATTCCTTTTCAGACGGCCTTTATCATGCTTCAAGCCTGATTAGTGGTGGTGATGACCGTGCGGACCATGTACGTGACCGTGGGCAATTTCTTCCTCTGTCGCATCGCGTACACCTTCAACAGTCGCTTTGAACAATACTTTCATACCGGCCAAAGGATGGTTGCCGTCCACTACGGCTTTACCGTCGGCAACATCGGTTACACGATAAATCAATACATCGCCTGTTTCCGGATCATCGGCTTCAAACATCATGCCGACTTCAACTTCAACAGGAAATACGCTTACATCTTCAATACGCACCAACTCAGGATCTTGCTCGCCGAAGGCATCATCAGGCGACAAAGCTACTTCAACGGTATCGCCTACATTTTTGCCGTGCAACGCTTCTTCCACCAAAGGGAAAATACCGTCATAACCGCCATGCAGGTAAGCAATCGGCTCTTCGGTTTTGTCCAACAACTGGTTGTTTGCATCGTACATTTCATAATGCAGGGAAACTACGGAATTTTTAACAATAGACATCATGTCGTCCTTAATCAATATTTAAAAGTCAGGTTCAGGCTATTCTATCACAGCTGTAACTCAACAATCGGTTTACCTTAAACAAATACTTTTGGCAAACACAACAAAACCAAAAAAGCCCATATAAAAAACAAAATTGAATGATTCCAATCCATAAAAGTTGCTTTTTCACAACACAAAGTTGCTAAATTACAAAAATTTCCCCAAACGCAAAAACATTCTAAATCCTTAAAACCAACAACAGTTAAAAAAAATCAAATTATTGAATATAAACAACTTTTTAAAAGTTCATTAATTATGAATATTTTTAGATGATTTTTTACCTGCCTCCCTGATTTACATTATTTTCGCTAATTTTGTATTGATTTTAATCCGCAAACGGTTAAGCAACGTTGCATTGGCCCACCCCGTGGGGCATAATAACGAAAATTCAGCAATGAATTTCTACTGTACAGGCCGTTTGACGGCTATTTTTAGTTTAAATGTTTAAATCGATTTAAAAAAGGTCCTCAAAAATGAAAAAATCTCTGTTCGCTGCTGCTTTGTTGTCTTTAGCTTTGGCCGCTTGTGGCGGTGCTGATAAAGCTGCTGAAACTGCTGCTTCTGCTGCTTCTGAAGCCGCTGCTTCTGCTACTGAAGCTGCTGCATCTGCTACTGAAGCCGCTGCTTCTGCTGCTACCGAAGCTACTGAAGCCGCTGCTTCTGCTACCGAAGCTGCTGCATCTGCTACTGAAGCTGCTGCATCTGCTACTGAAGCTGCTGCTTCTGAAGCTGCTAAATAATATTCTTTTGAATATAAGAAAAGCAGGATACCATTGCGTATCCTGCTTTTTTACATTCCTCACACACCCCTTCCCGACTTTTCCGCCTGACTGCCATGCACCTTCACGACCGTTTTGCTGAGTTTCTTTCCGCCTCTGAAATCATTGAAGCTACTCCAGCCTTGTTAAACGACCAACGCCGTCGTTTTGTTTCTTCGCCGGATATTGTCTTACAGCCGAACTCTGTCGAGAGCGTGCAGAAAATCATGCGTTTCTGTTTTGAAAACCGTATCCGCGTAACCCCGCAAGGCGGCAATACCGGATTATGCGGCGCAACGGTAACCAGCGAAGGTGTACTGCTCAATCTCTCCAAACTCAACCGTATCCGCGATATCAACCTTGCCGACAACAGCATGACGGTTGAAGCAGGCGTAATTTTGCAAAATGCTCAAAAGGCGGCAGCCGAAGCCGGACGACTGTTTCCGCTCAGCCTTGCCAGCGAAGGCTCTTGCCAAATCGGCGGCAATATCGCCTGTAATGCCGGCGGTTTAAATGTCTTGCGTTACGGCAGCATGCGTGATTTGGTATTGGGTTTGGAAGTCGTTTTGCCAAACGGCAAACTGGTTTCCCACCTTCAGCCCCTGCACAAAAACACAACCGGCTACGACTTGCGCCATCTTTTTATCGGCAGCGAAGGAACATTGGGCATCATTACCACCGCCACACTCAAACTCTTTGCCCAACCCAAAACCAAAGCAACCGCATGGGTAGGTTTAGACGATATTGAATCCGCCGTCTCTCTTTTAACTGCGGTGCAAGGCCATTTTGCCGAACGCTTGACCAGCTTCGAGCTGATCAGCCGCTTTGCCCTCGATTTATCTTCGGAATTCAGCCAACTAAAAAAGCCTGCCGATGCGCAATGGCATATTTTAATTGAACTTGCAGATTCCGTACCCGATGCCGGACTGGATGAAAAGCTTGCCGAATTTCTCTATCAAAACGGATGGGAAAACAGCATCTTGGCGCAATCCGAGCAAGAGCGCTCCGACTTATGGACCTTGCGTGAAAATATTTCCGCTTCCCAACGCAAACTCGGCACCAGCATCAAACACGACATCGCCGTCCCTATCGCCCAAGTGGCCGCCTTTGTCCGCCAATGCGCCCCTACCTTGGAAACCCGTTTTCCCGGCATACAAATTGTCTGCTTCGGACATTTAGGCGACGGCAGCCTGCATTACAATACATTCCTACCCAACGTATTGAGCAACGAAGCCTACCAATACGAAGACGCCGTCAATACCATTGTTTATGAAAACATCCTTGCCTGCCACGGCACGATTGCCGCAGAACACGGCGTAGGCATCATCAAAAAACATTGGCTGCCCCGTGTGCGTACGCAGGCCGAACTCATGCTGATGCATGCCATCAAAAATCAGCTTGACCCTTATGGCATTATGAATCCGGACAAACTCCTGCCTTCTTTGGATTAACCAATACAAAAAGGCCGTCTGAAACATTTCAGACGGCCTTTTATCTTATCCACACTATTTCAATGCCGTTTTCCAATCCAATCCGCCCAATGACGGTACCTGTATCACTTCATTGGTATCCAAATTGACCGCTGTCAGCTCTCCGCCCCACAATGCGCCGGTATCCAAAGCAATAACCTGATCGGTATTAACGTAGCCCAATGACGACCAATGTCCGAACACGGTAATATAATCCAAATTCTGCCTATTGGGCGCTTTAAACCAAGGGCGCAGGTAAAGCGGCATTTTTTTCAGAGTGGATTTATATTCATAATCCAATTCGCCTTTGTACGTCAGCGCACGCATACGGGTAAAGACGTTGATAATCATGCGTAGGCGCTCATAGCCTGTCAAATCGTCCGCCCACTCGGTCGGCTTGTTGCCGTACATTTTGCCAAAAAATTTCCTGTATTTTTTACCTTGCAATTCAGCCTCAGCTTCACGAGCAAGACTTTCAGCCTTATCAACCGACCATTGCGGCAAAATACCGGCATGCACCATCACATGTCTGTCACCGCGCACCAACAGCGGCTGATGACGCAGCCAGTCAAGCATGGCATAACTATCGGGATGGGTCAAAATCGGCTCAACCGTATCACTGCGCTTAAGCGTTCCTTCACCGCAACCGACTGCCAAAAGATGTAAATCATGATTGCCCAAAACCATTTGCACACTGCTGTCATGCTCTTTGGCAAATTTCAGGGTTTCCAAGGACTTCGGGCCGCGATTGACAATATCACCGACCAGCCAAAGGGTGTCCGTACCATGATTAAAGCCGATTTTGGCAAGCAATAAAGTCAGCTCGTCAAAACAGCCTTGAATATCTCCGATTGCGTAATGTGCCATTATTATTGTTTTCCGTTGTTATTCTTTTCAGACGGCCTCAAGCCCAGCCCAGGCCGTCTGAAAACATCAATTATGCATTTAAAACCAATACAGCCTCTGCTTCAACCTGAACGCCTTTAGGCAGGCTGGCCACGCCAACCGCCGCACGCGCCGGGAAAGGTTGCTCGATAAATTCTGCCATCACTTCATTGAATACGGAAAAGTTGGCCAAATCAGTCAAATAAGCATTGAGTTTGACGATATCGTTCAAAGAACCGCCTGCCGCTTCTGCTACGGCTTGCAGGTTTTTAAATACTTGCACTGCTTCGGCGCGGAAGTCGCCATTGCCGACCACAGTCATTGTAGCCGGATCCAAAGGAATCTGACCGCTCATATAAACCGTGTCGCCTGCACGGACTGCTTGGCTGTATGCGCCAATCGCGGCAGGGGCTTTGTCGGTATGGATAATGGTTTTAGACATGATATTCTCCTCAAATAGAAATGTCAGAATCAGGTGGAAGCTTTGAATTTTACTTTCAACAGAAATACGTTTCAATAAAAGCATTCAATTAATGCGTTTATCCCATCTTGTTCTTCCCCGATTTTAAACCTACAATCCTACACATTATTCATTTCAAAGCCGAAATTATTATGTTTTTTGTCTTATCCCCAGCCAAAAACCTCAACGAAAAAGACCCCTCCCCTGTCAGCAGCTTTACCCTGCCCGACCTTTTGCCCGAAGCAGAAATCCTGATGCAGGAGTTGCGTCAGCTTGCCCCTCAACAAATCGCCGAGCTGATGCATGTTTCCGACAAAATCGCCCTGCTCAACGCAGAACGCAATGCCGTATGGCACACGCCGTTTACGCCTGAAAACGCCAAACAGGCCGTATTTATGTTCAACGGCGACGTCTATGAAGGCATTGCCGCCGACACACTCAAACCGGAACAAATCGACTACCTGCAACAACACGTCCGCCTGCTCTCCGGCTTATACGGCGTACTGCGCCCGCTCGACTTGATGCAACCCTACCGCTTGGAAATGGGCACGGCCTTTGCCAACTCGCGCGGCAAAAACCTCTACGAATTTTGGGGCGATAAAATCACCGACCTGCTCAACCAAACGCTGAAGCAGGCCGGCAGCGACGTTTTAATCAACCTCGCCTCACAAGAATATTTCAAATCCGTCAACGCCAAAAAACTCAATGCACGCTTGATTACGCCGATTTTTAAAGACGAGAAAAACGGCAAATACAAAATCATCAGCTTCTACGCCAAGCGTGCGCGCGGTTTGATGGTGCGCTACGCGGCAGAACACGGCATTACCGAGCCTGAAATGCTCAAAAACTTCGACTACGAAGGCTATTCATTCAATGAAGCAGCTTCAAACGAAGCCGAATGGGTATTCATGCGTGAAGAACAATCCAAATAAAAACAGAATCCTAGATATTTTTTCTAAAATACCTCTTGGCAAAGGCCGTAAGTTCCATTAATATTACGGCTTCAAGAATGGAAGCGTGGCAGAGCGGTTTAATGCAACGGTCTTGAAAACCGTCGAGGGTTGATAGCCCTCCGTGAGTTCGAATCTCACCGCTTCCGCCAGTTATATTTTTAAAAGTTTTACGAACTTTTGAAACACGAAAAAAGCCCTTTAAATATTAAATATTTAAGGGGCTTTTATTTATTTAAACTGAAAAACGCTTTTAAAACGGTTTAAATCTTTTTTGTTTTTTTGTGGTATTTTATTTGGTATCGACCGAAAACGGATTAAAAAATGCCAAAAATTGTAACCCCGTTGACGCAGGCACAAGTAAAAGCCGCGCGCGCTAAAGATAAGATGTACAAGATGCCCGACGGCGGCGGCCTTGCTCTTTGGGTGCTTCCATCGGGCAAGAAGTCATGGCGGCTTCAATATCGCCGGCCTACTGATGGCAAGTCAGACACGCTGACGCTAGGGCTTTTCCCAAAATTCGGGCTTGCCGACGCAAGACAATGGCGCGATGAAATGTTAAATAAAATCGCAGCAGGGAGAAACCCAAAGGCCGTCTCCGATGATGTAGCGTCGGCCTTTCGATTTGAAAATTGCCTTTCAAGATGGTATGAGCGATGGGAGAAGTCAGGGGGAAAATTCGGCGACGGAAAGAATGAACGATACGCGCGCGCCGTATTGGCGGCGCTTGAAGAAAATATTATTCCTGATTTCAAAGGCCGAGATATAAGAACGATTGAGACGCATGAAGTAGTTTTGAGCCTGCGGAAAATGGAAAAACGCGGCGTCTTAGAATATCTACGAAGGGTCAAGAGCAGTTTGAATTTAATGTTCGACTACTTTGTCGCCGAGGGAACTATAAAAATTAATCCTGTCACAATCATTGGAAAACAAGTATTTCAGCGCGCGAAAGAGCGGCATTTTGACTCTTTAAAATACGACGACCTACCTATATTAATCGAAAAAATAGAAACCGCTGACGGTATCGGCGACCGTGCGCGGCTGCTGATCTATTGGCAGCTTTTGAGTATGACAAGGCCAGCCGAGGCAGCCGGGACGATGTTAAAAGAAATCGACTTAAAAAAAGGCGTTTGGGAAATACCACTCGAACGAATGAAGACGCGGCCTCATATAGTGCCGTTATCATCGGCGCTTGTGCAGATTTATAACGAGGCGATCAAGCTAAATATCAACGGAATTTATTTGTTTGAAGGAAGCGGTTTTAAAAAATCACTAAGCCGCGAAACCGTCCGTCTAAAGCTGCGCCAAAAAATGAAACTTGAAACGACAGCCCACGGCCTCCGAAGTCTTGCCAGAACGTACCTCCGCGAAAAACACAAAATCCGCCGCGACGTCGGGGAATTATTGCTTTCACACGGAATCGCAGACAAAACAGAGCGAGCCTACGACCGATCGGAATTGCTCGAAGAACGCCGCGAAGCGTTGGAATTATTTGGCCGTGATGTGATGGAATTACGCGAAAAATACCGCCGCCAAAAAGATGGCGAATAATTTAGAAAGAAAACGCGGAATTTTGCGTAAAAACGCATGAAAAACGTATAATGAAAAATCTGTCAAAGACCATCAGAATATAAGACTTTGAGCATTTCGCACGACTGCATAAAAATGCAGAGGATTTTTTCAATGCGGAGGCGCGGAGGGCAGTGCGCGGAGAGCCGCTCCGCGGCCGGTCAAAATTTCCGAAAATAAAAAAGCTGAATCCGAAAAAAATGGATTCAGCTTTTCTTTTGAGTTTGATTTTATTTTGCCGTTGGCTCTTCGACTTGATAGCTGTCAAAGTCAAAGACTTTAAGCCCGATTCGCTCATTGACATCAATAAAACTTTGCTGCAACGGCTTGACCTCGTTTGTAGCAAATACTTTGGCCACCGTCATCGCGTCGCCAAGACCGCCGGCAGATTTTGGAACAATCCCCATCAGCGCAGGCGGCACGCGATGAATCGCCATCATATCTTCCGCGCTCACGGCTTTGATATTGAGGAACTCGTCCTTCGCCGCGACCTCCGCGATGGGAATCAGTTTAATGCCGTCAGGATTTCCGCCCGGCGCGCGAAGCAAAACATTTTTAAAATTGCCGTCGCCTTTAGACTGACGGAGCTGCGACTTAACCTTATCCCAGCCGTCCTCGTCAATCTGCGTATCAGTCGAATAGAGAATAAAGCCGGCATGAGAACCATTCTTATAATAACGGACGCGGAACTTTGTCGCCGCCGAATTTAAATCAATAGAATCCATCGCCGCCAAATAATAAGGCACACCATAGATTTCCTGTTTCAGATTCGGCTGCATGATATGAATCACATCGTCGCCGGGGATTTCTTCATAGTTCAACTGAACAAAATTATTCCGCAGATAGACAAAGTCTTTCAGGTTTGACGCGCGGCGCATGTACAACGCCAATCGGCTTTTCATTCCGATGACTTTGCCAAATCGATTGCGCTGCATCTCAAGATAGCCATTACCCAAAACCAAATAATTAAAAGCCAGCTTTTCAAATTCCGAGCGGCTCAAAAACTCCGTCGGCTTGAAAGTGACTTTGAGAATATTCAGTTTTGCCAGCAACGCAGACGCATGGTGCAGCCCTTTAGTCAGCAGCCGCTCGACATCGTACAAGTTGACAGGCGGCTCGTACCAGTTGCCGTTGTCAAAGCAGCCGATAAAATCAAACAGACTGTAAACGTCTTGATAATCCTCAAACGAATACACATCACAATCAAACTTACCCTCTTTCAAAATCTCATCACTCATAATAAAAACCTCAAATTAATATACATCAACAGAACCACGCGCCGCCGTCCCGTCGAGCGGCTCTTGGTAAAACACCTGCAACGCCGCCCACGCAACATCCGCATGGCTCAACTCTTTCGTCCGACCGCTGACATAAGTCACATTGCGGCCGCTGCCGGTCACAGCCGTGCGAATACTCATAAAGGCGGCCGTGAAATCCTTCCAGTCCAGCTCCCACTCAACGCGACGCTCACGCATGAGCGCGTGCATCTTGTTAATCATCAAATACTTTTCCTGCATCGAATATTGAACCCCGACGACAGGCGGATAGAATCCCTGCACAATTTGGAACACAGCAGCGCCCAATCCCGTTTTATCGATGACAACCTTTTGCACGTTGTACCGATCGAAAGCCTTTTTAATAAAGGCCGCCTGGCTTTGGAAATCATTGCCGTGCAACATCTGACGCTCAACAATTCGGAATTTATCCCCGGCAAAACGCGGCGGCACGACGGCCACAAACGCCGCCGCATCGCCTGAATCGGCTGGGTCATAGCCCAACCAAACAGGCAGATTCCCAACAGGGCGCGCCGCGAACGGCTTATAAAATTCCGCCCACTCGTCCCACGAATCGACCGCGCAGCGTTGCAACGCCGTGAAGTCAAAGATATTGTCGCCATCCTCCACAAACTCACACATAAAGAGCTGACGAAATTCCGCCGGCGAGTTTTCAAGCAGGAGCTGCTGGCGGTCAAACAAATTACAGCCGCGACGCTCCGCATCATCGAGCGTCACAATCTGACGCCATTGCCCATCTTCGCAGGCGCGGCCGTCAACCAGCGCGTCATGGCTGACATCGAGTTTGATATGCTCCGACTTATCGCGCCCCTCATTAAATTGCTCCCCAGTCCAAAACGAATAAGCCGGATGGGACACCGCAGACGGCGTCGAAAAATAAGTAATCCGATATTGACGTTGAGAGGCCATCGGCTTCGCCAATCGCGTCAGCTCCTTGAAATCAGGAATCCAGAAATACTCGTCAACATACAAGTCGCCGTGTCGGCCTTGAGCCGTGCGCGAATTAGTCCCCAAGAAATACAAGACCGAGCCGTTACCCAAACGAATATCAGCGCCCTTCAATTCAACGCCGACCATCTGCGCCATGTCGATTTGATACTGCTTAAATTGAAACGCCTGCGCCTTTGACGCAGACAAAAACACCTTATTTTTCCCGGTTGTCAAAGCATCAACAAACGCCTCACGCGCAAAGAAAAACGTCGCCCCGATCTGACGACTTTTGAGCAGATTTCGGAAACGGACTTTCTGATTGAACCAAATCCGCTGATACTCAAACATCTGCTCCCTGAAGATTTCCTGCAAGCGCAAGACCTGCTCTGCCGTGAAACTATTCGGCGCAGGCTTCGTTGCCGAGCGCACATTCTCACGCTCACGACGCTCACGCGGCGGATTGTCGATAGTCGGCACATCCCAGGGCAGGCCGTCTGAAACCACAGGCGCTGCCGCCTGCTCGACCTCATTTAAATCAGGCTGCCGCGCATCGGCTTTCTTGCCGCCCGATACCAGCGCGAAAAGCTGCCGCATTTCCTTATAGTCGGCATCCGATTTCTTCGGCTGCGCGATCAAAACATGCAGCCGCATTTCCGCCGAAGCAGCCACGCGCCCGGCAGGGCTGCCGCCGTCCCAATTATCGCGGCTCTTCCACGAATAGACGGCCGGCGCCTTAAGACCAAGATGTCGGGCAATTTCCGAAATACGCCAGCCCTGCCAATAAAGCTCACGCGCCATCAAGCGCGGATCGACATTTGGTTTGATTAACGATTCTTTTGTCATCTCTCAAAAATAAAAAAGTCTGAAAACCAAACAATCAATGATTTTCAGACCGCCTTAAACCCAAACGCCTTTTAAAAAAATCCTCAAAAATCGCAAAGCATAGAAAAACCGTCCAGCGCTTGCCAAACTATGCCAATCCACACGCGAGAGCATACACCTATGACCTATAAAAAAACCGATTGGCGCGTCATCGGCGTCAGCGGCGAAACCGCAGACGGCCGCACCATCTCAGCCAAAGAGCTGCAAGAAATGGCCGACCAATACGACCCCGAAATCTACGGCGCGCGCATCAACCTCGAACACATGAATTTTCTGTTCCCCGGTTTCGCAAGCGGCTACGGCAACGTCGTCGAACTCAAAGCAGAGCCGTGGGCGAAAGACGAAACCAAAACCGCCCTGCTCGCCAAGCTGAATATTACCGACAGCCTTCAGAAATTATGGGACAGCGGTCAAAAAATCTACACGAGCATGGAAATCACGCCGCGCTTTGCCGATACCAAAAAAGCCTACCTGACCGGCCTCGCCATTACCGACACCCCGGCAAGTCTTGGCACGACAGCAAACTACACCGCAGCCAAGAATAAAGCCGAAGAAAAAATCTTTACCGCCTACCGCCAAACCGAAACGCAGGAAATCGCCATGACCAAGCCTCAAGACAACAACCAAGACAGCAACCAAGCCGACAACACCGTCAAACCGATGACCGAAGAACACGCTGAAAGCATTTTCAGCCGCCTATTTGCCAAATACTTCGGCAAAAAAGAACCGGAGCAGCCGGAAACCACGGCCATCAATCCGGAGCAACCAAGCGAGCCAAAAGACGGCCAGCAATTCAAGCAAGAGGGCTGGGACGGTTTCGGCAAAGCCGCCCAATTAATCGAGAAAATGGACGAAAAAATCGAAGCCCAGCAAACCGAATACAACACCCTGCGCGCCGAGTTTGACAAATTCAAATCCGAAATCGAAGCCGCGCCCTATACCGGCCAACGCCAAGAACACAGCGGCAACCAATCCGCCGACCGCATTGTTTGGTAAGAAAACCGAAATCCACCCCATCCCCCCAATACCACAGAAAGCGCACCATGAACCAAACTAAATTAAGTCTCGCCATTGCCGCGATGATTTCAGAAGTTGCCGCCGCCCAAGGCATCAGCAAAGAGCAAGTCAGCAACGGCTACACCATCGCCCCAACCGCCGTGCAGACCATGTACGACGAAATCGCACAAAACACCGAGCTGCTGCAAAAAATCAACCTGCGCCCGAAAACTGAAAAAGTCGGCGAAGTTATCGGCCTTTCCTCCGGCCTGATCGGCAGCAATACCGACACCACCGGCGCAGGAAAAGAACGCAAACCCAAGCCAATCCACAATTTGAGCGGCCGCAAATACTCGCTCGAGAAAACCAACTTCGACGCCGCCCTGCGCTATGACGAAATCGACCAATGGGCGCACTTGACCGATTTTCCGAAACACGTCAACAAAAAAATCGCCGAATCCATCGCCCTGTCTTTGGTCACCATCGGCATGAACGGCACCAGCCGCGCCGATGATTCTGACGGCTCCGCCAACACAATGCTGCAAGACGTTGCCAAAGGCTGGCTGCAAAAAATGCGCGAAGAAAACAAAGCGCGCTGCATCGGCACAGCAGGCACGTCGGTCACATCAGTCCCATACGGCCCGGGCGCGACCGATTATAAAAACCTCGATGCCGTCGTCACTGACGCGCTCAACGTCATGATGGACGAACGCTTTGCCGACCGCTCCGACTTTGTCGTCTTGGCAAGCCGCCGTACCGTTGGCGACAAATACCTGCGCATCGTCAACAAATCAGGCGACACAGCCACCGAAATCGAATCAGGCGGCCGTCTGAACAAAGAGCGCACACTGGGCGGCCTGCCGGTAATGTACGTCCCAAATATGCCGCAAAACACCCTGCTGATTACCCCGTTGTCGAATCTGTCGATTTACTACCAAATCAGCGGCGAGCGCCGATTAATCGTGGACAACCCACGAAAAGACCAGCTCGAGAGCCTGCAATCCAAAAACATCGACTTTATTGTCGAAGAGTATGGCGCGGCGGTTTTGATTGAAAACCTGACCTACACCAAATAAAAACAGGGGGCGCAAGCCCCCGAATACAAAAGAAAGGCCGTCTGAAATGACACTGCTCCGCCAACATTTTGACCAAAGCAATGCCGCCGAAGCAACGGCAGACAACATCGACCTCAACGCCCTGACCGTCTATCAGCGCCTCTACAAAAGCCTCAAAGACGACAAAGCAATTTTAAAAAATATCGATTCCATCCAAGACAAAATCAAAGCCAAAGCCGCCATGATTCCGAATTATTCCGACTGGATTCAAGGCGTCATCGATACCGGCCGCGCGGCCGAAGACGACCAAGTGACCCCGACGATCTTGGTTTGGATGATCGACACAGGCGCGCTTGACCAAGCCATGCCGCTGGCGAAGCTCGCCATCGATACACAAATGGCCTCAACCGACGAATACAGCCGCACCATGCCCGAAATCATCATCGAGCAAATGGCCGAGCAAATCAGCGCAGGCAGCGACATCAGCCTGCCCAACCTGCAAACCCTGATTGATTGGGTCACAGCCAAAGCAGACAACGGCATGCACCTCAACAATATGCCCGACCAAATCCGCGCCAAATTACTCAAAGCGGCAGGCGAGCGCGCCGAAGAGCAAGGCGAAGACGAACACGCCCTTGCCCTCTACGAGCAAGCCTTCGCCTACAACGCACGCAGCGGCGTCAAAAAACGCATTGATGCCCTGAAAAAACAGCTCGAAAAATAAAAAGCTCCCCCGCCGTATGGCAGACGGCGGCCTGTCTGCAAGCCCAATCCCTTACAGCCTGCGCCGCCGCCCCTGCCATACCCCCATAAAAAAGGCCGTCTGAAATGACCGGATTTAACTTCAATTCCGCCGCACCCACCAACACACAAACCATCGACAAGCAGCAAATCGACAGCGGCGACTTTTGGCCGGTCATCGACTTGGACGACCTGCGCCAAGCCATGCGCATCGACACCACCATCACGCCAGACCGCCTCTTTGAGACGGCAATCAACGCCGTCGCCTACGTCAACGACCAGCTCAAAGACATCGGCGCCATCGTCCCATTGGCGCAACACATCAGCCAAACCGACCCACGCCGAATCAACGGCGAGCCGCTCGCCAACATCCGCTACCGCCGCGCCGTGTACAGCTACACCAAAGCCCTGCTCCTAGAGATTTACAACGACTACGACAGCACCGGCAAGACCGCCGCACGCAGCGACGCCAAACAAGAGACCGCCGAAGACTACCGCCGCGAAGGCCATCACGCCATTGCCGAGCTGCTCAAAAAGCCGCGCATCGATTGCGAGCTGATTTAAAGGCCGTCTGAAATGCACACCCAAAACAACACCATTATCACGCGCGACGGCGACACCATCAGCCGCCTAGCCTACGAGTATTACGGCAAATCCAGCGGCATGGTTGAGCAAATCCTCGCCGCCAATCCAAAACTAAGCCGCCAAGCCGTGCAACTGCCAGCCGGGCTGACCGTCATCATGCCAAAAATCAAACAAAACAAAACAATCAAAACAATCAACCTATGGGACTAGAAAACGTGAACGAAACCAAAGCCACCACCGCCATCAACGCGGCCGTCATCGTCATCGGCAGTTATCACATGGCCGCCTCTGTTGCCTTCGGCGCGGCCGTTGGCGCCAGCCTGTTTATTTTGAGCCAAAACCAACACAGCCCATTGACCAAGGCTTGGCTCTTCGCCGTTTCCTTTTTCAGCGGCATCTTCGGCGGCGAGACCGCCGCAGGGATTTTTAACTGGGTTTTGAGCATCATCCGACCCGATGCCCAGCCGCTGAAATTTAACGAATTTTTAGGCGCCGCCCTGTTTTCCGCCCTTGTCGTCGTCATCGTCAACCGCCTGATCGACTTTGTCGGCACAGCCAAGATTAAAAGCCAAACCCAACAAAAGAAAGGAGAGAGCGAATGACCCCAATGCAAGCCGCCGCCATCATCTCCCTGACTGCCGCCGGCGCATGGCGCATCCTGTTTTTCGATACGCGCGGCCGCACCCATAAGCCACTCATTTGTTTTATCGCCTGGCTCAAATTCGCCTGGATGATGGGCTTAATGATTGCCGTGATATTCAAACTCTACTCCGTAGCCGTATGGGGGCTGATTTTCGGATTAGCCCTACATACCGGAGCATTAATTTGGCACGGCGGCAACGTCAACAGCATTTTGCCGACCGCTACCAAACATCAAGCAAACCAAACTAACTAATAGGAAAGAGAAAAAATGAATAAAATCATCTGCCTGACAGCAGGCCATAGCAATACCGATCCGGGCGCAGTGAACGGATCAGACCGCGAGGCTGATGTGGCGCAGGATATACGCAACATCGTTGCCACTATTTTGCGCGATGACTACGGATTGACCGTTAAAACCGACGGCACGGGCAAAGGCAATATGCCGCTGCGCGAAGCAGTCAAGCTGATTGGCGGCTCTGATGTCGCAATCGAATTTCATACCAATGCCGCCGCGGCGAAAACGGCCACCGGTATCGAGGCGTTGAGTACTATTAAAAATAAACGTTGGTGCCAAGTATTGAGCAAGGCAGTTGCAAAGGCGACCGGCTGGAAGCTGCGCGGTGATGATGGTTTTAAACCCGACAACGCCGGGCAACATTCGCGCCTGGCTTATGCGCAGGCAGGCGGCATTGTTTTTGAGCCATTTTTTATCAGCAATGATGCGGATTTAGCTCTATTCAAAAAAACTAAATGGAGCATCTGCCGTGCAATCGCCGACGCGATCGCAATGGAATTGGGAGCCGTAAAAGTATGAAAACCGTCATTTCATTATGCATCGCCTTATTCCTCGCCTGCGTCCTATTGATGACCGGCCTGCTCAAAGCAAACCGCACAATCAAAGCCAAAGAACAAGAAATCAAAACGCAGGCCGAGACCATCAAGAAAAAAGAGGCCGCCCTGAAGCTCTACCAACAACGCAGCCGCACTATGCAAGCGCAGCTCGACAAGCTGACCGCAGAAACGGCAGGCCAAAATGAGCAGATTCAGACGGCCATCCAAAAAAATCACGATTGGGCAAGCCAGGCAGTCCCCGAAGACCTAGCCAAAGCCATCAAATAAACAAAGGGCGTGTTTGACACGCCCTATCTTAGAAAGCACAGCCATGAAAACAATCCTCCCTATCTTACTCGCCGCCGCCCTGACCGCCTGCGCCGCCAAAGAGCCGCTGACCATCCAAGCCGCCGACACCTGCCCACCAGTGCCGAAATGTACCGCCAATCCGCCGGCCGAAATCAAAACCAATGCCGATTTGGTTTATACCATTTCGGCCTACAAAACAGCTTTTCAGCAGTGCCGCCTCTACCGCGACACCCTCGCCGCCTGCCTCCATCCTGACGAGGAGACGGAAAAATGACCGACTTTATTGACCGCGCCTGCGAGCTGGAAGAAATGCAACGCGCCCACGCCCTAGCCAGACAAGCCGACCGCGCCGCCCAAAACTACCCCTCCGCCTATGAGTGCGAAGAATGCGGCGAACCCATCCCCGAAGCTCGCCGCCAAGCCGTCCCCGGCTGCCGCCTCTGTATCGACTGCCAACGAGAACAGGAAAAATATGGAAAAACCAGCTTTACTCCGCGCTGAAATCCAAAAGCATCTGCCGGAGCTGCGCCAAAATCCCGACAAGTTGACGATGTTTGTGACAAATGGGCAAATCATCGCCTCGAAAGGCACGTTAAGCCATGAGACCAAATACCGACTAAGCATCATGATTACCGACTTTGTCGGCAACGTTGACGTTTTGAACGCCGTCATCATCGCTTGGCTGCAAGAAGAAAACCCCCAAATCATCGGCCCGGGCGCGACCACGCCGACAGATTACAGTTTCGAGGTTGAGCTTTTGGGAAACAATGCCTGCGACATCCTGATTGAGTTAAACCTGACCGAGCGCACCACCGTCTTGACCGACGACAACGGCAATATCGTCATAGGCCATCCGCGCAACGCCAATCACAATGACCTGATGACCGCGCTGGGAATCGGTGAGAGCAGAAAATGACCGCCGATGCCTTAAATCTCTACATCAAGAACATCGACGAATACATTGCCAAGCTCTCCCCGGCAGAGCTGCGCCGCCTGAAAAGCGACATTGGCAAAGTCGTTTTAAAAGCCAACCGCCAGCGCATCCGCGCCAACGTCGAACCTGAAGGCAACGCCATGAAGCCGCGCGCCGGTCACGACGAAGAAGGCAGAAAGCTCAAAGACGGCGAGCGGCTCAAAGTCGGCCAGCGCTTTGTCTATCTCTCCGGCAAACACGCCGGACGAATCCGCCAATTTAAAAACATCAAGACCGCCGCATCTGCCGCCAAGAAAACGCGACCCGATACGGCAGCCTACGATCCGCAGTATGAGTGGGGCTACGAATTGGAAACGCGCGGAGTGTCAAAATTCAACCGCGACTACATCCGCGTCTTAGACGGCAAGCCCACCAAAGAGCGGCTGAAATCGCGCATGTTCACGAAAATCAGCCGCGCCAAATACCTGCAATCAAAAATCAACAGCTTGGGCGTCGCCATCAAATTCGTCAGCGGCTTGACCGCCTACATCGCCGCCGCCCACCAATACGGCGACGACGGCCGCCCCGAGCGTCATCTCTTAGGTTTCAGCGATGACGACCTCGAAATCATCGAGAATCTAGTCATCAGCCACATGGCAGCACACGAATAAAAAGGCCGTCTGAACCCGTTGTCAGACGGCCTCTCTTTTAAAAAAATCCATCAAAACCGCCAAAAATAGAAAATCCGACGCGCCGTTGCCAAACTACGCACATCACACGCACGCGACCCAAACCAAATGACCGCCGAACTCAACAGAAAAATCGCCAATATCATCAAGCAGGGCGTGATTGCCGAATCAGACCCTGCGCGCGCATTGGTACGCGTGCAGCATGGCGAGCTGACGAGCGACTGGCTGCCCTATTTCGTCCCATTCGCAGGCGGCGTTTCCGTACACCGCCCCCCGAGCGTCGGCGAAAACTGCATCATATTGTCGCCAAGCGGCGAGACTGCCAACGGCCTAGTTTTGTGCGGCATGGCATCGGCATCATTCCCAAGCCCTGCCAAATCGGCTGACGAGACCGTCGTCAAGTTTCCAGACGGCGCAATCATCAATTACAACCACGGCGCAGGCCAAATGACCTTAAAAGCCGTCGCCAAGCTGACCATCGACGCGCCCGACACCCTAATCACTGGCAACGTCGTCATTAAAAAAATGACAACCAGCCAAGGACTTCTGACCTACACGGCAGGCATGAGCGGCAGCGGCGGCGGAGGCGGCGGTACAACCATCAAGGGCGACATCAACCACGAAGGCACGCTGACCAATACCGGAAAAATCACATCCAACGGCGTCGTCCTCGATACCCACATTCACACCGGCGGCCGCAGCGGCGACACAGGCAAACCCAAATGACCAACAGCGAAACAGGCCGTCAAATCGGCCTCTACGACCACATCCGCCAGTCAATAAAAAATATCCTGTTCACGCGCATCGGCACGCGCCTGATGCGCGAAGAATATGGCAGCCTACTGCCCGAATTATTAGACCAACCGATTACCCCTGCCCTGCTCTTGCAATGTCAGGCGGCAGCCATCGCCGCCCTAGCAAAGTGGGAGCCGCGCATTGAAATTCAGGCGGCCACCGTATCGGCAGCCGCTGCCGACGACGCCAAAGTCATCATCAACATCGAAGCCGTCAACATCTCGACCGGCACACTTGAGACATACAGCATTAGGAAATAAAAAATGCCGCAAATTGCCGACCTGTCAAAAATCCCTGCCCCCGACGTCATCGAAGAGATTGATTTCGAGAAAATCCTTGCCGCCCGAAAGGAGCGTTTCATCGCCGAATACCAAACGCCTGCCGAGCGTGAATATTGGCGCAAGGTTTTAGAGCTTGAATCAGAGCCGGTTGTCAAATTGCTGGAAGAGTGCGCCTATTCCGAAATGCTCATGCGCCAAGATTTCAACGAGCGCGCGAAAGGATTGATGTTGGCATACGCCAGCGGCAGCGACTTAGACCAACTCGCCGCCAATGTCGATATTCAACGTCTTGTTATTACCGAGGCCGACTACACCGTCGAGCCGCCCATCCAGCAAGTTTTGGAATCCGACGAATCATTGCGCCGCCGCGTGCAGGGTGCGTTTGAAACGCTGACCACGGCAGGCAGCGAAGAATCATATTACCAACACGCAAAATCCGCACACGGACAAGTCGCCGACATCGCCGTCATCAGCCCGAGCGGCGCGGTTGTCGATATTGTCGTCCTCTCCAATCAAGCAGGCGGCGTGCCGTCTGAAGCCGTCATCAAAGCCGTGACAGAGGCCGTCAATGCCAAATACCGCCGCCCGACCGCCGACCGCGTGACAGTCAAGGCCGCCAAAATCATCGAGTATCAAATCAACGCCCAAATCATCGTCTATCCGACCCCCGACTACGAGCCGATTTTGGAAAACGCGCGCGACCGTATGCGCGCCGCAGTAGATGAAAATTTCAAACTTGGCCGAGATGTTGACCTATCCATGATTTATGCCGCCCTGCGCGTCGAGGGCGTGCAGAGCGTCGTCATCAGCCAACCGGCCGCCGCCATCCCTGTAACCCAATATCAGGCGGCATTGTGTACCCAAATCAATATCAGCTATGGCGGCCAAAATGAATAAATACCAAACCGCCCAGCCATCAACGCGGACGACATTTGAGAAGAAATTCGGCGAAGCCGAAATCTACACCGTCCCCTACGCCGTCGTCTCCGACCTCTGCAATCCCGACCGAATCCCTGCGCATTTGCTGCCGTATCTCGCCTGGGCTTTATCGGTTGACTATTGGAATGACGCATGGGACGAGCAGCGCAAACGCGACGTCATCAAATCAGCATACCGTACCCATAAATACAAAGGCACAAACGGAGCAATCGAAGAAGCCCTCAAGCCCTTCGGCGTGACTGCCAAGATTACAGAATGGTTTCAGACCAAGCCGCTTGGCTCGCCTGCCAGCTTCGGATTGACCCTGATAACAGAAGAAGCCATCAGCCAAGCCGACTATCAGGAGATGCTGCGCATCGTCCAAAAGGTAAAGCCGGTCAGCCGACATTTAAGCGGTTTGACCGTCGGCGTAATTACCAGCGGCAAACTCAAAGCCAGCGGCATTACCATCAGCGGCCAACGCACGACAATTTACCCATACATCAAGCCGCAAATTAATTTAAAACCGGCAGGCCGCGCTGCCGCCGCATTACAACAAATCAACGTCATTACCAGTAATCCAAAGGTTAAACCATGAGCCAACAATATTACACCCTCGTCACAAACATAGGCGCCGCGCGCATCGCTAAGGCGACCGCATTAGGCACAGTCGTCAATTTGAGCCAAATGGCAGTCGGCGACGGCGGCGGCAACCCCATCACGCCGTCAGCCACAGCCACAGCCCTGACGCGCGAAGTGTATCGCTCCAGCCTCAACATGCTGGAAGTTGACGAAAACAACCAAAAGCAAGTCATCGCCGAGCTGCTCATCCCAGAAGAACAAGGCGATTTCACAATTCGAGAAGTCGGCCTCTTTGACGACGACAACAACCTGATCGCCATCGGCAGCATTGCCGACAGCTACAAGCCTCTCCTCTCCAGCGGCACGGCAAGCCAGCAAATCATCCGCATGGTCATTCAAATCGACAACACCGACGCCGTCGTCCTCAAGGTTGACCCGGCTGTCGTTTTGGCAACGCGTGATTTCGTGACAAAAGAAGTATCCCGAATCACAGCAAATAGTGTCGCTCGTGTTGACAGTATTGATTCTTTGCGCGCATACAACGGCACAAGTCAGACCGTGATTGTCGAGGGATATTATAAAAACGGCAGCCTCGCCGCCGGCCTCTTCTTTCGAGACATTAATGGCCAAAAATACAGCGACAACGGTGGGACGGTGATTGTCGGCGCGCAAGGCGCAAGATGGCGAGCCATCGGGCAAAACGTTATTGTTCAAACAGGAATGATTTCGGACGGCGGTACAATCCCACTGCCCGAAGGCTACACGCAGGAGCAGTGCCGATGGATAGTATCAATGCGCGAAGACAACCCCAGAAATGAATCATGGGACATCGACGAAGGCGGCAGCCATAACCATTTTTATTACAAAATCTACGCAGATGAAAATCGGCTTGTGACCGCCAAAATGCACCGGAAATCATACCCTCTACGGTCAATTAATGTTAACTACATGATTATCGGAGTCAAATAATGGAAAAAAACAACCCAATCAGTATTTGGTTTATCTTCAATTCGGCCGGCAAATTTGTTGCACACAGCGACCAACCGCCAAACCTTGAAGATTTAGCAACGCGCGGCGAAACCGCGCGCGTCCACACAGCCACCGAAGCCGACGAATTTATAAAAGGGATGCAAAGCGGCTGCATCTTGTTTCAGGCAGGATTAACGCCGCCACGACCATCAGAGCATCATGAATGGGATGGGAAATCTTGGGTAATTAAAAATAAAGCGGCAGCATTAAATAATGCCAAAGCTGAAAAATTAAAAAATGCAAATGCGAAGGCTCAAGAATTTATTAATAAGGAATCAGGCGCGAATCTAATCCCCGCCTTTGAATTGGCAACATGGGGGCTTCAAGCCGCCGAAGCTATGGCGTGGGAAGAAAATAAAAAAGCCGACACCCCAATTTTAAATGGGATAGCGGCCGCGCGCGGCGTCGATGAAAACGTATTAAAAGCCGCAGCCCTAAAAAAAGCAAAGCAATACTCAAAATTGACAGCACATGTCGCCGGCGAACGCCAAGCAATACAAGACCGCATCCAATCTGCCAAAACAATCGAAGAAATCGAAGGAATTGTAATTGGGTACACGTTACCGGAGGAAAAATGATGAGCAAAGTTTATTTGGCATTGTACAAAGGCCAAAAACAAATCAAATCGCCCAAAGACCTGATCTACCGTTGCATCGACTGGGCCATCCGCAAAGCGACGCGCGGCGAATATTCGCACTGCGAAATCGCCGTCCGACTGCCTGACGGTCAGTTTGACTGCTACACATCGTCCCATCGGGACGGCGGCGTCCGTTGCAAGCGCATGGAGCTGCCCTCTGACAAGTGGGATTTAATTGAGCTGCCCAAGCCCAATCTGACCTACGGCCGCGCGATGAAACTATGGCGCGAAACCAAAGGCAAGAAATACGACCTGTCAGGCGTTTTGGCCGTCAAGTCGGTTTTCCGCCGCTTGAAATTCCGACAAGCTCCGGACAAATGGTTTTGCTCCGAATGGTGCGCCGACGTCATCGGCTTTGGCGAGCCGTCCAAATATTCGCCGTCTGACCTCGCCGCCGCCATGAAGCAAGACCAATTTTAAAAAATCCCCAAAAAATCCCACGCGCTCGCCACACGCGTGGGATTAATTTTTAATAGTAATCTACAACATAGCCATCAATCGACTAACCCATCAAAAAGGAAGCCCCAATGGCCGAAGCAAACCGCCATCATGGCATTACCGCCAACGAGTATACCGAAGGCGTGCGCAGCATTAGCGACATCTCGACAGCCATCATCGGCATGGTTTGTACCGCCGAAGATGCTGACGCAAAGGCGTTTCCGCTCAATACGCCGATTTTTGCGACATCCGCCTATGACCTGCTCGCCAAAGCAGGCACAAAAGGCACGCTCGCCAAATCACTTGACGCCATCGTTGACCAAGCCGACGCGCAAGTCGTCATCGTGCGCGTTGCCGACAGCAAAAATACCGAAGAACTCAAAGCCAACGTCATCGGCACAGCAGAGGGCGGCAACTACACCGGCCTCAAAGCCCTGCGCCGCGCCAAAGCCGTGACAGGCTATACCCCGAAAATCTTGGGCGTGCCGGAACTCGACAGCCAAGACGTTTTGACGGAATTGGTAGGCGTTGCCCAAGCGACGCGCGCCTTTGCCTACGGCAGCGCAGGCGGCAATCCCGACATTACCGAAGTCGGCAACTACCGCAAAAACTTTGGCCAGCGTGAGCTGATGTTGATTGACAACGAGTTCATGGCATTCGACCCGACCACCAAGAAAACCGAAACCGCCGCAACGATTGCGCGCATCTTGGGCGCGCGTGCCAAACTCGACAAGAATGTCGGCTGGCACAAGTCAATCTCCAATACCGAAATCAACGGCGTCAGCGGCCTGAAATACGCGCGCAGCTTTGACCTTTTGGACAAAAACTGCGACGCCAACACCCTCAACAACAAAGACGTCACCACCCTGATCCGAGAGGACGGCTTCCGCGTTTGGGGCAACCGCACCTGCACCAACGACAGCATGATGGCATTTGAAGTCGCCACGCGTACCGCCCAAATCATCCAAGAGACCATCGCTTCTGCCTTCATGTGGGCGCTCGACAAGCCAATGCACCCGAGCCTGATGGAAGACATCATCATGGCCATCAACGCCAAATTGGCGCAATACGTCAACAAAGGCTACATCTTGGGCGCGCGCGTATTTATCGACAAAACCCTCAACACCTCCGAAACCGTACAAGCCGGTCAATTCACGATCAGCTACGAGTTCACATGGGTGCCGCCGTTGGAAAACATGGTATTCAACCAACACGTCACCGACACATTCTTCGTCAACCTCGTGGATAAAGTCATCACATTCGCCAACACCCTGAAACCGACTACCGTCTAGGCCGTCTGAAAGGAAACCCACCACATGAAAATGCCTAAAGTCCTCAAAGGCTTCAACCTCTTCGTCGATGGCGAGAACCAATACGGCGTCGTCGTTGACATTACGCGCCCGAAAATCAGCCGCCAAACCGAAACCTACACGCCGGGCGGCGCAATGACCGAGATGACCGTCGTCCACGGCTTTGAAAAACTCACAATGGAAATCACGTCAAAAGGCTACGACGCCGACATGCTCAAGTCTATGTCTAGTAGCATTGACGGCAAGCTGCTGCGCTATCAAGGAGCGCTGCAAGAAGAAGACGGCACAGACTACCAAGTCCTCAAAGGCGAAGCGCGCGGCCGTATTACCGAAGCCGACCCGGGCAGCGACAAACAAGGCGAAGGCGGCGAGCATAAATTCACGGTTGAACTCGTTTACTGGAAAGAGAGCGTGGACGGCAGCCCCATCGTCGAAATTGACGTCATCGGCAACAAAGCCGCATTCGGCGGCAAAGACGAACGCGCCGGCCTGCGCGCCGCTTTGGGCTTGTGATGAAAACCAAGAATCTGGCCATTTACCAGGGCGACACCCATCTTTTCAAAATCGCCCTGACCAGCGAAACAGGCGAGCCGTTGCAAACCGACGGCCTGTCTTTTGCGCTGGCCGTCAAATTCCCCGACGGCGAATCCATCACGCCTGAGCTGACCGTTGACGGCAACATCGTCAGCCTGCTGTTTCCATCCGCCCTGACCGCCGCCATCACGCACACAACCGCCGAATACGACCTACGCGCCATCAGCGGCCAGTACGTCAAAACATATTTGCGCGGTCAACTACACATCACGCCGAGCATCACGCCCGTGACAGCAGGCGAAGGCGGCGAAATCCGCGAAGAGGCCGTCAGCGTTGCCGTTTCCGAAGCCGCCATCATCCGCGCGGCTGGAAACCAAAGCCAGACGGCCTACGACGACAGCGACATCAAGCAACGACTTGCCGCATTGGAAGGCCGCCAAGACCAAGACACCGTCTTCGACGACAGCGAGCTGAAACGCCGCCTTGCCGCGCTGGAAGGCCGCCAAGACCAAGACACCGTCTTCGACGACAGCGAACTCAAACGCCGCCTCGCCGCGCTGGAAAGCCGTCAAGACCAAGACACCGTCTACGACGACAGCGACATCAAACGCCGCCTCGCCGCGCTGGAAAGCCGTCAAGACCAAGACACCGTCTACGACGACAGCGACATCAAACGCCGCCTCGCCGCCCTGGAAGGCCGCCAAGACCAAGACACCGTCTTCGACGACAGCGACCTCAAACGCCGTCTGACCGCGCTGGAAAACCGCCCAGCCCCAGAGGCAAAGACAGAATCGCCATATAGCGAAATACAGGAAGGATATATTGCGCGCGAAAATTTCGGCTTCGACCCCTCCCCCATGAAGATGAACACCGTGTATTTCCCTACCCCATTCTCACGCCGACCCGATATTTTCGAGGCGTGCTTAGACATCCGGAGCAATGCGACGCGATGGCAATATATCCAAAACGTGACTGAGTCAGGCTTTGACATAACCACCATCTACACCCCAGATTTGAAAGGCGTTTGGTATCGCGCCGCAATTTTAAAATCCAAATAGGAGCAAACCATGCAGACAATCAAAATCAACAACGACAACACCCTGACTATCGAACTCTCCACCGGCGACCGCTACACCCTGCGCGAGCCGCTGGCCAAAGACATGGAGGGCTTAGGGCAGGACTTGATAAAAGTAAAACATACCGACACCGTCCAAAAGCTGCTGGGCAAAATCTCAACGCCGCCGCTGACGCGTGTCGCCTATGGCAAATTGAGCATGTCAGACGCTCAAGTGTTAAACGTTGCCATTGATTTTTTTTCAGCGCCGCCGTCAGCCAAAGCCGAGATGGAAGCAGCCTTGCAGGACTTGGGCTACTCCCAAAGCTCAAATTCAGAGCAGACCACATCAGCCGAATCATAAGCGGCGAAGCAGACATCTATCAGGCGGCGGCCGACGAAGAGAAAAAGTATTACAACTTAATCAACGACTGCCTCGCCCAATGCGCGGCGACCTTCGGCAGCCTCGAGAAGTTTGAGCAATGCAACATCGCCGAGCTGATTGAGTGGACGCACAAAGCCATCCAAATCAACACGCCTGAAGAATAAACAAAGGCCGCCTGAATATTTCAGACGGCCTTTTGTAATCAAAAAACAGGAAACATCATGTCTAAAAGCCTCGAATTAAAAATCATCATGTCGGCCACCGACAAAGCCAGCGCGGCTTTCAAAAAGCTACGAGAGGGCGGCAACGTCTTAGCGCAAAGCCTGAAAAAGGCAGAGGCAGAATTGCATGACTTGGATAAAGCCCAAGAAAATCTATTAAGAAAAAACAAATTAAATAAAGAATTAAGCAAAAGCGGCGAAGCATTAAGAAAAAACGCCGCCGAAATACGCCGTCTGAATAACGAAATCGCCAAAACAGGAACCGCAAGTAAAGAGCAGGAAAAAGAATTAAACGCCTTGACCAAAGCGAATAAAAAGCTGACGCAGGCGCAAGAGAAAAACTGGGAGAAAGTCCGAAAACTTGACCAGGCATTATCTGCCGCCGGTATCACGGCCAAAACATTCTCAAACGCGCAAGACCAATTAAATAAAAAACACGAAGCTGCATCTAAAGCAGTAGAAAAGCAACGGCTGGCATACGAAAAATTACAAAACGCCCAAAACAAAGCCGCCGCCGCCAAAACCCAAATGACCGAAGCCGGAATGCGCGCCGTCGGCATGATGTACACCGCGCGCGGCATCGCCGACACCACGCGCAACGTCCTCTCATCCCCGGTCAAAGCCTACGCCGACACAGAAACCGCCTCCGCCGACCTGCGCGCCGCCATGATGGACAATACCGGCAAAGTTTCCGCCCAATACAAAGACATCGAGAATCTAGCCACGCGATTGGGCGACCGCCTGCCGGGTACGACCGCAGATTTTAAAAACCTGATGACCATGCTGATCCGTCAAGGCATGAGCGCGCAGACCGTCTTGGGCGGTACAGGCGAAGCCGCCGCCCTCTTGGCAGTCCAACTAAAAAAAAGCCCCGAAGCCGCCGCCGAGATGGCCGCCAAGCTGCAAGACGCAACGCGCGGCACAGAAAAAGAGATGTTGGCCATCATGGACCAAGTCCAACGCCTCTACTACGCAGGCACGGACGACAGCAACATTTTAGGCGCGTTTTCCAAACTCTCCCCTGCCCTCGATACCCTCAAAATCAAGGGCGAGGCCGCCATGAAAATGATGTCGCCGCTAGTGGGTATGATTGACCAAGCGGGCCTGTCGGGCGAATCCGCAGGCAATGCGCTGCGTAAGGTATTCACACGCATGATGGATACAGAAAAAATCGCCAAAGTCACAGACGGAACAGGAATTTCCATTAATTTTACCGACGGCAAAGGCGAATTTGGCGGCTTGGACAAAGCGTATGAGCAGCTCGCCAAACTCAAAGCCATCAACACCGAGCAACGCCTCAATATTCTGCAAGGCATCTTTGGAGACGATGCCGAGACGCTGCAAGCCCTGAATACGATGATTGAAAAAGGCAAGGCAGGCTACGAAGAGTTTGCCAAAAAAATGGAAGCGCAAGCCAGCCTCAATCAGCGCGTCAACGACCAATTAGGCACGCTGACCAACTTATGGGACGCGGCGAGCGGCACGTTTACCAACTTTTTAGCCAAAGCAGGCGAATCCATCGCGCCCGAATTAAAAGATCTGACCAAATGGATCGGCGACGTTAACGAGAAATTAAGCAACTGGGCCGCACAAAACCCGGAGACCGCCAATACCATCATGAAAATCGTCGCCGCGATCGGCATTTTCCTGACCGTCGTCACCGGCATCGGCGCGGCCATTTCCGCCGTCCTCGTCCCCATTGCCTTGGCGAAATTCTCATTTTTCAGCCTCTTTGGCGTCTTCGCAGGCGGCGGCGGCGCGATTTCCACGATTATCGGCTGGCTTGTCCGTCTGGGCATTGCGCTGCTGGGCTTTGGCGCAAAAGCGGCGGTTTTCCTTGTGACCAACCCTTTCGGCTGGGCAATCCTCGCCGTCACTGCAATTGTTTTGCTTTGGCGCAACTGGGAAACAGTCAAATCCGCCCTGATTCGCGGCTGGGAATGGCTCAAAAAAGTTTACCAGCAAAATCCGCTACTCGCCGCCTTTACCGGCCCGATCGGCTGGCTCATTGCATTGCTGGCAAACTGGAATAAAGTCAAAGCCGCCCTGATTAGCGGCTGGGAATGGATTAAAAAAACATTTTCCGGAAACAACCCAATTTCCATCGCCATGACGGCGGCAATGGGTCCTATTGGAGCAGTCATTAATAGTTTCAGGATTCTGCGCTCCGCTGCTACCTCCGCATGGGAATGGCTCAAAAAGGCCACCTCCGCCAAAGCCCCGGCAACGCCGCCCAGCATCGGCGTTCCAAATCGCGGCTTTTCCGTCGGCGGCTACACAGGCGCAGGCGGCGTCCACGAAGCCGCAGGCGTTGTACACAAAGGCGAAGTCGTCTTCAATCAGCGCGACGTCGCCAAATTCGGCGGCTGGCAGGCAGTCGAAGCCATCCGCCGCGGCGGCGCAGGCGTACTCGCCAACATTGGCAACCGCTTAGGACTGGGATTTTCAGACGGCCGCAAATCCGCCCTGCCCAGCCCGACCCGATTCAATGCCGCGCCCCACGCCGTCAGCATGGCAGGCGACAACATCACAATCAACGTCCACGCCGCACCCGGCATGAGCGAGCAGAGCCTCGTCAACGCCATCATGGCCAAACTCAACGAGCGCAGCCAAGCCAAGCAGCGCCGCCGCAATTCCTCATTTTTCGATAAGGACTAAGGACTAAATCATGGTTTTATTAGGCAGCCTCGGATTGTTCGTATTCCTGATGCGTACCATCCCTTTTAATCAATACAGCCGCAGCCAAGCATGGCGACACCCAAACCAATCAACCGTCGGCACCATGCCGCCGTCCCAATACACAGGCAAAGACCCCGAAGAAATGACCATCGAGGGCGAGCTGCGCCCCGAAGTCACAGGCGGCACAGGCAGCATCGAAGCCCTGCGCATGATGGCGGCCACCGGCAAGCCCTACACCCTCATCATGGGACACGGCAAAATCATGGGCAGCTACGTCATCACAAACATCCAAGAGCGCGGAAGCCAATTAAACCAAGACGGCAGCGCGCGCGCCCTCTCGTTTTCCATGAGCCTGAAAAAAGTTTCTGACAAATCGCTGGGCCTCGAAGGCGCAGCCCTCAACGTCGCCGTCTCCGTCGTCCGAAACCTGACAGGGATTTAACGCCATGCAATTAAATTTTGATTCCATCAGCGCCGCCGCCCAAAAAGCCGCCGCCAAAATCTTTGACGAGGTCAGCGGCAAAAACGCCCGACATCTCACGCCAGCGGCCGAGCTGACCATAGACGGCCGCCGCTTTGGCACGCAGGCAATGAGCCGCATTATCAGCATCAGCCTGACCGACAAGCGAGGATTTGAAGCCGACGAGCTGACCATCGAACTGGACGACCACGACGGCACAATCGCCATCCCAAAAACAGGCAGCAAAATCACGCTCAAACTGGGATACCAAGAAACTGGCCTCGTCGAAAAAGGCGAATATCTCGTATCCGAATTTACCGCATCAGGCAGTCCAGACATCCTAAGCATTACCGCGCGCGCCGCCGACCTTGCTGAAGCCCTCGCCGAGCAAGTCGAGAAAAGCTGGCACAAGCAGACGCTCTACCAAATCATCGAGACCATCGCCAAAAAACACAAATACGAATACAAAATCAGCAAAGACTACCAAAACACCAAAATCGAACACATCGACCAAACCAACGAATCGGACGCGTCGTTTATGAGCCGCCTCGCCGAGCAGTACGACGCCATTGCCACCGTCAAAAACGGCAAGCTCCTATTTATCCCGGCAGGCGAAAGCCAAACCGCCAGCGGCCAGCCCATCCTGCCCACCACCATCACGCGCGCCAGCGGCGACAGCCACAGCTTTACCTACTCCAGCAGCAACAGCTACCAAGCCGTCAGAGCGTATTACACAGACAAAAAAACAGGCCAAAAAAAAGAGGTCATCGTCAACAAAGACAACGCCTACCCCAATAAAAAAACCGTCAGCGAAACAAAAATCATCAAAGGGAAAGCCGTAAAAGGAAAAAACCAAAAAGGCAAAGCCACCAAGGGCAAGACGGTAAAAGGCAAAAAAGGCAGGCAGTACACAACCAAAAAAGTCACAACGACAAAAACCGTGATCGACAATCGCAAAGTAAACACCGACGGCCAAAAAATCAAAACACTGCGCCATCTGTATGCCACCGAAAACAGCGCATGGTCAGGCGCGCGCGGCGCATTCAAAAAAATCCAGCGTGGCGTTGCCGAATTTAGCATTACCCTAGCCGTCGGCCGCCCAGACCTCTACCCCGAAACGCCTGCCGTCGTCAAAGGCTTCAAGCCCGAAATCGACGCGGAGGCTTGGCTGATTACCGAGGTTTCGCACAAAATCGACAGCGGCGGCTATACCGCAGGCATACAATTTGAAGCGCGCATCGTCCCCGACATCACGCTCTACGAAGACGCGCCGACAAACGACTTTCAGCCGACAGGCGAGACTACGGAGATTCTAAAAAATGGAAAACAAAGCTCATGATCCATATTCATGGATAGCCCAAAAAATCCAATACTGGCAGCAAAAAAGCCGCGAAGCCAGCGAAGCCGCCGACATCGAGGCATACAACCACGCCGAGCGCGAACTCGCCAATTATCAAGCCATGCGCAAAATAAAATATTAGCCCGACAAAAAGGCCGTCTGAAATTCAGACGGCCTCTGTTTTTAATTCGATTTCTGCTCAATATATTGCAGCAGCCGCAGCCATTTCGTGTGCGGCATGTTGGCATAGCTTTTCAAATTCGGGCTTGCTTCCCATTTTTGGGCGGTTTTAAGTGTTGATTCTGTGATGTCGGCAACATTCTGCTGGGTCAGCCCATATCTTTGGCGCAATGCCTTGAGATTGGCGGGCGTATAGCCCAATTCAAAATTATCAATCATATAAGCTCCTGTGTCGGCGTGATAAGTATGATGCACTCAACAGCATAATCCACTTGGTCGGGTCGTATATAGTAGCCGCCGATATGCTCGCCGTCCGCATCAAAAAATGTGAGTACCACCTCATCTCGACCGCAAAGCTCGTTTGTACTGATTTGGTGGCTGACGGCGTATTTGGATAGGTATTTCTGGTAGGCATCAGGCATCCGGCAGCGGTCAGGTATGGCGCAATGTTTACCCCATCCGGTAACGCTGTCATGTTCGGCTTTGTATTTTTTGGCGATTTCAATCATTTTTGCTCTCCCAGCCGCCCGAAGGCGGCCGATAATAAACAGGTTAGATATTTTTAGATGCGGCAATTAAGCCTTTAATTTTATCGATTGGCTTTGCTTGTACAGTAGCCATCATGATCTGATTTAAAACTAAGTCGCGTTGGTTAATCCACCATGCTGCGTCATCAATATTGTTAATGTTTTTGATTTTGGCCAAAGCATCTTTAAAAACAAGATTATTTGGGCTGCCGTCTGTTGTACCATTTATTGCTTTTTCAAGGTATTGGCAAGCTAAATAAATATGGCTTTTGTTTTCTTTTTTAATTTGCTCTGCCCATTTGATTTGTTTTTCAGTTCCGTTCATTTTTTTTGCTCCTATCCGCCCGGAGGCGGTCAGTTGGTTAATCATGTTTGGAAGACCTTGTTGTCTGTCCATGTGTGTATATTACCGCGTTTAATGCGGTAATGCAAGAGGTAATTTGTCAATTTATGTAAAATCCACATCTTCCGCCAACATCACATCATCGGCAACCACGCGCGCGCAGGCTGCCTTTAGGCTTTCTTGCCATTCGTCCGACAAGTCGGGGCGGTTTGCGTCAAGAAAAATAAAATCCGATAAAAACACGCCGACATTCGAACGGTAGGCAAGGCGGCCGGTTGCCTCGTCTTGCACCAAATCGCCGCTGACGCCGTGACTGGGGAGCAGGCCGACATAATCATCGGAAAAAGATTTGCGCGCCAAAAATCGCGGATAGCGCGTGTAAACGACAAACTCGTCATTCTCCGCCCTCGCCTCGCCGTGGATGATGGCCGGATAGCGGTTAAAAGCGTTGTTTTTACTCATGATGACCTTTCAAAAAAGCCGCCATATTTCAGGCGGCCGGTTGCTTATGCTTCAAAAATTTTATTGCCGTTGGCGGCGGCCAAGAAATCTTTTTGTTTCAGCGGCAGGCTGTTGTATTCGCTCTCATCGATTTCAAAAGCGCGGATAGAGACGCCGTCGGAGCTTTCCGCAAACGCTTTCAGTTTTTCAACAAATTCAGCCATCGCAGGGGCTTCGTCGTTAAATAGAAAAGCGCGGTATTGGCCGTCTAAAGATTCGATGGTTGCTTTGGCTGCCAAGTGGTCGTTGATGGAAGATACTTCAGAATTGATGATTTTGGCGAGGCGGCGTTTTTCAGTTTGAGAAACTTTGGCGAAGCCGTTGAAAGAAGTGAAGATGATGACACGTTTAAACATTTTGATTTCCTTTCGGTATTTATCCCTGAATCCGTCAAGGTGTCGGGGAGGCTGTTTGCCGTCCATGTGTGTATATTACCGCAACTAATGAGGTAATGCAAGAGTTTTTTGACAAATTTATCAAAAAGTATCTAACACACTGATTTATAATTAAATAAACTTAAATCGAGTCTATATTATAAATCATATAAGCTCCCTTGTCGGCGTTATTAACTCATCAATTACTCTATGCAGTGCCTCAAATTTGGGCTGTTGTAGCGCGCGCAAATCGGCAAACAGGTCTATAAGGTCATCATCATGTCCTTTGCTGATTGCCTGCTTAATTTGAGAGAGTAGGCTTAAATAATCCTGCTCCCACTTTTCTGCCCAATCATGCGCCATTTCGCGGCGCGCCTCTCGTTTTTGGCTCTTTTTGAGCCGCTCTGTAATACTCGTCCTATCTTTTGCCATAATGCCCCCAAAAACAAAAGCCGCTTGATAAATCAGGCGGCTTTTGTCTTGATGATTTGGTTTTAACACGCAACCGCCGAAGCGGTTGATTTATTGCTCAAAACAAACAAAAAACAATCAAGGTTTCAACACACAGCCGCGCTGGGCGGCTGAAAGAATGAGGCAGACTCTACGCCTTTTAAACCGCACTGTCAATCTTTGCGTACCACTTATCAAGCTGCTCCTGTATTTTGGGCTCTAATTGGTAATCTAACCACTCGCTAAAACCAAAATCAGATACACCATGCTCGCGGATGGCGATACGATCGTCTTGGGATAAGTCTGTACCCCATCCTCTATCTTCGGCAACCTCTTGCAGGCTGCCGTCCTCTCGCTCAAGCCAGTCCGAAGGGTCGGCTAATACATTGCTTGACAAATCCATATCGTGCAAATCTAAATAGATGCGTACGCATACCCCATAGTTTGCGCCTGTCAGCATATTGGCATACCAGCCTGCAAGGTCAAAATTAGTGTTGTTGATAATTTGGCGCGCTGTGATTTTTTTGGTTTTCATTTTCATCTCCCTGCCGCCCGTAGGCGGCGGTTTATGTTATTCAGATTTTGCCCAGTTATCTGGGTTATCCAAATCAAAGCTAGTGTAATCAACTGGCTCACTTTGTGTAATTCCGGCTTTAATCATTGCACGCTCTTGCAACTGCGTTGCCACAGCCACACCCAATGTCTCTTGAGCGTTTAAAATAACTCGTTTTGCCATGCGCCAAACTGATTGATTCGGCACTCCATCATCTTTGTATGTAGCTTTAACTGCTTTATAAGCCGTCAGTAAGTCGCGATAGATAACTAATTCTTTTTTCATTTTTTTTGCTCCTATCCGCCCGAAGGCGGTCAGTTGGTTAATCATGTCTGGCAGACCTTGTTGTCTGTCCATGTGTGTATATTACCGCATTAAATGCGGTAATGCAAGCACTTTTTCAAACAAAAAACGGCAAATTTAATAAACCTTTGAAATAAAAGATAATTAATTTGCCATTTATTTGATAGGATTAAACCTATTCTTTCACGTCAACGGTAAACATAAAAGGCATTCCCGGCGTGAGGGCGACACCATACTCGAAGCCGTCTTTTACAAAAAAATCCTTGGCTTGTTTTTCAGGGTTATTCGTAAATTCTCCTGCCAAATTTGTGGCCATTTTTAAAATCTGCGCGGCGGTTTCCTTGCTTTCCTTTCTGCCGTCGGCAATAGGTGCCGTCTGAATGGCGATAGATTTGGCAAACAATTCCAATAAATCGATGGCTTCGCTGCCTTCGGTTGGCGCGGCAAGCACAGTTATTCCGCGCGGGTTGTTGTTTTTAGGGTTAGCCGAAATCAGAATGCTGATATTTTTAGAAGCGTCAAATTGGTAAGTGAAATTAACGGAGTCCTTATCTCCCCAAGGCTTGGCGGTTTTAGGGATAGACTTGGTTTCGGGTTTGTCCAATAGCGCCATTTGGCGGTTGATCCGTTTGCGCAGCTCTTCAAAGCTGATGGGCATGTCTTTTCTCTGCGTGTCGATGGTCAAATCATAGCCTTTCTCGCTGGTAGGCTTGGAGGCGCTGTCATCGGCTTGCAGCGTTTCCGCTTTGGTATCCGCCGCCGTCTGCTTCGCGTCGTTGTCATCGCCCATCAGCAGCGAGCCGCCGACAAACATGGCCAGACCCAAAGCCAGCGATTTCGCCCAAAAGCCGCGCGTCTGAATCTCGCCTGTTTTCCTGTCTTTCAAAACCTTCGGCGCAAAAATGCCGATAAATCCAGCCGCCGCCATAGCGAAGCCCAGAAAAAACAACAAAATTCCAATAATAAACATCATGTTAGTTTCCCTTCTTTTTTCTCTAAGTTTGGTTGATAAAACTAAATATCCAAAAAATTCAACGGCAAGACTTTCCAAAATTTGCCGTGAATAAACAAATCGTCAAATTCTTCCGGCTCGATCACAAAGTCGGATTTGCCGTAAATCGGGTTATCGCTGGTAACGTGTATCACGCCGGCTTTGCCGCGCGCCAGGCGTTTGATGTAGGTATAGCCCTGAAAAGTAAATAAGTACACGCCGCTCGATTCAAACTCCGCGACATCGGTTTTGATTAACGTGATCGACTGCGGCGGTATCGTCGGCTCCATGCTGTCGCCGTCGGGCGACATCAGCTTCACGCCGTGCAGATTATCCGTGCCGAGCAGCTCTTTCAGCGCAGACTTCGGAATCTCCAGCGAGTGCAGCAATTCGGGATAGTCGGCATTCAAATGGCCGCTGCCGCAAGAGGCGGCGACATCGTACAAATCCAAGCGCGCAGTCTCTAGGTCGTCTGAATCTTCAGGCAACCCTTCGCCTGTCTTTAACCATTCAATTGACACCCCTAACGCTTCAGCAATTTCAAATAAAAACTTTGGATTTAGTGTTTCGCCTTTCGTGATTTTTCTCATCGCCGGATAAGACACACCAACTCGCCGCGCCAACGCACTCACGCTTAGTCCTTTAGTTTGCAAAGCTGTATTAATTCGTTCAGCCAAAGTTTCCATTTTTACTCCCAGAAAATAACTTTTATATTCAATAATAAAACTAAAGTTTGACTGTAACAATTGAAAAAAAGTTCAATTTATTCTTGACGAGTTATAACCCAAGTTATATGATTAACCCAGTTATTTAAACAAAGGTTATATATGAACAAAGCAATTGAACGCGCCGCAAAGATTGTCGGCAACAAAAATAAACTGGCAAAAGCCGTCGGAGTAAGCAATACAGCCGTCAACAAATGGGTAAAAGGCGGCGGCATCAATCTGAAATCAGCAATGAAGATTGAAGAAATCACAGAAGGTAAAGTTACAACAAAGCAAATTTTAGACGGCATACCAAACTAAACGGAGCAAGAAAAATGAAACCCATCAACGTCCAACTCTCTTACGGCTCGCTTGTCGAGGTTGCCACATGGGACAAAGGCTTTCTCGCCATCCAAAAACGCGGCAAAGACGGCAACTTCAGCGAGCTGCCGCGCAAACCGGCAAAGACTTTGAAAAAAGCCGTCCAAATGGTCAGCCAAATCTATCCACACGAAACCATCATCGCGTAAAGGAAAAATGAAGTGTGCAAACTGTCTCTCGAACAACACGCCCACGCCGACACCTGCGCCAAAACAGGCGCGCCGGACGAATTAGCCACTGCCGTCGTCGAGGTCAAATTCTACGGCGAAGAGCTTGACTTGATGGAGGCTGCGGCCCGCGCGGCGAATCATTCGTTAAGCGAATTTACCGCCCAAGCCGCCCTGGAATACGCCGAAATCTACCTGCGCGCCTACGCGGCCGCCGACGCGGACGTCCGAATCAAACACGGTTTAATTTAAAAAAATAAGAGGTGGGGATATGTCAAACAATAAATTAATTATCGTAAATCAACAGCATCAAGAAATCGCGCGTCATGAGCTGACCGACCGCGAAGCCGAAAACTTCCGCCGCGGCGAGCCGATGAAACGCTTTCCGAATATCCGCGCAACGGCGACCTACCGCAAACACGGCGGCGGCATAGTGGTTTACGCCAGGGAGAAAAAACATGACGGTCAAAAATAGAAACCAACACGAAAAAGGCCGTCTGAAATTGGCGCAGCAAGCCTGCCCATGCTGCGAAGAGCCTTGTGTGATCTACGCGTCTTTCCGGCAAACCGTCCTGACCCGCTTATATTATTTGCGTTGCACCAATCCCCTCTGCGGATGGACTGGAACAGGATATTTTGAGATTAGCAGCACGATTCAAAAAGGCAGCCGATTTTATGCCGAAAAGAGCAAAGAGCCGCCGGAAATTCACGGAGAAACGCTCAAGGCAGTTGAAGAAGACATCAAACTCATGCAGCAGGAAACGCTGCTGCCATAGGGGGGAACATGAATCAATCGCAAGCCATGCAAAGCATCCTCCAAACACTGGCCGCCGCCAAAACCAAGCAAGCCAAGATTTTTAATGCCCTAGAGCGCGACGCCATGCCGAGCCAGCCGAAACCAGCCTACACAGCCAACGAGCTGGCCGCCATGACCATGACGCTGGGGCAGGTGGAGCAAGTCGAGAAAGTGCAGGAAATCGTCGCCCAGCTTCGCCAGTTGGTGCAATCGGTCAACATCATCAACGTCGCCTACGGGCTGGGGCTGCCAAACCTGACAGCAAACGAGATTAATCACTACCTGCTCGACCTCGACAACCGCGTCCGAAGCGCAGGATACGCCGCCCACAAAATGGGCGTGGAAGAAGTAGTCAAAAAAATCGGAACAGTACAAGCCAAGCAGAGGCCGCCCATTAGCGACCGCCGCGCCATCAGACAAGGAGCCACATCATGAAAATCAGAATCCGCTACATCCTCGACATCATCGCTATGGCTTTGGCGATTTGGGCGTTGATGGCAATGATGCCGTCTGAAGCCAAAACAGCCGACGAAGCGCCCACAGTATTCGACATTCAGGCGCGCGAAGCCGAAGCCAAAGCAGCCGCCGACTACGAAAGCCCGGAATACGAGCCGACACAGGGCGACGCGGAGGCGGCGCGATGACGGTGCAGGAATTGTTCAACGACATCCCACTCTGGCAAGTCGCCCACATCCTGCCGCTTGAAGCCGCGCAAATCGTCGCCGAATGGCTACACGAAGAGACAGACCGCCGCAACGAGGTGGAATGCACAGAAAAGGAAATCGCCGATTGGGCGGCGAAAATGGGAAATATTCATTAGGTTTTATCGGGTAATCCGACAGGTGGCAGAAATGCCGCCTGATGAAGATTAGAAAGTCAGGCGGAAAATGAGTAAAAATTCAAAGCAGCGAGAATTTACATTTAAATATAAATTTGGTGGGAAATATTGGGTGACGTCTGTATTTGCCGACAGTGTTGAAGAGGCGAAACAGAAGATTCGGGCGCAGGCCGCGGCGGTTTATGAAGGCGAAATTGTAGCAAGGTTGCCTGTTTTGTGTCGGGCTTCTTGGTTTAAGCGTTTTTTTAATAGATAAGGATGAGAAATGAAAAACTACAAAATCATGAACTACGAGCCACACGGCAGCGACGTGCAAATCGGCAAAATCATCGCAACGGCAGACGGAGAAGCAGTCCTCGAACTCAACGCCGACGGCAGCGGCAAGAAAAAGCCGTACAAGACCGTCAATGCCGCCCTGTATGAAGTACGAAACCGACGCGGCTGGCCGTCAGCTTATTTGGTACGAGAGGCCGCGTGATGGATATTTATAACGTGGGAGGAAATGTGATGATGAACGCGAAACAGAATACAGACACAGAACGGTTAGATTTTCTGTTCAAGGTTGAAACGGTTGAGTTTAGCAAGAACTTGGACGGTAAGTATTGTTGTTTTTTATATGACCAAGAAGTAGATATTCATGGATTTGGAGACAGCTACCGTGCTGCTCTGGATGAAGCAATGGCCCAATGGGAGGATATTTCATGTCTGGCGGAATGATCATTTATATGAGTGTCTGCGGATTGTTGGTTTTGCTGACGATTTTTGCAGTAGCCGTCGCCCTCGCCCTGTTGGTTTTATGGTTTGCCTATCTCGTATGGGCGGAAACGCAGAAAGAATACGAAATATGAATCGAGAGCTAGAGGCCAAAAACTTTGAAGCATGGGCGCGCAAGCGCGGCATGAATCCTCAACAAAAGCCGGGCGGCGGCTACTACTCGAGAGAGACCCAAGTCGCCGCGATGGCTTGGAGCCAACGGGCAAAAATCGGCGAAGCAGGCTTTTGGCTGACAACGCAGAGCCGACCGCCGGAATACCAACAGATTTTATTTTTTGACGGCGAGCGAGTACAGGCCGGTTTCTACGGCCAACGCCGCTACGAAAATTTAGAGGGGCGCAGATTCCTCGAAGCAGAGGTCACATACTGGCGGCCTTTTCCTGATACCCCATACGGCCCGATTCGGGCGGACGATTAACGAGATGACCTATTACCACATGGCTCCGGTATTGGAGCAAGACATACAAAAGACCCTGCCCCACGTCTTGGCCCATGTGGTAATCAGTCGATGGCAACGCACGGCCAACCCAGCCACAGGGCTGGCCGATTTGGCTGCGCCGGCGCGTGCCGACAGAGACGCATTCCGCACCCTGAAAGCAGTTCAAAATTTGCACTTGCCCGACGGCCTCGACTTCGAAGCAGACAACGAGACCATCGAAGCCAGAGCGCAAGCGTTGGCGGCAAAATTTGAGCAAAAAGAAATGCTGGGCATGGGCTACAAGCACATGATGGAAGCGGCAGACAAAGAGGGCATCCGCTCCGCCGAAGTATTCGAGCAGCAATTGCGCAAAATCGCCAACGCCGCCGCCAGCGATGACGACGAGCTGCTGGCCGAAGGCATTGCCGGTATTAAAGGCCGTCTGAAAGATAAGAAATGGTGGAAACGCCAGCTTTATAAATTCTTGTATCGCGCATTTGAAGCAGTCATGCGCGAATGCGGCATGGTACACCGCCGCGCCGGTTTGTATATCTCCAACGAAGCATTCAAACGCTTTGAGCAGAGAAAGCTCAAGGCGCGCGCATTCTTCGAGCAAGCCGAGGCAATCTGCGAGGAAACAGGCGAATCATTCGTCTTGGCGGAATTGTGGGAGCATTCAATGGCAAATCCTGCCATCCGCCGCATGGAGCTGATGACACGCATGAGAGGCTTTGACGAAATCAGCCGCGTACACGGCCATTACGGCTGCATGGTTACACTGACCTGCCCTAGCCGCTTTCACAAAAAACTGTCTAAAAACAGCGCCGACAATCCGAAATTTGACGGCAGCACGCCGCGCGACGGCGCAGACTACCTGCAAAAAGTGTGGACGCAAATCCGCGCCAATCTTGGCCGCGCCGGTATCCGTATCTACGGCTTCCGCGTTGCCGAGCCACACCATGACGCGACGCCACATTGGCACTTGCTGCTATTCATGGAGCAGGCGCACAAGGAGACTTTCCGCCGCGTTGTCGCCAAATACGGCTGCCGCGCCGACCGCGAAGAGCTGGGGTTGCACTACTTTGAGACGGACAAGGAGCGCACCGCCGAAGCAAAACGCCGCCAAGAAGCCATCCTGCGCGAATCAGGCAAGAAAATCAGCCTAGCCCAACTCAAAGCCGCCATGAAGACAGAGGACGAGTTTTGGGAGAATTATTCTTTCCGCTTTTGGCAAAAATCACGCGCGTCGGCTCGTGTTGACTTTAAAGACATCGACCCGGCAAAAGGCTGCGCCGCCGCCTATTTGGCAAAGTACGTCTCCAAAAATATTGACGGCCTGACCAACTCCGGCGAGAGCATGGGCGACGATGACGAGGCAGAGCCAGGCACATCAGCCGCCGAAACCGCAAAACGCGTCGGCGCGTGGGCTTCGCAATGGGGCATCCGTCAATTTCAGCAAATAGGCGGCGTGCCGGTAACTCTTTATCGAGAGCTGCGCCGCGTCCACGTTGACGCCGAAGATTCGCTCTTGTGTCGCGCCGTCCACGCTGCCGACCAGGGCGACTGGGGCAAATTCGTCGCTCTCTTGGGCGGCGAAGACTACGCCTTTGTCAAACGCGCCGACTTGCCGCTCGCCTTGTACAAAGAGGAAACCGAAGAGCGCAACCAATACGGCGAAGAGAAAGCCGCGATTCTGCGCGGCGTCGTCGAGCTTGAAACGGGGGAATACCTCATCTCAAGAGAGAAAGAGTGGTTTTTAAAATACGGCGGCTCCGCCGCCGCTTGGACTCGTGTCAGTAACTGTACGAAAATCTCCGAGGCAGATTTGGCGGCAGTTTCCGACACGATAACTTATAAGATACCGGCCACTCCCGAAGAAATTGAACAAACCCTCGCCGCCTGCGAGGAAATCGACGACCTGCCGAACTGGGAAATCTTGCCGGATGAAAGCTGGGATTTAGATTTATATGGTTTAGACGGCGAAGAACAAGGCAAAGGCCGTCTGAAAAAAGCCGATCAAGACAAGATAATCGCCGCCGCGCGCGAAGCCGCTGCCGCGGCTCGTCAAAAATCTTTGAATATTTGGAAATTTAAAGACTACATGCGTCGCCTAGACGGCCTGCGCATGGTCAAACCGCTGACCGACGACACGCCGGTCATCAAACAACAACGCCGCCAACGCTACCAACCGCGCCCACGCGTGTGGACGGTTGACGATGTTTTGGCACGAGGCCAAGAGCTGCTGGCCAAAATCGGCGAAGAATTGGAAAAATTGGATTAAACGAGGGACAACGAATGAATGAGTACATCACGCTGGAGCAAGTCAAGGAGCTTTGGACAATCCCGGGCAAGAAACCGCCATCAACAGCCACAATCTGGCACCGCCGCCGCGCCGGTTTGATTCCACAGCCGAAGCTGGTGGGCAGGGATAACCTGTACAAGCGAGAAGATGTTGTAAGGATGAGAGACGAGTTCTTGAGAGGTTGAGAAAATGGAATTCGAAAAAGAAGAATTTGAAGGTTTTATGATTAAAAGAGGATTATTGCTGGAAGACCATTTAAAAAAGGACGATTATGGGAAATATTGGTCAGAAACTGTTGAAAATCTGTTTTATGGATGGAAGTTGGGACAAATGTATTGTAAAGAAAAAGAAAATCAAGCTAAATAAACAAGAATGCCGTCGAATCGACGGCATTTTTTGAAATCTTTATTTGGTATTCTATTTGGTATTAGGTTATTTAA
>ERZ773059.112-NODE-112-length-43080-cov-44.557629_pt1 | contig 43080 bp, 39 predicted proteins | sample MGYA00580514_ERZ773059 | MGnify/ENA primary metagenome ERZ773059 (study PRJEB29015, sample SAMEA2737981) | human oral metagenome | biome: human oral; feature: human-associated habitat; material: dental | place: China | collected 2056 ...
CTGCGGCCTTCTGCTCCGGAGGCAGACGCTCTATCCACTGAGCTACCGGGGCCCGAGGCGAAACTGTACCATCGCTCGGTCTGCGGACCGAATCCTGAGCGGCCCCGGTGCGAGACCTGGCCCGAGAACGGGCAGCCCCCGCTGCTGCTGCGCCGCCTTCAGCCTCGTCCCGTCAGCGTCAGCCAGATGAGGGCCAGATTGAGCGCGATGATGAGTGCGGCGCAGCCGCGGCTGGTCCAGCGCAGTGCGGCGCCGTCGCGCCACCGGCCCATGACCGGGCGCGACCCGGTCAGTCCCACCAGCGGCACGAGTGCGAAGGGGATGCCGAAGGACAGCACGACCTGGCTGACGACGAGGGCCCAGGTGGGTTCGGTGCCCGCCGCCAGGATGAGCAGCGCCGGAATGAGGGTGAGCAGCCGCTGCAGGAGAATTGGAATGCGCACGTGCAGCAGACCGTCCATGATCTCGGCTCCGGCGTAGGCGCCCACCGACGTTGAGGCGAGTCCCGAGGCCAGGAGTCCGACGGCGAAGACGACTCCCACCCCCGCGCCCAGCGAGGCGGTGATCGCCGCATGGGCCCCTTCGATCGTGTCGGTGCCCTCGGCCCCCGACAGGGCGGAGGCGGCCAGGAGCAGCAGTGCGATGTTGACCATTCCGGCCAGTCCGAGCGCCCATACGACGTCGACGCGTGTGGCCCGCACGAGGCGCGCGATCCTGGCTCGCCGTTTTCCGACTCCGTCCCGCGACCCCGCCTGTGCGGCTCCGGCGGCCGGGTCTCGGCTCTGTGGCTCTGCCTGCTCGCCCGTCCCGCCGTGATGGTCGCGCACGAGGGAGGAGTGAAGGTAGATGGCGTGCGGCATGACGGTGGCGCCGAGCATGGAGGCGGCCACGAGCAGAGAGTCGGTGCCTTCCAGGCGAGGAACGAGACCGTGCGCCACGTGACCCCAGTCGGGCGGAGCGGCGAGGAGACCGCCGACGAAGCCGATCGTGACGATGACGAGCAGACCGATGATCAGTCCTTCGAAGGTCCGCTGGCTGCGGCGCTGCTGGACGGCCAGGAGGAGCAGTGAGATCGCGCCGATGATGCAGCCTCCCACCAGCAGCGGCGTGCCGACCAGGAGGTTGAGGGCGATGGCACCGCCGATCACTTCCGCCAGGTCCGTGGCCACGGCCACTAGTTCGGCCTGGGCGAAGAAGGCCAGCCGGCTGCGGTGCCCGAGCCGACTCCGCAGCAGCTGCGGCAGCGAGCGGCCGGTGACGATGCCGAGCTTGGCGCTCTGGTACTGGATGAGGACCGCCATGACGTTGGCCAGCACGAGAACCCATACGAGGGCGTAACCGTAGCGGGCGCCGGCCGTGATGTTCGCGGCGACGTTGCCGGGGTCGACGTAGGCGACGGCGGCGACGAAGGCCGGGCCGAGAAGTGCGAGCAGGCGGTGGCGCGCGGGTGCGGGCCGCAGTGCGGGTGCGTGGGCACGTGCGATGCGTGCGACGGCGTCGGGTCCGTCCGCCACGGGTGCGGGCCCGGATGATGGATCGGGCCCGGGGAGGCCGGCGGAGGGGGCGTGGGAGTCGTCGAGCATGATGGCATGGCCTTGTCGGAGCACGCGGGGCGGAAGCCGGCCGCGAGTTTTAGGTTCTCCGAAAATTCTAGCGCGTCCGGCGCTCCAGCGTCCTCTCATCGATCCGTCGACTCGCCCCCGCGGCAGCTACGACGATTGGAGCGCGAGATGCCGATGCGCCGCGGTCTGGGACCGGTTCGCCAACAGCGGGGTCCGAGGACGGAGCAATGTCTCCTGAGAGCCTCTCGCCGCGCGACTTCCGCGGCTCGCTCTCGGAATACGCCCTTGTGCCGCTCCGCTAACCTATGCCCCGTGACTCCCGAAGAGCTCGCTGAAGCGATCCGCACCATCCTGACCAGCGCCGTCGCCGACGGCTCTCTCGCCCTGAGCCCCCAGGAGGTGCCGCTTCCTCGAGTCGAGCGGCCCCGCAGCCGCGACCACGGTGACTGGTCCACCAACGTCGCCATGCAGCTGGCCAGGAAGGCCGGCACCGAGCCGCGGGCACTGGCCGACCTGCTCGCCCCCCGCCTGGCCGAGGTCGACGGTATCGCCTCCGTGCAGGTGGCCGGACCCGGTTTCCTCAACGTCCGCCTGGACGCCGGGGCCGCCGGCGAACTCGCCCGCACCATCGTGGAGGCGGGCGAAGCGTACGGGTGCAACCAGACCCTCGCGGGTCAGAGCATCAACCTCGAATACGTCTCCGCCAACCCCACGGGCCCCGTTCACCTGGGCGGCGCCCGGTGGGCCGCCGTCGGCGACTCCCTGGCTCGCGTGCTCTCCGCCTGCGGGGCCGCCGTGACCCGCGAATACTACTTCAACGATCACGGCACCCAGATCGACCGCTTCGCCCGCTCGCTACTCGCCTCGGCCCGCGGCCGGGACACCCCCGAGGACGGCTACGGTGGCGCCTACATCGTCGAGATCGCGCGTCAGGTCGCCGCCGACGAGGTCGCCGCCGGCCGCCCCGACCCCGCCGGCCTGCCCGACGCGGAGGCGACGGAGGTCTTCCGCGCCCGTGGCGTCGACCTCATGTTCGCCGCCGTCAAGGCTGAACTGCACGCCTTCCGCTCGGACTTCGACGTCTTCTTCCATGAGGACTCCCTGCACTCGTCTGGTGCCGTGCTCGCCGCCATCGACCGCCTGCGGGGGCGGGGCATGATCGTCGAGCGAGACGGCGCCACCTGGCTGCGCACCACCGTCTTCGGCGATGACAAGGATCGGGTCCTCATCAAGTCCGACGGCGAGGCCGCCTACTTCGCCGCGGACGTGGCCTACTACCTGGACAAGCGCTCGCGCGGCGCCGACTGCGCCATCTACCTGCTGGGCGCCGACCACCACGGCTACATCGGCCGCATGATGGCGATGTGCGCGGCCTTCGGCGACGAGCCGGGCGTCAACATGCAGATCCTCATCGGCCAGCTCGTCAACCTGATCAAGGACGGGGCGCCCGTGCGCATGTCCAAGCGCGCCGGCACCATCGTCACCCTGGACGACCTGGTCTCCGCCGTGGGAGTGGACGCTGCCCGCTACGCCCTGGCCCGCTCATCCATGGACTCCGCCATCGACATCGACCTGGATCTGCTGGCCTCCACGTCCAACGAGAACCCCGTCTACTACGTTCAGTACGCCCACGCGCGAACCCGCAACGTGGCCCGCAACGCCGCCGAGCACGGCGTGACCCGCCGATCCGGTTTCTCCCCGGCGGCGCTGGACGACCCGGCGGACTCGGCTCTGCTGGGCGCCCTCGCCCGGTTCCCGGCGGTCGTCGCCCAGGCCGCGAGCCTGCGCGAGCAGCACCGTGTGGCTCGCTATCTCGAGGAGCTCGCGGCCGCTTATCACACGTGGTACGCCGCCACCCGCGTCACCCCCCGCGGGAACGATCCGGTCGCGCCCGGCCATGTCGCCCGCCTGTGGCTCAATGACGCCGTGTCCCAGGTCATCGCCAACGGCTTGTCCCTGCTGGGCGTCAGCGCGCCCGAGCGCATGTGACCGGTAGGCGCACCCGCACCGGTAGTGCCGACGTCTGGAGGAGGAGTTATGACCGCCGTGTCCGTGCCGGCGGGGGAGGCCCCGCTCGGCTCCCTTATCGCCCCCGAGCCCGATGAGCGCCCCGACCTGTGGCCCTCGACCGCCCGCCGCGGCGACGACGGCTCTTTGCGTATCGGCGGGCGCTGCTTGACTGAGATCCTGGCCGAGGCCCCCACCCCCGTCTTCGTCCTGGACGAGGCGGACCTGCGCGGTCGCGCCGCCACCTGGAGTGCCGCCATGGCCGAGGAGTTCTGGCCCGACTACGGCATGAACGGCGGCGAGGCCTTCTACGCCGGCAAGGCCTTCCTCTCCACGCGGGTGGCCCGCACCGTCCTGGAGCAGGGCATGGGCATCGATACCGCCAGCCGAATCGAACTCGCCGTCGGCTTGGCCGGGCTGGTCGCCGTCGACGGCGAGCGGGCCGCATCGCGCGCCGCCCGCCTCGGCCTGCACGGCAACGGCAAGACTCTCGACGAGATTCGTACGGCCCTGAGCCACCGGGTCGGCCACCTCGTCCTGGACTCACTCGATGAGGTCGCGCTCGCGACCCGGGCCGTGCGCCAGTTGCGCGAGGCCGGTGTTTACGCCCACGGTGAGACCGGCGTCGTCATGCTGCGCCTGACCACCGGCGTCCATGCCGGCGGGCACGAGTTCATCTCCACCGGTCATGAGGACCAGAAGTTCGGCGTCTCGGTCGTCTCCGGCCAAGCCGCTCGCGCCATTGAGGCCGTCCACGCCGCTCCCGAGTTGCGGCTCGCCGGCCTTCACTCCCACATCGGCTCTCAGATCTTCGATCTGGCCGGCTTCCGGGAGGCGGTCGGCATCGTCCTGCGGATGCGCCACGCCCACCCCGACGCCGCCGGGGCACTGTGCGAGGAGGTCGACCTCGGCGGCGGCTACGGCATTGCCTACACCGGAGCCGATCCCGTAGCGCCGAGCGCCGCACAGGTGGCGCGCGCCCTGGCCGAGGCTGTGCGCGGCATCTGCGCCGACTTGGGCGATGCTGTACCGCGCGTATCGGTCGAGCCGGGTCGCAGCGTCGTCGGTCCCACCACCGTCACCCTGTACACGGTCACCGGCCTCAAGCGCGTCGAGCTGGGCGACGGCGCCGGCCGCCTGTACGTCAGCGTCGACGGCGGTATGAGCGACAATATCCGCCCCGCCCTGTACGGCGCCGCCTATACGGCGCTGATCGCGGGTCGCCGTTCTGATCCCGCCGCGGGGCTGGTGCGCGCCCGCGTGGTCGGCAAGCACTGCGAGAGCGGCGATGTCGTCGTGCGCGACGTCGACCTGCCCGGCGATCTCGCGGTGGGCGATGTGCTGGCCGTTCCGGCGACCGGCGCCTACGGACGGTCCATGGCATCGAGTTACAACCTGTTCACCCGGCCCGGCGTGGCCTGGGTGGCCGACGGCGAGCAGGGCTGGGTGCTGCGCCCCGAGACCACTGAGGACCTGTTCCGCCTGGAGGGGGAGTAGGCCAACCCGGACCGGTGGGGCGGAGCCGCCGCGCCGGTGAGTTGGCCCGCGCGAGGGACGTTGAGGCAGGATCTGGGCTACGGCGTTCTGCCGGGAGCCCCTCGGCGGTCATGCCCGTGTGCATCGCCCGCCCGTCAAGCGTCAGCAGATCCAGTAGCCAGCCAAGGAGCCCTGAATGTCCTGTTTTTCTCGCAGATCCCTTCTCCTAGCCGTGGGCGCGTCCGGCGTCGCGATGATGGCCTCCACCGGCGCGGCGGTCGCCGACGAGGAGTCCTACTACACCGATGCGGGGCTGACCGCAGGTCAGTCCGTCGACCATCACCAGGCACCCACCCTGGGCCCCAACCAGACCGCGACCTCCAAGTTCACGGTCAATTTCCGCTCACTCGACGCCCCCCTGTACGCCAACACCTATGTGCGGTGCACCGGGACGGATCGGTACTCGGCGTCTTTGGTCAACAGGGAGGACCGGCTCAGGCTCCGCCTGCACAAGCTGGTCGACAATCAGACGACCGCCCTCGGGGAAGTCGCGTCGATTCCGCTGGCCGACTTGCCCGATTCCGAGGAGGAGTGGACCGTGGTCCTGGGCGTCGAGGGGAACAGACTCACAGCGAGCGCCGAGTCGGGTTCCACCAGCCTGACCGCTTCGGCCGACGACAGCGCCATCAACGACGGCGCGTACATCGTTCAGAACTTCTACCTGTCCCGGACGGGGAGCACGGCGACCGTCAAGCGCGCCTGCCTCGATCAGGCCTCCAGCAGCGAACGGACCGATGTCGTGCGCGACGAGACCTTCTCCACCCTGGTCTTCGAGGACACGTTCGACGCCGGCTCCGACTTCGCTGAGGGCAAGTGGGCGGAGTACGTCGACGGGATCTCGCCGTACCACCACCTGGATGCGACCAGCTGCCTCGATCACGACTGGGGCGTCGTCGACGTCGAGGCTCATGACGTGGCCGACGGCTGCGGCCGTCTGTGGTGGCGCCTGCGCAGGAATGAGGACGGCTCGCTCAACCCCGAGACCGGCTGGCAGAACACGATCGACACAGCGAACGGGGAGACGACCCTGCGCTACTACGACGAGGCCTACGTCACCACCGAGGACACCGACGGCGAGGGCTCACTTCAGAACTTTGTTTACGGCCGTTTGGAGAGCCGGATCAGATTCTCTCAGGAGATCGAGGGCCTGTGGGGCGGGCTCCGGCTGCAGCCGGACGACCGGTCCAACGGCGGGGAGATCGACGTCGCCGAGGCCTATGGCGGCGGGGACGCCACCGGCATCGTCGGGGCGACGGTCCACTTCTCGCAGACCGACGACCCCTCCACGAGGAAGCCGCAGGACATCCTCCCCCGCCCCGACCTGACCGAGTTCCACACCTATGCGGTGGAGAAGACCCCCTCACGAATCACGTTCTACGTCGACGACGCCCGCTTCCACGAGGTGCTGCGCGAGGACGGCGAGGAGCTGTTCGACTCGTGCTTCGGTCCCGACTCTCCCTACCACGTCTGCCTGAGCACCCGGGTCGGTTGCATGTCCTGGGACGACGCACCCGACCCGTCGGTCTTCGAGCAGGCCAGCATGGACGTGGACTACGTTCGCGTCTGGGCGATGGACTGAGGCGGCCGAGCGGCCCGACCCGCTCAGCGCGGTCTGACGATCCGGCCCGAAGGATTCATTCGTGCGATCCGGATCCGGAACCTCCCCTACTCCTCCAGGAGGAGTCGATGGGGAGGAGAATCCGTCCGGCGGCACTACTCCTCGGATGAGACTCTTCTTACAGTCGGGTCATGGATATCGCGCGCTCATCCCTGGAGGTCCCGCCCCCGTCCCGGGGTCGTCGGGCCGCTCCTTCGCAGGTGCGTCACCCCCTGCTGGAGAGCAATACGGCGGCCGCCTGGGCGCTGGCGACCTGCGTTCTGATCGGCGCGGTGCTCGTGATCGGCGTTCATCCTCCGCTCCGGGGGGCGGCCGGGCTGCTGATCGTCCTGCTCGGACTTGCGGGCTGGACGACGTTGACGGTGCGTCTGGTCAGGCGGAGGGGGCGGTGATCGCGCCTTCGCAGCGCCGGCCGGCGGACGGGGATGATTCGGTCCCAGACGGGTGCGCATGATGGGGAGGGGCGGCGCCGCCCGCGGCGCTCGCGAGCGCTGAGGCCGACGCCGCCCTCCACCCGCACGGCGGACATGTGCCGTTGCGGCGCCGGCGCCTATGCTGTGTCGGACAGTTCCCGTGCGTCCCGTCGGACGCCCTCACCGCCGACAACATCCCAAGGTGGTTCCACGTGCCCGCCCGCCCCCAGCAGCCCGCCTCCTCCCGCGCCCTCACGGTCGGCGTCCTCGGTTCCGGCACCGTCGGCACCCAGGTCGTGCGTCTCCTTCTGGAGCAGGCCGATGACTTCGCCGCGCGCTCCGGCGCACGCCTGGAGATCACCGGCATCGCCGTGCGCGACCTCGACGCGCCCCGCGACGCGGTCGTCCCCCGTGAGCTGCTCACGATCGACGCCACCGCGGTGGCCACGGGAAACGACCTCGTCATCGAGCTCATCGGTGGGATCGAACCCGCCCGCACCCTCATTCTGGCGGCCTTCACCGCCGGCGCAAGCGTCATCACCGGTAACAAGGCTCTCATCGCCGCCCACGGCCCCGAGCTCTATGCCGCGGCAGCCGCGGCCGGCGTCGACTTCTACTACGAGGCCGCTGTCGCCGGTGCCATCCCCGTCGTCTACGCCTTGCGGGAGTCCATGGCCGGGGACCGGGTCGTCTCCGTGCTCGGGATCGTCAACGGCACCACCAACTACATCCTGGACGAGATGAGCGTCAAGGGCCTGACCTTCGAGGCCGCCCTGGCCACCGCTCAGACGCTCGGCTACGCGGAAGCTGATCCGACTGCCGATGTTGATGGCCTCGACGCCGCCGCCAAGGCGGCCATCATCGCCTCTCTCGCCTTCCACACCCGTGTGGGTCTGGATGACGTGCAGGTCGAGGGCATCCGGACGGTCACCGCCGACGACATCCGCGAGGCCCGCGCCTCAGGCTGCGAGATCAAGCTTCTGGCCATCGCCCAGCGCCGCGACGACGATCACGCCCGCGGCATCTCGGTGCGGGTGCACCCCGCACTCGTGCCGACCGAGCATCCGCTGGCCTCCGTTCACGGAGCCTTCAACGCCGTCCTCGTCGAGGCCGAGTCCGCCGGGCGTCTCATGTTCTACGGGCAGGGCGCGGGCGGCGCCCCGACCGCCTCCGCGGTGCTCTCCGACGTCGTGGCCGCGGCGTCCCATCGGGTCAACGGCGGTCAGGCCCCCCGGGAGTCCAACTACGCCCGCCTGCCGATCCTCGGCCCGGAGTCCGCCGTCACCCGGTATCAGGTTCAGTTGCGCGTGGACGATCAGCCCGGCTCCCTGGCCATCGTGGCCGGCGTCTTCGCCGATAACGGCGTGTCCATCGACTCGGTGCGTCAGAGTTCCTATGTCGGAGGGCAGCAGGCGATCGTCACCATCGTCACCCACCCGGCCAGCGTCTTCCACCTGGATGCGGCCGTCGGCGCGTTGCGCGACGAGGCCCGCGTGCTGGAGGTCGTCTCCGTCCGGCGCGTCGAAGGGCAGTGACCGTGCGCCTGGGCAATGAGCGGGCCGCCGTGCGAGTACCGGCGACCACGGCCAATATGGGGCCCGGCTTCGACTCCTTCGGCATGGCCTTCCGCTATTACGACGAGGTCGAGGCCCGTGCGACCGTCGGCGCCACGCACGTGCGCGTCGAGGGCGTCGGGGAGGGGGCCGTGGCCACCGACGATTCCAACCTCGTCGTACGGGCGCTGCGCGCCGGGCTCGAGTCCGTCGGCGCACCTCAGGCCGGCTTCGAGATGCGTTGTCTCAATCGCATTCCGCACGGCGGGGGCATGGGCTCATCGGCGTCGGCCGTTGTGGCGGGCCTCATACTCGCCCGTGGTCTGCTCTCCGAGCCGCAGGCCCTGGACGACGGCGAGGTCTTCCGCCTCGCCACCGACTTCGAGGGTCATCCCGACAATGTCGCTCCCGCCGTCTTCGGAGGGGCGACCGTCGCCTGGACGGAGGCCGACGGTGAGCCTCGGGCCGCGCCCATTCCGGTGGACGGCTCGCTGCCGGTGAGCCTCCTGATTCCGCCGCCCGTGACGCGATTGAGCACCGCGCAGGCGCGCAGGGTTCTGCCCGAGTCGGTTCCGCGAGCCGATGCCCTGTTCAACACCTCGCGCGCCGCTATCCTCATGCTGGCGCTGACCGGACGCCCCGATCTGCTCATGGTCGGCACCGAGGACCGGCTGCACCAGGATTACCGGCGCAATGTCCTGCCCGCATCGATGGCGGTCATGGACTCCCTGCGCGCTCAGGGCTATCCGGCGGTCATCTCCGGGGCCGGCCCCACCGTGTTCGTCCTGGCGGATGTCGCCCAGCAGACCCGTTTCACGCTCGAGCGCCACGGTTGGACAGTCCTGCGTCCGGGTATTGATCTCAACGGCGCTCAGTCGGTTCGGGCCATCGGGTGACGCGCTGAGGGCTCGGTGGCGCATCCGGCCGCAGAGGGCGGGACGGGCCCGATCTGTCGCGCCGATTGCATTCCGCCCATGGTGGACGCGATGGGCGTTGTGGACAACGTCGTGCTGAATGCTGCTACTGTATCCGGTGACGACATCGCGGATCGCACCGCGCCGTCGTTACGCACCGGCTCTCGGCCCGTGGTCAGCCCCCGGCGCCGCCCGGTGCGCGACTCTTTCCCCGTGATGATTCCGGGGCAGTCCCCACCTGATGCACTCCACCCGATCGGGTAAGCGCATTACCACACCGTAAGGACACTCGTGACAGAGACCTCCAGCGCCCAGCCCTCGCTGTCCACCATGCGTCTTGCAGAGCTTCAGCAGCTCGCGTCCTCGATGGGCCTCAAGGGCACTTCGCGCATGCGCAAGAGTGAGCTCGTCGCTGCTATCCGCAGCGGCGGGGCCTCTGCGCCCGCCACCCCGCTTGCCGGCGACACCGGGCCGACGACGCCTCCGGCCGCGGCCGAGTCGACCGGCGAGAAGCCCGCCGTGGAGGCGGACGAGACCGAGGCGGGGACGGATCGGACGAAGGCCGTCGAGAAGGCGGATAAGTCTGAGGTCGTCGAGACTCCGTCGTCGCCGTCGCTCGCGGTTGAGCGGGCCGACGCGCAGGATGACAGCCAGCCGATCGAGGCGCAGACCCACCCGCGACGCCGTCGTGCGGCTGCAGCGGGCGGCGCGCCGCGCGCCGAGACCCCCGTCCTCGATCCGTCGACCCGCTCGGGGGAGCGCACCGACCAGGCCGATCATGGCGCTTCCGGTGAGGGTCGTTCCCGCAGGCAGGCGCGCGGGCGGGATGCTCAGCGCAGCGAGGAGCAGGGTTCTGCGGATTCATCCCGTCGCGGACGCCGGCGAATCCAGGCCGCTGCCGGTTCGCCCGAGCGGGCTGTGCATGACCAGCCCGACTCCTCGCCCGAAGACCACCTCGATGCGAAGGCCGCACTCATGCGCGATCTCGCCGATGCCACCGGCACCGCCGCCATCGAGCCCAACGGACGCAAGCGTCGCGATGGCGGTCAGGGCAACGAGAACAGTTGGGAGGAGGAGGGGCGCAGCAGCGGCGGTGGGCGCCGTCGTCGCGGTCGCAAGCGCCGTGACCGCGATCGTGACCGCGACGGCTCTCAGGGCGATAATGGCCAGGGCCGTAACCAGCAGTCGCGCGAGGATGAGGTCCTCCTACCGGTGGCGGGCATTCTCGATGTCTCCGACCGTCAGCACGCCTACCTGCGCACTTCCGGCTACCTTCAGGGGCCCAAGGACGTCTACGTCTCGAACCAGCAGATCAAGGACAACGGCTTGCGTCCCGGCGACGCCATCACCGGATGGGTCCGTGAGGGCGGCGAGACCTCTCACCCCGGCGGGGGTCATCAGGGGCGCGGGAACCGCCGCCAGAATCGGGCGAACCGTCAGAAGTACAACCCCCTGGTGAGCGTCGAGGCCGTCAACGGAATGGAGCCCGAGCGCGCCAGGCGCCGCCCGGAGTTCACCAAACTCACTCCACTCTACCCGCAGGAGCAGCTGCGCCTGGAGACCACGCCTAAGGCCCTCACCCCGCGCGTCATCGATCTGGTCGCTCCCATTGGCAAGGGGCAGCGAGGCCTCATCGTCTCTCCGCCCAAAGCGGGTAAGACCATTATTCTGCAGCAGATCGCCAACGCGATCGCTGTCAACAACCCTGAGGCCCATCTCATGGTCGTGCTCGTCGACGAGCGGCCCGAGGAGGTCACCGACATGCAGCGCACGGTCAAAGGCGAGGTCATCGCCTCGACCTTCGACCGTCCCGCCTCGGATCACACGACTGTGGCCGAGCTCGCCATCGAGCGCGCCAAGCGGCTGGTCGAGCTGGGTCAGGATGTCGTGGTGCTGTTGGATTCCATCACTCGCCTGGGCCGCGCTTACAACCTGGCCGCCCCGGCCAGCGGCCGCATCCTGTCCGGCGGTGTGGATGCCAGCGCGTTGTACCCCCCCAAGCGCTTCTTCGGCGCCGCTCGCAACATTGAGAATGGCGGATCGCTCACGATTCTCGCCACGGCTCTGGTGGAAACGGGCTCGAAGATGGACGAGGTCATTTTCGAGGAGTTCAAGGGCACCGGCAATATGGAGCTGCGTCTGTCGCGTCAGCTCGCCGAGAAGCGCATCTTCCCGGCCGTGGACGTGGCCGCCTCCTCCACCCGCCGTGAGGAACTGCTCATCGATCCCGCCCAACTCAAGATCATGTGGCGGCTGCGCCGTCTATTCACCGGGCTCGAGCAGCAGCAGGCGCTCGAGCTGGTCATCGGCAAGCTCAAAGACACCAGTTCCAACGCCGAGTTCCTCATGGTCATCTCCAAGACGACGCCGGCCGGCACGTCGCTGTCCGACACGGACGACGAATAGGCGCTGCACGCGTCGGAATCGAGCGGTCTGCGTCCCGTACGCGCCCCGGCGGCGGCCGGGCGCGTGCTGCATACTGCGGTCGGTCGCCCAGCGAGGAGGCGACGAAGGGGTAACGATTCGGTGCTACCATGACTCTGGGTCGTCGCTTGCGCGGAGTCGGGCTGAAGGCGGCGGGCTTGATCCTCCCCCCGTTGTGCTTAAGGACATCTGATGAAGCGCTCCCACCTCACGTCCGCTCTGCTCGGTGCTGTGCTGGTCGCCGGTCTTCTCACCGCCCCGGCGAGTGCCTCCGAAGGAGCCCCGCCCGGTGCGGATCCTTCGGTCTCCGGCGCTGATCATGCTTCGCGGACTTCTGACGGGCATCCGGCGCAGGCCGATGCGGCGGTATCCGGTGAGGCGTCGTCGGGTGCTCGGTCGGATGCGGCTGGTGAGGCTGTTTCGAGCGCTTCGAGTGCTCGGGTTCCGCAGGGTTCTGAGCGGTTGTCGCAGGATCCGGATGCGGCCGAGGGGTCCGCCGCTATGTCGTCGGATGCGGCTGGTGGGGCATCGTCGGATGCGGCTGGTGGGGCGTCCGTCGCGGATGGCCCGGTGGTGTCCGGGGAGGATCCGACCGTCTCGTCTTCGACGACGACGCCCGGGGACTCCTCCGCTTCGAGTGCTCGGGTTCCGCAGGGTTCTGAGCGGTTGTCGCAGGATCCGGATGCGGCCGAGGGGTCCGCCGCTGTGTCGTCGGATGCGACTGGTGGGGCGTCCGTCGCGGATGGCCCGGTGGTGTCCGGGGAGGATCCGACCGTCTCGTCTTCGACGACGACGCCTGGCGACTCCTCCGCCAACGCTGACGTCGCGCAGGATCCCGGATCCGCGCCCACCCGGTCCTCCGGCGTCATCTCCTCGACCGTCACCGGTGACGAGGGGATGACCATGAGCAATGTCCAGTACAGCGACGAGGCCTCGATTGTCTCCATCCACCGCACCGGCTGCATCATCACCTTCGAGGTCCAGATCAGCACTGCCGGCACGTACACGATCGGCGTGTGGGACGACGGCGAGCAGATCGGCTCCCCGACGGTGTCCGGAGAGGCCGATTCGACGGTCACGACCACATACACGATGGGCGCGGACATCGGCACTCGCGCCTGGGGCTACGACTTCGTCCTGGAGACCGCCGATGAGTCGACCGTCCAGGTCATCACCTGGGACTTCGAGGGGTCTGACAGGGTGATGACCCAGTGCGCCGTTGACTCCGTCGCCGTTGGCTCCGCCGGCGGTGACGCCAGCGGCGGCGGGGCACCCGCCACGGCGCCTTCGGGACCGACCCGGGAGCTCGCCAGGACCGGTTCAGCTGCCGGTATCACGGCCTTCGCCGCCATAGTGCTGGTCGGTTCGGGCGTCTCCCTGCGTCTCGCTCGCCGGCGGGTTTGACCCGACTCCTCTCACCAGCCGGGACTGACGCGCAGCGGCGCCGCAGCACTCTCGTCAGGTTGCGGCGCCGCCGCTAATGATTCAGGGATCGCGCAGGTCTTCCGGAGCTTTCGGGGAGATGACGGGACTGGGATATCCTGCCCTCGACGGAGAATGTCACCCATCTCTCGAATCAGAGGTGGCTCCGCATGTTGTGCGTCGGCGGGGTGGACGGCATAATCACCCTTCGGCTTCCGGTTCACCTGCGCGGCACTTGCGTGGGACCCGGGGCTCTCTGATGCTAAGGAGACACCATGAAGCAGGGGATCCACCCCGACTACGTGCCCACACGGATCACGTGCACCTGCGGCAACACCTTCGAGACCCGGTCCACTGTCACCTCCGGTGAGATCCGCGTCGACGTCTGCTCGGCGTGCCACCCGTTCTACACGGGCAAGCAGAAGATCCTCGACACCGGCGGTCGCGTGGCCCGTTTCGAGGCCCGCTACGGTAAGCGCAAGAAGTAATCGATCCTTTCGACGCCGACGGACGCTTCTTGTGAGCGCCGTCGGCGTTGCCGTATCTTCTCCCGGCCTTGTGCATCCGCGCAGAAGCACGAGGATCGGCAGGAGCCGATCCGTGTGTCCGATGCCACTGTTTCGATCCATCTTGAACCATCCCGACGCTCCGAGGACATCCGGACAGTCATGAGTGAGGACTTCTCCGTCGTCGAGCCGATGCTCGCCGAGTACGCAGGCCTCGAGCGCAATATGGCTGACCCTGCCGTCGCCTGCGATCCGAATGCCATGCGGCGTCTGGGACGTCGCTACGCCGAACTCGGCCGGGTGGTGAGCGCCTACCGCGCCTGGCGGGCCGCTTCGGCGGACCTGGCCGACGCACGCGATCTAGCTGCCGACGACGCCGACTTCGCAGCCGAACTGCCGGAGCTCGCCCGGGTCGAGACAGCGGCCGCCGACCGTCTGCGCGAAGTCCTCGTCCCACGCGATCCGGACGACGCCCGCGACGTCATCATCGAGGTCAAGGCCGGTGAAGGCGGTGAGGAGTCGGCGCTGTTCGCCTCCGACCTGGCCCGCATGTACACCCGCTACGCCGAGCGCCAGGGATGGGCCGTGGAGGTCCTCGACGCCACCGATTCCGACTTGGGTGGGTACAAGGACGTGCGCCTGGCCATCAAGGCTCGCGGCGCCGTCGAGCCCTCCGACGGCGTGTGGGCGCACCTGAAGTACGAGGGCGGCGTCCACCGCGTCCAGCGCGTCCCCGTTACCGAGAGTCAGGGTCGTATCCACACCTCGGCCGCCGGCGTGCTCGTCATGCCCGAGGCCGACGACCCCGGCGAACTCGCGATCGATGCCGCCGATCTGCGCATCGACGTCTTCCGCTCCTCCGGTCCGGGCGGGCAGTCCGTCAACACCACGGACTCGGCCGTGCGCATCACTCACCTGCCCACCGGAATCGTCGTCTCCATGCAGAATGAGAAATCCCAGTTGCAGAACAAGGAGGCGGCCATGCGCGTGCTGCGCGCTCGTCTGCTCGCTGAACGCGCCGCAGCCGCGGCCGAGCAGGAGGCCGATGCCCGCCGCTCACAGGTGCGCACCGTCGACCGTTCCGAGCGCATCCGCACCTACAATTTCCCCGAGAATCGCGTCGCCGACCACCGTACCGGCTTCAAGGCCTACAACCTCGACGCCGTCCTCGACGGCGACCTCGGCCCGGTGATCGCCTCTGCCATCGCCATGGACGAGGCTGAACGGTTATCCCAGGTGAGTGAGGGCAGTGGCTCCTGAGGTGTGCGGCGGCGCGCCTGCGGGCGCGGTGGACCGTTACGGCCTGCGGGCGCTGGTGCGCCAGGCGGCCGATCGGCTGGCGGCGGCCGGGGTGACCAGCCCCCAGGTCGACGCCCGGATCCTGGCCGAGCACCTTCTAGGGCGGCCTCTGCCGCTGGCCGACGGCGCCGACGGCGACTTCTCGGCCGCCTATGACGCGTTGGTGCTGCGCCGGGAGTGCCGCGAGCCTCTTCAGCACGTCATCGGACGCATGTGGCTGCGGGGTGCCGAGCTCATCAGCCGCCCCGGCGTGTTCATCGTGCGCCCGGAGACCGAGGTGGTGGCCGGTGCCGCCATCGAGGCCGCCCGTGAGGCGATGGCCGGCGGCGGGGGAGTGGTCCTGACCGCTGACCTGTGCACCGGATCGGGTGCGATCGCCGCCTGCGTCGCCGAGGAGGTGCGGGGCGCTCGGGTGGTCGCCGTCGAGATCAGCGAGACGGCCGCGGCCCTGGCCCGTGAGAACTGCGAGCGGCTGGTTCCCGGACGCGTCGAGGTGATCCACGCCGACGCCACCGACCCGCTGGTCCTCCATGACCTCAACGGGCAGGTCGACGTCGTCGTCTCCAACCCGCCCTACGTGCCCGCCGGCGCCGTGGAGGATGCCGAGACGTCCCGGCACGAGCCCGCCGTGGCGCTCTACGGCGGGGGACCCGACGGGCTGGACATTCCCGTCGACGTCCTCGTGCGTTCGGTCGCCCTGCTGCGTACCGGCGGTGTGCTCGTCATGGAGCACGACCACGAGCAGGGGGCCCTGCTGCGGGCGGCCGCGCTCGAGGCCGGGTTCGAGCAGGCCGAGACCGGTCAGGACCTCACCGGCCGCGACCGCTACCTGCGTGCCGTTCGGTAAGCAGCCCCAAGCGGGTTAACGGTGTCTATACGCCCTATGCCGTAGTTGTTATGGCTCCTGGGTGTTGTCTCTGGAAAGCGGGTCCGCCGACTCGTGGATTACCGTGGTGGCGTCCTCCAGGAACTCAATGAGCTGATCGACCTGGCTGCCCGGCCAGTTCTCGACCAGGGCGGTCAGTCTCCGGTTGGCGGGCAGGAATATCTCGGCGAGACGATCAACGCTTGTGGCGTGGATGGTGAAGGAACGCAGATCCGTCTCGCTGGGGCGACGCTCAACCCAGCCATCGCGGACGAGTCGCCGCAGTACACTCGTCATCGTTGTCGTACCCATCCGGGTTCGGCGGGCGAGAGAGGTGGGGGTCTGCGGACCGTCGCGGTGCAGGACGTCGAGCACAGCCAGATCGCTGTCATTGAGTCCTGTTCGCGCCGCAACAGCGCGGTTGCTGGCGGCCAGCTCGCTGTTCAAGGCGCGCAGCGCCCGGATGAGACGTTGATCGTGAATCCGTCTGCTCAAGCGATCCTCCTGATCGGGATGAACGTGGACGAGTGTCAGGATAGGTCGACGACGAGCTTGCCACGGACGTGCCCCGTCATCAGGTCGGTGTAGGCAGCGCGAACCTGCTCAACCGTGAAAGAGTAAGTATGAGCGATCTCGACCGTGATGACATCGTCCGCCACCAGCTGCGCCACCTCCTCGAGGTCGCCGCGTCCACTGCTGTGTCGTGAGCCGGTGAACTGCGCGCCTTTGAGTATCGCCGCGGGCGAGGGAACCAGGGTGCCGATGGAACGCCTGGGCAGACCGAGCTCACGCCCCAGCGTCACATAGTCATGCCCGTAGCAGTCCAGGAGCTTGATGACAGGCGACGGGGCCGCTTCACGAACTCGGCGTGTCAGGTCCTCGCCGTAGGGGACTGGAATGGTGCCCAAAGAGCGGAGGTAGTCGATATTGCGAGCGCCGGCGATTCCAATGACGGTGGCCCCTCGGCTCAATGCGAGCTGAGCGGCAATCGAGCCCACACCGCCTGCGGCGGCACTGATGACGATGACGTCGCCGCCGTGCAGGTTCAGCTGCCTGAACGCGCCGCACGCGGTTTGCGAGGCAACACCCAGGCAGGCCGCCTGCGTGAACGACATCGAGGTCGGCTTCTTGATGACGTCGTCGGCGGGTGCCACCAGCTCGGTGGTGAGTGCTCCGCGGGTGTCGGCCTGGCCGGGTGCGCTTCGCAAGGTACCCAGCACGGCGTCGCCCACGGCGAGGTCCGTGACGCCCGCGCCGACTGCGTCGATGACTCCCGCGAAGTCTCGGGCCACTCCTCTGGGGAAGTGGGCGGATGCGCTCTCGAACCAGCGTCGAGGATGAATGAGGCGCTGGATCCGTTCAACCGGTCGCAGGTCGCCCTCGAAAGTCTTGAAATCGGCGGGATTGAGTCCGACGGCGCGCACCGCGATGCGTACTTCCCTGTCGCCGAGTGCCTGCGCCGGGCGCTCGACCTCCCCCAGGACCTCTGGTCCGCCGAATCTTGTGTACTCGATCGCTCGACTCACGGAAGCCTCCTCGGACTCGTCCAACGGCATGACAGCCGCGCGTATGCGGACTATGACGTGAAACGAATAATACGAAATTCGTAATAGTTTGAGCAAGGGGTCGCCCCGGTGAGATCCTGGGAAGTGGCTGGGAGAAACGCCGGAGTGCATGGCCCTGGTAGGGCCTGGCAGACGGGAGCGCCGGCAGGCACGATCGATGGTCGACCGGGTGCCGCTTTCTGGTGTGGCTCCGGTTGCCGCCAGGAGAGCGGCGATGAGCTCACTTCACTACCGCAACGGAGGCTGTCCATGTCCACTGTTCTCGTCATCGGATCCACTGGCCAGGTCGGTCGCGTCGTCGTCGAGGAGGCGCTCGGTTGCGGCTTCGCCGTTCGCGCCCAGAGCCGTAACGCGGCGCGCGCCCAACGCTCACTGCCGGGCGGCGTCGAGGTCGTCGAAGCCTCGCCCTCCTCTGCCGACGACCTGCGCTCCGTCGTGGCCGGCGTCGACGCGGTGGTCCTCACCCACGGCGGCGACATGGACGGCGAGGGAGGAAGCAGTTTCTACGCCGCCATCCCCGCGCTCCTGGACGCCCTGGGTGGATAACAACGCGCACATCAGCCTCATGACCGCGATGAACGCCAGCCACTCGGCGGGCCCGAGCTCCTACGGCTTCGTCGAGTGGAAGCGCCGCGCCGAGCGCCTGGTGCGCGCCTCGGGTCACCCCTACACCATCGTGCGCCCCGGCTGGTTCGACTACCAGGGCCCCGGCGACCGGCGCTCGACCTGCGTCAGGGCGACCTCATCACCGGCCGGCCCGGCGTCGACCGCCACCACATCGCCCAGGTCCTCCTGGAGGGCATCACCAATCCCTCCGGCGCCCGCCGCACCGTGGAGGTCTTCAGCGCCTCCGGCGCGCCGGTGGCCGACTTCGAGGCGCTCTTCGCCGCCACCCGCGCCGATGAGCCCGGCGCCCTCGATGGCGTCACCGTCCTCAACTGCCACCCGTTGCTCATCGGACGCGGGGTCTGGATCGGGGTGGGAGCCTCCACCATGCCCGGCGTCAGTGTTGGGCAGGAGCAGGACGGGAAGGACGTCGTCGTGGACCACTCGATTCGCTACAGTGACACTCCGGTGCTGGTGGACGGCGCCTGGCTCATCAGCCGCTGCGAGCAGCACTTCGTCATCACCGAGACCCGGCCGCTCTGATTCTCCCGCTCTTTCGTTGTGGGGGCTGCGCAAGGACTAGCGTTTTGGTGAGCAGCTTCCTTCACGGAGTCCTTCTGCTGCGGTGGCTGGCACGGGAAACCCAGAACCATCCGGACAATGTCCGAATCTGCCACGAAACCCCTGACCGGGTATATATCAGCAAAGAGAAACCGCACGATTCTGCGGTTCTCGAGGTCGAGGTAAGAGGTACTGGAGCCCCTTTGCGGCAGATTTGGACACACGTAGCTCCTCGGCGCCCGAGGAGCGCCTGGTGCGGGTAGGGGCAGACTGCTGCCTGCCACCGCTACGACGCCGCTCCGGCGGCCTGCCGGTAGCAGCGCGATGCGTCAGTGAGCCTGCTGATCAGCGTCCCCAGGATCTTCAGGTCCTTTTCCCCGATCTCCTGCCCGACGGTGTTGGCCCAGGCGTGCTGCTCCTTGGCCAGAGCAGCAACCGCCTGACGGCCCTTAGGCGTCAGGACGAGCAAGTTCTGTCCGCGACGCCCGGGATTGGGCTGCCAGTGCGCCCAGTCCTGTGCGACGACGTCGTTGGCGACCCGTTGCACGCTCTGACGGGTCAGCCCCACTCGGCGCGCGATCTCGGCGACTGGCAGCGACTCGTCCAGGACAGCGCCCAGCACTTGCCACCGGGCCGGGGTGAGCTCATGAAGCGCTGTGATGGTCGCTGCCGCCTCAAGAATCTCCCCGTTGAGCGTGAAGACGGGAAGAACCAGGGCCGTCAGGGCATCTCCCTCAGGCGTTCTGCCAGGCACTGGTCGCCTCCATCAGGGCTGCGTAGCTCTTCTCGTCGCCGCTCAGGAACAGCCTTTCCCAGGAGTCGGCCATTGAGTCGGGTATCAGTCCGGTGATTCGCATGACCTCGGCGGTGAAGGGGACGGCGTGGATGCCCGAGGCCGTCGTGATGCCCCGGTCGGTCACCACCGGCTCCTCCACGTAGTGCCCGCCACCGAGGTAGCCGCTGGCCTCAAGGTACGAGGCGGCATTCGAGGTGTGTTGGCGATCGTCCAAGAGGCCGGCGCGGGCCAGCAGGAGAGTGGCGCCGCAGATCCCCGCCACCGGAATCGCCTCGGCCACGAGGCGGCCGACCGTCTCAATGAGTCGTTCGTGCCCGGCGGCGTAGTGGTCGCCACCGGGTATCACCAGGGCGGCGAGCGAGCCATCGCCGGTCAGCGCATCCAGGGCGTCGAGGTCGGCCTCCGGCGTGAGCGGCAGGTTCCCGAGCGTGCGGACGGGTTACACCCCGTCGCCCACGAGCAGCAGCCGGAAACGTCCAGGCTTGAGCTGCTCCGCACCGGTGATCTGGGTGGTGAGGTAGGCGTACTCCCAGTCCGCCATGGTCTCGGTCGCGTAGAGAGCGATGGTGCGCACTTCCGGCTTCTTCCTGTTCAGTGTCCTCGATGTTCTCGATCCGTTGACAGTACCAATATCCTCATATACGAACAAACAGTCAAGCGGAACGGTTTCGTGGGGCAGGTTATGGCGAGGGCTGTGCTCGTCGGTGAGGACGGGTGTGTTTTGCTGGCGCAGTTGCTCGCCAGCTTTTGCTTGTTGATGGGGCGGCTGGTGCCTCGCTTAGCCACTCCTCGAAGAGCAGGGTTGGCCACATAGGTGAAGGGGAAGCGGAGGCAACCGGTCAGGGTCGTCCCGTTGCTGCCGCTTGTCGTTCGCGGAAGAGGCGGCGGCGGGCACACATCGCAGCACTCTCCGTCGTCATATCACTGCCGCCACCATCCTCGGGCACGCTCCATGCAGCCGGCTCGTCATTCATACACGGACTGGCGATGTCAGTATGCTGCCGCTTTGCTTGGTCGCCCACCTGGCCCACGTCAAAGGGATCTGGTCCTGCTTCTACCGCGCCGCCTTGTGTCGTTCCTGCTTCCATACACTCGTCCTCCTTTCGCTTACGCTTTGTCCGGACATACCAGTCCATACGGTCGATTTTCTCTTTCCATTGACGCTCAGGAGGTAAGAGCCACTGGATGACAGTGGTCGCACCTGGCAGTGGACAGTGGAGGAGGGGGCCCAAGAGGGGCTATCAGTCGCCGTCCAAGAGCGCCAGCAAAGCCTAAGATTGCAGCGAAAGGTGTGAATGGTTGAGTGCAGCCCTTGGCGAAGAAGGCGGCTGCTTTTTCCAGGAACTCGTTCTCCTGACGCAGCTCCCTGTTTTTCGCTCTGAGTTTCGTGATTCTTAAGCTGACTCGGCCATTTCGCCTCGTCCTGGTCGGTGGCGTGCTCTTCCTTGCACCTTGCGACCCAGTTGCCCACTGTTTAGGCTACAAGGTCGTATGAGGCGGCCACCGACGCTATCGTGCGGTCCTTCTCAATAACCTCACGAACGACCTGCCTAGCAGCTCCTCAGAGTATTTCGCTGCTGGCATGGTCTCCGTCCTACCGACTCAGGGAAAGAAAAACTCCCAGTCCGAGAAACACCACGCACACCAACCCCCGGGTGTGTGGGGTTTATGCTAGCAGCAGGGGTCATTGGACAGCCTGAACCCCTCACTACGGTGCGGCTGGAGACCGAAGGCCCTCCAGATCCTGCCGATCGTGAAGGCCGACAGTCCCGGGGCGCAGGCCATCCTGGCCCGCAACCAGTGCGTGGCCCCCTGGGGCGTGGACTCCAGGGTGTCGATGATGACCCGCTCGACCTGCTCCATCCCGATCACCGGCGGCCTGGGGATGTCGACCAGCCCGTCAAGACGATGCTCGACGAACCTGTCGCGCCACTTACGCACCGTGGGCACCGACATCCCCCCGCGTGCGACCTCCGCGTTGGACGCCCCGGTGGAGCACTCCAGCACGATGCGGCACCTCAGCGCCTGGGCCGACTTGCGTCTGCGCGCCCACCTGATGAGCTGGCCCCTCTCGTCACCCGACAACGTCAGCTCTACCGCCGCAGGCCCTCTGTTACGCCCCATATCCCAGGAGCCTGTCAAAAACCAGAAATAGACTAACGATGCAGCGCATTAGATGACTAAGGAGTTAAGGCAGATGAAACGATATTGCGTCAAGCAATGCCATGGACGCCACCAACATCTGATCGCGCAGCACCGACAGGGAGCGTGGTCGATCCAGCCGGCTCAACCACCAGCCCAGGCAGTTCTAAGGTCAATCCACAAACATGAAATACACGTCAGTTGTATGTAAGCTTTATGAGATAGGTGTGCCTAAGTTAGCAAAGTGACGCATGTCACATAGTCAACTCCCCCGTATGCCTTGCTTTCATAAATTGAAAGCACTGTAGTGAATACTACTCCTGCCCGTCACAATTTATGTTACGCTAAGTTTGAGTCGTCTCTCTCGAATTATCGGAAGGAGGTGTAAGCATGTCCGACAAGCAGAGCATCCTTGAGTCGTTTATCCTTGACGAAGATGTTGCCGAATTGTCGATGGTCGACGATCTTTGGTATTTCATCGAAAAGAGCGGAAACTGGATCGTAGGGTCCGGTTGACGTTTCGGTAACTCGATATTGTGGCGGGCAGGAGACCCATTACGACCGAGGTACGGGGGTTAGAAAATGCGTAAACCGCAGTCTGTAGGTCTAAACATCGCAGCTAGGTGTAATGCAACTTGCAGCCACTGCTGTGTCGCTGGTTCCCCTCGTGCTGAAGCTCATTTGAGTGCCGAACAGGTTGATAACATTGTCGATGATCTGATTGCACACCCAGACGTGTGCGAGGTTGGAATCACCGGTGGAGAGCCTTTACTGCAAGCTAGACGAGTACTAAGTTTGATAAAGCGCATATCAGCTGCTGGAATGAAGACCAATCTAACGACTAATGGTTTTTGGGCAATAACGCCAGAACGTGCGGCTAGGATGACAGCCGACCTTGAATCCGCTGGATTATCTCATCTGACTATAAGTTATGATGATTTTCATGCACCATTTATTAAACCCGAACGCATACGCAACGCGCTGGATGCTGCGTCAAATTGCAGTATTCCAACGATACTTAATATGTGTGTTAGTAGAACTCATGACTCTTTAGACCTGTTAAAAGAGCTTGGAGATTCTGCTCTGTGCGTGAAGGTGACTCGATTCCCTGTGCAGCAATGTGGAACAGGGCTCTCGATTCCTGATGAAGATCTTATAGTGAAACCGTTGGATAAGTTGAAGTTGCGATGTCCTGGATTTGAGTTGATATACCATCACGATGGGAAAGTTTATCCATGTTGTTCTCCACCTATATTCGACACGGACATGACTCTTGGAGATGCCGGGACACTTTCTCATGAGGAATTCATCAGAAAGGGAGAAAAGAATGCTTTACTTGCAATTATCAGAACGAGGGGTATCAAGTGGCTCTTAGATAGAGTTCGTGAAACTAGCCCATTTTCCCCTGCTGCGCGGATGACGGAGGCAGTTTCGGTTTGTGATGTTTGTACCATTATTGTGAAAGACAGGAAAGCCCTGACTAAGCTTCGGCCTGAGATTTTGGAAGAAGCTCGGAAGACTCATGTGCTACCTTAAGGAGCATTACCGTTTATACAATGATAACATTTATGAAGTGGCTATCGCCGGTAAAAATGCTGTAATACATGATAAGATATTAAATAAGTACTATGGTGCGAGGTCAGATGATGTTCCAAAAGAGGTCGTTCGGTTGGCAGAAGATCGGGCATCAGTTGTCTCGGGACGAATGTCGCTATTCTGTACCGTATTCATGGTGGTACTGTTCATCGCTAATATGATGTTTAGTGTAAGATCTAGTACGGTGGTCACGCCTCATTTCTTTCTCTGGTTCGTACCGTATATGATTGTCAGTGTTGCTCTTCATGAAGGGGCTCATGTCGTGGCGCTCTGTATCTGTGGGCGTCAAGCAGATAAGATAGGTATTAAAATTAACTACCTGATTTTTCCCGCCTTTTATGTTAGGATGAACCAGGTACTACTTCTTCCAGTTCCTGATAAGGTTCTGGTGCACATTGCTGGAATATCGACCAATCTTACAATCAATCTCATCCTATTTGTGCTCAACTCGACATGGGTTCATAGCTCAGATTTAGGTCACTCGTTAGCATTTGCGGTTGTAGCGCTGTCTGTGAACGCGCTGCCTGTGCTGAACTCAGACGGCTATCGATGTTTGCTTGCATGGACTGATGTCAACGAACATATTGATAACCGACGGAACCCTCGATGGGTGGTCGGATTGCGAATCCTCAGCTGGATCATCGTAATAGCCTACATTGCTCGATTCTTGTTGAATTATATGGTATGGTGAATATATGGACACTCTACTTGAATTAGAAGACCTGATCGTTTCCAGGGGGAGAAGGTTCTCCCTCGCTCCGCTGACAATTCGTTTCGATAGGCCAGATATTGTGGGCCTTTTTGGCCACAACGGAGCTGGAAAGACAACATTGCTGAAGGCGTTGGCCGGACTGCTACCCATTCAATCTGGCTCTGTGATGCTCTGTGACGCGACGACCCCGACCTTACTTCCAGACGCACCATTTATTTATAGGTTCTTAAAGGTCGGATTGGTGCCCGATATCCTAGCAGACTATTTCGACGACTTTGATCTTGATCGCGGTCGATCTATTATCAATGATCTGTCGCTGGACAAATCAAAGAAGGTGAGTGACCTATCGAAAGGAATGGAAGAGCAGTTGAACCTTGGTATGACCCTGGCTCGCCGATCCTCGGTCTATCTCTTTGACGAGCCACTAGCCGCTGTGGATCCTGTAACGCGAGATCGCATGCTCGATCTTATTAGGCGGCACAAGCCCGACAAAGCGTTACTCATTATTAGCACGCACCTTATCGCTGGCCTCGAATCACTCTTCGACGAATGCGTCGTGCTTCACAACGGAAGAATGTTACTTCGATTGCGGGTTTCAGATATAGCTCCAGGGCAGAGTCTGGAGACAAAAATTAAGGAGGCAATGCTCAATGCGTGACATCCAGACCGAAGCGCGCAAACACTTTGGTTTCTTTTTAACATGCGCATCAATTCTTCTTGGTATTTTTGCCTTGAAAGAGTTCATAGACTCATACAAGACCGTGCTCGATGTGATCTGGGTTTTTGCTGTCGTGTTGGTGTCATCTGGTGTCGCGTTTTATGTCGGCGCGCAGATTTTTATGTTTTTAGTGCTTAAGTACGACGCGCTTCTCCATCTTTCTACTCACTCACCGCTGCGTAAGTTCTTCGTCAAAACGACTTCGCTTTCCTTTGGTTTTGTGACGGTGGGACTCGTGTCGCTTCTGACAAACGCGACAATGTGGCCGGAAGATGATAGGTTGAGGAAAGCGGTTGCTTATGCGGTTTGCGCCAAATTGGTGTCGAGCATCGCCTTGGTATCCTTGACGTGGCTCCTTGGAGTCACTGCTGCGCACTTTAAGGGATTCTATTCGCGGCTTCTCACTTACGCGGGCGGGCTTACTGTGTTAATTGGCTTACAGATTGCGGCACTATGGCGTGTGGCAGATATGAGTGGGACTGCGTGGGCCATCGGCGGTTCTACATCATTTGCTGGCTATCCTGTGTATTGTGGGCCGTTAGCGATCTCGATTGGAACTCCATTTTCTTTCAACTTAACAGGACCTTACGTTCTCGGCCTTGGCTTAAATTTGATGTGGGTCGTGTTGGGGCTGGTTGTCATTTTACTGCAGTCTCGTCGACACCGCACGATCCTTCGAACCAGGTGAGTCGACATTGGGATCGACGGTGTACGTGTTATCTCGCTCCATGCTGGGTCTGGTCGTTTCCGATCCAGATTTCTCGCCCTGGAGCAGGTCACTATTGACAGGGTACTGTCAAGACCGGGATGGAGTTGGTGGGTGCGGACGGCATCGCTGGCCTGGCCTAGGCTTGGCCCCACGATGAACGCGATGAACTCTCTCTTCGGTGCTCTGCCCATGCCCGGCCGGAACGGGGCCGTCTTCCCGCCTCCGCCCGAGGCGGCGCTGCCGGCGCTGGCCCCCGCCGAGGGCTGGGACGAGCCTTGGGACGATGCCGAGCCGCCCGCTGAGGACGAGGACGACGATCCCGACGTCTACGTCCCCACCGCAGTCGAGCAGGCCGAGGCCGACGCCTGGGAGAATCGGCAGCACGAGACCGCCGCACTCGTCGCCCGCGCCCAAGCCGCTGCCGCGGCCGCCCGCGCCCGCGACGGCGGGCCGGACGATGCGGCCTCGTCCCGCAGCACAGGTGCGGCCGCCCGGGGCGTCGCCGTCGCCGACCCGGCTGAGCTCCTCACCGGCCTCAACCCCGCCCAGGAGCGGGCCGTCACGCACGCTGGTTCGCCCCTGCTCGTCATCGCCGGCGCCGGGTCCGGCAAGACCCGGGTGCTCACCCACCGCATCGCCCACCTGCTCGCCACCGGCCGAGCCCGCCCCGGTGAGATCCTGGCGATCACCTTCACCAACAAGGCCGCCGCCGAGATGCGCGAGCGCGTCACCGCCCTCGTCGGGCCGGTCGGCCAGCGCATGTGGGTCTCCACCTTCCATTCCGCCTGCGTGCGCATCCTGCGCCGAGAGCATGACGCCGCCGGTCTGCGCTCCACATTCTCCATCTACGACTCCGCCGACTCCACCCGCCTCATCACGCTCATCGTGCGCGAGCTCGGCATCGACTCCAAACGATTCACCCCCAAGACCTTCGCCCACCGCATCTCGGACTTGAAGAACGAGCTCGTCACCCCCGCGCAGTACGCGGAGGAGGCGGTGACCTCCAACCCGCTCGAACGCCACCTCGTCGAGGTTTACCGCGCCTACGCCGCCCGGCTGGATGCCGCCAACGCCCTCGACTTCGACGACCTCATCATGCGCACCGTGTCCCTGCTCCAGAACCGGCCCGCCGTCGCCGAGATGTACCGGCGTCGCTTCCGCCACGTGCTCGTCGACGAGTACCAGGACACCAACCACGCCCAGTACGTCCTCGTGCGCGAGCTCATCGGCGGCCCGGGCACCTCCGAGGCGGGCTCGGCCCTGCCGCCCGGGGAGCTGACCGTCGTCGGCGACTCCGATCAGTCCATCTACGCCTTCCGCGGCGCCACCATACGCAACATCGAGGAGTTCGAGCAGGATTACCCGGCCGCCCGCACCATCCTGCTGGAGCAGAACTACCGCTCCACCCAGAACATCCTGTCGGCCGCCAACGCCGTCATCTCCCGCAACCCCGGGCGACGAGAGAAGAACCTGTGGACCGACTCCGGCGACGGGCCCAAGGTCGTCGGCTACGTCGCCGACTCCGAGCACGACGAGGCCCGCTGGATCTCCTCCGAGATCGACCGGCTCGCCGACACCGAGGGCGTGCGGCCCCGCGACGTCGCCGTCTTCTACCGTACCAATGCCCAGTCGCGCGCCTTGGAGGAGGCCTTCGTCCGCTCCGGCCAGCCCTACAAGGTCGTCGGCGGGACCCGCTTCTACGAGCGCAGAGAGATCAAGGATGCCATCGCCTACCTGCGCGCTGTTGACAACCCCGACGACGACGTCAACCTGCGCCGCATCCTCAACGTGCCCAAGCGCGGCCTGGGGGAGAAGGCCGAGGCCGTCCTGGCTGAGCACGCCGCCCGCCACGGCGTCTCCTTCGGGACCGCCGTTGCCGACGCAGCCGGGGAGCCGCGGCCGGCCAGCAGCGGCGCCGAAGCCGGCGACCTGGAGGCGCCCGGCGTCGAACCGCCCGCCGTCGAGGGACTGACCGCGCGCGCCCGCACGCAAGTGACCCGTTTCCACGAGCTGCTCACCGGCCTGCGCGGCCAGCTCGCCGCGGACGACGGTGTCGCCGACGTCCTCGACTCCGCCCTGGACACCTCCGGCTATCTCGCCGAGCTGCGCGCCTCTGACGATCCGCAGGACGCCACGCGTGTGGAGAATCTCGCCGAGCTGCACTCGGTCGCCTCCGAGTTCCAGGCCGCCAACCCCGACGGCACCCTGGCCGACTTCCTTGAGCGGGTGAGCCTCGTGGCCGACTCCGACCAGCTGCCCGCCTCCGCCGACCTCGCCGCCATGACCGAGGCCGAGCGGCAGGCGGCGGCCGCCGCCGAGGAGGCCGGGCAGGTCACCCTCATGACCGTCCACACCGCCAAGGGTCTGGAATTCCCGGTCGTCTTCGTCACGGGTCTGGAGGACGGCACTTTCCCGCACGCCCGCGCCCTGGCCGAGGAGACCGAGCTCGCCGAGGAGCGTCGTCTGGCCTACGTGGCCCTCACCCGCGCCCGCAGGCGCCTCTGCCTCACCCGCGCCGCCGTCCGCTCGGCGTGGGGCGCCGCCAACGCCATGCCCGCCTCCCGGTTCCTCGATGACATTCCCGCCGAGATCATGGACTGGAAGCGGATCGCCTCCTCCATGGACGCACTGCGGAGCGGGAGCGCCGGCTGGGGCGACGGAGGCTTCGGCTCGGGACGCGGATCCCGTGGCGGACGCCGGGCCGGGACGGGAACGGCCGGCGGCTCGGACGATGACGACTTCGGCCCCGCCATCGGCTCCGGGCGGCGCGGCGCGCGGACCGGGAGGCTCGGCCGGGTCGAGACACCCAAGGACCGAGCCGAGGCCCGACGCGCCAAACGGCTCGCAGCCCGGGGTAAGCCGGTCAGGCTCGACGGCGGCGAACGTGACGCCGCCCAGGCCCTGCCGGAGGCTGTGGCCGGGCTCAGGGCGGGAGACCGAGTGCGACACACCTCCTACGGCGAGGGCACCGTCGTCGGTTTGGAGGGGTCGGGGCGGTCCACGGTGGCGCGCGTCGAGTTCGTCGTCGACGGCGCCGCCGTCACCAAGCGCCTCGTCCTGCGCCTGGCCCCGCTGACCAAGATCTGAGGGGCGGGGCCGGCGGTTGCGGCGGATCGGGCTGACGGGCCCCGCCAATGCCGCGCGTGCACGCCGGGGTGGTGACACCGTCTCCGACTCCTGGTGATGGCACCGCGGAAGAGAAGGGGCGAGAGTATATGGTGTCATGAGCACCATGACACAGGTCCCTTACGCGCCCGACTCGTCGACGATCCCGGACTCGGGCGGGCGCCGCCTTTGGATTCAGGCGATCGCTGGTGTTCTGCTGTTCCTCCTCATCCAGATCATCGTCTACGGCGTCCGGTCCGCTCTGCAGCCGACAGTCGGGCACGTGCTGCCGGGGCCGGCCGCCGCTGTAGCCGTCGTGCTCGCGGAATGCGCGGTCTGCGTCGTCATGACCGTGTGGGGCTACCGGCTCCTCATCCGCTGGACCGCCCGCCGCCGGGCGTTCGAGATGAGCGGGCCCGACGCGCTGCACGAGCTGGCGGTCGGGATGGGGCTGGGCACCGGTCTCATGTGCGCTGTCTTCGGGATTCTCGCCCTGGTGGGCGCCTACCGCATCAGCCGGGTCGGCTGGTCGGAGGGCATTCTCGTCGGCGCCGAAGCCGGCGTCCTAGGTGGTTTCACGGAGGAGATGCTCATGCGCGGAGTCGCGTTGCGGCTCATTGAGACGCGACTGGGCAGTCTGTGGGCGCTGACGCTGACCTCTTTCATCTTCGGCCTCCTGCACCTGTTCAATCCTGAGGCGAGCCTGTACGACTGCCTCGCCATCGTCCTGGAGGCCGGGCTGCTGCTGGGCGCCTGCTACCTGCTCACCCGTCGCCTGTGGTTGAGCATCGGGGTGCACTCGGCGTGGAACTTCGTCCAAGGCGGCATCTTCGGCTCCGACATCTCCGGCACGGGCTCGGGCAGAGGTCTGTTCGAGGCGGCCTTCTCCGGCCCGGACTGGCTCACCGGCGGGGACATGGGCGTGGAGGGGTCGGTCGTGACCGTTGTCGTGTGCACCGTAGCCGGAGTGGTGGTGCTCCTCACGGCTCGACGCCGAGGCATGCTCGTGCCGCCGCGCAGTCGGCGCACCGTCGTAGCCGGCTCATGAGCGAGGCGCCGCCAGGCGCACCGGCCGCCGCTCGGCCCGAAAGTCGTTAACCGGTTCCCCGGAGGCGTATCCCAGAGCGAAACCCGTGATGAGCCGGTAGTCGTCTGGAATTTCGAACTCGGCATCGAGTGGGCCGCGCCAGGCGGCGAGGATCCCGAGCGGGCACGAGTCGACGCCGTGAGCCTTGGCCGACAGGAACAGCGTCTGGAGCATGATTCCGGCGTCGAGAGCGGCGAAGGGCATGAGCCCCTTGTGGATGAGGACGAAGCCCATGACGGGCGCGCCGAAGGCCTCGCAGTTGCGACGGTTAGCCGCGTCCCGGGCCTCGTGGTCCTCGCGCGCGATCCCCAGGTGGTCGTACAGGCCTTTGGCCACCGCGACCTGGTGGGGTTTGAGGTCGGACGGGTAGGGCGCCCACACCTTGTAGTCACCGTCGGGGAGGTTGCCGGTCAGCACCAGCCTGGCCATCGCGCCGCGCTCCCTGTGTTGGACGCTGAGCGTCTTGTCGAACTCGGCGACGTAGGCCCCGCGCAGCCGGTCGGCACGCTCCTCGGTGGCCAGGGCCAGCATGAAGGGGCGGGTGTTGGACCAGCTCGGTGCCTGCCGGGCGTCGTCCAGGATCGCGTCAAGCAGCTCATCGGGCACCGGGTCAGGCAGGAAGTCTCTCACCGAGTGCCGGGAGGCGGCCAGGTCTGAGAAGGATTCGGTAGTCATGGTGATCGTGTCGGCCTCGAGGGGATTCGTGGGGAACTGTGCTGATTCCGGTGCGGATGGTAAGCGAGAGCGCACCGGATGACCACCGCCCCTGCGCTGTGCGTCAGCTGTGTCTCAATGGCGGGGGCCGAATGTCGACTCGTCCAGCGCGCGGATTGCACGCGCCGGGCTTCCCACGGCGAGCGAATCCGCCGGAATGTCCCTGGTGACCACCGATCCCGCTCCGATGACGGACCTATCGCCGATCGTCACACCCGGACACACGATGACGCCTCCGCCCAGCCACACGTTGTCGCCGAGCGTGATCGGGTCGGCGCTCTCCAGACCGACCTCCCGTGGTGTCGGCTCCAAAGGGTGGATGGGGGTGAGCAGCTGGACGTTCGGACCGATCTGGCAGTGCGCTCCGATGATGATGGTGGCAACGTCCAGGGCCGTGAGCCCGTAATTGGCGAACGTGCCCTCGCCGACGATGATGTTGTCCCCGTAGTCCACGCGTACCGGTGGCAGCAGGCAGGCGCTGGGCGCCAGGCGGGGCAGGGCCGAGCGCAAGTGATCCTGCGCGTCGGGCTCGCCCATGGCGAAGGCGCGCTCGTAGAGATGGAGCTCGCGGCGCGCATGCGCGGCGATCCGGGCATTGTCCGGGTCATCGGAGACGTACCAGTCGCCGGCGAGCATGCGCTCGCGGTTGGTGCGGGCGTCCCCGGCGAAGTAGGGCTGGGCGGAGGCGAAGGGGGTGTCCATGGAGGTCTCCCGTCTCACGGGTTCTATCACGGAGCCGAGCCTACCGGCGGGTCTGGGGGCGGATGTGATCGCGGCCAGTTCCTCCACGAGTTGCCCGAGGCCGGCGAAGCATACTGGATGACGATGGCGAGGACTCCCCGGTGGAGGAGCATGCCGATACCGCGCTGGAGGACGAACATGCCCACGTCGACCACCATGCCCGAGCTGTCGGGGACGAGCAATAGACCAGGGGGCACCGACAAGGTCGGTCGAAGACGAAGATAACGAATTGATAACGGTCTGGGCGTTCGGGTGCCGTCTCGGGCGAGGCGGGCCTACTTTTGCATTCGCCCCTGTCGTCGACGCGCGTCGACGACGAGTCTCCCGACGGCGTTCCCGCCGTACCTGTTCATGACATTTTCATGATGTTTCAAGGAGGAAACTACAGATGATTACCTCGCTTCCACGGCGTCGGTTCATCCAAGGCTCGGCCCTCGTTGCGGCTCTCGGGGCTGCGGCGTCCTGTTCCAAGAGCGACTCCGGTCAGGGCGGCGGCGCGACTGCCGACTTCTCCGGTACGGGGCCGATCACCTGGGTTCAGGGCAAGGACTTCTCCTCGGGCATGGTGCAGGCGCACATCGATGAATGGAACAGTGAGAACCCGGACGAGCAGGTCACCCTCGTCGAGCTCTCCTCCGAGGCGGACCAGCAGCGTCAGTCTCTGATCAACAACGCCCAGACCCAATCGGATGCCTACGACGTCATTTCCGTGGACGTCGTGTGGGTCGCCGAGTTCGCTGCCAACCAGTGGATCCTCGAGCTGCCCATGGACGAGCTCAAGAACGACGACATCATTCAGCCGGTCTGGGATGCCGGTTGCTACATGGATAAGCTCTACGCCATGCCCTATGCGACCGATGCCCCGCTCATGTACTACCGCAAGGATTTCTTGACGGAGGCGGGAGTAGAGGTCCCCACCACCTGGGACGAGATCAAGTCCGCGGTCGATGCGGTGCGTCAGGTTTCCGGGCACGAGGAGATCGGTGGCTTCGGCGGTCAGTTCGCCAAGTACGAGGGTCTGACTTGCTGCTCCAGCGAGTTCATCCACACCGCTGGCGGTGACTTCTTCGATGATCAGAACCAGGTCGTCGTCAATTCACCCGAGTCCATCGAGGGCTTGCAGAACATCATGGATGGATTCAAGAACGGTTACATTCCCCAGGCCGCCCTGGAATGGAAGGAGGAGGACGGCCGTAATGCCTTCGAGAAGGGTGATGTGCTCTTCTACCGTCAGTGGCCCTACCAGTACGCCAACAACCTTGAGAACCTCGGCGATGACAAGTTCGGCGTGGCTGCTCTGCCGAGCCTCAACGGTAAGACCTTCATATCCGCTCTGGGTGGTCACTACTGCGGCGTCTCTGCCTTCTCGAAGAACAAGGAAACCGCTTTGAAGTTCATCAAGTGGTGGACCGCTAAGGAGTCCGAGCTGTACATGCTCGACAAGCAGTCGAACGCGCCCATCCTCGGCTCCCTCTATGAAGACGCCGATATGCTTCAGAAGTATCCGTATCTGCCGACTCTGCGTTCCTCTCTCGACGCGGCCCGGGCTCGTCCCAAGGCCGTCGCCTACGGAGACGTGACCGCGGCGATTCAGGACGCCTTCTTCCCTGCGATCCAGCAGCAGACCACGGCCGAGGATGCGATTAGCGGCCTGGAGAACAAGCTGAAGGAGCTGTCCGACTGATCCCCCGGCGAGGCCCCGCTCTCTGAGGATTTTGAGACCTCTGAGTAGTTCGACGGGGTGGGGCCTCGGTTCGCGGCAGTTCCCGTCGACCCGGCCGTGAACTGACTATTTCGTCACTGCAGGCCCGCTCTAAGTGAAGGACATCCATGAGCACAGCAGAAGAATCAGAACCTTCATTGAAGACCGTCTCATCGAAGACCGTCAACCGCAGGTCGAGGTCCAGCCGGGCGCAGTCGCGCCTCGCCTGGATGCTTCTGACGCCTACGATCGTAGTCCTGACGATCGTCATTATTATTCCCGTCCTCCAGTCCCTCCAGCAGTCGCTTTACGGCAAGGCGGGACTGGACAAGACGACCGGGTTCGTCTCTAAGGTTGCCCCCTTCGTCGGCCTGAAGAATTACACCGATATTTTCACTTCCGCGGGCGAGCGCTTCTGGATCGCCGCCTGGAATACGACGCTCTTCAGCGTGGTCACCGTCGTCCTGGAGACGGCCCTGGGCGTCGCCATGGCGATCATCATGCACAAGGCGATGCGCGGGCGCGGCTTCGTGCGCGCCGCCATCCTGGTTCCCTGGGCTATTCCCACCGCTGTCTCAGCCATCTTATGGAGCTGGATCTTCAGCCAGGAGGGTGTCGCCAATGCCATCCTCGGTCACCACATCATGTGGGCCTCGGAGAACGTCCCGGCCAAGGCGGCGGTTATTATTGCCGACGTGTGGAAGACCGCCCCTTACATCGGGCTGCTCACCCTCGCCGGGCTCCAGATCATCCCGGATGAGGTGTACGAAGCCGCGAAGATCGACGGTGCGAACGCCTGGAGGCGCTTCACCAGCATCACCCTGCCTCTGGTCAAGCCCGCGCTCGCTGTGGCGGTTCTCTTTCGCGCTCTCGATGCCCTGCGTATGTTCGACCTGCCCTATATCCTCATCGGCGCGCGTAAGGGCTCGGTCGAGACGATCTCCATGTTGGTTCAGGACGAGGCCTACAACGTGAGATACGGATCCGCGGCCGCATACGCTCTCATCCTCTTCCTGTACGTTTTCATCTTCGCCTTCGCCTTCGTTAAGATCACCGGTGCTGACCTCGGAGCGGGGGCGGAGAGGAAGAAAAAGAAGGAGAGAAACGGCAAACTCCCGGTCTCCGTCTTCCTGCCCAGGCGTCATCGTCCGACGGTCGCCGCCGCATCCACATCGTCCTCCGATATCAGGAGTCAGGCATGAGTACTGAAGACGTCTCCGCATCACTCGCTTCCGCATCGTCCTCGGCTGCCCGGGACGCCGCACAGACCGCTATTCGAGGCAACAGGAAGAAGACCCCCTGGGTCGGTATCTGGTCCACCGTCGGCATCGGTTTCATCGTTATCTACTGCCTGGCTCCCTTCTACTGGATGGTCGTCTCCTCCCTGCGGCCGGATGACGAGATATTCGAGAATACCTGGTGGCCGCGTCATCCCACTTTTGATAACTACGGAGCCGTGTTCTCCTCCGGGAACCACTTCGGCCGAGGGCTGATCAACTCCCTGATCGTGTCGGTCGTCGTGACCGTCGTGGCGCTGGTGGTCGCGACCTTCGCCTCCTATGCTTTGGCTCGTCTCGACTTCCGTGGCAAGAGTGCCCTACTGCTCGTAGTGCTGGCCACATCGATGTTCCCGCTCGTGGCGATCATCGTGCCGTTGCTGAAGAATTTCTCAGACTGGGGGTGGACCAACACTTACCAGGCGATGATCATCCCCGATCTGTCCTTCTCGTTGCCGTTGGCTGTATGGAATCTGACCAGTTTCTTCAGGCAGATGCCCCAGGAGCTCGAGCAGTCAGCCATGGTTGACGGTTGCACGCCCGGTCAGGCCTTTCGCAAGATCATTCTTCCGATTGCGGCGCCCGGTATCTTCACCACTGCCATCATCATTTTCATCGGTGCCTGGAACGAATTCCTCGTCGCCGTCACGATGATCATCAATTCCAATATGCAACCCGCGACCGTGATGCTGTCGAAGTTTACCGGGGACTCGCAGTTCAACACTCCGTTCGGTTCGCAAATGGCGGCCGGCGTCATCATGACCCTGCCGTTGGTCATCATGGTGCTGCTCTTCCAACGCCGTATCGTCGCCGGCCTGGCGGCCGGTGGAATCAAGCAGTAACTGGTGATCGCATCTCTTCACCCGGGCGACGGCCGCCGCGATGCTCTCCGTTCATTCCGCATCGAGGCGGCCGCCGCCCGCTTGATCGCGACGAGGAGGGGGTATGGGGGCTACGCGGGCGGATGTCGCTCATCTCGCTGGAGTTTCGCCATCGACCGTGACCTACGTCCTCACCGGGACGCGATCCACGAGCGTCGGCACCCGCGAGCGGGTGCACCGCGCTATTGAGGAACTCGGGTACCATCCCAACAGCCATGCTTCGATGCTCGCCGCTCGCTCGGCGCGCACTGTGGGCGTGCTGTTCCGACTTCAGCGTCATTCCATCGATGTCAACGACCTAGATTACGTCGACGGGGTGCGTCAACGCATTGAGCCCGAGGGGATCCACGTCGTGGTTCCGCTTTCCGGAGCGAGCACTGCCGGGGACGACTTAGTCCGGCTCGTGCGCTCCAGAACTTTGGACGCCGCAATCCTCATGGACGTCGCCCACGATGATGAGCGCGAGCGGATCCTGACTGAGGAGCATGTGCCCACCGTGCTCATCGGCACCTCAGGCACGTCCGGGACGCCGAGCATCGACGTTGACTTCCGGCAGATGGCGAAGTGCGCCCTGGGACATCTCATGGCACTGGGACATCGGCGGGTCGTCTTCCTCGCTCGACGGATCACCCGGGAGAGGTCCAATGCCTTCCTCGCCCAGAAAAATGCCGTGGAGCGGGCGGCGCGGGTTCTGGACGTGGAGGTGCTGCGCCGCACGGTGGCGGACAGTGTCGTGGCCGGGGCGAGTCTGCTGACCGATAGACGTCTGCCTCGGGGATGCACGGCTGTCGTCTCCAATAATCCGGAGGCCCTCAAAGGGCTTCTGGCGGCCGCCTGGTCGCACGGCGTGGGTGTGCCTGACGACTTCTCAGTGGTTTCCATGGGACAGGCCGTGCCGTATTCGCCGGACGGACGGCTCGCCACGGAAGTCGGCGTGGGGCGAGTACGCATAGGCCGGCGCGCCGGAGAGCTTCTCCTGCAGCGGTTGGCGGAGCCTCAGGCCGCCGTCGAGCATCTGATGGTGAGGGCGTCCCTGGCCGACCGGGGGTCGGCGGCCGCAGCCGGCGAGCTCAGCGTCTGAAACCGCCCTCGGCGCTGATGACCTGGCCGGTCACCCAGGAGGCGTCGTCGGTGAGCAGCCAGCAGATGAGCCGGGCCGGATCCTGTGGCCGGGCCGTGCGACCCGAGGGGAACATGGCGTCGACCGCGCGCAGTGTCGCGGCGTCCATGTAGCCGGTGTCCACCGGGCCGGGGTTGACGGTGTTGAGGCGGATCCCCCGCTCGGCCAGGCCTGCGGCGAGCGAGGGCGTGATCCCGGCCAGGGCCGCCTTGGCAGTGCAGTAGGCGATCTCCTCGGGCATGGGCCCTAGGCCCTGGCCTGAGGTCATGAGCACGACCGATCCCGGCAGGACTGCGCTTCCAGAACTTCCAGCGCCTTCGCTGCCTCCACCGCTCTCATCGCTCCCACCGCCGGGCTCCGCCTCGTAGCGGCCGGCGGCATGCTCGGCGTAGGCCTGCACGAGTAGCAGCGAGGCCCGCGCGTCCACGGCCCAGTGGTGGTCGAGGTCGGCCGCGGTGATTCGCTCCAGGGCGCCATCGCGACCGGATGACGCCTGGTTGCACACGAGGGCATCGACAGTGCCGAAGGATCGGACCGCGTATTCGATGACGGCCTGCGGCGCCTCAGGGTCGCGGACGTCGGCCTCGATGTCGATGAGCCGTGCTCCGGCCACCAGATGACCTCGTACGGAGTCGAGCGTCGCCCCGACGGAGTCGGCGCCCCAGGGCTGCTCGGCGTCGTGGGGGGAGAAGTGGTGGCACAGCAGTGATGCGCCGAGATCGGCGGCCCGGCAGGCGACGGCGTGCCCGATACCCGCGCGTCGGCTCACCCCGGTGACCACGACGGTGCGACCGGTCAGAGGAAGCCCGGGGCTCGGGGCGGGAGATGGGGCGGAGCTCACGGGGCCTCCTGTCTGTCGGCGCTGGCTCCGGCCGCCTCGGGGGTCTCGGCGACTTCGGTAATGGCCGCCAGGACGTCGTCGGGGAGACCGGCCGCCCGCAGGCCGCCCAGGAGGGCTCCGCCCCTCGCCCCCGAGGCGACAACCCGCCAGGCCGCGTCCTTGGTCTCATAGGCGATCCGGACGGGTTCGAGGATGGAGAGGATCTCGTCGGCCGTGGACGGCGGCTCGGTGCGCACTCCGGCCAGGGAGAGCTCGACGCCGTCGGCGGGGCGCACGGTTCCCAGGGCGATGTCGGTGCCAGCGCCCAGTGCGAAGCCGTCCGCCTCCCGGCGCGCGATAACCGGCTCCCGCTGCGCCCCGCCGGCTCCGCTTGAGTTCGCGCGCAGCCGAGCGCCGCCCGCGGACAGGAGGCGGACCGTGACCTCGCGCTCGGCGGGGACGACGCCGTCGGGCCCCTCCTGCACGATCCTCAGACGGGCCGTGGCGGCCCGCTCGTCCCAGGACAGTGAGAAGCGGGTGCGCACGACGGCGTCCGCTCCCGGCTCGGGGGAGTCGTCGTCCTCCTCCAGGACGAACTCGCCGTCGGCACCCGGCACCACCAGGACTGACAGGCTGCGGGGGTTGTCCCCGGCGGCCTCGCCGATGTCCCCGGCGGTGACGACGACGCTCCCGGCCCGGGCGAGCACCGGGACGCGATCCAGAGGCCGGGACAGGACGAGCGAGCGCCCGTCGTCGGTCAGCGCCTCGTAGCGTCGTCCGGTGGGCAGGTCGAACCAGATGCCCCGAGGCAGCCACGCCCGCTCCTGGGCCAGGGCGCTGACCGGGTCGGCCCTGTGGACGACGGGCACGACGAGCAGGTCCCCGAAGAGGAACTCGGTGCGGTTGAAGTAGGCGCCCGGCGCTTTGGGTGCATCGTGGTAGACGGGGCGTACGGGCGCGATGCTCTCGGTGCGGGCGCGGCGCGCCCAGGTGTACAGGTAGGGCACGAGGCGGTGGCGCAGCCGCAGGTAGGCGCTCATGGTGGCGCGGGCGTCGCGACTGTAGCGCCACGGCTCCTTGGAGTTGAACACCGAGTCCGTCGAGTGGAGGCGGTTGATGGGGGAGAAGCAGCCCAGCTGGACCCAGCGAGCCGCCATCTCGTCGTCGTGATGGCCGAACATGTGCCCGCCGATGTCGTTGGACCACCAGTAGTAGCCGATGTTCGCGGCGGTGGCCGTGAACTCGGGTTGGAAGCGTAGCGAGTCCCAGGTGGTGATGGTGTCCCCGGAGAAGCCGATGGGCGTACGGTGGCTGGAGGCGTCAGCGAAGCGGGAGAAGGTGACGGGGCGACGGCGGTAGTGCTCCGTCCGTCCGCCCGCCCCGGTGCGGGTGCGCCGGCGTCCGGAGTCCAGGTAATGGACGTGGTTGAGCATCCACAGCGGGTCCAGACCCGGGATGTCGGTGTCGCCGCCCTGCTGCCAGTCGAGCCACCAGAAGTCGACGCCCTCATCCTCCAGAGGGTGGTGGACCTCCTCGAGGTAGGCGGCGGTGAAGTCTTTGTCTCCGATGGTGAAGGCGATGGCCTCGCCCGAGGCCGGGTCCCCGCCGAGCCGGCGCATCATCGGTCCGTAAGCGCTCTCATGGCGCCGGACGCCGGCGGCGGGGTGAAGATTGAGCGTGACCTGCATGCCGCGGTCGTGCAGGGCGTCCAGGAAGCGCCGGGGGTCGGGGAAGAGCTCGGGGTCCCAGGTGTAGCCGGTCCACCCGTTGCCGATCGCCGGGTCGATGTCCACCAGGTGCCAGTCCATGTCGAGCACGGCCACGGAGAAGGGGAGGCCCTCGGCCGCGAAGCGGTCCATGAGAGCGAGGTAGGACTCCTCAGTGTAGCGATGGTAGCGGCTCCACCAGTTGCCCAGGAGCGCTCGCGGGATCAGCGGGACGGGGCCGGTCAGGGCGAAGAAGTCGCGCAGAGCCCCCCGGTAGTCCTGTCCGTAGCCGAACAGGTACAGGTCGCGGTCGCCGGTCGAGCCGTCAATAGGGCTCGTGCCCGGGCGCGGCCGGACCCACTGGTCCTCCTGGAGGAGCAGGGACGCGGAGTCGTCGATGACGGCCAGGCCCGTCAGGGAGAGGATGCCGGGGCCCAGACGCGCCCGGCCGTCAATGTCGTCGAGTGTGCGGCAGGTGCCGCCCAGGTTGGTCGGGAACGTCTCGTCGGGATCCCACTCGTCCCCGAACCGCCAGGTCCCGCCGTGCAGGTTGACGACCGCGGTGCGCATGGTCACGCTCAGCCCCGAGCGTGAGAAGCCCCGTGAGGGCTGGTAGGTCAGATGGAGGTGCTCGGTGAGGATCTCGACGCGGTCCTCGCCGCGGCGCACGTTGAAGGCGGGCACCTCCCCCAGGTCGCGGGAGACGACCAGCTGGGTGGCGGCGTCGGTGAACGCGCCGGATGCGGAGCGCTCCATGCGGATGAGCCGATCGGTCAGAACGGTGAAGCGGACGTCGTCGCCCACGCGGACGACGGCCTCCGGCCGGGCGGGGGCCGGGCGGGGCTCCGCCGGGGCGTCGGAGAGAGGGGAGGACATCGATGGCCTTTCATACGAGACGCCGCAAAAGGTTTCGCGGTAAACTAGGGCGAATGCTACGTTGGAGGCGCCAGGAGGTCAATCCTCGGAGGAGGGGCGAGCATGACGACTCTGCGCGATGTCGCAGCCCTCGCCGGCGTGAGCGCCATGACCGTCTCCAATGTCGTCAACGGGCGCGAGCATAAGGTGTCGCCTGCCACCCGGGAACGCGTACGGGGGGCCATCGAGACCCTCGGCTACGTCCCCAATGCCCAGGCTCGCACCCTGGCCGGCTCCTCCTCGCGCATCATCGCGCTGGTCTACGGCGCCGGTGACGGCCTGCCCGCCCTGACCGCCAGCCATGAGTCCGCCTTCGTCGGCGCATGCGAGTGCGCCGCCCGCCGGGCGGGGTACTCCCTCATGCTCTGCGGGGCGCACTCCGACCGCCCCGATGAGGTGGTCGACCGCCTGCGGGCCTGGAGGGTCTGCGGCGTGATCTGCCTCGGCACGGTTCCGCCGCCGGTACATCCTCGGCTGACCAGGGCGGAGGCGCCCGTCGTCCTCGTCGATTCCTACAGTCCTCAGATGGTCGCGGCGGGCGGGGAGGTTCTCGGCTCGGTCAATATCGACGACGCTGGCGGTGCCCGACGCGTCGGAGAGCGCCTCGCGCGCCTGGGCCACAGGCGCGTCGCCTTCATCGGTCCGGTCGGCCTCGGCTCGCCCGTGGTCGAGGCCCGACTCAACGGCCTGAAAGACGGATTGCTCTCCGGCGCCGCCGGGGGCGGGGCTGTGGACGCCCCGGAGGTGATCGGGGCGGAGGTGAACTTCGCCTCCGGAGTGCGCGCCGGCACTGAACTGGGCGGACGGGTGACGGCTGCCGGTTCGGGGGAGCGGAGCGTGACGGGCGTGCTCGCCTCGGGCGATGTTCTGGCCATGGGAGTAGTCGCCGGCCTGCGCCGGGCCGGTGCCCGAGTGCCCGAGGACGTCTCGGTCGTCGGGTTCGACGGCTTCGAGGTCTCCACCTACTGCGACCCGCCGCTGACCGCCGTGGCTCAGTCCGTCGACGACAAGGCCGCCCAAGCCGTTGCGCTCGTCAGCGCGACGGGGGACGACGCCGGGCGGCCGAACGGGTCGGGCACCGGGAATGCCGACGGGCCCGGGCCGGCGCGCGTCGTCCTGCCGGTCGTCTGGCGCGAGGGCGGCACGCTCGGACCCGCGCCGGGCGCGGACTCCTGAGCTCTCCGTCGTGCTCCGCTACAGGCGGCCCTCGGCCCGGGCTCTCAGCGCCAGCGCCGCCGCCGCCCGCGCCCAGCTGACGCGATCGTGCTCGCGCACGACGATGTCGATGGGGGCCGCGTCGGGGCGTCTGAGCGATGCCGTGCCGACCATGACCTGATCCTCGAACAGGGCCGCCACCTCGGCCCTCTCGCCCGCCACCACGACGACGTCGGGCAATGCGAAGGCGGCCGCCATGGCGATCAAGCGGCCGACGCGGCGCGCGTAGGACGAGCAGATCGCCACCGCGGCCGCCTCGCCCCGCTTCGCCAGGTCCACGACCCGGGCCGCGGGCAGCGGAGGGCGCCCCTGCCCGCTCCACGCGCGCTCGATGGCCGGGCTGGTCAGGCAGTCCATCGCCGGGAGCGATGTCGCCGGCCGGCCGTCATCGGCGACCGGGATCCCGCCCACGAGGCCGAGCTCGGCGTCCGGTGTCGTGATGACCTCACCGCCCACGACCAGCCCGAAGCCGATGCCGGCGCCGACCGTGATCAGGACCAGGCGGTCGTGCTCGCGCCCCGCGCCGAACCAGGCCTCCTGGAGGGTCATCGCCGCCAGATCGTTGCCGACCGCCGTCGGCATGCGCAGCCGCGTTTTGACGAGCTCGGCCAGGGGAACCCGGTGCCAGCCCAGGAACACCGCGTCGGTGACCGTGCGCTCATCGGTGGCGGCGGCGCCCAGGCTCACGCTCGCGCAGGACGGGGCGGGGGCGTCCGGCCGGGAACGGGTCAGCTCGATTGCGGCATCGGTCAGTGACGCGACGACGTCGGCGGGGGCGTGACCGGGCAATGTGCGACGCGCCGTGGCCAGAACGTTCAGGTGCAGGTCGGCGAGGACGGCGATCAGGGACTCGCCCGACAGGTTCACTCCGATGATGCTCTCCGCATCGGCGCGCACCTCCAGGGGGGACTGGGGGCGTCCCGTGCAGGCCGTCCGCTCGGTGCGGGCCATGAGGATCCCATTATCCACGAGCGGAGTGGTCAGGCGCGTGATCGAACCAGGAGAGATGCCGACGAGCTTCATGATCTCGGGGCGCGACAGACGTCCGTGGCGCAGCAGCGCCAGGACGATCGCGCGCTGGGTGTCGCTGAGTCCGACCCACGGGCCGGAACCGCCGAAGTCGCGGGCCTGCGGTCGGGTGTCTGCCATGCCGACATTCTGCCCGAGATGCACCGGTCCTCCTGGCGGCCCTCCGCCGGCCCGGACCGGCTGCGGCTCGACGAGGCCGGTTTCGATTCCGCGGAGGAGTCCTCCCCGGCCCGGGGCCGGTCCTCGGTCGACAACCGTCCGCCGCGCACCACCGCCGTCGTCATCGGACCGCCCGTGCCCGTAAGGTCGGCATCATGAACCACTCGCCCTTCGTCCTCTCGCCCCGTCACGTCGGAGACGATGCCGACTGGTGGCGCCGCGCCGTCGTCTACCAGGTCTACCCGCGCTCCTTCCAGGACTCGGGGGCCGACGGCGTCGGCGACATCCCCGGCATCACCCGGCGTCTGGATCACCTCGATGAGCTCGGCGTCGACGTCGTGTGGCTGAGTCCCGTCTGCCGCTCCCCGCAGGACGACAACGGCTACGACATCTCCGACTACGAGGACATCGACCCGCTCTTCGGCACTCTCGCCGACCTCGACGAGCTCATCTCGGGCCTGCACGCACGCGGCATGCGTCTGATGATGGACCTGGTGGTCAACCACACGAGTGATGAGCACGAGTGGTTCCGCGCCTCCCGCGCCCGCAAGGACGGCCCCGAGCGCGACTGGTACATCTGGCGGCCAGCCCGCGAAGCGCCCGGGCTCGAGCCGGGGGCCCCCGGCACCGAGCCGACGAACTGGGGTTCCTTCTTCTCCGGCTCGGCCTGGACGTGGGACGAGGGCAGCGGCGAGTTCTACCTCCACCTGTTCTCCCCTAAGCAGCCCGACCTGAACTGGGAGAATGAGGACGTCCGCCGAGCCGTTTACGAGATGATGGGGCGGTGGCTGGACCGGGGCGTCGACGGGTTCCGCATGGACGTCATCAACTTCATCTCCAAGACCTATCCGCTGACCGACGGCGCGCAGGGGCCGGGCGACCTGTACGGCGATGGTGCTTCCCTGGTGGTCAACGGGCCGCGCATTCATGAGTTCCTCCATGAGATGAATGAGGCGGTCTTCGCGCCGCGGGCCGGGCACATCATCACCGTCGGTGAGATGCCGGGGGTCACCCTGGCCGAGGCGCCGCGCTACACCGACCCGGCGCGGGCCGAGGTCGACATGGTCTTCCAGTTCGAGCACGTG
>ERZ773059.115-NODE-115-length-42662-cov-5.424672_pt1 | contig 42662 bp, 55 predicted proteins | sample MGYA00580514_ERZ773059 | MGnify/ENA primary metagenome ERZ773059 (study PRJEB29015, sample SAMEA2737981) | human oral metagenome | biome: human oral; feature: human-associated habitat; material: dental | place: China | collected 2056 ...
CGCCCCCGGAGACCCAGGAGGCGATGGAGACGAAGCTGATAGGTCTTGCGATGCGCAACGCCGAGGAGCTTCTACAGGCCCGGAAGGCCCCGACGACCGTTCTGGTTCATTTTCTGAAGCTCGGGTCCTTGCGGGCGGAGATAGAGTTGCAGAAGGCCCGGAACGAGAGGGACCTCCTCGTCGCCCGTACGGACGAGACTCGGGCGAAGACGGATCGCGGAGAGATCGCGGCCAATGCCATCGCCGCCTTCCGATCCTATCGCAGCTCGGAGGACGCGGATGACTAGGACGTATTCCCATCTGGTGTCTCTTCCGGATTACAACGACCGCTTCGACTACCTGAAGATCAAGGGAACCGTCGGCGAGCCGACTTTCGGTTGGGCCCGATATTTGAATCAGGTGTTCTACAGGAGTCGGGCGTGGCGTCGTGTTCGCGATCAGGTGATCGTTCGGGATTCCGGCTACGATCTGGCCCATCCGGACCATCCCATATCCGGGAAGATCCTGGTGCATCACATGAACCCGATCACCGAGGAGGATCTGGATTCCCGCAACCCCGATATTCTCGACCCGGAGTTCCTGATCGCGGTGTCTCACGAGACGCACAATGCCATACACTTCGGTCTCGACCGACCGCCGATCCCGACGTTCGTCGAACGTCGTCCGAATGACATGATTCCCTGGAGGTGAGATGACCGTACTATCCGACGTGAAGCAGTATCTCGGCATCGACCCCGAGGATACGACCTTCGACGCCGACGTGATGATGCACATCGACTCGGCACTGGCCGTTCTCAACGATCTCGGCGCCTGCGGTCCTCTCACGTGCACGCCGAAGCTCGAATGGTCGTCGGTGTACTGGGACCCCAGGCTCTCGATCGTCAAGAACGTCGTCTACCTCCAAACCAGACTGGTATTCGATCCTCCGCAGTACTCGTTCCATGTCGCGCCCCTCGAAAAGGTCCTGTCGGAGTACAAGTATCGGATACGAGACATAGCCGAGGAGGCGAAATGACCGTACTCAAGCAATTCGGCGTCCCCGGAATGAAATGGGGGATTCGAAAGCCCACGACTCGAGGTTCGACTCCCCCGTCCAAGAGGAAGCCGAAAGCCGAGGGATCCTCCGTCGAGACCGAGGGCGGACACAAGCGCGTTCGGGACATGACCGACGCCGAGCTCCAGAGCAAGATCCGACGGATCCAGCTCGAACGTCAGCTCGAGTCCCTCATGCAGAAGCCCCCGCCTCCGAAGTCGAAGGGTCGCGAACTCGTCGAGAGCATCCTCTACGACACGGGTCGCGATCTCGGCAAGAAGGCGCTCACTCACATCGGAACGCAGGCTCTCGATCGCGTCATTCCCGGATTCGCCGCTTCTCAGAAGAAGGAGAAGGGGAAGAAGAACGCGACGGTGAACGACGTCCGGAACATCGTCGAGGAGATCAAGAACGCCTCTCAAAATGGGAGCAAGAAGGAGAAGCCCAAGGACGAGAAGAAGGCGGAGAAGGAGCCTGAGCAGAAGCCCGCCAACTCCAAGAAGGACGAGCCGTCGTCCCCGCCTCCGCCAGAGACCCCGAAGACGGGAAGGCCCGCACCCTCAGGGGAAGGCTACCCAAAAGGTGGAAGCGGCGAAAGCGATTCTACGCGTAAGCGCCGCTTCTTCGGTGGAAGAGGGCGGAGCGCCGGCCGTGGTGCACGGCAGACGAAGCCCTCGGGCCCCGTCCGCGTTCCCGACGCGTCGGTGCGCTCGATCAGTCGGGAAATCGTCCTCCGGGGTTCGAATTACTGATCATGCTGTCGAACACCGCGATCCCTCATCACTACGCCGAGTTCAAACGTGCCGTTCTCTCCGGCGAGATGCCCGTGTGCCGGGAGATCTCGATGGAGATGAATCGGATCGACCATCTTGTGGAGGACCCGAGGTACTACTACGACGATGAGGCGATCGACGGATTCGTCAGATACTGCGAGAACGAGTGCACCCTCACCAACGGGGACTCATTCACCCTTCTCCCGTCGTTCAGGGTCTGGGCCGAGCAGCTGCTCGCCTGGTTCTACTTCGAGGAGCAGAGCGTCTACGTCCCCAACGAGAGCGGTGTGGGCGGGCATTACGAAACCCGCCGGGTCAAGCACCGGCTCGTCGACAAGCAGTATCTGATCGTCGGCCGGGGGGCGGCCAAGTCCATGTACTCCTCCCTGATTCAGTCGTACATGCTGAACATCGACACGACCACGACCCGTCAGGTGGTTGTGGCCCCGACGATGATCCAGGCCGAGGAGATCATGGGACCCATCAAGACGGCGATCGCCCGGGCCCGAGGCCCTCTGTTCGCGTTCCTCACCGAGGGCTCGTTGCAGAACACCACGGGTAATCGGGCCAACCGCCCCATGCTCCACCCCACGAAGAAGGGCATTCAGAACTTCATCACCGACTCCCTGATCGAGGTCCGCCCCATGGCGGTCGATCGTCTCCAGGGGCTCCGTTCCAAGGTCAACACCGTTGACGAGTGGCTCTCAGGAGATGTCCGCGAGGACGTCGTCGAAGCCCTGGAGCAGGGCGCGTCGAAGGTGCCCGGATGGATGATCATCGCAACATCCTCCGAGGGGACCGTGCGCAATGGCGTCGGCGACACGAAGAAGATGGAGCTCCTGAAGATCCTGAAGGGGGAGGTGTACGATCCCCACACCTCGATATGGCACTACCGCCTTGACGCCGTCGAGGAGGTGGGCGACCCGGACAAGTGGCTGAAGGCCAACCCGAATATCGGGAAGACCATCTCCTACGAGGCGTACCAGCGGGCCGTATCAAGGGCGGAGGCCAATCCCTCCCTCAGGAATGATATTCTGGCGAAGATGTTCGGCATTCCGATGGAGGGGTACACGTACTATTTCACCTACGAGGAGACGCTCGCCCGCAAGAAGAAGGTCGAGTTCTGGCGAATGTCGTGCGCGATGGGCGCCGACCTCTCGCAGGGCGACGACTTCTGCGCCTTCACGTTCCTGTTCCCACTGCAAGGCGGAGATTTCGGTGTCAAGACGAGGTGCTACATCACATCGCACACGTTGAACGCTCTTCCCGCCGCCGCACGTGCGAAGTACGACGAGTTCATCAAAGAGGGGTCCCTTCAGGTGATGGAGCGCACCGTTCTCGACATGATCGAGGTCTACGAGGATCTCGATCGGTATATCGAACGGTCCGAGTACGACGTGTACGCCATGGGGTACGACCCTTACAACGCCAAGGACTTCGTTCAACGCTGGGAGCAGCGTCACGGGGCCCACGGCATCGAGAAGGTGATCCAGGGGGCGAAGACGGAGTCGGTTCCGCTCGGGGAGATCAAGATCCTGGCGTCGGAACGACTTCTCGTATTCGACCAGTCGCTCATGCAATGGGCGATGGGAAACGCGATCGCTCTTACGGATACCAACGGCAACCGCAAGCTCTACAAGGCCAAGCGGGAGCAGAAGATCGACGCGGTCGCCGCTCTCATGGACGCGTACATCGCATACAAGGTCCACCGCAACCGCTTCGATTAGAAAGGAGGGCGGTTGAGCCTCAGATCAACGCTAAGGAAGTTCGAGAGCGTCTTCGACTTCTTCTCCTCGAAGAGGCGCCGAGAGGTCGACGAGGGGACTTCGGGCAGTCGATACGGCTCGATGCTCTTCAGTCCCTTCCGAACCACCGCGAACCAGTTCACCACGAAACTGTACAACCAGATCGCGATCGACGTCGCCTCAACGACGTTCCGGCACATCGAGCAGACCGACTCGGGGGAGTACTCCAAGGATATTCCGTCGTCTCTCGACAAGTGCTTCCGGTTCATGGCCAATGTCGATCAGACTTGGTCCGCGTTCCTTCGGGACGTCGTCTGGACGCTGTTCGAGAACGGGCACGCCGCGATCGTCGCCACGGACACCACCGCGAACCCGTTCTACACCGAGGAGTTCGACGTCCTCTCCCTGAGGGTGGGGACTGTGACTCAGTGGAATCCGAGAAGCGTTCGAATCTCGTTGTACAACGATCGAACGGGCCAGCGCGAGGAGATCAACATCGAGAAGGATCTCGTCGCCATCGTGAACAATCCGATGTTCATGGTGATGAACGAGGCGACCTCCGATCTCCGCCGCCTTCTTCGGAAACTGGTCCTTCTCGACGCCATCGACGAGCAGTCCGGGTCGGGGAAACTCGATCTGATCATCCAACTCCCCTACAGCGTCTCCAGCGAGCGTCAGATGCAGCGGGCCGAACGCCGGCGCAAGTCTCTGGAGCGTCAGATGGAGAACAGCAAGTACGGGGTCGGCTGGATCGACGACACCGAGAAGGTCACGCAGCTCAACCGGGCGTCGGAGAACAATCTGATGGCCCAGGTCGAGTGGTTGACCACCCAGGTGTATTCGGCGCTCGGCATCTCCAAGGAGATCTTCGAGGGAACCGCGACCGAGCAGCAGATGCTCGTCTACCAGACCCGGACTCTCAACCCGATTCTTCGTGAGATCGCGACCACGATGTCCTACGCGTTCCTCGGGGAGAACGCCCGAGGTCGCGGACAGCGGATCGCGTGGTTCCGGGATCCGTTCGAACTCGTTCCGATGTCCTCCATGGGCGACCTCGTCCAGGCGCTCACCTCCGCCGAGGTGATGACGTCGAACGAGGCCCGTGCGAAGCTCGGCTTCATGCGGGCCAGTGATCCGCGCGCGGACAAGCTCGTCAACGCGAACATCAACTCGACGTCCCCTCCGGACGTTCCGAAACCGACGACCGAGGAGGTCTCATAATGGGAGGTAATTCCCGAACTCCCGACTGCGAGGGGTGGGCCACCCGATACGGTGTCCGGTGCTCCGACGGAGTCACCATTGGGAACGGGGCATTCGCCCATGAGGACGGGAACAAGATTCCCGTTGTCTATCAGCACAATCACACCGAGTCGTCCGAGCTGCTCGGGCACGCCATTCTCAAGCACGAGAGCGGCGGAGTCCGCGCCAAGGTGTTCTTCGATGACACCCCGCAGGGGGACAATGCCCGTAAGCAGGTGAGGTCTGGCACTCTGGGCGCCATGTCCATCTACGCCAAGAACGTCCAGCGCCGGGGCAACGTGGTCAGCCACGCGGATCTCGTCGAGGTCTCGCTCGTCCTCCGTCCGGCCAACCCCGAGGCCCGCATCTACGATGTCGCGCTCGAGCACTCCGGCGAGGACGGCACCTATTACACCGACGAGGGCGAGATCGTCATCGAGAGCGGCGAGCCTCTCGTTCTCCAGCACGATGACTCGGATGAGAAGCCCGACGACAAGACCGAGGACGACTCCAAGGAGAAGACCGTCGGGGAGATCTACGACGGAATGACCGAGGAGCAGAAGCGCGCCGTCGCGGCGATCGTCCTCGAAACCGTCCGAACCGCCGGCGAGGACGACACCACCGAAACCGAGAGGAAGGACTCCGACGTGAGCCCCACCACCCACAACGTCTTCGAGCGGGGGTCTGATTCCGACCTCAAGCAGGACGACGTCGACATCGCCGGGGCCGTCGCGGCCATTGGCGCCGATATGAAGAAGGGGATGACGTTCAAGCAGTCGCTCCTTGTTCACGCGGAGAGCTACGGCATCTCGAATCCCGAGATGCTCTTCCCCGAGCCCAAGGACACCGGCGGCATCACCGAGCTCCGAAGGGACCAGACCTGGGCCAACCGGCTGGTCTCCGGAGTCACCCATCTCCCCTTCTCCCGCTTCCGGTCCCGCTACGCGGTGCTCACCGGCGACGAGATCCGGGCCCGAGGCTACATCACGGGTTCGCTCAAGTACGACACTGTGTACAAGAGCCTCAAGAGGCAGACCTCACCGACGACGGTCGTCGTCAAGACCAAGCTGGATCGCGATGACCAGCTCGACATCACGACCATCGACATCTGGGAGTGGATGAAGCGCCAGCTCACCATCGACATGAACGAGGAGCTCGCTCGAGCGTTCCTCATCGGCGATGGCCGCGACGCCGACTCCGCGGACAAGATCAACCCGGACTGCATCCGTCCCATCCTCGCCGAGGACGACCTCTACGCCCCCAAGTATGCGCTGAGCAGCGACGCCCTCGACGTCAAGACCAACCTCGATCTCCTCGTCGAGGAGATGACCTACATGCTGGACGAGTACCGCGGCAAGAGCGAGCCCCTGTTCTGGGCGCCCAAGCGCACCATCGACCGGCTCACCTGGCTGCGCGACAAGCAGGGTCGCCGTATCTACAGGACTCGCGACGAGCTCGCCAGCGCTATCGGCTGCTCCGGTTTCGTCAACGTCCCCCTGCTCAAGGGCGCCAAGATCCAGCTCGAGGGCGGCCTTCGAGACGTGTTCGGCGTCTTCTTCCTCCCGAGCGACTACAACGTCGGAACCGACAACGGTGGTCAGCTCACCTCGATGGAGGGGTTCGACATCGACCACAACCAGCGGAAGGCCCTTCAGGAGACCCGTTGCTCCGGCGCGCTCCGGGACCCGGGCACCGCGGTGATCGTCACCGGCGCCCTCGCTCCCGTCGCCGGTGCCAAGAAGGACCCGAAGAAGTCCACCGATCCTCAGCTCCCCGAGATGAACTGAGCGATCGTGAAATACTTCGGCAGAATCGCGTTCTCCTCTGTCGAAGAGACGTCCCCCGGTATCTTCGTGGAAACTCCCGTCATACGAAGATACCGGGGGAACGTCACGACCAATGCCCATCGGTACAGCATGGGCTCGGATCCGAACGGGAAGGTGCAGTCCGGTCAGATTCTCTCTGTCGTCGGAGACGAGTACGCGTTCGCGCACCCGTTCGATATTCGGTGGGCCGAGTTCGGCGGAGAGAAGTGGCTCGTCGTGTACACGGATATTCGGCGCCCCAGGCTGTACTTGACTCTTGGAGCGCGGTACAATGACGAGGGATGACCTTCATCAGGTTCTCGTTCGGATTCTCGGTTCGAACAACGTGTATTACCACCCTCCTGTGAATCTGAAGATCTCGTATCCGGCGATCGTGTACGAGAAGACGCAGTACTGGCAGGCGTACGCCGATAACCTCGGTTACGCGCGAATCCCTCAGTACCGGGCAACCGTAATATCCAGAATGCCGGATCATCCGGCGATCGAACGCATCCTGGATCTCCGAGGGAGCGATTACGTCTCGCATTTCGTGTCCGAGGGGCTCCATCACGACATCATCGACATCTTCCAATAAGGAGAATCATGGCAGCCCTGGAATGGGACAAGATTGAGAATCGAACCGGTGAGAACGGCGCCGACCATGGCGTCATCTATCGACTCGATCAGACCGGAGCGTACAAGAACGCCGAGGTCTGGGACGGTCTCACCGCTGTGAACATGGCGCCCGAGGGCGCCGAGGCTCAGAAGATGTACGCCGACAACATCCTGTACGGCACTCTTCGCGGCGCCGAGACGTCCAAGGGAACCATCGAGGCGTTCCGCTTCCCGGAGTCCTTCCGTGAGTGCGACGGCACCAAGCTCATCGACGCCGCGGTCGAGGGTCTGTACGCCACGGGGCAGCAGAGGCAGCCCTTCGGCTTCTCGTGGCGCACGCTGATCCTCGATTCCAATGGCACCGAGATCGGCTACAAGATCCACCTCACCTACGGCAACACCGCTTCGCCGTCCTCGCAGGACAACAGCACCATCAACGAGAGCCCGGAGTACAAGTCCTTCTCGTGGGAGTTCGAGTCGGTTCCCGTTCCCGTTCCGGGACTGCGCCCCTCGGCGCGTCTCGAGCTGGACAGTCGGAAGGTTCCGGCGAAGAAGATGGAGGCGGCGCTCGACGTCCTTTACGGGCGGAAGACGGAGCCCGCCAAGCTCCCCACGCCGGCGGAGCTCGTGGCCCTCATGAAGGCCGCGAACTAGGAGACCGGGAATGCTCGAGCTGTGCCTTCCGGAAGTCGACGGATGGGATGAGGCTGTCGAGGAGTTCGTCAGACTGCCGGCGTTGACGGTGCGGCTCGAGCATTCCCTCCTCTCCCTGTCAAAATGGGAGGGGAGAAACAAGGTTCCGTTCTTCGGCCCGAAGGAGCGGTCGACCGAGGAGATGCTCGACTACATCTCATGTATGGCGGATCCTGACATTCCGATGACCGTGCTAATGCGCTTCCGCGAAGAGGACTTCCTAAAGGTCAACGACTACATACAGGACAAGATGACCGCGACGACGATCACGGATCACACCGGCACTTCGCCTAAACGGCAGATCGTCACCTCGGAGCTCATCTACGCCTGGCTGACCCTCCTCGAGATCCCCTACGGGGACGTGGAGCACTGGCACCTGAACCGGTTGCTGACTCTCATTCGAACCGTTCAGGTGCTCAAGGATCCGAAGAAGAACCGGAAACCGACTCCGTCAGCACTGGCGGAGCGCGACAGGCTCAATGCCATGCGGAACGCCGAAGCGGCGAGAAGGAGAGCAAGACGTGGCTAACATCAAGGGCGTGCTCACAGCGTGCCCGACGACGATTCTGGTGAATCCGGTCGTCAACGGGGCGGCAGACCTCAAGAAGAAGCGGTTCGCGATCCGTCCTGGAGTCGTGGTGGACATCACGACTGACGACGGATACTACAACATCGAGTCGAACGAGGGTCAGTTCGACACCGAGATGCGGATGCTCGCCGGAAGTCTCACTCCCGACGACCTCCTCTCCTCCGGGACCGGAGCCTCGGGAGGCGGCTTCCTCCGCCTCGGCGTCACGGACCCGGTGCCTCCGGGTACGCCCGAGGGCACCCTCGTGATTCGGGTGCCATGAGCATCGCGTTACGAGGATTCGCCCACGCCGAGGCCTTCAAGGGCGAGGCGACGCCGCTCAGCGCCACCTCCAGAGTCGGCGACACCGCCGTCCTCATAATGAGTGGTCAACAGGCGTCACCGGGCGATCTGACTGTCCCTGAGGGTTGGACCGGTGTCGCTCAGCAGCAGATCGTCGGGATCACCAGGTGCGGCTACTTCGCTCGACGCCCGATCACCGATCCCGCTCAGACCCAGGACGTCCAGTGGGCGAATAAGAGCCAGTTCTGGGGCGCAAGACAGAACGCGTTCCTGATGATCTTCGACGGCGAGGCCGACGTGCGTCCCGGCGACCCGCCCTGGGCCGAGGGAGTGCCGACAATTGAGCGGGAGTCCTACGTCGTCTCCCAGAGTCACGGGCCGTCTGCGAATCCGTTGATGGAGTGGACCGTTCTCGACGGCGACATCGTGTTCACCGGAAAGGCGACGGTTTCGACCGAGAAGTCGTGGTCCGCCCTTCGTGTGGCCCGCACGTCCCACACGCCCGTCGTCGGTCCCCCGGGGCAGGTCCCCGCGGCGTGGCTCGCGTTCTCCATCGTCAGACCCGTTCCGGCCCCATTGCAGAACGTGTCCGTCTACGAGGGCGGCACGACCAAGCCGTGCGTCCTCTCCGTGTGGAGGAACCGCGATGAGGTCTTCGCCAGGAGAGCCGGCGTCATGCCGTCCCTGGTCAGGACCACCGCGGCCCTGCTCGCCAAGAGCGGCTTCATCGTGGCTCATCGCGGAGGCTCTCAGGGCTGGGTCGAGGGAACGGCTCAGGGTTACACCGATTCCGTGGCGCACGGGGTCGACGCCCTCGAGTTCTCGGCCGCGAGGACCGTCGACGGCGTCTGGTTCCAGAACCACGACAACAATCTGAAGTCCCTCGGAGGCCCGGATCGCTCGACGTCCACGATGACATGGTCGGAAGTCGTCGATGCGCTGAAGGGAACCGGGAAGACGCCGTGCCGTCTCGATTGGCTTTTGGAGCACTACGGGGACGGCGTCATCGTCTTCGACCCGAAGACCTCGTTCGCCCGTTACGACGAGATTCATGATATTTTCAAGGGTCGTCGCGACCGCACCATCATGAAGTTCTTCGGGGACAACAAGGCGTTCTTCCAGCAGATGAAGCTTCGCGGATATTCGACATGGGGGTATGCGTATCCGTCGTCCGTCGGTTCCGCGTGGTGGAACGACTTCGTGAACGGCGCGCACATTGACATCCCCTCGATGTCGTGGGACGCGTCTGCGGATATTTGGAAGACGCTGACGGATACCGGGAAGCCGGTGGTCTCTCACATCACCTCCATCAAGGCGCAGATCGACGCGGCTGCGGCGAAGGGCGCACGGGGGTCCATCGTCTCCGCCGTATCCACAGTACTGTCAATCCAAGTGTAAGGAGAATCATGGCAACTACCGTTCAGTACGGGACCGTCTTCTCGACTCCCGTTGTCATTCGCCCGCTGACCGTCAAGGAGGAGGACCTCAAGAAGAAGGGGGTCTACCTCGACAAGACGCGCACCACGGTGAACCTGGAGGCCGGCATCTACCTCTTCGAGTTCCCGAAGACCAACCTCCCGGTCATCCCCCGTAAGATCAGCGGGACGGGCACTCTCACGGTCGACGCCGTCATTCCGTCGTGATCATGCGAAAGCAACCCATCGTACGAGCCGAGAGGATGGGACTGCCGGGAACCTCGGCGGTTCTCCGCCCCGGGTCGAAGGATCTTCAGCCCTCCGAGAAGACATACCTCGTCGAGGTCGTGGGGGAGACTCCGTCCGCCGCTCCGATCCGAGTCGGAGGTTCGGTGTCCTACGGGCAGGTGCTCAACGAGCTCGCACCCATCCGCGGCCTCACCGTGGGCGTCATCGGGGATTCCTTCACCGAGGGTGAGAACGGGGTTCCGTCCTATCTGGGGGTGGCCTCGGTCATGTGCAGGGAGCTTCACGCCGACGTCATCCCGTCCTATCAGACAGGAACCGGGTATCTCAGTCCCGGACAGGGCGGCAGGGCCGTGTTCGGTGACGACAGTCGGATCGACGCCGTCCTCGCCGGCGACCCCGACGTCCTGTTCTTCTTCGGGTCGGTCAATGACAGGGCCCGGGGGGACGGCAATGCCGTGGCGACCGCCGCCGAGGCCGCCTATCGGAAGGTCTGGAGCAAGCGACGTGATATTCCCATCATCGTGGCCGGCATCCAGCCGACGGCCCCTCCCCCGACGTTCTCCGACGCCACTTCCGACATCAACCAGAAGATGCGGGCCCTCGTCGAGAGGCTCAATGAGGACTATCCGATCGCGTACATCGACCAGATCGGCACGAGTCTCGTCAACGCAACTGCGTTCGTTCAGGGTAAGCCGTACTCCGCGGGCGACGTCGTCTACTTCGAGGGCGTCGGCTACGAGTTCCGGGAGAACTGGTCCGGATCCAACCTGGCAGAGGCTCCGGTCCGCCGCACGTCGATCTGCTTCACGGGAACCGGACAGGTCGGCACTCCCAAGAAGGACGGGAACAGGGATATTTACCTGCACTCGGACGGGACTCACCCCACGTGGTCCGGATCCGAGGCGTACGGCAAGGCCCTCGCCGCGGAGTTCGCCGTTGCCTATCGGGATACGTTCTTCCGCCGGCTGAGGACGGAGCACGCTGAGCCTCCTGCGCCGCCCGCTCCGAACCCGTTCCGAGACGAGCCGCATCTCGCGGCGTTCAACGCCCATTACTGGGACGAGGACGAAGTCGTTGCATCTGAGGCGAGGCTCCGGAAGGCCGTTTCCGACGGCGCGGACGGTTTCGTGTTCTGGGTTCGGTCTACCTCGGACGATAAGCTCGTGCTGTCGTTCGCCAACACGCTCCCGATGACGGAGGGGACCAGCCCCAGCATCAACCAGACGACTCTCGAGGCTCTGAGGGGCCTCAAGACGAAGGGCGGGAAGATCGCCACTTTCGAAGAGGGTCTCAGGCTCTGCAAGGAGCTCAACGTCGGGTGCCTCGTGCTCAACGGCGTCAAGTTCCCCCAGGACGGCAGCCAGTCGTGGAACGTGCGCATCGAGAACGCCATCGCCGCCATGGTGAAGACCGTGTTCGGCGACGACGCTCCGAAGTACGTCAAGTTCTACACCGGTCCGACCGACGCCGATGCGCGCACCCGGTACGCGGCCGTCGTCCCGGATGCCGAACAGGTCATCCACTACCACAACGACACCGTTGTCAACACTCCTCCGCCGGCCGGGAGCATCGTCTCCTCGGCCAACACGCTCAGCGCCGCGTCCGTGGCCAAGCTCAAGACCTACGGGCGCCCGATGTGGTACACGCAGATCGCGAACCGGCAGCTGGGCGAGGGTGCGAGGAATCTCGGTGTCGATTGGAAGGGATTCACCTTCCGAGTGCGCGTCGCACTCGAAGCCCTTCCGCCGAAGCAGTGAATCTGCTCAAAATAGGAGGTTATATGAGCGATCCACAGGATCGGCAGGAGGCCGATCTCACCAGGAGCGTCGGCGATCCCTTCGAGGACAGCGGCGATGACGTTCCTCAGACGCCGGAGGTGATCGCATGAGCGGTCCTGCCGACGTCCTCTACCACGCCGCCAAGCGAATCGGGTACTACGCCCCCGACGACCCGGAGCCCGGGTCCGAGGCGGGAAGGTACTGGGCCGCCAAGACCGGGCAGCAATGGCTCGCCGGTCCGTCCACCTCGATCTGGTGGTGCATGCTATTCGTCAGCATGTGCTTCGACGAGGCCGGACAGCTCGACGCCATCGGCGGCTTCTCGTACAACACTGACGTCACACTCGCCCACATCCGGAACCACCCGGACGCGTACTTCGTGTCCGTCGGCGAAGCCGAGCCCGGCGACGTCGTCATCTTCGACTGGGATTCCAGCACTGCGGCGACTGACCACGTCGGCATCGTCGAGGCGAACCTCGGTGATGGGGTTCTCCAGACGATCGAGGGAAACACATCGTCCGGCGCGTACGGCTCGCAGTCCGCGGGCAACGGCGTCTGGCGGCGCCAGCGGTCCTACGGGATCGCGTACGTCATCCGGCCCGCCTGGGTCGGCAGCGGCTCGTCCTCGGCCCCCGCGGTCAAGCCGTCCTGGTGGATCGACGAGGACGGAGTCTGGGGTGCCCAGACCGGCGCTCGGTTCCGCGGCGTCATGGGGCTCGATTCCTCGGCCACGTGGACGGAGGCGTGCAAGCGCTTCCAGACGTTCCTCAACGGGGCTCTCGACGCCTACGAGATCCGCAAGTTGACTGGCGACTACAAGCTCGAGGAGGACGGCGTCGACGGTGAGAAGACCTGGAAGTGCTTCCAGCACTTCTGGAACATGTCCGACATCCCCGGCGACGACTCCCTCCTCGAGGAGGACGGCGTCCAGGGCGTCGACACCACCACGAAGGTCCAGAAGGCCCTGAACGCCAGTTGGCACGGGTCGCTGGGCCTGGCCAAGGCTCCCTGAGGCTCAAAATGGGAGAAATGGTACTGGAGGCCAAGGGCGGCTTCCCGAAAACCGAATCGTGGCTCGCGAAGATCGGCAAGATGTCGATCTCCGCTCAGTTGTCGCGCTATGGGGAGAAGGGCGTCCGCGCTCTGGCCTCCAGTACCCCCCGACGAACCGGGAAGACTGCCGGGTCGTGGGGGTATGAGATCAGTCAGAAGGGGAACCGGTGGACGATAACGTGGACGAACACGAACATCGTCAACGGCGTTCCCATCGCGCTCGTCCTGGAGTACGGGCACGGCACCGGCACCGGCGGTTACGTCGCCGGTAGGCAGTACATCACCAAGGCGATCGAACCGATAATGAACGAGATCGCGGACGGGGTCTGGAAGGCGGTGAAGAATGGCTAGCGTCGAGTCCAGAGTCGTATCTCTGAAGTTCGATAACAGTCAGTTCATGAGTGGTGTGAAGAGCACCCTCGACGGCCTCAAGGGCCTCAAGCAGTCGATGTCCGAGAAGATCAGCTCGTCTCCGCTTTCGGGGATCGCCGACTCCATCCGGGCCATCGACTTCTCCTCGATCTCCAACGGGGCCTCCGACGCCGGAAACCGGATCGGAATCTTCGCCACCGCCGCAGGGGTGGCCCTGGGCAATCTCGCGTCCAAGGCCGTTGAGGCCGGCGTGAGCATGGTGAAGTCGTTCACGATCCAACCGATCATCGACGGCTTCAAGGAGTACGAGCTCCAGCTCAACTCCGTTCAGACCATTCTCGCCAACACTGCGAGCAAGGGCGAGAACATCCAGACGGTGAACGCGGCTCTGGACGAGCTGAACCGTTACGCGGATCTCACGAAGTACAACTTCTCCGAGATGACGCATAACATCGGCATGTTCACGTCCGCGGGCGTCGGGCTGAACGACTCGGTGGCGGCCATCAAGGGCCTGTCCAACGTCGCGGCGGCCTCCGGGTCGACATCCCAGCAGGCCGCGACCGCGATGTACCAGCTGTCGCAGGCGATCTCCGCCGGCAGCGTGAAGCTGATGGACTGGAACTCCATCGTGAACGCCGGCATGGGCGGCGAGCAGTTCCAGGAGGCCTTGAAGCGAACCGCCCGCATGCACGGCGAGGCCGTCGACGAGTACATCGAGAAGGAGGGATCCTTCCGAGAGTCCCTCAAGGACGGCTGGCTCACCGCCGAGGTCATGCTGGACACCCTGAACCAGATGACCGGCGACCTCACCGACGAGCAGCTCCTCCAGATGGGTTACACGGAGGAGCAGGTCGCTCAGATCCAGCAGTACGCGAAGGCCGGCCTCGACGCCGCCACCTCCTACAAGACCTGGTCCGATGTCGTCGGCGCCTCGATGGAGGCCGTCGGGTCGGGCTGGGCCTCGTTCTGGCGGATCATAATCGGAGACTTCGAGCAGGCCAAGACGCTGTGGACCGAGGTCGGCAACGCCGTGTCCAACTCGATCGGCAGCATGTTCGACTCCATCAACGGGGTCGCTCAGGCCTTCGTCGATCTCGGTGGTCGCGCTGCGGTGATCAACACCATCCGCAACATCGTCCTCGCCGTGGTCCGGCCGATCAAGGCGCTGGGACAGGCGTTCGGCGATGTCTTCACCGGCGGACCGGCCAACATGCTCGCCACCTTCGCGAAGGGACTGGAGAAGCTCACCTCGATATTCGTCCTCAGCGAGGAGAACGCGGGTCGTCTGCGCACGGCCTTCGCCGGAGTCTGGTCGGTCCTGCACATCATGCTGTGGCCGATCCAGCAGATCGGAAAGCTCTTCGCCTGGGTCGCGAACGGCGTCCTCAGCCTGGTGGGCATTCTCACCGGCGGAGCCACGACCGGCTTCCTCGGAGTCGCCTCCGCCATCGCCAAGGGCCCTATCGCCCTCGACAAGTGGATCTCCAGCCTCAACCCGATCGGGAAGATGATCGACTGGGTGAACGCCAAGCTGGCGGCATTCCGCGACTGGCTCGGGCCGAAGTTCACCGGAGCCATCGACGGCGCCAAGGACGCGTTCGGTCGTCTCAAGGACGCCGCCGGGGAGAAGGTCTCGGCGGGCTGGGACAAGCTGCGCGAGAAGGGCTCCTCCTTCGCCAGCACGATCAAAGACAAGTTCTCGCCGGCGATCGACTCCGCCAAGGGCGCTCTCAACGCCTTCGGAGAGTCCGTCAAGGGTAAAATCGAGAACGGTCTCACCAGTCTCTCGGAGAAGTCCAAGACCGTCGCAACGATCTTCGGCGAGGTGTTCTCCGGACGGGTCATGGCCGTCGCCCCGGGGTTCGCCACTGCGGTCTACAAGATCGCAGATGCGATGCATCGGGCGTACGAGAAGGTCAAGGAGTTCGCCGGAGAGATGGGGAGGGCCTTCGATGCGAAGGTCGTCGCGTGGGCCGACAAGCTCGCGCAGAAGTTCTCCTCCGTCGGATCCGCCGTGGGCGCCGCTAAGGATGCGGTGTCATCCGTCAGCGCTCCGAATGTCGACACCTCCCAGGTGCAGGCCGCCGCGACGAGCGCGCAGGAGAGCGCATCGGCCGCGGCCTCCCAGGCGAAGTCAAAATGGGAGGAGTTCGCCGACTGGCTCACGACCGAGCTCCCCGCGAAGTTCAACAAGATCAAGCAGGATCTTGCTCCGCTGGCCAACGCCCTCAAGACCGTCTTCGGAGGCGTCGGCAAGGCGATCAAGGAGGCCTTCCGCATCGAGGAGGGCGACCTCGGGTTCGCCAAGATCATCAACTGGATCCTCGCCGGGGGTCTTGTCGCAGCCATCTACAAACTGGCCGACGCCTTCAAGAGCGTCAAGGCCCCGATCGGGGCCTTCGAGGAGCTTCTCGGCTCGCTCGGCAAGACCCTCGACGCGACGTCCAACCAGATCAACGCCAAGGCGCTTCTCACGGTCGCCGCCGCAATCGCCATCCTCGCCGCGTCGATGTGGCTTCTCGCCACGATCGACTCCGACGGGGTGACCAACGCCGGTGTCGCCATCGGCGTCGTCACCGGAGCGGTGGTCGCGCTGATCAAGACGATGTCCGGAATCTCCAAGGACCTCAAGGCCGGCGGGGCACTGGCTCTCATGGCCACGTCCCTCATCAGCATCGCCGGTGGCATCCTGCTGGTCGCGTTGGCCGCGAAGCTTCTCGGCTCCCTCGACGAGGACGAGATGCTCAAGGCCCTTCGGGCACTGGTGGTCGTCACCGGAGCCCTCATCGCGACGGCGAAGGGGCTCAACGGGATCAAGATCAACCCCACAGCGGGTCTGACGCTGATCGCCTTCGCCATTTCGCTGTCCCTCGTGGGGCTGGCCCTCAAGATTCTGGGGAACCTGAGTCTGAGGGAGGCCCTTCAGGGCATGGCGCTCATGCTGTTGATTTCGGTTCAGATGATCGCCATCGCCCTTCTCGCAGGAGACATGAAGAGCACTTCGTTCTTGAATCTCCTGGCCATGGCGATCGCCATGCAAGTCGCGGCGCTCGTGCTCGTCCAACTCGGTCTGCTCCCGTGGCGGGTGGCCCTCCAGGGGATCATCGTCATGGGAGCGGTGGTCGCCGAACTCGGCCTTCTCACCCGCCTCGCCGGGAACGTCAAGCCGAAGGCGGCTCTGGGGCTCGTGGCCGCGGCGGTGTCCCTCCAAATAGCATCGACCGCGGTGATCGCCCTCGGTCTGCTCCCATGGCGGGCGGCTCTTCAGGGGATCATCGCCATGGGTCTCGTTCTGGCGGAGATGGTCGTCGCCTCGACGATGATGAACGGGAACGTGGCAGGCGTGAAGACGATGGCCCTCATGGCCGCTTCGCTCCTGCTCCTGGGCCATACCATCAAGACTCTCGGGTCGCTTCCATGGCAGGCTCTGGCCATCGGTCTTGTCGCCATGGCTGCGGGCCTCGGCATCGTCATCGCCGCGGGATATTTGGCGGAGAAGGCCGCCCCGGGTCTTCTGCTGCTGGCCGCCGCCATCGCGGCCATCGGTCTGGTGGTTGTCGGAGTGGCCGCATTGCTGACGGCGATCACCGCGCTCCTCGCGGCCGTCGCGGTGCTCGGAGCTCCGGCATTCGCGGCTCTCGCGGGGGGCATCGTACTCCTGGCGAATACGATTCCGACCATTGCCAAAGCGGTGATGGACGGAATCATGGTCATCCTCAAGTCGATCATCGACAACAGAGAAACGATCGCTCAGTCGATCGCCGCTTTGATCATCGCCCTGTGCGAGGCGCTCGTCGCCAGCATGCCGTCCATAGTGGCCGCCCTCGGAGCGCTTCTCGACGGAGCGATCCAGGTGCTCGTGGAGTACATCCCGAAGATCGTCGCCGCCGCCATCGACATCATCATCGCCCTGCTGGTGGCTGTGGGGCAACGGGCTCCGGACTTCGTGAACGCCGCTGTGAATCTGATTCTCGCGTTCATCAACGGGATCGCAAGTCGAATCGGCGACGTCATCGCCGCGGCGTTCAACTTGATCATCTCCTTCATCGAAGGACTGGCCAACGCGATCGACACGTACGAGGGCCGCCTCCGCGCGGCCATCGGCAAGCTGATCCGGGCCATCGCCAGGTTCATCGTCAACTCCGGGAAGGACCTTCTCAAGATCGGCGGCGACATCATCGGCGGTATCGTCAAGGGCATTGGGAACGCAGGGCACAAGATCAAGGACAAGATCGTGAGCTTCTGCCAGGGTGCGTGGGAGAGCGTCAAGTCGTTCTTCGGAATCGCATCGCCATCGAAGCTCATGGCCGAGGTCGGCAAGAACGTCATGCTCGGCGCCGCGAAGGGCATCGAGGACAACGGCGACGCCTTCGTCGACGAGACTGTAATGGTCGCCAAGAACGCGAAGGACGGCTTCAACCGTGCTCTCGCTGACGGGTTCGACGCGGAGTTCTCGTCCTTCCGGCCCACGATCGTTCCCGTTGTGGACCTCAAGGAGGCTCGAAAGGGCCTTGAGGCCATGAGCGGCGACATGGTCAGCGTCGGCGCGAGGATGTCCGCGGCGCTTCCGGCGAAGCCCTCGTCTTCCGAGCCCTCTTCGACGGGGGACGAGGATCGGCAGAGGAATGTGGTCGTGACGCAGAACAACTACTCTCCGGAGTCGCTGAACGAGGCGCAGATCTATCGGCAGACCCGAAATCTCGTCAGCATGCTGCAATACTCATGAGGAAGGATTTCCATGATTCTCGGAGTCAGTGTATTCTCCGACAACGGCGAGTCCATCAGGCTCCCGCTCCGGGATTTTTGGGGAACCGGTCTCGCGATCACGAACATCACTGGACTGGGCCCCGTTAAAAGCGATCTCTGGATCACGAATTACGGGGCCCAGTCCGGCGGATACTATAACGGTTCTCGTATCGGCACCAGGAACATCGTCATGACGATACGCCCTTGCGGCGACGACATCGAGAAGGTACGCAGATACGCATACCGACTGTTCGATGTGGAAGAGCACGTGACTCTGGTGGTGGACACGGATTACGGCGATCGTCGCATCGACGGCTACGTGGAATCCTTCGAGGTCGATTTGTTCTCGGCCGCGGAGCAATTCGTTATCAGTATCATGTGCCCCCGACCTGAGTTCACAGACGGATCCGGGGTCGTGCTGACGTCTTCGAGCGCGGACACGATGAACGCGGCATTCGAGTTCCCGTTCGAGTCCCGTTGGCACATGGATGACATCGAGTTCGGGACACCGCAGGATTATGCCGAGAATATCGTCTACTACGGCGGTGAAGTGCCGACCGGATGCGAGATGCACATTGATATTCTATCCGATCCCGGGAAGAATGTCATCATCGAGGGTCCTCGCGGTAGTCGTGTTGTCGTCGATAATGTCAACTCCGTGATCAAGAAGGGTGGGCGGCTGGTTCTCAATACCGTCGTCGGGAAGAGGGAGGCGTATTACGTCAAGGACGGAACACGAACCGATCTGGCATGGACGCTGTGGAATCAGAGCAATTGGCCCATTCTGTATCCCGGGAACAACACGATAGTGGTGAAAACCGACAACCTCTTCGAGGTTCGGATTACCTGCTATTACCAGAATCTGTATCGAGGCATCTGATATGTTCATGATCGAGTACCCCACTCGGGGAGCGTACGGCGCCGTGACGCGCGAACAGCCCTCGCTCATCATTGACGACTTCTACTCCGCTTCCTGGACCGAGCGCTTCTGGGACATCGGCGAGGCCCATCTCGAGCTGCCGATGAAGTACTATGCACTCGCGCTCGACGCGAGGCGATATCCGAATGGTCATTACCTTCATTTCTCCGAGAGCGAACGGGTCATGAACCTGTGCTCCGCACGAGTGGTGGCCAAGAGGGACGACCCCAGGCTCATCCTCAACTACAAGTCCCTCGAGAACTTCCTGTCATTCAGGCGCGTTCACGAGGGGCCGATGGCGTGGCCGTACTACTCTCCTCCTATCGCGGGAATGCAGAACTACACACTTCTCGATCTGTGGCGGTACTATTACGCCACTCGCTATCGAGTTCCGTCGATGCAGTACTACAAGGACCCGAAAGTGTCCGATGACTGGATCAGCCTCATGAAACTCGATTTCAACGTCGGCGACACGGTCCTCGATGTCACAAAGGCGTCGTGCATGCGCGACCTGCCGTTCCGCAAGCGCCATGGTTTCCAGATCAAGGTGGAGGGCGAGGAGAAGCGCTGGTGGAATATGTACATCACCGCCGTCGATGCGCCCGACCCGCTTCCCGATTGGACGGACTACATTGAGGCGCTGGAGTTCGGAATCGACTCGAGCAAGTACGCGAACGCCGCCCTGGTGTTCGTTCCAAAGGTCGAGGAGACGAAGAACGCCCAAGGTGTCTACGACGGCTATCGTGTGATCGGCAAAACGATATACGATTCACCGACGTACTACGAGCCGGGGTATGTGGCCGAATGGAATAGGGTCGAGAAGAAAATCGAGTACCAGCTGGATGGCAAGCCCTACAAAGAGGCCATGGGCATGATGCAGTACATCTATGACACCTGGGGGCAGATCGGGGGACCGAACGACCCCGGCACGGCGAAGAAACTGGTCAAGGAGCAGTCCTCCGTGCAGACCGTGGCGACGACCCCGGCGACCATATCGAAGGACCTCAAATACGGCAAGGACTACCGTCTTGGAACCATGTTCCAATGGACCCCCTATGCAGGAGTCGGGATCTACAACACCGCTTGGTACAACGCTTCAACATCTTTCGAGGCGCTGGTGACCGAGTACACGTGGACGATCGACGATTCCGGCGTTGTCGAAACACCGGGAATCGTCATGTGAGAGGAGCGCTATGGCGCAACGTTTCGGATTCTTCGATTCTATCAACAAGGATCGAAGATACAACGCCACCGATATGGGACGCATGTTCGACGGCCTCATTCGAGATGGCATCTACATGAGCTATCTCGAGGCATTCGCGGTGCAACCGGCCGGACAGATGACCGTATGGGTTCGTCCCGGGCGCTGCTGGTTCAACCATCGCTGGTTCGAGATTGATGAGCCCTTGAAGTTGGATATCGCTTCGGCGCACACCACTTGGGCTCGCTGGGACGTCATCGTCATCGAAGTGAACGAGGCGGAGACCGTCAGGTCGGTTTCACTGCGCATCATGCAGGGATCCCCCAGCAGTGCGCCGTCCGAGCCCCCCATCAGCGGAACGCAGACCCTTCACCGGTATCCTATCGCGGCGATCAACGTGAAGGCGGGAATGACGTCGATCAACTCGTCGGAGATATACGACCGCCGCGGAAGCGATGCGTGTCCCTGGGTCGCCAACATCAACGGTTCGATCCCGGTCAAGGGGCTCACCGATCAGATGAGCGCCGAGTTCCAGGCGTGGTTCTCCGGCCTCAAGGACGCCGCTCTGAATCCGCCCAACGCCAACGCCGAATTGGCGGCGGTGAAGAGCGAGGTCGTGACCCTCAAGAAGCACTGGGACACCGGAGGTATGCCGGCCGGTTCGATCGCGCCTTCGACGAGGATTCCGCTCATCGCGTCCGATGGCAACACGTCGACATCGTCCGCGGATGTTTTCGCGTACGAGATCTTCGACGGGATTTCGAGCGCCCACAACGCCCTGTATCGCGGGAAGAATCTCGGATCGATCATGACGACGGAGCAGGCCGCGGAAGTCGCGGCCGGAACGTTCCGGGGATTGTGGCTGGGCGACTACTGGACGAACGGGGGGCGTGATTACGTCATCGCCGGATTCGATTACTGGTACGGCCTTCGCGGCGTTTCCCGTCATCATATCGCAGTGGTTCCCAAATACAGCGTGAGCGGAAACGCGATGCACTCCGGGCGGATGACCAACGGAGTGTATTACACCGATATGTACCAGACGGTGCTTCCCGGTTTCCGAACACAGTTTCAGAACGTGTTCGGAAACCGAATCATCAATCACCCCGTCGTGTTCATCAGCAGCTACGATGCCCAGTCCAATCCGAAGAGCTACACTTCGTTGGACGTTGATATTTCCATTCCGGATCCGGGCATGGTCTCGACATCCGGGTGGACGACTGGAATCAGCGATGGGGTTACACGTAACCGGTCCTCTGGGAATCGTCTGCTCCCGATCGTACTGCTCAACAGTGCGTTCGCCAACACCTCGTCGAATGATGGGTATTGGCTCAACGCCTCGTACGGCCCCAGTTCGGTCGCGTACATGCGCAACGACGGCAGTATCGACCAGTCCAATCCTGCTAACAGCAAGTTCGTCTGGCCGATCTTCGCAGTTAGCGGGTGATATTCTATTGCTCCCGCATCACATCGAGCTGATACTCACCGTGGCGGGTTCGGTGCTCGCCTCTTCGGGCTTCTGGGCCTGGCTTACGAGGAGGACGAGCGACCGGAGCGCCACGCGGGAGATGATACGCGGCCTCGCGCACGATCGGGTCGTCCACGTCGGGAAAGGGTACATACGACGCGGATATTTGACTTTAGACGAGTATGAGGACTTCATGGAGTACCTCGCGAGGCCGTACCAGAGCATGGGCGGCAACGGCCTCGCCGAGCGCGTCATTCTCGAGGTTCAGCACCTACCCATCTATCCGGACTACAAGAAGGACATCGGATGAAGAACAAGACATACGACACCCTCAAGTGGGTTGCGCTCGTGGCGCTCCCCGCGTTCGTGACCTTCTTCCTCGCACTGGCCCCGCTGTGGAACATTCCGAATGCGCAGGCGATCGCGGCCACCATCACGGCTTTCACGACGTTCCTGGGCGCCCTCCTGGGCGTCTCCAGCGCGAAGTACACTCCGCCGACCGACGGTGTGCTCAACGTCGTGTCCGACCCCCATGTCGACGCCCCGGCCGAGGTGAGTGCCGCCCTGAAGGAGGAGCCCGAGAACCTTCCCTCCACGATCTCCCTCAGGGTGGTCAAGTCCCACGTCTAGCTGGGGATATTCACGTAGGCCATAGTGAAGAGTCAGTCTTCGAAAGGAGAAATCATGACTGACGACAGCCCTAGCTACGAGGACCTCGCCCGCGAGATCCGTACGAATATGGCCGAGGACGGCGATCCCGCAAGCGACCGCTATACCTCCCTGCTCCGAAACCTCTCCGAGGTCGAGAGACTCAAGAAGGAGGCGCGCGTCAAGCGCCTCTCTGAGAAGATCGACCCGAATGTGGTCATCAGCGCAGGGGGATCCATCGCAGGAATCCTTCTCGTGATTCGCGCGGAGAAGTGGGCGGTCCTCACCAGCAAGGCGTTCAGCCTGATTAGCAAGATCAGGATCTGACGCTTCACCCCATCCCCCCTGTTCGACTGACAACGTCGCAGGGGGGATGGGCACTCGGACCATATTTTTCTCGGCGCATGGTGAGATACCCCCTCTTAGAAAGGAGGAACCATGCTCGAGATCCTGGCATTCCTGCTCGTCTTGATCTGGCTTGTTTCCGACAAGAGGCCGTAGCCTCCGCTCCGTACTCCGCAAGGGGTACGGATTCCGTGATATTTTCACACGACCCATAGTGAGATACACGTCTCCCCATGCATCACCCGGTGCATGGGCCTTTCGACAGGAGAACGCCAATGTCCACCGCTTACGAGCTCATCATCCAGTTCCCGGACAAGCCCTCTCGGGACAAGTTCGAGAAGACCCTGACCTCGAAGCACGTCCTCGTCCTTCTCCCCGAGTTCGACTACAAGAACATGGTCCGTGCGACCGCGATCAGGAAGGACCGCTGATCATGAACACCGAAGACGTCTACGACATCACCGGAATCAGGCTCATCTTCGACTACGGGGCGATCCAGGATCGCAACAAGTTCCAGATCCGCATCGAGAAGTACTACGGCCCCGATGCCATGTGGGGGGTTGTGGTCCGCTCCGAGATGGGCGGGTACCCCTGCATCGACGTCCGGATCCCCAAGGAGATCTTCATGGCGACCGCCATGGCCGCCATCGAGGACTGCGTCAAGAGGGCGGGGCGCGCCGACGAGCCCGTGCCCTGCGGACAGATGATGCTCAGGAGGTACTGATAACATGCTCATCAGACCGGCCATTCAGATCATCGGCCGTCACGCCCCGCAGATCCTCGCGGGGCTGGCGGTCGTCGGTGTCGGTGTCACCGCCATTCAGGCCGCACAGGGGCACCTCGCTGCCCAGGAGGTGCGGTACGAGATCGGCGAGAGTCGCGGTGAGACCCTCTACAACATGCTGCGGGCCCGGTGGAAGTGCTATGCGCCGGCCACCATCACCGGAATCCTCACGATCGCCTGCGTCATCGGAGGGACGAAGGTCTCCCTGGTCCGCCAGGCGTCGCTCGTCAGCGCCCTCGGGCTCATGAAGTCCTCTCACGAGAGGCTCCAGAGGTCCGTCGAGGCGCTCCCCGAGGAGGCCCGTAACGAGGTGCGCTCACTCGCCGCGAAGGACTCCATCGCGTCCGGGGGGCAGCCCTCCGGCGCCCTGTTCGTCGGCACTGGGGATATCCTCTGGCAGGACGCCTTCACCGGACGGTACTTCACCGCCGACAAGAACCGGGTCGACCAGGCGGTCAACTCGGTCAACCACGCCCTCATCCACGGGGATGCGATCTCTCTCAACGAGTTCTACGAGCGCGTCGGGCTCGAGACCGTCTCCTCCGGCGACGAGCTCGGTTGGGCCATCGGCGGACCACTCGTCGAGGTGCAAACCACCGCCGCCATCTCGAGGGACGGCAGGCCCTGCGTCTCCCTCGACTTCATCACCCCACCGCGCCCTCAGTGGTGGAAGATCGGCTGATATTTTCACACAACCCATAGTGAAGGACACCCTACCCGAAAGGAACATCATGTCCGACAACCAGAACCCCGACACCCCGACCACCGCTGGTCAGGAGGTCGCCACCACTTCTGCGCCCACCCTTGGTGAGCGCGTCGACTCCTGGATCCGGTCCCACCCCCGCACCGTCGCCACCGCGAAGGGTGCCGCTAAGTTCGCCCTTTACGTGGGCGGTACCATCGGCACCCTTGCGCTGATCGGTGCGCTGGGCGGCGACCCGGACGAGGAGGACGACGCCTACGAGGAGGACGAGGAGGAGTGATCGACCCCCGACACCGTCAATCGCACGGTGTCGGGGTTTTCACTCGCCGTATGGTGAAAGGAAGGTGATATTCACCATGCGCCAGAACCACGTTTGGATTCCCCGCCTCCTCTGCAAGGTGGGGTCGACCGCAACCGGCATCGCCGTGTCCGCGGCCTTGACCGCCGCCTGCCCGCCGGCGGGAATGCTGATGACCGCAGTGTTCCTCACCGGCGGCGCCTGCGCCGGCATCGCCGTGAGCAAGCCCACCGAACGCGAACTCCTCTCCTTCGCGGGAGAGGTGGAGGAATCCATCGCGGCCACGAAGGCCGCACTGAACCACTGACCATTCAACCCCATACACCACCCGGTGCATGGGCCTTTCGAAAGGAACACACGCATGTATCGTGTCAAGCTGAAGTACGAGGACCCGTTCAACGATGACCGAATGATCGAGGAGGAGCTCCTGTTCAACCTCACGAAGGCCGAGGTCATGCTCGCCATGACCGATGACGACTCCTTCCTCCACCTGCTCATGGCGCTCGACGAGAAGACGGTGACCGACCTCCAGGTGGTCAAGGCCATTACCGAGCTCGCCCTCGCATCCTACTGCGAGAGGGCGGGCAACCGGGTCGTCAAGAACCCTGCTCGAAAGGCGGCGTTCAAGACCTCGCCGGTCTTCGACGCCCTGCTCGAGCACCTCACCGCGAAGCGGGAGAACGCCGTCGCGTTCGTCACGAACATCATCCCCCGTGAGGCACGTGAGCAGGTCGCCAACTTGCTCGAGGCGAAGAAGTGAGCGGCGACGTCCCCATCCGCCCTGGGGACGGCGAGATCGAAAGGGCGGTCGAGTCCGTCACTCCGAAGGGGGACAGCGCTCCCATTGCGAGGGCGCGCGTCGTCACCTCTCCGGGGAAGCGGATCCTGAGGGGCGTCTTCGCCTCTTCCCTTGTCGAGCTGGGATCGTACGTCCTGTTCGACGTCCTCCTTCCGGAGATCAAGGATCTCATCGCCACCACGGCCACGAGCGCCGTGGACCGGGCGATCTACGGAGACCGCGGAGGGAACAGGCCCCCGGTCGGAGGACGAGTCGTCCCCATCCGCCGCCGGGAAGGCTGGACGGAGCGGACGAACTACACGTCCTTCTCCACGCCCTCCCGCGCCGCGCAGGAGCAGCAGGCACCCTCGACCGACCGCCCCTCCTACAAGGATCTCGAGTACTCCTCGAGGGAGGACGCGGGGGCCGTCCTGCGATATTTGATCGACGCCATCTCCGAGTACGGGACCGTCACCCTCGGCGATCTGTACGACAAGAGCGGCGTCAGCGTCAAGCCCGTCGATCAGCGATGGGGTTGGCGCGATCTGAGCTTCGCCGGTGTGCGACGCTCTCGCGGCGGGTTCGTCATCGACCTGCCGCAGCCCGAGTTCCTACGATAACCGTTTGACGGGGCGCCTGCGAGAGATCGTGGGCGCCCCGTCAAACACGTCATATTCTCACGAAAGGACACACCATGTCACTCCCGGTCACCCTCGCCAAGGGCATCGGCATCACATCACTCTTCCTCGTCCGGAACGCGCCCACCATCCTCACCGCGGGCGGCGTCTGCGCCATGATCGGCGCGACGGTCACCGCCGTCAAGGAGAGCCTCAGGTACCACGAGGAGGTGAGCGAGCCCGCCATCACCGACCTCGCCCTCGCGGAGGTTGAGGGCGACGAGAAGAAGAGGGACGCCGCCAAGTGGCGTCTCATCATCAACACCGCTCGCAGGTACGCGCCCACGATCGTCCTCACGGCTGCCGGCATCGCCATGATCTCCGCGGGGCATGGCATGATGCTCCAGCGGATCTCCGGGCTCTCCAGCGCCCTCGCCATCGCGTCCTCGAAGGTCGGCGCACTGGAGAAGTACCAGCAGATCACTGATCCGGACGGCAACCGTCCTCACACCCACCCCGAGGTCAAGGCCGAGCTGCGGGAGGCCGTTCGCCACGTGCTGCCTGACGCGGACGTCCACAACTGGGCGTTCATGCCGTCCAACCCCAATTGGACGGACTCGCAGACCACCAATGAGTTGTTCCTCGAGAGCATGGAGCACTACGCCAATGACCGCCTCGAGCGGTACGGACATCTGTTCCTCAACGAGGTTTACGACATGCTGGGCATGCCGAGGACGCGCCTCGGGGCTGTCATGGGGTGGCTGAAGGACGATGTCGTCGACTTCGGGATCGAGCGCAGGTTCGAGCCTCTTGAGGATGCCGACCCCCGGATTTGGTGGGAGCTCGCGTTCAATGCCGATTCGAACCTGATCACAGCGGAGGCGAAGTGACATGCCTTGGAAGCTCATCATCACCGGACTCATCGGCGTCGCCGCGGGCGTTGGCGCCGCAGTGGCAGTCATGCGGGATATTCCCAAGCGCCTCGAGGAGAACGAGAAGCTCACGTGGCATCACGACGACCGGATCGCCGCCCTTGAGGCCCGGCTCACCCTCCTCGAGGAGTCGCCGAAGGTGAAGGAGGCCGTCTGCGAGGGGATGGTCGACCCTCCGAAGAAGGCGACGTCGGAGGAGTACGAGGCGCTGGCCGGGGAGTACGCCCCTTCCGACGAGCCTCCGTCCGAGGTCGAGACCCTGACCGACATCGACGGTCTCTCCATCGAGGACTACGAGTTCATCAACTCGTCCAACGAGCCCGTCGACGAGGGCATGTGGGACGTCAAGTACGACGCCGCCCAAGACGTCCTCTACGACGAGGACGGAGAGGATATTTCGGCGGAGAAGCCCGCTCTCCGCGCGTTCCTCGCGCAGTGGTTCCAGGGCGACAGCGAGGCGCGCTACGCCGAGATCGGGGAGAACGGGCAGGACACCCCTGTTCGCGTCATGATCGTCCCCGACGAGTACGGGGGGGCGTGGTATGACTGATGACGAGGTGGAGTACTACGAGGAGATCATGGATACGGTCGATCCCCGGGGCGACCACATCACACTTCTCAAGATCCTCGCCAGCGAGCCGTTCCGTTCCCGGAATCTCGGGGACCGTAACCGATCCGACGACGTCCTCTACTACCGCGAGGAGAAGGGCGTGCAGATCTTCGAACCCCCGTCGGTCCTCGAGGTCCTGTACGTCTTCGCCTTCCGCCTGTACGAGGCGGACGACGGTTCCGATCCGCTCTGGTACTTCTGGTGCATGCTCCGGAATGCGGGACTGAAGAAGTACGACGAGGAGGCCTTCGGAAACCCCCTCGCGGTGAGAGAGGTCAAGAAGCGCCTGCGCGATATCTCCGCCATGCGGTACGGCGCCGACGGAAGCGGAGGATATTTCAGAATCACCCGGGAACACTACATCGACGATGTTCTGATCACGGACATGCGAAAGATCCCATTGTGGGATCAGGCGATGGCGTGGTTGGACGACTGAACGGAGAACGCGTATGGACTTCTATTCGCTGCGCACGCGCAAGCGGAAGAACGGCACGATCGCCGTATACCCCGACTATCGGGTGGGTCGCTCGAACGACCTGATGGTGCGGGGGAAGTCCTTCTACGCGGTATGGGACGAGGAGAAGGGCCTGTGGTCACGGGACGAGTACGACGTCGCTCGTTTCGTGGACGCGGATATTCTGAAGACGGTCGAGGAACTCCGGGAGAATACCGATGACGACACGCCGATCGTCGGAGAACTCCTGAGCGACTTCTCCAGTGGCCACTGGATGAAGTTCCAATCGTTCCTGAAGAACGTCGGGGACTGCTCGATCGACCTCGATTCCTCCCTCGTCTTCGCCAACACCCCCACCTCAAGGGCGACGTATGCCAGTCGACGGCTTCCGTACGCCCTTGAGGTGGGGGACATCTCCGCCTACGACGAACTCATGGCGACCCTCTACGAGCCCGACGAGCGCACCAAGATCGAGTGGTGCATCGGCTCGATCGTGGAGGGCGCGTCGAAGGATATTCAGAAGTTCATCGTATTGTACGGCTCCGCCGGGGCGGGGAAGTCGACGGTGCTCAACATCGTGCAGCAGCTCTTCGCGGGTTACTGCACGACCTTCGACGCGAAGGCCCTCGGGTCGTCTCAGAACGCGTTCGCCACCGAGGTGTTCCGCACCAACCCCCTGGTGGCGATCCAGCACGACGGGGATCTCTCAAGGATCGAGGACAACACCAAACTCAACAGCATCATCTCCCACGAGGAGATGATCATGAACGAGAAGTACAAGGCGTCCTACTCGGCGAGGGCCAACGCGTTCCTCTGGATGGCGACGAACCGACCTGTGAAGATCACGGACGCGAAGAGCGGTATCATCCGCCGTCTCATCGACGTGACGCCGAGCGGGCGCCGTCTCCCCGCCGAGCAGTACATGGCGATCCAGAGGCGGATCCCGGAGGAGCTCGGAGCCATTGCCCATCACTGCCGGGAGGTGTTCCGGTCAATGGGCGCTCACTACTACGACCCGTACCGTCCCACGGAGATGATCCTGAAGACGGACGTCTTCTACAACTTCGTGGAGGACGTCCAGTTCGATATTCAGGACGGGGTCTCCTTGCAGAGGGCGTACGACCTCTACAAGAAGTACTGCGACGAGGCGCTGGTGGAGTACCGCATGCCGAAGTACCGGTTCCGGGAGGAGCTCAAGAACTACTTCAGGGAGTTCCATGAGCGCTACCGGGACGGGGACGAGCGCATTCGGAACTACTACACCGGATTCCGCGACGACAAGTTCAACGGCAGGGAGAAGACGCCCGAGCTCGCGAAGGAGAAGTACTGGCTCTCCCTCGACGAGGAGAAGGGCGCGCTGGATGATATTCTCGCCGATCGCCCGGCCCAGTACGCCGGCGATGACGGGAATCCCACCACGAGATGGGACGACGTCGGGACGACTCTGAAGGAGCTCGATCCGCATCGTCTTCATTTCGTTCGACCACCGGTGGACCACGTCGTGATCGACCTCGATATTCGGGGCGAGAACGGGGAGAAGGATCGCGCGTTGAATCTCGAGGCCGCGAGTCGATTCCCGCCCACTTACGCGGAGTTCAGCAAGAGCGGCGCCGGCATCCATCTGCATTACACCTACTCCGGCGATATTTCGGAGCTCTCGCCGGAGTACTCCGAGGGGATCGAGATCAAGACCTTCCGAGGACGGGCGAGCCTTCGGAGGATGCTCAACGGATGCAATGACATGCCGGTGGCGGCGCTGTCCGAAGGGGCGCTGCCGAGAAAGGAGAAGAAGCAGGTGCTCGACCAGGCGCAGGTCAAGAGCGAACGGGCGCTGCGCGAGCTCATCATCCGGAACCTCCGGAAGGAGATCCATCCGGCGACTAAACCGTCGATGGACTTCATCGAGAAGATTCTCAACGACGCATACAACAGCGATCTCTCATATGACGTCTCGGACATGCGGGGGAAGATCATGTGGTTCGCCATGAAGTCGACGAACCAGAAGGAGGAGTGTCTCAAGATCCTCATGCGCCTCAAGATGCGCAGCAAGGACGTGGAGAAGGGGGAGTACGCCTCGAAACCCATCGAGAACACGAGCACGGACGACATCGTGTTCTTCGACATCGAGGTCTATCCCAACCTGCTGCTCGTATGCTGGATGGTCGATCGGGACGGTGCCGAAGTCGTCCCCATGGTCAACCCCTCCAAAGAGGAGATCGAGCGGCTCCTCCAGAAGAAGCTCGTCGGGTTCAACAACCGCAAGTACGACAACCACGTGATCTACGCCCGGTATCTGGGCGAATCGGTGGCGTCGTGCTATCGGCTGTCGCAGAGACTCGTCCACAATGACAGGGACGCGACCTTCATCGAGGCGTACAACCTGTCGTACACGGACGTGTACGACTTCTCTACGAAGAAGCAGTCCCTCAAGGTGTGGGAGATCGAGCTCGGGCTTCCGCACAAGGAGATGGACCACCCCTGGGACGAACCCGTGCCCGATGATATTCTCCCGCACGTCATCGAGTACTGCGCCAACGATGTGCGAGCCACGAGAGAGGTGTTCCACCATCTCGAGGCGGACTGGGAGGCGCGACAGGTGCTGGCGAAGGTGGCGGGCCTCACGGTCAACCACACGACCAACCAGTGCACCCAGCAGATCATATTCGGGAATGACCGTCGTCCGGCATTCCACCACCGGGACCTCTCGCAGGATTTCCCGGGGTACGAGTTCTCCTTCGGGAAGTCGTCGTACCGAGGCGAGGATCCGGGCGAGGGCGGGTACGTCCACGCGAAACCGGGTATCTACAGCAATGTGGCTCTGCTCGACATCGCGTCGATGCACCCGCACTCGCTCATCGCCCTGAACGCGTTCGGAGACACCTATACGAAGCGTTTCAAGGCGATTGTGGACGCCAGAATCGCGATCAAACACGGGGATATGGAGGCCGCCGGAAAGGCCCTTGACGGGGCTCTCAAGCCCTTCCTGGAGGGGGATTTGAAGGCGCTCGCATATTCTCTGAAGATAGCGATCAACAGCGTGTACGGGCTCACCTCCGCGAGGTTCCCGACGCGCTGCAACGGCATGAACCCGGCCAACAACCCCGACAACATCGTGGCGAAGCGGGGGGCCCTGTTCATGATCGACCTCAAGCACGCCGTCGAGGAGCGGGGCGGTATCGTCGTCCACATCAAGACGGACTCCATCAAGATCGCGGAGGCGACTCCGGAGATCATCGAGTTCGTCAACGAGTACGGGCGCAAGTGGGGTTACACGTTCGAGCACGAGACCACGTACGATCGCATGTGCCTCGTGAACCGGGCCGTGTACCTCGCCCATGACAAGACGGGCTGGCACGCCACGGGTGCCCAGTTCCAGCAGCCCTATGTCTACAACCACCTGTGCGAGGGGCGACCCGATCGCCTTGAGGACTTCGTTGAGAAGAAGCAGGTGATCAAGGGCACGTTCTACATCGACCACGGAACCGAGGAGGCGCCCGACAGGCGTTTCGTCGGACGGGTCGGAGAGTTCATCCCGGTGAACGAGGAGGGCGGAGGCGGCGCTCTTCTGGTGAAGCGGGATGAGAAGTTCGTCTCGGCCTCCGGGGTGAAGGGATATCTGTGGGAGGAGCGCGCCGTGATCGAGCGGTACGCTCAGGAGAGCGACAGGGACCCCATGTCCTTCGTCGACAGAAGGTACGCGGAGAAGCTCCTGGATGACGCGTACGCGGCGATCTCCAAGTACGGGGACGCCGAGGAGTTCATCAACAGCGGTAGAAAGGAAGAGACATGCGCCGATACGGATTCTGGAACTTCATCGGGGACGCCATCCTGACGATGTTCAGCGGAGGGCTCTGGCTGATCTGGGTCTTCGTTCGGGAGATGCGCCAGCGCTAGAATCACAATTTTAACAAGGGGAATAGTGAGATACCCACCCCGAAAGGAAGTCATCACCATGATCGACATCACCGTTTCCATCATCAAGACCATCGTCTTCTTCGTTGGCGTGTTCTTCTCCGTCGCCCTCATGGGCAAGCGGGGACGCGCCATCAAGGAAGCCGTTCGCGGGAACGTGATCATCATCGACACCCCCAACCGCAAGTGACTCTCGACCCCATACGCCACCCGGTGTATGGGCCTTTCGGGGTGGGTATCTCATACGATCGAACGAAAGGAAACCACAAATGCTCCATCCCCTCGCTCTCCTGGGAGAGCTCATACTCATGACGATCGGCGCCATTCTCCTACAGGAGGGTACCGCGAGGCCCACGAAGAGGTCGGTGACCGGGTGCGTCCTCATGGTCATGGTCTCAGCGGCCCTTCTCGGATTCGGGGCCACCACGTTCTGCATGAGCCTCGGCTGGCTCATTCACGGCTTCATCGGGGCCTGTGTCGGCCTCGGTGTTTCCGGCGTCATCGTCTACATCATCCTCAACGCCACGATCGAAAGGAACCGCTGATGGCGACTGTGTATACCGTTAAGAACACGAAGTTCATCTTCGGAACGAACTTCACGGGAGCTCCCACGCAGTTCAACCCCGCGGGTGAGAAGCCCAACTGCAACATCGTCCTCGATGAGGAGACCGCTGCGACGCTCCTCGACGCCGGGTTCCGGGTCAAGACCACGAAGCCGAGGGAGGACGGCTCCGAGTACGTGCCCGAGCACTACCTCAACCTCAAGTGCTCCTTCGGCGGTCTCGCCGATCCCGACATCCGAATGGTCCCGTGCCCTCCCGGCGAGGACCCCAGGGAGTGCCAGCAGATCAAGCTCACGGCCGACACCGTGGGCAACATCGACACGGCCCGCGTGGCTCGGGTCGATGTCTCGTTCGCCGACTACCACCACCGCATGGGGGTCAGCGGGTACATCCGCAAGATGATCGTCGTGGTCGTGCCGGACGAGCTGGACCTCGAGTGGGGGTTCTGACGATGGACGAGACAACGATCGCCGTTTACGTCCCCGCTGGCGAGACGGAGAGGATCCCGGAGATCCTCAGGCTCTTCGGAATGAGGATCGAGGACATGGGGTTCGTCGGACGCGTCGGCCCGCAGGGGTGGTGGACGATCTTCCCTGGGGTCAGTTGGATCGTCCCGTCGTACAAGCACCCCGACAACGTCGGCCTTGCCGATAACCAGGCCATGGTCGAAGAGGACGGTGTCTACCACCTCGTCTGGATGACCGAGTGATCGGCGAAGTTTTTGTGGAGACCCCGGACGGGCTCGCATACGTCTCGAACATGGGGCGCGTGTGGTCCGTCCGGGCGTCCGCGTATCTCAAACCCCGAATGCTCGATCTGGGCAAGGGGTTCGATTGGCACGTCTGCTGGGGTGGCCTGTGGCGGAACGTCAACGACCTGGTCAGGGTCCTCCACGGCGAGGATCTCGACCTCTTCTGGACGCCGCCCAAGTCGACCGAGCCGCCGTTCGGTCGCAGGAAGTACCGGGGTCCGGTGAAGGACCTGGACACCGGTATCGTCTACAAGAACATGTGCGCCGCGGCGGAGGCGCTCGGAATCAGCCCGTCGATGGTCAGCATGACCGTCGCGGGGAAGATCAAGAGACCACGCTACCGTCTTGGAAAGGAGACATCATGGCGGTCCTGAACTACACCACCGAGTCCGGAGGCAAGGGACGCCTCTATCAGAGCGTCAACCTCGGAGAGCTCTGGAGGCTCTACGAGGAGCGCGGGGTGAGCGAGATCACCATCAACCCCACCAAGGGAGTCATGACGATCGTCGTCGACGGCACCCGGTGGACCTGGTACAACGGTTCCGACGTCCTCATCTTCTCGGACCGCATCGGCTTCCACGGGGTCTTCCCCGGGGCGGCCGGAAGCGGCGACGAGCTCGAGGAGCGTTTCGGTATCAAGTTCGTTCAGCCCGACAAGCACTGATCGGAAAAGGAGAACATCATGAAGTGCTGCGCCATTGCGACCGAGCACCACGTCAGCGTCACCTGGGGGGTCGACCTCTGGAACGGCTGGAAGTCTCCGTCGTTCGTCAAGAACGGGGAGGAGCTCGGCGACGGGCTCGCGTTCGCCCCCGTCGAGGCCCGAGCATGAGCGAGGAGAAGTTCAAGCGCGTCGCCGGAGGGGAGGTCATCCTCTCCTCGAAGGGGCGGGCCTGGCACCTCCGCGGTGCGCGCCACATCCGTCCCAAGCGGGTCGACGGGAAGTGGATGGTGAAGTACCACGGGGAGGAGCACGACCTCAAGAGGCTCGTCGAGAGGCTCTTCGGCTGCGAGATCCCCGACGACTGGTCCCCCAGCGAGAACGGCGATCCTCCCGAGCGGAGGCGTCTGCGCAGGGGGCCGGTCAGGTGCCTCGAGACGGGGGTCGTCTACCCGTCCCAGTCCGCGGCCGCCGAGGCCCTCTACCTCTCCCCCAGCATGGTCGGCAAGACCCTGCGAGGGATGTACAAGAACCCCACGTATCACTTCGAGTACGCCAGTGGCGACGACCTCCCCATCGAGGGTGAGGCTGCGACCGAAGCAGCGTGAGGCTCTGGACAAGATGCACGACGGGTGCGTCCTCATGGGCGGGGTGGGCTCCGGCAAGTCCATCACGGCCGTCGCCTATTGGCGGAGGGCGCACCCGGATCGTGCTCTCGTCGTGGTCACCACTCCGGCGAAAAGGGATTCCATGGAGTGGGAGGCGGAGATCGCCAAGATGGGGGCCTATGAGGCCCCGTTCGAGGTGGTCTCCTGGAACAAGATCTCGGACGTGAAGGACAGGACCGGCTGTTTCTTCGTGTTCGATGAGCAGAAGCTGAGGGGATCCGGGAAGTGGGCTCAGAGCTTCCTGAAGATCTCCTCGAAGAACGACTGGGTCATGCTCTCGGCGACGCCCGGCGACTCGTGGAAGGACTACCTGTCCCTGTTCCTCGCCAACGGGTGGTACGAGAACAAGACCGACTTCTACGAGAAGCACGTCATCTGGGACCGGTGGGCGAAGTACCCGAAGATCAAGCGGTACGTCAACGAGGCCCGATTACGGAGACTGCGATCCCGCCTGCTCGTGGAGATGGGGGACGACCGTGCGACCGAGCGCCGATTCGTGGATCACTGGTGCGATTACGATCGCGAGTTCTACGAGAAGATGACCAAGAAGCGGTGGGACCCCTACGAGGATGCCCCTCAGAGGGACGCAGCGGCCCTTTGCAGGGTCCAGCAGCGCATAGTCAATACCTCCCACGACCGGCGGGAGAAAGCCCGTCAGATCGTCTCTGAGACGCCCAGGATACTGGTTTTCTACTCCTGGGAGTATGAGCGGGACATCCTTCTCGAGATCGGGGAGGAGCTCGGTCGGACGGTCACCGAGCGCAACGGGCACAGGCACGATCCCGTTCCCGATTCGGACGAGTACTTCCACATCGTGCACTACTCGTCATGCGAGGCGTGGAACTGCGTGTCGACGGACACGGTCATGTTCTACTCCCCGTCGTACTCGTGGTGGATGGCCGAACAGGCGTTCGGACGCATCGACCGCATGAACACCGCGTACAGGACGCTGTACTGCCACAGACTCCTCTCCGACTCGTCGATCGGCAGGGCCATCATGGACTGCCAGGCGAGGAAGGGGAGGTTCAACGAATCGGTCTGGAAGGGCTGAGACCGCGCACAGCGAAAGGAGAACATGATGCGCGACAACGAGATGACGAACGGGGTCTACCTGTGGACGGACGCCGGCCAGTTCGGCGCCTATCTCACCGAGGGCGAGGAGGCGGCCCTCACCGCCGTCTTCCACTACTTCCCCGTCACGGACGTGCGGTGGACGAGCTTCGTCCACTTCCGCCCCGCTCACTGCAACGGCAAGGACAGGGAGGAGGAGATCCGGCGTGCCATCAGGGTGAAGAACAACTTCATGAGCGCCATGGAGAAGATGGGCATCCGCGCCGTCGGTTGCCCCTTCGACTGGGACGAGATCCGGGAGTGGGTGCAGCCGGGCAACGTGTGGTCGGTGAGCCGTCGTCACGGCGACAGGGGGTACCCGCGGTTCCAGCACGGCGCATGGTGAAGGAATCCCCTACGAAAGGAGAACACCATCATGAACCACTGGCTCGACCGTGAGCGCCGTAAGATCGCGCAGGACAAGATGTCCGTCTTCGGATGGGACGACGCCCTGTTCGTCGAAATCTTCCTCGAGAACTTCCGTCACTCCCGCCACGACTGGCGGCACCTCCACCTGCTTCTCATGGCCGGCCTCACCTCGCTGAGGCTGCGCTGGGAGATGCGGGGATGGATCCGTCCGACCGTCGGCGGGGTGTACGCGGACGTTCTCGTGGACGAGGACCCGCTCTTCGTCCCCATCCCGAAGGACGTCTCCAGACTCGTGCGATCCTACTGGATCTACGTCTACCTCAGTGGCCTCATGAGGTATCACCTCTGAGACCTTCGCTCATACCTCGCAAGGGGTATGAGTTTTTCGCAAGGGGGATAGTGAGATACCCCCTATCAGAAAGGACACTCCCATGTATGTCATCTCCGCACCCTGGATCGACTTCGTCACCTCTCTCGCCCGAGACTTCGACGAGGACTCGCTCTGGAGCCTGCTCACGCAGGCCCGGGCGCGGTTCCAGACCCCTCTCCGTTTCATCTACTTCACCCTGTTCAACCTCTTGGCGAAGTTCGCTATGAGACACGAGCCGAAGGTCTGGACCGCAGACCGGCGCCTCGTGTGGCTGACTCCTGTGAAGCCCCTCGTCCTCTCCAACCGGGAGAGGTGGCCCTACGCGATTCTCAGCCTCGAGCTGGCCAAGATGAAGAGGGAAGTCAACAATCTCTGAGACTCAACCCATGCCCACAAGCGGCATGGGCTCTTGTTTTTCGCCAATCGTGCAACAGAAACCACAATTTTAACAAAGGTGATAGTGAACCACCACCTCTATCCGAAAGGTAAGACCATGAACACCACCATCAAGCTCTCCCCCCGTGCCCGCATCCTCATCGTGAGGCTCGACACTCTCGCGACTGCCACCAAGGCAGCCCGCGAGGAGCTCGAGTCCCTCTCGATCTTCAGGATCGGACGCAAGAAGGAGCTGCGTGACATGATCACCGCATTCACCGAGGAAGGAGCTCGTGCCCTGCACGAGTTGAACGGTATGGCTATGAACCCCTACGCCTGACCGCTCAACTCGGTAGCCGCACGGGCTACCTTTTTTCGCCCGGGTCATAGTGAAGGAATCCCTATCCGAAAGGAACCTGTCATGAACATGCTCGCCTCCATGCGGAAGATCCGAGCCAAGCTCATGTCTGCGTACAACCTCGACGAGGACGCCGCATCGTTGCTCTACGGATGGAACATCGAGGAGGTCAAGCCCCTCAACTGATCACTCTCAGGCGTATGCCCCACACGGGGCATGCGTTTTCGCCATGGGCCATAGTGACAAGCACCTGCACTTGAAAGGACTCACCATGCCCGACATCTTCGCCTTCGGCACCCCCAACACGGGATCGCTCTGGCAGGACTACATCGTCGCTATGGCCTGGTACCACTCCGAGGAGTACCTCCTCTGGCTCATCCGCAAGGGAAGGACCGGCAAGAACGTGCTGGCGAACCTCACCATCGCACTCGAGGACCGAATGGCCCGAAAGGCGATGAGTGGGGAGCACCACTCGTTCAAGAACGGAATCCTGACCTGGCACAGCCAGTGGGGGGATGTCTCTCTGGACAGTGCGTACAAGTACCCGTATGCGATGATGGCATTCTCCCAGACACTCGTCTTGAAGAGGGTCGCCAAGACCGTCAAGTGACCTCAAGAAGGTCTGTCGCCCTGATTCACACGGATCAGGGTTTTTTGCGCAGAAGTGACGGATGGGGTTGGTGTTACTCGACGAGGGGTTCGGGAGCTGTTCACTGTCGGCGTAATGTAACGGTTAGGTAACGGTTTGGTAACGAAACGGTAACGTTACGGATGTGACGGATGTGGCTGGTGTGCGTGGAATGTGACAACGCCCGAATGTCAGTGAGGGTTGGCCCACTTTTGTGGGCCAATGGCCCAGTAAAGTGGGCCAGGACTTTTCGTTGGAATTGCAACGAAATCTCGATGTCGTGGCCCACTTTTGAGCATATACCCTATAAAGTTTTTAAAAAGATAGAGTAGTATATATAGTGATCTACGCCACATCTGGGCGTGACGAAGCCTCCACAACAGCGTATCTTTTCAAAAAAGTTTTTGGCCATTTTCCTCAAAAGTGGGCCAAAACGAGACGAAACGTTGCAATTCCAACGAAAAGTCCTGGCCCACTTTGCGTTACAAACTGGGCCAAAAGTGGGCCAAAAGTGGGTTCACACATAGTCATAATCACACTCCACATCAGAAACGTTGGAATTGCAACGAAAAGTGGCAATTCGCCTCATCCTCCTCAGCGGTCGCACTAGTCACTATGACGCTGTTTGAGCATGTTCGAGCAAAGTTCATCTAATGACCCTCCGAAAGTTTAACACCCGTATACACCAGTATACATAAGCCCCAACCGTCCCAAAACTCCACTGACATTCCGTAGTTGGGTCTTAAACACATGGCTCATAGTGAAAGGGACCGCCCTTTTGCCCATCGCAAGGGGCATGTCCTTCGCCTTCGACGGAAAGGAGAATCATGTCGAAGCGCAACCCTGAGGGATTGATCCAGGACGAGATCGTCCGCCACGTCGAACGCCACCTCGGGGGCATCTGCCTGAAGAACGACGCCACGTCGCGTCAGGGCATCCCCGACCTCACGGTCTTCCTCCCCGGAGGCGTGACCGTCCTCCTCGAGGTCAAGAAGGCGCGACCGACGCCCTCCTCTTACAGACCGAATCAGCAGTACTACCTGGACCGCTTCAAGAAGATGCGCCACACGGCGTGGACGGTCTTCCCGGGCAACATCGCCCAGGTCAAGGACAACCTGGCCTTCCTCGCCGAGAAGGACGCGGCGTGATCTTCAACCAGCACCCGAAGCTGGAGGGGATGCACGCCTTCCTCTCGCCGAGCAAGTACCACTGGATCAATTACGATCCCACGGCCCTTGTCGAGGCTTTCCGCAGGCACGAGGCCGCCGCCCTCGGCACGAGGCTGCACGCCCTCGCCGCGGAGCACATCCGCCTCGGCATCCGCATGCCCCGGAACAGAATCACCATCAACGCGTACGTGAATGACGCGATCGGCTTCGGTATGACGCCGGAGCAGCCGCTGTTCTACTCCGTCAACGCGTTCGGGACGGCCGATGCCATTCTCTTCGATGAGAGGGCGTCCCTCCTCCGTGTGCACGACCTCAAGACCGGCGTCACGCCCGCGAGCATCAACCAGCTCCTGGTGTACGCCGCCCTCTTCTCCCTGGAGTATGAGATCCCGCCTTCGGAGTACACCTCCGAGCTCCGGATCTATCAGAACGACGAGATCCTCAAGGTTCGACCGAACCCCGAGGAGATCTCGTCCATCATGGCCACCATCGTCGACTTCGACACCGCCATCGAGAAGATGAAGAGGGGGGACCCCGTCGATGAGTGATCTCGCGCATTCGGGAAGGCCCCACGAGGGCTCCACTCCGCACTCCGGACGCTACAAGTGGGGATCCGGCAAGGATCCCTACCAGACGTCCACCGACTTCCTCGCCGAGGTCTCCCGCCTCCAGAAGAAGCTGGGGATGAAGGAGACCGAGGTCGCCGAGGCCCTCGGGATGAACACCACGGAGCTCCGAGCCAGGAAGACCGCCGCCAAGAGCGCCAAGCGCGAGGGGGACGTCGCCAGGGCCCGTCAGATGCGGGAGAAGGGGATGTCCTACTCCGCCATCGCGGAGAAGCTCGGCGTCTCGACCACGACGGCCAAGACCCTCTCCGAGGGGGGCATGCTCGCCAAGAGCGCCAAGACGGAGACCGCCGCTCAGGTGCTCAAGGAGAACATCAAGGAGCACAAGTACATCGAGTACGGCCTCGGCACGGAGATCGCGCTCGACTGCTCCACCACCCAGCTCAAAACGGCCGTCCAGATGCTGAAGGACGAGGGGTACGAGTCCCACGAGGTATTCATCCGTCAGGTCGGCACCGGGAAGAGCAAGTTCACCACGCTCAAGGTGCTCACCCCTCCCGGAACGAAGAAGTCGGAGGTCATGGAGCACATCGGGGAGATCCGCGCTCCCATGGTCCACATCGACACCGGGGGCAAGCTCACCGGCGTCATGCAGAAGCCCACCCCCATCTCCTCGAAGAGGGTGAAGGTGGTCTACGACGAGGACGGCGGCTCCAAGATGGACGGCGTCATCGAACTCCGTCGTGGCGTCCCCGAGCTCACCATCGCCAACGGCGTGTACGCCCAGGTCCGCATCTCCGTGGATGGGACGCACTATCTCAAGGGCATGGCCGTTTACGCCGACGACCTTCCGAAGGGCGTCGACGTCCGCTTCAACACCAACAAGAAGCGGGGAACGCCCATGACGGGCCCGAAGGACAACACGGTCCTCAAGCCGGCCGATCCCGACAATCCCAGGAACCCCTTCGGCGCCACGGTCACGCAGCGCCAGTACAAGGATCCGAAGACCGGGAAGAGCAAGCTCTCCGCGCTGAATTACGTCAGGGAGGAGGGCGATTGGGACGCCTGGTCCCGAACGCTCCCCTCTCAGTACCTCAGCAAGCAGCTCCTCTCACAGGCCAAGAAGCAGCTCAAGGTCACCAGGGACAAGCAGAGGGCCGAGTTCGACGAGATCATGCGTCTCACGAACCCGGTCATTAAGAAGAAGCTCCTGGAGTCCTTCGCCGACGAGTGCGACGCCAAGGCCGTCTCCTTGCAGGCCGCCCCCTATCCCAGGCAGTCCATCCAGGTCATGCTCCCCGTTCCGAGCATGAAACCCACCGAGGTCTATGCGCCGAACTACAAGCACGGCGAACGAGTGGCTCTGGTGCGCTACCCGCACGCCGGAACCTTCGAGATCCCGGAGCTCACGGTCAACAACCGCCACAAGAGGGCCATCGCTCGGATCGGGAAGAACGCCAAGGATGCCATCGGAGTCCATCACTCCGTGGCCGAACGCCTGTCCGGAGCGGACTTCGATGGGGACTTCGTCCTCGTCGTGCCCAACAACGACGGCAAGGTTCGCTCGACGCCTCCGCTCCGAGGACTCGAGGGGTACGACCCCAAAAGGGCATATCCGAAACGGGAGGGCATGAAGGTGATGAAGAAGGGACCGCAGACCCAGATGCAGATGGGTCGCGTCTCGAACCTCATCACCGACATGACCATCCGAGGGGCGACCAAGGCCGAGATCGCCAGGGCGGTTCGACACAGCATGACGGTCATCGACGCCGCCAAGCACGAACTCGATTGGCAGCAGTCCGAGAAGGACAACGACATCGCCGGTCTTCGGAAGAAGTACCAGAGCGGTCCCATGGGCGGCGCAGCCACCCTGGTCTCCAGAGCCAAGTCCCCTGTTTACAGGGAGCAGACCAGGGCTCGAAGGGCCAGTGAGGGCGGCGCCATCGACCCGAAGACGGGGGATCTCGTCCGAGTTCCCACCGGAAGGGGGCACTTCGCCAAGATCAAGCGACCCGATGGGACTTGGGAGACCACCGACAAGTGGATCCCGGAGATGGAGACCATCCCCAAGATGTCCTCCGTCAGGGACGCCCGCTCCCTCTCATCCGGCACCAGGATGGAAGGGGTCTACGCCGATCACGCCAACGCTCTCAAGCAGATGGCGAGGGATGCGAGACTTGCCTCCCTCCGTGTTGGAAAGCTCCCCCAGTCGAAAGCGGCCAAGGTCAAATACGCCCCCGAGGTCGAATCCCTCAAGGGCAAATTGAAACGGGCCTATGCCGCCAAGCCCAGGGAGCGACAGGCTCAAGTCGTGGCTAATGCTGCTGCTCGTCTTGCGCTCCAGGACAACCCGGAGCTCCGCACCGACAAAGACGCCCGGGCCAAGATGGAAAGGCGGATGCTGGGCGAGGCTCGGGCCAGAACAGGGGCCCGCCGTTATCAGATCGAGATCACTGATAGGGAGTGGAAGGCCATTCAGGAGGGGGCCATCTCCCACAACATGCTCGATGAGATCATCCAGAACACCGACACCGACAGGGTCCGTGCTCTGGCGACGCCCAAAGCCGCCGCCTCCGTCTCAGCCGCTAAGAAGGCCAAGATTCGACTGCTCAAGAATCGGGGCTACACCAACGACGAGATCGCAGAGGCCTGTGGCATGAGTGCTTCATCCGTGGTGCGTCTCATGAAGGACGAGGGTATCTGATGATAGTATGGGCCATCACCACGAAGGACAATCCATACAGTCCTTTCACGCAGTTCGATGATTGGTTTCACTACGACATCCTTGCTGGCCACAACACTTGCTCTTACCTCGACCGCCTCTGGCAGGGCAGCACGGATGCTAGTGAGTTCGATCAATTCAATTCACTTCAATTGGCGATTGATGAACTCGTTGAACTGTTTCCTGAACTTTACATGAAAGTTCAAGAGACTGATTACGAGTGACAGCGCTTGGAAGGAGGCGCTTGCAGAGGGGGGAGTACCCTCCAAAAGACACCCCCCCTCTGCATCGCCGCC
>ERZ773059.116-NODE-116-length-42594-cov-127.865159_pt1 | contig 42594 bp, 60 predicted proteins | sample MGYA00580514_ERZ773059 | MGnify/ENA primary metagenome ERZ773059 (study PRJEB29015, sample SAMEA2737981) | human oral metagenome | biome: human oral; feature: human-associated habitat; material: dental | place: China | collected 2056 ...
TTGGTCGCGGGTTCGAATCCTGCTGGAGGCACGAAATCGCCCCACCTGCCGGCTGGTGTTTTACCTGGTTGGCGGGTGTTTTTATTGAGGCGGCCAGTCACAAGTTTTAGTTTGTTGTAGTTTGTTTTAGTTCTTTGTGTCGTGGGATTGTCGTGGGATCATGCCATGCCCAAAGTTGGGAGAAACGGGGAGGGCTGATGCTCTGGGCGCCTGGGGCGAATAGGCGTTCGAGCGAAAAATAGTGGGGCATTTCGGACACATAATCGAACATGGGTTCCATAGCGGAAGGGCATAAATGCGGAAAGACCCCCGCCCGGGCTGGGTGGCGCGCCGGGCGGGGGTTAGGGGTAAGTGGTGAAGGTAGGCACATAGCCGATAGGTCCTCAGTGGTTAGAGTGCTGTGGTTACGTAGCTCAAATGGGTTGGAATCTCTAGATTGTTGGATGGAGTTTCCTTATCTGTAGGCGGTGGTTGCGGTAGTGCCCTGCCCTCCCTTGCGTGGGACCGGAATGTCCATTCCAGAGGGAGGGAGAGAGGGCAGGGCTTGCCCTAGCTCTTTGGAAGCTAGGGACAATGGTGCCATTCCGTCAGTCGGTCAGTCGGTTAAATAGGTTCATCTCATTGCACACGAAGGGTATTACTCTCCTGGTGTCAGGGCCGGGCATGTCCGCGGGACCCAACATCATGTTCACCATGATGCCTACAGTGCTGCTTAGCGCATGGGATACCGGGCCTGCCTTGACTCTCCCTGGGTGTGCGGTCGGATGATGATACGGCTCTAACCCGCAACGGCACCCTCCAGCACAAGGGCCCACCCGATACCTTTAATCTGCTTCGGGCGCAGAGCAACTATTTAGTTAGCTAGGGCAATAAGGGCTCCTTAAGGGAAATTTCGTGATGGAAAAGTGGTTAGAACAGCATTCTCGGCTGTACGGCACGGGCCTTTTACGGCACTCGATGCAAATTCATTTTCCGTTCGGGCTGGGTGCCGGGGCCGATTCTGACCCACCAAGTCGGGATGCTTCTGGCTATTCCCAACGCCGAAGCTGTTTCGGCAGTTCCTATTAAGGTAGTCATAATGCTCAAATTCTAGCCATACAACTACCAAAGGTCAAGTCAAAATGAGTTCTAAAGCTAATATTTGAGTAAAATAGCTGCTAGCGGTTGTTCTGCACTAGCTGATTGACTAGAATGTTCCTATGGAGTCGAAAGGATCAGTGCCTCATCTTTCGCTACGGCAACGTATACGGATAGCTCGTGAAAATTCCGGTTTTAAGCAGGCGGAAATGGCGGCAAAAATTGGTATTGGTCGTGCTACTTACGCCAAGACGGAACAGGGATTGCGTGACCCACGACGCGGAGAGTTGCTAGCGATAGCCACTTTGACTGGCACCGATTTTGCTTGGCTAGCAACGGGAGAAACTTCCACGGGGGGTACCGGTGGGAGTGAAGGGGGCACTATCAAGGACTCGAACCCCGAACTCACTGATTAAGAATCAGTTGCTCTACCAATTGAGCTAATGTTCACTTCGTTACCTGGAATTTTTAACATTCTGCGACTAACTCCCTTGGGAGATTCCACTAACATAAAAGACCCCCGCCCGGGCTGGGTGGCGCGCCGGGCGGGGGTTGGGGGTTTAAGTATTGGGAGACTGGGGTTTGAGGTCGGTGTTTGTCCAGCCGATGTAGCTGGCAACGTGGGCGGATATTCTGGGCGGGCCGGGCGGATCAGGATAGTCATCGAGAACGTCGAAGAACGCAGCGGCTACTCGAAGATATGCTTCGCGTTCGTGCTGCATTTCTTCCACCTTGGCCTCCAGTACCGATACCCGGGTGGTAAGCCATTCCCTCAGCTCTTGCGATGCTTTATCTATAGCCTCGGCTTTGCGCTCTAGGGCAGCGGCCTTGGCGGCGTCTTTCTCAGCGTCGGCTTTGGCCCAGTCTACCTCGGCCCGTAGTTCGGCCATCTTGCGGTCGGTGAAAATCTTGTACCAGGTACCAGCGGCACCAATGAGCGCCAGGCCGACGGCCTCCGTGGGGCTCACCCATTCCCAGAGCGCTGCCCAGAACCCCCGACTGACAGGGGCCACGGTAGATATGATTTTAATAAAATCTATGGGCCCCATGGTTCCTCCGATCTGGTTAGGAAGATAATGCTGATGCCGCGTCGATGACTGCGGCTACTAGCACTGGGTCAAGGCTGCGGATGAGCGCATCTACCGCATTCATGAGGGTGATAATGTTGTCACTCATGCCGCATGTTCACCGCCGGCGTGGGTGTTTGGGGTGATGATGGCGGCAGTGCCTTTCGGCCCGACTCCCGAGAAAGCGACCGAAGTCAGCACCGAAAGGATAGATGCATGAGCCGCCAGGGTAAGCGTCGCGCGCCAATCAATATGGAGCGCCGCGGCAGTAGAAAGAGCTGGGATAATTACTTGTGCGAAAGTCCGAAAAGCACGGTCAAATGCATCAGCCCAGAACTTCCATGTCCACATGATTATTTTCCTTCCTGTGTGGTTGTGTAGTGGTTCTTGATGGCCTCGATGGTGGTGCCGCTTTGGGCAGCGGCCCAGGCGAGTAGGGCTTTTACATCGGCTTGGGTTTCGCTGAGCCCGTCAACCAGGGTGTGGTATTGGCCGGTGGGGGTTGCGCCGAGTTGTGGCCAGCCGCGGCCACCTGCCGGGTTTTTCTGTCCGTCGGGTAGGTCTTCCTGCCGGGGGCCTTGGAGTTGGGTTGCGATGTCTCGGGTGAGATGCAGGAGCTCGCGCTGTTCAGCGTCGGTTAGTGCCATGAGAAAATCCTCCTTGGTTGGTTGGTTTGGGGGCGTAGCGCCCCCGTAGAAAATTGTGCGCAATTCATCGCGGTTGCCGCGGAAAGCATTGATGTCCACAGCGAAGCCCGCTACCAAAGCGCGGGATCCGTATTGCCAAATCCGGGGCTTTTGGTTGCCCAGCGGATAGTCCCACTGTGGGTGCGCGTTGCCGGGGTAGATGAGGCTGGGGTCACCCTGGCGGTCTTGCCCGTAGGCGGCTACCCAAAGGGCCCCGAATTCGTTGCTGTCTGGCTCACCGCCTGTGATCCTGCGCTCCCAGTAGGGCACGTAGGAGTACACGCCGCACACCCGCACCCCAGCAGCCTCAAAGCACTGTTTAACGGCACGGATATGCTCCACCGAGAGCCCTGCCTCGGTCTCAACGTCAAGCCACATGGGGCGAATGGCGTCCCCCATCACCGCTAGTGAAGCGTTCACCTGTTCCTGGATACTGGTGCCCTCGGAAGGGTTCCGCAGGTAGTGGTAGGCGGCGGTGAGCATACCTGCGGCTTCAGCATCCTCCAGGTGGCTGCGGTAGCAGCGATCCCGGTAAGTACCATCCGTGGTGCGGATAATAGCGAAACTGACTCCTTCACGGGCTGCTTGCTGGAGGCTCATGCCGTCCTGATGCTCGCTCACATCCACGCCAAACAGCGGATCGCCAAAGGACGCAGCCGCCGCCAATGCCCCACTATCCGGGTAGGAGGCGCCCGCAAGGACGCTCATGGGGTCGATACGGTCAGGGCCGGGCGGCGCCCACACAAACCGGTGAAACTCCAAGTGCAGGTGCGGTGGGAAACCCCCGTTTGTCGCTGGATTAGGGTTGATGCGGGCAATCCGCTGCCCCTCCCCTACCCACTGGCCAGCCACCACCTCGGGGATCACATGCCCGTACACACTATAGCCCCCACCCACATCAGCCGGATGGTCAATTGTCACCCACTCGCCGAAACCAGCAGCCTGCCCGGCGTACTGCACAGTACCCGGCCGGATAGCGAAAACCAAGTGGTTACCACTACCACCATCACGGCCGAAATCCGTACCATAGTGGAACTCACCCCCTTCCCGCGGTCCAAAACCACTGGTCACGTAAAAGCCCGCTTCAACAGGCATCACAGTCATATTACTTTCTCCTTCTTCATTTAGATTGCGCCCATGCGAAAACCCCGGTGCGCCCAAGCAATAGGACGTTCCAGGGTTTGATGGGGGGTTTGTTTATTGGGGCTCTTCCGGTGGTGTGGCAGGCTCCGGCGCAGGCTCAATGCGTAACCATTTACCATCAGCGCCGGGGGTCGAACAGTTCAGATGCGGGTATACGCTTCGGTAGAGGTTGCCCTCGTACTGGATGATATCGCCCTGAACGTAGCAGTTTTGCGGTTCGTCTTTGGGGTGCTGCCACTCGGGGGCGTCTTCCACATGCCGGGGTGGTTCCCGCAGTGCGTCGGGGGCGGGGATTTCCCCTAGCTCACGCAGGTGCATGATGAGCCGGGCGCGTGCTTCTTCCTGGGCTTGTAGCATCTCCCGGCGCGGCCGCTCCTCAGCCACACACCAGCCCAGGAACTCCTGCCATTCCTCCATAGTGAGGGCCTGGGTACTGTTTTTAAAATCTTGCAATGACATGAGTAATGAGCCTTTCTGTCTGGGCTAGAGTTTTGCGAGGTAGGTAGCGCATCCGAATCCACGATCGGAACTGCTGGTATCTCCTGAAAAGCCGATTTCGACACTGCCATTGGCGAGGATATTACAGAAGCCAGGGTATCCGCGGCGATTGGGTACGGTGAGGAAGAAGTCTATGTCATCTACGGGGTGGAATTTTTCAGGCAGTTTACCTTTATGGCCTATCGGGGCGTCTCGAACATTGATAAAAACCCAACGCCCCAGCCTACGGGCAGTGACGTGGCCAGTCAGAGAGACTGCTTCCGTAATGTAGGCCAATTTGGACATCTCACGATCAACGTATTGCTTATTCGCAATGTCTTTCGGATCAATCGGATCAGCGACTTCAGAGCGCCCAGTGTTGTCCCTGGTCATGATCGTAGTCACACCTTCAGTATCGACTACTGGGGTTGCCTTATCCGGCACTCCATTGATAGTACTCAGATTGTGGGTATGGCCCACTGGCGCCCTGGTGCTTATCTGGTCGTCAACGTATTTTTTATTAACAGCATGCCAGTAACTAGTGATGCTGGGGGTTTCGATATGGATTTGACCGTCGGGTTGCGTTTTTACAAAGCCCGCTTTAGCGGGATGCGCATCGGCGGTAATACTCCACGCTGAGTTACCCGCTGTAATAATTTTAGGGTTATCGGCGGTGCCGGTGAGGTCTCCTGCTAGGCGGATTTTGCCTTGGGTTGCGGCAGTTGCGGGCGGGATGGCGTCGGCAGCAGTTTGGGCGGATTTCGCTGCCGCTTGAGCGTGAATGGCGGCTTCGGTGGCTTTCGCCCCGGCGCGGCTGGCGGCGGCTGCTGCGGCTTGTTGGGATGCCACGATTTCGTGGTACATGTTGATGACGGAATCGCGCTCGTCGGCGGTGAGATTCCCGGCGTTCCGTACGGCTTCGGCAAAGGTTGTGGTTTCCGGTTTCACAAGAATAGGGATTGGGAGCCCCATGGTACCGGAGTAGGCAGGGATGCAAATAGCTTCACCAGGCTCAATAGTGGTAGTGAAAGTACCATCGGGTTTCACCTGAATAATATCGGGGTCAGTGAGGATCACCGTGCTGCCAGTAACCCGGGTTTGCGGGGCATGGATATGCAAATGAGTAGCGCCCGCAGGAATTTGGGTTACAAGCTTCAAATCGCCGGTAATAGTGGGCATGATAATACTCCTTAAATAGTGCCGTTATGCGTTGGGGAGGATGAAAACCGTAGCCGATTTATACGCCTGGAAAAGCCCACCGGTTGCCGAATCATGATATCGGTTTCCAGCGGTGATGTTGGCGCAGCTCACATCCGTTGCGCCCTGGTCAGATACCGCGATCATGAGAATGGATCCAACCCAGTTGCCTTTGGCCTCAAAGCGGGCACCACTGCGAGGCCGCACCCCGGCAGCAACCCACCGTAGGGTGCCCCATTCGGTGCCGGAGTTAATTTTTCCGCTAGATCCGGTGAAAAGATTGATATCTCCGGTGTCGATATGGAGGATGCGGGGCATGCCAGTGATCGTGGTTTGCAGGGCCTCAATAGCTTTTCGGTCGGCTTCCCTGGCTTTCCTATCAGCATCATCGGCGGCAACCGCTGCGTTATCGGCTTTGGTATCTGCTGTGGCGGCTTTCACATCGGCCACACCAGCCGCGGTTACCGCCGTGGTGGCGGTCTTCTGCACCGCCCCCACCGTGCGCAGCCGTTCTGCCCGCTCCTGATTAATGCGCTCCCAGATAGCACTGTTGTGGGTTTTCAGGGCCTCAGCATCGGATATCATCTGCCCACCCACATGAACCCGCCAGCCCCTAGCCCCCTCCTGGCCATTGCCGATAAGGTCGATAGCGGTCACCGGCACCTTGATGCGCCTGCCCCAAATCTCCACCAGGACCACATCCCCAAGCCGGAAATCCGCGCCGGGTTCGTAGGCGCCGAGACCGCGGCCTGTGATATCGCGTTCGAAGAACAAATTGCCGTCGACTCGTTTTTGGGCTGCGTCTACTACGGCCTCAAGATTGGAGGATTTGCCGTTCATGTTGAGGGTAACGTCGGCGCGCACAAACCCAACATCGAAAGCGCCAGCGCCGGCGTCGGGTGGGCGGTAAATGTAGCCGTTGCGGAGCCGGTTCTCGGCAGGTTGTTCTTGTTGTTTGTCGGCGGGGATGGTGACGTCGAAGCCGCCGTAGGTGTAGGCGGGCATGTGGCGGCCTACGGTAAGGTCACCACCGTCAGTGACAAGGATGACGTCGGTTTTTTCGGCCATGATCTCCTCCTATCTGCGCCTGTTAGCCTTGGGTGACGCGAACAATCATGGTGGGCTGGGTGAGGGGTTTCACCCCTATGGGTTGGGGGTCGGATGGGAACCACAGGTCACAGGTGACGGTGATGCCGGCCTGGAGGGCTAGGGCCCCTATGGAGTCCCAGAGGGGCTGGTCGTCAGCGGTGTACACCAGGTGTGGGGATGGCAGCCCGGAGGATGCCGTCGACACCACAATCCGCTGCCCCTTCCCCCACAGCCTGAAACCGATCTCCAAGGAGGTGGCGATGACGTTGCGGATCACGGTTTCGGCTGGGCCTTCCATGGTTACCCCGTCAACCGCGGTGGCCATAGGGTAGTGCATCAAATCGCGGGGGGTTTTATACAGCTCCAGCTTGGTGGGGTCGCCTACCCAGTCACGGGTGAAAGTTTGGAAGCTGCCTGTTCGAAGCGCTTGGGGATTTGACCAGGCTACATGCCGGTTCAGGATTGAGAGCAGGTCAGTGCCGTTGATTTCCACGAGGGTTGGGGTGTGGAAGGTGCCCCTGGCCACGGTGTGGGTGATCCGATACACTCTGCGGAAGCCTGGGCGCTCCACCATGATGTAGCGGGTGGGCCCATCGGCTTCGATGAGTTGCCCGTTTTGGGCTGCGCCGAAATCGGCAATCAGTTCATCCGCTAACGGGTGTACTGCCCCGCTAACACCGTCTGCTATTTTGTGGAGGAACCTGCCTGATACCGGGGCGCCCCGGGTGGCGGGTGCCGAGAATTCTATTGGTGGTGGGCAATCGAAAAGCGGTTCGCAGTTTTCATCTAGCAGCCCGATCCATTGTCCGAAATCTTCCGCCACCATAGCCCGGTGCCTAGCGTGCTGCCACCACTGCCCTATTGTCATCGCCATGGGTCGAGCACTCCTATCCGCCACTCCAGAAACGCCCCGGCAGGTAAGTCGTATTGCCTGCTTTGCCCCGGGGGTACGCCTTCGGAAATGATTTGGCCTCGAATTTTGCGCCAGAGATCATCATCCCGTACGCCTATGCCATTGAGTACTTGGTGGGATCTCTGCGGGTCCAGGTGCAGTCGGCGGATAGCATCCACTGCGGGTAGGGTGAATTCTGCCCTGGAGGGGAGTGTTACTTTCCCACCAGCTCCTTCCCATATGATTTCCGGCCATATATACACCTGGCCCGAATTCGTCACAGTGACGCTCCCGGGTTTTCGGAATGGGCCCGTTTCCCAATAGCCGGTATCAATGGCAAGCGGTATGGATAATGCCCACACATCGGCCGTAGCATCATCAACCTCCAGATCAGACGGAGCACCGTTGAGCCTCACTTGGGCGTGCATAGTGCCCATGGGTGACTCGATCTGGAGCGTGCCCAACGGCGGAAGGATGGAGAAACCATGGCGAAACTCTGCCCAAATATCATGGGCATGCCGGCCCTGCCCGGCGCGCACAAAAAGATCGAGGGAGCCTTCGATGGCTGGGAATCGGAGGCCTTCGATGGCTCTGCCTGGTACGCCGAGGGTTTCGATGCCGGTGGCTTCGGGCCGACCAATGAGCTCTTTGATGCCGGCTCTGCGGATGCCCGCTATCCAGGTGCTGGATGAAAGCTCCCAGGTTTTACCTGTGGGGGCGATGTACCGCACCAGGTAGCGCCGATCAATCGTGGTCATGGCACTGCCTCCTTCTCTGCTAGATTCGGGCTCGCTCGTAGCGCACCGCATCAACTGCCGATAATTGCCCCACCTGCCCGGAGCCGGTAGCGAGTGAGCGTTTCGTGACCGCGAGGAGTTCTGCCAGGGTGGCGTTGAGCTGGCGGAGTTCCCCGGTTTGTGCTACCTCGGTGGTGGTGGCGAGTGAGCGGAGGCGTTCTACTTCCGCGGCGGCGGTGAGTGCTTTCCGCACTTTTTCGTCGTCGGTTTTTTCGATCTCCTGTTTGAGTTTCGCGTACTCCAGTTCGGCGGTCAGTTTGTCTTTTTGCCGGAGGTATTCCACGGTTTTAGTGGCTCGCTCTAGTTCCAGGTTGAGGTTGTTTTGGTCGATCTGGCGTTGGATAGTAGTGAGCCGGTCTTCGGTTTGGCGTTGGGATTTTTCGATCCTGCCGCTGATACCGTACTGGAGTGCACCGATAGTGCTCTCCATGAACTGCTCGCCGAGCTTGGCGCCGCCGGTGGCGGCTTCTACCCCGTATTGTTGGGAGAGCACACCACCACCGATGGTGAGGGCGGCACCGCCCGCGGACCCCAGAACCAGGGCGGCTTTTTCAGCTGTCCCTAGATTCTTCCAGGCGTCCTTGATGGAGTCCTTGTTTTGGTGGATGTCAATGCCGCCCTGCACTAAATCTTTCAGGCCGCCCAGTGCCATGCCGGCACCCGCCAGGGCGCCGAGGGGTCCGCCGACGGTGAAACCAGCAACACCGGCAGCGGCGCCGGCTAGGAGTTTACCGATGCCGCCTACTAGTTTGGATACCCCACCGAAGCCCTTGGACGCGCCTTGGGCTTGGCCTGCGGTCATGCCGTATAGGCTGGCGGTTTGCTCGGCAAGGGCTGTGGTTTGGGCCCGCAGCAGCTGCGCTGCCGCGGTTTGTTTCAGTGTTGCCTCTAGCGCCTCGTAGCGGGCTTCTGATTGGGCCTTGGCCGCTTCCAGGTCGTCGACTGCGGCTTGGGCCCGGGCGACTCGGATGCCCCATTCGGCGGCCTGGATTTCCTTGCTGTTTGCCACCACAGAGGCGGTCAGGTCTTCGACGGTGAATTTGCCGGTGCGGTAGAAGCGGTCAATGGCACCTTTCATGGCTTCCACGCTAGTGGATCCCATGAGGGCAGACTGCTTACGGGCCTCGGCGAGGGCGGCCTCGGCTTGGGCAATGCTCACGATGCCTCGGGCGCGGGTGCGCTCCACGTCCCGCTCCCTGATCTGCAGCTCAGCCAACGCCCTCACCCTGGTGAGGGCGTTGGTTTGCTGCTGCATTTCCAGCTTAGAAACCTCTTGCCGGGTTTTATCCACGATGCCTGCGGCCTTCTCTATTTCAGAGAAGAAGCTAGCGATGTGCCCAATACCGGCGGAGAGGGAGCCGCCGATTTTCTCGGCAATCTCGGATGCTGCCTGGTAGCGGGATGCCGCCACGGTACGCTCGGCCGCCTCTAGATCAGCGAGGGATTCAGCCTGGGCGGCACGAGCCGCCGCCAACTTGTCCTCCGCTTTATTCACCTTTTCCTGAGCGCTCTTGACGGCCTTGGCGTTCTTGTCGGTGGATTTTTCCAGATTGTCGCCAATGTCTTCCCGCACCCGGGCGAGCTTCTTCTCGGCGTCAGCGATGCGGTCGGCTTTGCCTTTCTTCCTGGCATCAGCCAAGGATTTTTCGGCGTCCTCCAGCTTTCGCCTATCCGTCTTGGATACCGCGGCACCCTCTTTCTCGGTTTTCGCCAATTCCTTCTTAGCGTCGGCAAGTTCCTTTTCGGCTTTGCTGATGCCGTCAGTCTCGGTGGCGATCTTTTTCCGCAGCTCATAGAGGCCTTTTTCGGCGTCTCTTACAACCTCGGCGGAGTCCAACCAGCCACCTCCGAAATGGTGGCCTTCGGCTTGCACGACTACCCGAGCGTCTTCGGCGTCGTGGGCGAAGAGCTTTGCCGCGGTAGAGATTTCCCCAGCGGCTTGTTCGAATTTTTCGCCTGCCGCCATGAGGATTTTCGCCGCAGTAGCGTTCTGTTTCCCAATTTCAGGTAAGGCCTTGGCGATGGCCGACTGGTGCCGCCACTGCTGGTTCGTCAAAACCAATTCGTCGGCGCCGGATTCGTTCCGTCCTCGAACGCCGGATGGCCACCGGCCGCCGGTGTCGAACTTCGGCCCGTACTGCACATACTTTTTGGCCTGGTCAAACAAGGACTGGGCTTTGCCCCACGAAACGTTACCACGGCTGGTTTTCACCCCATCCACAGAGGTGGATTCGATGTCATCCCCAAGGTTCAAAAAGTCGGCAGGATCATAGTCTTTGCCGTTGATGGTGACGATCTGCCCGGCAATGAGCGGCAGGTAGGCGTGGTTGGTGTATTGGGGGTGGGAGGCTGGTGCCGCCCCACCGCCGATTTGACCGTTACCGCGCCCACCACCCATTTCGACGTTGACAGCTTGGCCGTCAGCGAAATGAACAGTACCTGAGGTGTGCCCACCGGCGGGGCCGCCATTAAGCCAGCCAATGGAAAACCGGGGGCCGCCACTGCCCAGGCCGGTACTGAACCCCATGCGGGCCAACACGGGGCCTTCGTCCATAGTGGCGAACTTACGGCCGTCGAGTGGCCACCCCACAGCTAGTGCGGCCAGGCCACTCATGGCACCGCTACAATCGCCCCAGTTGGCGAGTAGGCCGCCGCCGAAAACATATGGCGCACCTTCGAGAGAACGCGGGGCTTTCTTACCGTTGACGGTTTCACCTTTGGCGAACCGCAGGAGCTGGCCGGGGGTGACGACCCCACCATCAGCCAGAGCCTGCACGCCCCCTAGGATCTTATTGAGCTTGGGGGAATCATCATTAATCGCCCGCAGCAAATTATGGTGCTTGGCCGAGGACCGGCGGTTGATGACCCATTCCCCGGCATCAACTCGGGCTGTGGGCCTGCCCTGCCTATCGACGCCCTGGAAACCATCGACCTCGGTGGTACCGGGCCCGGAGAGGGGCAGCCGATACCCTGCCGGGGTACCGAACAGGCCGCCGGCAGCGAGCCCTACGACACCGCCCATAGCACGGCGTGCCGGGCTGCCATCAGGGAGAAGCGCGGGACGGCCCCCACCTACATACACGGTTTCCACCGAAATCGTGTGGCGAGATGTGGTGTTTTGCCCGCTCAGGCCATGGATCCGCTTGATGACTTCTGGTACGTTGTCGTTGATTTTGACTTCACCGGTGCGTTTGTCTTTGACCAGGATACCCAGGTCAAGCATGCGGGTTTTGACGTCAGGGTCGTTGGAGTCGATGACGACTTTGCCGCCGGGGAGGGTTTTCGTTTTCAGCCCTAGGGCATCTAGTTTTTCGATAGTGCCGGGCACTTCGGCGTTATCAATGTGGATGTAGCCGTCGAGGCTGGAGAGCTTGACCCCCATCTGATCCAGTAAGGAAATGATGGAGAAAGCGTCGGGGAAGTCAATGGTCACCTGCCCCTCGAAGGGCTCGGAGACTTTCGCCCCCATGGCTTCCAATTTTTGTTTGGTTTCATCGGTGATCGCATCCGATTCCACCTTGATCGTTTTGTCATCGGGGATGGATTTGATCTTGTCACCCAGAATCGAGTAGATCTGAGCCGCCGTGTCGGCTTCCTTAGCAGCATTCGTCATGGCGGCAGCTTCGGCTTCGTGCTGCCTGGTTGCCTCTTCCAGATCGTTGTTGGCGCCCCGGGTGGACTCGGCTAGCTTTAATGTCGCCAGGTCCGCATCAGTCAGGCCTTCCTTCCATTTCGCGAAGGATTCGGCGGCATGCTGCTGGGCTGTTACGCTGCCACCATCAAGATCGGCGAGGGCGGTGGCCACGCCCAAGGCGGCGTCTTTGTTGCCGTTGAGGGTGGCTTCTAGATCGTCGGCGGAGATTTTGGCTTGCTGCAGCTGGGGGTGGGCGTGCATGAACGCGGTGACAATGGATTCGGCTTTGCCTTGGATGGCTTCCAGGCCGGAGGCTTGCCCCATCATGGCGTCCACCACGGTGCTGGATGCGATACCGGCCTTGCTGGCCAGGTCTATCAGGCCTTCGCTGGAGGCGCGCTGTACCATCACCGACCTGGTGGCTGCCTCCTCGATGCCGTTCAGGGAGTTCTTGAGGTCGTCAACGTTGTTCTTGTGCTGCTGTTCAGCCTTAGCTGCTTTTTCGTTTTCGCTGGCGAACAGGGTAAGGGCCGCTGCTGCGCCGGTGAGCGCTAGGCCCCAAGGCCCGCCGAGGGCGCCTAGTAGGCCTTCGGCGCCGGATTTCAGCAGGGAGAAACCGCCACGGGCCACACCAACAGCCGCGTCACCAATCGACCCCAGGGCAGCGCGTGCAGTGTGGGCGGCCTCGGTGTGTTTTTCTGCAAATGTTTTCAAGGCCGGGGAGCCCTGCTGGAATGCGGCCTCGGCCTTAAGCACGGCGGCAGCCAAACCGCTTTGCTCGCCGGTCAGGTAGTGTGTGGTTGCCCCGACCCGGTCCATTTCCACACCAGCGTCCCTGTAAAACTTTTGGATGCTGGATATTTGCCCCCGCATTTCAGACAGGCTAGACACGTGCCCCCGCATCTCGGACAGCTTGGACGTGTACTGGCCCACGGTGGTGGTGATACCGCCAACGATACCGGGCACGGTGCGGAATGCTGTCCAGCCTGCCATAGCGGCCGCTAATAATCCGGGGTGGGCTTTCAGCAGGTCAGCGACAGACTGGAGGGACGGGGCCAGGGCAACGAGTACGCCAGATGCTGCATGCAGGGTGCCGAGGAAAATGTTCCAGGTGCTAACGCCGAGGGCTGCGGATGCCTGCCCTAGAGCGGTCGCCACGGTGGATACCACGGGCGCTAAGGCTTTACCTGCATCGAGCACGTCGCTGAAGGCCGCCTGGACGCCGGTAAGCATGCCTTTGCCCTGATCGGACTGCATAAAATTCGCCACAGCGCTCTTGGCGTCCTTGAGCCCTGGCACTAGGCGCTGTTGGAGGAAAGTATCGATATCGGCTGCAACTGGTTTGATTTTGGTTTCCAGCCCGTCGATGGCGCGGGTGGCGGCCACCAGGCCGTCCTTCGCCAGGCCGAAGAATGGTTTCAGGGCGGTAGCGCCCAACCGGCCCAGGGCTGCCTGGGCATTGGCGGCGGCGCCTGTGAAGGATTCGCCCATTTTCAGGGCGGACCCGCCCATGCCGGCACGCATGGCTTTTTCGAAGGTCGCAAAGTCGATCTTGCCTTTGGAAACCATATCCGAGATTTCGGCCGAGGTTTTTCCGGTTTCCTTGGCGAGCAGCTGGAGCACGGGGATACCAGAAGCCATGAGTTGGAGCATGTCGTCGCCCTGGAGTTTGCCGCGGGCAGCCACGGAGCCGAAGATCACGCCGACGTCTTGCATGCTGCGGCCGGCAATGGCTGCGGTGTCGCCCACGGTTTTCAGGGTGGTTTCCAGCTGCTGGCCGGGTTTAATGCCGGCGGCAACTAGGCCTGCGGCAACGGATGCCGCCTCCCCCAATCCGAAAGCGGTGCCTTTCACTGAGGAAAGCGCATCATTCATGACCCCGGCAACGGTCTTGGTATCGTTGCCTAAGCCGAGGAGTTTCTGCTGGGCGTTTTCGATAGCGGTGAGGCGGCCCATGCCTTTGGCCATGGCGGTGCCGATAAGGCCACCCGCCGCCACACCAGTGGCGAGCGCCCCGGCTTTCAGCGTCTTGCCCACACCTGCGGCGAGCTTGCTTCCCCACGAGCCGCCGCGGCGCTCGGCTTCGCTCTCCACACTCCCCAGTGCTTTGGCGATGGTGGGGCTGATTTTACTCACCTCGGGGATGATCGAGATGTAGCCGGTACCGAGCTCTGCGCCCATGAGAAATCCCCTCCTTTCGGATTTAGATGTGGTGCTTTTCCCTGACCTTTTGCCTGATCTCCGCGGCGGTCAGCTCCCGCCTATGCGGCCGGCTCACCTGCTGATGAGAGGCCTCGATGCCCTCGATAGTTTGCTGAATAAGACCCCCAACGCCACTCGTGTTTTTCCCGGCGCGGGCCAGGGCCAGGATGTACTGCTGGTCGAAGAGAGCACCCAATAGTTGGCTGGTGGGCGTCATCCAGGCGGCTGCTTCGGCGGCTGCGGGGTTGAGGTAGGTGTGGAGGTGGGATGTGGCAGGCAGGTGTTTGAGGAATGCCCTGAGGTCGCTCCACCGGTAGGTGCGCCCTACGTTGCTGAGTGAGTATCCGATGTGGAAGAGGTCTGCTCGGAGGGCGTCGGTAAGCTGGGGATCTCCCCCGAAGGCGTACCGGTGGAGGGCAAGGATTCCCCCAGCGGGATACCTGATTCCTGGCTCCAGATGCGGTCGATTTCCACTAGCTGGCGTTGCACTAGTTTGTTGATGGCATCCTTCTTCGCCTGGGTGTTGTTGAAGTGGAGCAGGAAAAGCCGCATGATTTCAACGGAGTCGTTGCCGATGTGCCGTTTTTCGGTTTCGTTTTGGATGGCGTTGATGTCTGTGGGATACAGGCAGTCAACTGGTGGGATGGTGATGGTGACTTTTTTGTCTTTGCCTGCTGGGATGTTGAATTCGATGTTGTCGAATCCGGGGATGTCGAATGCCATGATGGCTCCTTAGGTGTGGTTGATAGAGGGTGGGAGGGGCCGCGGGCGGTAACAGGGTTTTGCCCGCGGCCCTTTTTCAGTGTGGTTAGCGCCAGTGTTTCAGCACCTGCCAGTGGGCAGTGGTGAGTTTTGATGCTGGCGTGACTTGCAGCCATGGTTGGGAGCGTAGTGAGGTGATAGCCGTGTCTAGGTCGGTTGCGGGGATGGTGGTGCCGCCCGCACCCCACAGGCCGATGGAGGGGCGGATCTTGCCTGGCCATTGTGCGGTGAGTGCTTCCACCAGGGGCGCGGCTTTCCCAGCCTGCCCAGCGTCGAAGTAGACCCAGGGCTGAATCAGATTGGCATGCCGCAACAGTTTGGCATAGTCGTGTCCGCTGTCGGGCCGGCCAGCAACCGGGTTGGCCCAGTTGACTCGCACGTCGAAAACCAGCTGGACATTACCGATAGCGCGTTTGATGCGGCCTGCGACCTCGGCCATTTTATCGCCAAACCACGCCAGCTCTTTAGGGCCCTCGTGGGGAGTGCCGTCGCCGCGGCGGGTCCAATCCGCCTCACCGGTGTCTTGCTTGAACAGCTCCAAGTCTTTATCCGAAAATGACCCGGAGTCCCAGTGGATTTCGGTGAGGATGATGCCGTTGATGCGGTTTCCGTAGCGGGCCGCGAGGTGCCGTGCGGCTGCCTCTAGCATGTCACCAATGTGCCCTTTGGTGAGGGCGTAGGCGCTACCCAGGTCGTTTCGGATGGTGCCATCTCTGGACACAGAGCGTAGTTCTTGGTATTCGGGTTTCGCCAGGGTGGTGGTGGCCATAGCATCCAGAGTGAGGTAGATGCCTGTGATACCAGCTGCACGGGCAGTGTCGATGATCCCTGCGATGGGATCGCCCTCGGCTGCTGATAGGGATGATGTGAGCCCACTGCCTGAGGGCACCTCGGGGGAGAGCAACCATTCGGGGCGGCCTACCGCTAGATCGACGGTGGTGCCGCCCGCGGCCACTACCTTTTGGAGGGCTTCTTCCCAGTTGTAGGTTTTCGATGAGGTGTCTTCCCACCCAAATGATACAGCGCGTCGGCGGGTGTCCGGTTTCGGGGGCGGCGGTACAGCCCCGCCGCCGTTGTTGTTCCCTCCGCCGCCCGGAGTTACCGGGGAGGGGTTTAGGGGTTTACGGTGATGGTGGTACCCGCACCACCGGTGAGTTTGGACCCGTCGGCGGTGAGGGCCCCGGTGATGTCCTTGATGGTGTAGGGCCCGCCAGCATTACCAGTGACGGTGGCAGTGGTGGCGCCTGCGAGTTTACGCAGCTCGGCCTGCACTGTTTCGGCGCTGGCGTTAAACGCCAGTTCGGCGGTGGCGTGGCCGTCGACGGAAAGGGTGAAGGTGCCGCCTGTAGCACCAGCGGGGAGGGTCACGGTCCGGTCTTGGGCGTCGGGGTCTGGGGTGTTGGGGTCGACCATGCCGTCGTCCCGCAGCTCGAAGGAGTTTGCGAATTTGAATTCGGCGGGGCCCTTGAAAGCAGTGATCGTAATATTGTATTTCGTGGATGCGGAATGGACCTCAGCGGTTTTTTCCACGGTAGTGATCCGGCCGACCGGTACGACCAAGGTTTTAGCTTTTTCGCCGGAAACAGCTTTCACAACGTGGCGCTTGAGCGGTAGCCGTTCAGCAGTGTGGTACACGGTGATCTGGCGGCCGTGCTTGTCGGTGGCTGCTTTTTCGATGACGTTTGCGTCGCCGAAGCAAGATCGGAGCACATTAGTGTTGCCGTCTTCGAGCAGGGTGAGAACGACTGTTTCGGTATACGAGGTTTGGGTGTCTACCCAGTCATCTCCGCCGAACATTTTTTCGGTGCTGGTTTCCCGGTTGATGGTGTGAGTGAAGCCGTCTTCGCCTACGGCGCCGTGATCTTTGAAGTCCTTATGGAGGGTTTCGAGGGCAGTTTTTGGCAGCGGGGTATCGACTGGGGCGTTGAAATAGACGCCGCCGTCGATGGGTGGGGTGGCCACGAAGGCGTTTTGAATGTTGATAGCCATGGGTATTCTCCTAAATCAGGAATGTCGGAAAAGGGAGTTGCGGCAGGATGGTGTCCCCTGCTGCCGCGCCAGGGGCCGGCTAGTGGGCTAGGAGCCGCACGCCACCGGTGAATTGGAAGCGGTAGAGCTTCGGGTCGGGGTCTGCGTACCTGGTGAGGGTATCTATGGTGGTGGATTGGATTTGACTGCTTCGCATCCGCACCCACGCTTCGTAGGCCGTTTCGGCCAGGGCCTCAGCGTCCAGCTCGGTATGGGCGTAGCACTCCACTAAAAACCTGGGGTTGCGGAGTGCCCAGTCCTCCATGCCGCCGCCGATGCGGGAAACAATGATGAAGGCTTGTGGTTTCGGGGTGCCCGGCATGCGGCTAGATACCGGCACCTCTACCCGGCGCGCCAGCTCGGCAATAACTAGCGTGGTGGCGGTCATGAAAACCTCCTTCCAGGGGGCGGGTTAGCCTAGGGTTCGGGTGAGGATGTTGTCCCTGGCTTCTCGGCGTTTAGCTGACCAGGTGTCGGCGTAGATGATGCAGCGGTGGCGGGTTTTGCCCATCTTGTAGGAGGAGACAAACCCGTCGCCTGCGGCAGCTGCTACTTGTTCGGCGTGGTCGACTACGACCCCTTGGGTCATGGGGTCTTTGAGCAGCGCTTTCAGCGCGGCCTTGTTCGGCACGTACTTCGCCATAGCCTGCTCACTTGTACCGAGCGCTGTCTTGTTCGGCACACACTTCGTCATAATCCACCCACATGCACCTGGCCCACCCGGTGGGCGAATACGCGGCACGTACCTGCCGCATACCCTCATCAGCGAAGCAGATAAGACTGCCGCCGTCGAAGGACAAGCTTACGCATTCGACATAGTCCGCTCGGTCTTCCTCAGCACCAAGGGTTACTTTCAGCCATTGTTTATTCGATTCCAGCAAGATTAATCACCTCCAATTCTGGGGCCCAGCCGAAGGGGCCGTGTTCGTAGTTTTCGGGTTCGCCCACAACCTCTAGGCGTTCGCCGCCTGGGGTGAGGATGACAATATCGGTTTCGATAAAGCCACCGGTGTGGGCGTACATTTTTATGGCGACTGTTCGGCGTCCATGGCCCGCTAGTTCGGGTTCTGCGGTGGTGGGTTTCGCCCACCCCGCTACGTGGATGATGGTGCCCTGGAGCCCGTAGGTGGGGTTGCCGAGCTCATCGGTGCCGGTTTTGAAGCGGCGGAGCCGGGTCACCGGGTAATAACTGTTTGTGGGCAGGCCTGGCATCGCACCCTCTTTCTTTAGCTCATAGTGATGGAGTAGATGCCGCGGCGTTTCTTGCGGAAGGGGGCCAGCATGGTTTTATCCGATGTAGTGAGCCAGGGGGCGCCACCACTACCACCGTGGGTGAAGTTCGCGCTTTGGCTAAACGGGCCCGCGGTGACCTGCATGGATTCTTGGAAGGCGGTTTCCTTGGGGGCCTCGATGACCCTGGCTACCATGCGGGATACCACGATTTTGATGGTTTCCGGCACCGGTTCGGGCACTGGTTTTTGCAAGTACCCCTCAACCAGAGCAGAAGCCTCCTCCAGCAGGCCTAGGGCACGGTCTTCGTCGAAATCCACGTGGGGAATGCGGGCCTTAACATCGTTAAGACTTGCGAGCACGGCTACTCCGGCGGGTTGTCTTCGGGCTGGCGGGGGGGTTGTCCTCCCCACCTGCCCCGTCGTCACCTGGGTCTTCAGGGTCTTCAGGATCTGGTTCTAGCAGGTCGGGGTGGATAGTTACGCCGTCAGGTACTTCCTCGCCTGGGGCAAGCACATGGGCCTGGGTTTCATCGTGCGCAATGACATAGCTTCCTAGGTCGCCTCGGATGGTTGACATAGTGGTTCTCCTTGGCTCTTAGAGGACAGCCATGGACGCGGTGTAGTTAGCATCACCAACAACAGGCATGCCGATAGCGTTGGCCCGCACCCAGGTGGACTTGGGGTCGTCTTCCTGGTAGGCGCCAACCACGATGCCGGGGCGGTCTTCTTCGGCAATGCCGTAGGCAGGGTCGACGGCTTCGAGGGTGGTGCCCCAGAACGTGCGGCCCAGTGGGGATTCTTCGCCGTCTACAGCGGGGAGCATGATGGCGATTTTTTCGTCGATTACTCGTTTGAGCGCTCCGCCTTTGCGGATCTTCCGGTCGTACCGCAGGAGGGGTGGCAGCTCGAAGGATGCGAGCACGCTGTGGAGGAAGTCCACGGTCACCATGCTGGGGATGCCGTTCACTCCGCCGGCCATTTTGCGGATTTCTTCGCATCGGATCAGGCTGGTGATGATTTTGGGGGATACCAGCAGGTAGCCGGGGGCCTCACCGCTCAGGTTGGCATAAACCTCCGCTTGGGCCTGCAAGTCTTCGATTGGGGTTGCGGTGGCGTACTGGTCCCACTTTGTGCCTACGGTGGTGGTGAGGCGGGGGTCGCGGCCGAAATCTTGCTCCACGTTGAACTGGTTTTCGCTGATGAGGGCTTTACCGGTGGTGAGGATTTCGCCACGCAGCATCTCTACCCGGTCAGCGACAGCCCGGGCTGCGGTGATTGTGGCCCGGCCGATCAGGTCTTTGCCGGATGCTGGGGCGTTGATGCCGCGGGCCCGGAGCTGATCGTATTCGCTAACAGGGATTTTCTGGCCCAGGGGTGGCAGTTCCAGGGAGATTTTCTTACCGCCGGGCATAGCACCGATGGGGGTTTCAGCGTCGTAGGCGCGGTATTCAGCAACCTCGACCAGGCCATTGTTGGTTGCAGACAGGCTCACGGAAATGTCGTCGACAACGCGGTTGGGGAGGAATTGGGCGAGAATGTTTTTGGAGCGTTCCCGCTCATCAAGGGTTTCACGGGCCACAGTAGTGAGGGACTGCGGCTGCACAACTTCGGTCCATAGCATGAGGATCAGTCACCTTCCTTCGGGGTGAGGATGAAATGGGGGTTAGGGGTGGTCAAGGTGGTGATGTCGAACACGCCTTCGGGGAGGTATTTCACCCGGATGCGGCCGTGGTCGAGCATGGGGGCCACGATATCCACGTCTTTCTGCTTGGCGGACTGGGAGGTGAGCAGGAATCCAGCTAGGGTGTCACCTGCCGCGGTGACTGGCTCGTATTTACCGCCAGCCCCCCGCTTCAACGGGATACCGGAAGGCAGAACGTTGTCCTTCACAACGGCGGAAATTTTCTTCCCGTCAATAGTGACGGTTTGGGCGTTAGCCACGCCGTGGCGGCTACCTAGCCATTTGCGGTTATCGACCCCCAGGGGTTCACGGATTGGGTTGAGCTGCATGATAGATCACATCCTTTATTTGTCGGTTTTGGTTTTGCCCATGAGGCGGCGCGCCCAGCTGCGGTCGCTTTCTTTCGAGGAACCGGCCTTGCCCTTGCCTTGGAGCGGCGAGGTGGCGGGGCGGCTTTTCGACGCCCCAGCCCCGGCGCGTTCCGCAAGTAGCTGTGCTTGGGCGCGCATGGCTTCGGTGTCGCCGTGGAGGAAGGTCTCGGCTTCTTTCCGGCTGAGACCGTATTCCAGGGCGAGCTCTAGGCGGGCGGCAGTGGTTTCGGCTGCCTGTTGGCGTTTGGTCGCTTCAGCGAGGGCTTCCTCGGCCTGCTTGGTTTTACCTGTTTCGGCATCAAGCTGGGCCTGAAGACTGTCGGCGGTTTTCTTGTTTTCCTTAGCGCGGGTTTCCCAAGTGCGAGCGTGTTTTTTCCACACGGTCGCATCGTCTGCCTGCCCCGGCTCGGGGTCGGGGTCGCCCTCATCATCATTGCCACTGCTGTTGTCGCCGGGGGTTTCACTCTCGCGGTCTGAGGCTTGCGGGGTTGCGGTATCCGCCTGGGCGGCATCAGCCGTGCCGCCGGCGGGGATGTCGGGGGTGATGGTTCGCACCCAGGGGGGCATTGCTAATGCTCTGGCTGGCATGGGGGTTCCTTTCATATTCGTGTGTGTTTTGGGTATGAGAAAACCCGCGGTCTCGCGGGGAGAACGCGGGTTACTGGGGATGCTAGTTTTAAGCACTGGCGGCGGCTAACCGGACTTCTTCTCGTTCCCAGTAGGGATTGTCCTGTTCCTCATCGGAATACGGGTCGAACACCACGGGGGTGGAATCACCGCGGGGGCGCCGCATGTATTCGCTGAAATCATCGCTGAGGTCTTCGGCACCATCCCAGTCGAGTTCTAGGGCCCAATCGGTTTCCTCACAAAGGAAGAAGAAAATCTCCTTCAGGAGAGATAGCGCGTCTGAGTCCCGAGACTGGGTAACGTCAATTTCAGCGAGCCCAAAATCACGTTTAAATTCGGGGGGGGTTAAAAGGACACGGACACTCGGGTACCTTTTCGCCGAAGAAAAATTTGAGGCAATTAAATTTTCGGCTTGGGTGATGACATCCTCGGGGCTTTCGACAGCGCCTCGAATGATGATGGATGCGACATACGACATTTTTAGCTCCTTTCCCAGAGAATGGTTTTTTTCGTGGTTATCACTACGATTCTATCAAGATATGCACCATTATTGTCTACTGCCCTGCGTAAATCAGCCAAGATGGTTTGTTCATCATGTATTGATTCCCTTAGGTCGCAAATGAGCGTGCTCGATTGTTTTTTTCCTTTTCTGGCCCTGTTATTAATTCCGCTTTTCGAGGTGATGGATTTCATCTCCGTGGTGATCCCATCGACGATGGCATCAGGAGTATTTGAAATCCCAGTTTTTTCTTTAAAACGGAGTCCTGCGCCACCGGGTATTTTGTCCAGTTCCTTGAGTTTAATGACGGATTGCGCACCGTTGTCTTCTAGCCATTTGCGGATTCGGTCTTCTTTTTCGGGCCATGCTGTGTCATCCGCTAAGCCGATGTCTAAGGCTTCTTTGGCGGTGATTTTCCGCCTGACCGTAGCTTTCGACATGTCGACTGCGCGTCGGTATCGGACGGCGTCTGGTGGTACCCAGTCGGGTGTTTGGTTTCGGTGGCGTTCTATGGCTTCGGCGAAGGCATCTTGGTCGCTGCCGGGGTATCTGCCGGATTCCGCGTAGATTTGTTCTAGTTCTTGATTGATGCGTGGTAGGTCGGCGGGGGTTTGCACTTCGATGCCGAGGCACTTGCAGTTGTCGTGGTATTTTTTGCCAGCCTCAGTAAGCAGCACCGTATCGTGGCTGTAGACAGCACCACGGCTGGCAAGGAGGAGGCAGAACGTACAGGCGTGGGGTTCCGGCACACGGGCGTAGCGGGTGCCGGCTCTCCGGGTGGCCTGGTATACGGTTTCACGGGCTGGTTGTTGCACGAGCCGGTTGGTGATGCCGGCGAGTTTCCGTAGCACTAGCTGCCTATCCAAACCGCCGGTGGCGTTGCGGGAGGTGTTTAGTGCCCAGGCGTAGGAGCCGAGGATTTGCTCAAACCCCGCCGGGTCGGCCACTTCGGGATATTCCAGGCCGCGGAGGTTATCGTCGAGGCTGCGGGAGCGGAATAAATAATCGGCGGCGGCGTAGGCGGCTTGTTCCCCGTAGGCTGCGATAATCGCCTGGAAGGGCTCTTCCATAAGCTGCTTGGCGTCGGCGAACCCGAGGGTTTCAGTTTGTTTCCACCAGGACACCAAATCCCGTATAGCGAGGGTCCGCAGGTTGTCCATGGCCTGCTGGTAGTCGGCTTCGGCATCCAGGTCTCTGGCCATATACCATCACCTCCCTCCCATGGGTTTTGCTTAAGTTTTCTCCCGTAGTGATACGGGGGTTGCCCCGGTGAATCGGATCCCGGGCAGGCCAGCAAGGTCAGCGGCGGCTTTGGGTTCGACCCCGGCGCGGATCAGGACGCCTAGGGCGTCGGCGCGTTGTTTGAGGTCATCTGCCTCCGCCCCCCCCCGCGAAGCGGGCGTGTCCTGCGGGCCGGTTTCAACAGGCGTTTCATCGGTGGTGTTGGGGGTTTCTTCGGGTTCTCGGTTTGCCCTGGCCAGTTCAAGCACGGTGGTATCACCAACGGTGGTAGCCCCGCCAGCAAGCACGGTGGCGCGCTGGGTGGCGGATTGTTCAGCGAGTTCTTTCCGCATGATTTCCTGCTCGGTTGGGCTGAACCCCACCCTGCCCCACACCACGGAGGAGTGTTTCGGGGTGATTTCAGCCGCTACGGCTTTAGTCATGGCGTCCATGGTTGCCGAGAGCGTGGGGGTGGCGGCTGCCAGCCATTTCGCTTCGAGGGAGGCAATGAACTCCCATTCGGGCGGCCTGCCATCAAGGATGGCTTTGCACACATAGGCAAGGTCACGGCACAGTGGGCGGCCGAACGCCAACTGGCGGAGCTCAGTACGCCGCACCAGGCGGGATTCGGTGGCGCGGATACTGTCGGCACTGGGTGGATTATCGGAGGCGAAACCCAGATACGATACCGGCACCCCTGATTGCGCTGACACAAGCTGGGCCATCATCTTCAGCTCTTCAATATAGGGCGTCGGCGGGGATGCTTGGAACTGGCCCGCAGTGATGTTCGGCAACCCATCATCAGGATCACCCGGCGGCACCACCAGGGCCTTGCTCATGGCCACTTTCCACCCCATTTGGATAAGATCGCTCTCTGTCGCGTCCTCATCTAGGCCTAGCTGGTCGAATGTGGCATTCAACAAATAGCGCTGCGGGGTGGTGTAGTACTCTCTGTTGAACTCCATGCCGAGCACGGTGCGAACGCCATGGTCGGTGTAGTATTCGATGGCCGTGGTGATTTCCGAGGCGCCCGCATCTTTCCCGGCGCGGGACCGGTTCGGGATACGGATCAGGCCACACCTGCCCCAGCCGTGTTTGACGCAGATGATTTCCTTTTCCGCCTTGTGAGGGGCGGTGATGATAGAGATCACCCGGTCCGGCAAATGTAGGGTTTGGTATCTTTCGCCGTTTTCCCCGGTTTTTTCAATATAGCCTGCTGCCATGCGGTTAAGCCGATCATCCCACATGTAGGTGGCTTCGCCTGCGGTAACCGCATCAATAATGATGGCGGGTTCACCATCGCCGCCCGCGGATACTTCGAGGAACCCCATACCAGTGACGAGGGATTCCAGGGTGGCTTTAGCGAATTCAGAAGCTAGGTCGTTTTCGGCGAACACCTGGTCTAGTTCGCTGATGTCCGACTTCGGGGAGATCCACCCTTGCCACTCCAACCGTTCCGCTAGGGAGTCAACCACAATCTCGGGCCAGCCAACAACCGCCCGGATACTTCCAGCAACCGCAGGTAGGGCAATGTTCAAATCCTTGAGGGCGTTTTTGCCCTCATAGTAAGCCCATTTCGACTTGTTCTTCCGGGCGTGTTCTTGCAGCCGCCCCGCCAGCTTGGCGATGAGGGTATGCTCGTCGTCTGCGAGCTCATAGTCGTGGATCAGTTCGAGGGTCATCCGATCATCACTCTCCTTCGCTTCTTAGGGCCGGCCTTACGGCGGGCACGAACCTTACCGGAGTTCAGGGCTTCACGCCGGCCGACGTTGGCAGCCACCATGGCCACGCACAAATCGACGAGCTGGTGGCTGTCACGGCTGGTTTTACCAATCGCCAAACCAAACTTGTTCCAGCGGATTTTCGTGTTGTTCACATGCGCTGTGAGCGCCGGGTCACCATCATGTCGGAATGGCCCGTCCAGGCCGTCTTTGTCGATAAGGTCCTGGATGATCTCTACCTCCTGGGAGAAGCGCCGGTTCCGGTCGGCGGCGCCGGGTTCGGAAAGCCGCATGTCCCAGAGGACGGAGTGGGTTTTTGTTGCCCAGCAGCGGAGTTTTCGGCGGAAATCACGGTGCCATGCGTCGATGAGGGGCCTCCAGTAGGAGGCCTCGGTGGTGTCATCTTTGGCGGGTGACGGGTCGACGCCGAACCAAACGACTTTGTACAGTTCCATAATTTCTCGCACCCTAGCGTCCACCTGGTCGCGGTCGACGAGATAGCCTTCACCTCGGGGTCCGCGGGGCCTGGACCACACACCCAACGTTTGGTTGTACCCGTCTGAGATTCGGCAGCCCATGAGGGCTGTGGCGTCTTCTGATTTGGAGCAGTCGAGGAACATGGCGATCTGATCCCCCGGCTCAAACTGGCGGGTGGGGTCGGCGAGTGCCGCCCAGGCTTTGGCAGACACGTAGGAGTCTTCGGCGTCTCCGAGTCCGTTCATGTAGAAGCGGATAGCGTCACCGGCCGAGAGTTCGGGGTCCACCACCTCGTCGGAGAGGCGTTCGAGGTCGGCCCATGGGGCATCGGAGTAGGCTTGCTGGAGCGCCAGCATGCGCTGCTGGGGGTCGTAGATGTCTAGCTTGGGGTCAAATTCAATGGAGTCATAGAGGATGTCTTTCTTGAGCTGCGGGTATTTACCGGATTGTTGTTTCTGCCATGCTTCGAAGGTTTTTTCGCCGATGGAGTCTTGGCCCCGCTGGTGGGCGTTGGTGAAGTCCACCATTCGGGCCTGAATGTTTCTCTTTGATTTGCCGACGTTTCGGCGAGCCACTTTGGCGACTGCATGCCCGCCGGAGCGCTGGGTCATGTGGTGGGTTTCATTGAGCACGATGAAAGTGGCGGGGTCGCCTTCGGAAGACCTCTCTGAGGCGGTGAGCACTTCGATGCGGGCTGGGGAGGTTTTCACAAAGGTCGCAGTCCTCCCCTTGTCTAACCCGTAGTAGTTGGTGGCTTCGGCGCCGAATTGGCTGTTGGCAACCCGGAGGACGTCTTTGGATTGTTCTTCGGAGTTGGAGGCTATCTGCACGAGGGGCATGGTGTGTTGTTTGCCTACGTAGCGGGCGCCATCCCAGTGGAGCTGGGAGGGGCCGAGTAGCTCGATGTTACACATGGCGGCGGCCAGAGGATCTTTGCCGCTGCCTTTGCTGCCGCGCTTGCAGCCACGCCGGTAGATGAACCGGCCTTGGTCGTTGAAGGCGTACCAGAGGATGAGGAAGCGGGCTTGCCCTGGCGTGAATCGCCAGGGTTCGCCGTCGTCGTTGAGGAGGCCCGGTTCATCGGTGCGCCATTCGGCCCAGTCGATGACCGCGGGGCCTAGGGAGTGAGCGATGAGGTCCAGTTTTTCATCCATGGTGGTGGGCCATGGGAGGGTGCACCAGGCCCCCTTGGCACCGAGGTAGTAGCCGGGCGGCATGGTGAGGTCAGAGATTAGCGAAGCGGTCATGGGCGTCGATCACCACCCCGTCGTCCTCAGGCTTGGATTGTTCAATATCGCCGATTTCCCATTGGAGGCGTTTCATGGCCATGGGCGAGAGCCCCAGCCGGTCTTCGATTTGGCGAAGCTCCGCCATAGCGCTGGCGTTGACCACACTATGGTCAAGTTCATCCTGAATGGCGTTCCGTAGGATAAGGTAGCGGGCGACTAAAAATTCGTCGTGGTTTCGTTCCCACATGACTGCTTGGGGCCGTCGCCAGAGTTCCGCCCACCCGCGTTGCACTCGGCCGGGCAGTGGCCATCGGGGCGCGCGCCCCTTCCGTCCATCGGCGGGGAGCGTCACCCAGTCGGGCCGGGCGTTGCGGCGGCGGGCGTTCTTTTTCGGGGGTGGTCCGGGCACGGTCGGCACCCCCTTTCGCATTCTTAGGTTTTCCTAACCTTTCCTTTAGGTTGGCTCTGGGAACCCGTACAGGCCGTCAGGCCCTTTGCCCTCCGCGGCCCGAGGGCCGCCGAGGGGGGTATCCCCCCTACCCCCGGTCGGTATCAAACCTGCTAGTGTGGGGAATATCACAAAATGAGGGGGTGGGGGGCCGCTTCACTCTCGCTACCCGGGCGGCACGCCCCGCCAGGGCTTCACGTTGCGTTTTGGCCTTGTGACATAGAACACAGAGCGATTGGAGATTGCTAAGAGCATCGTATCCGGGGCCGCGGGTGTTGTCGATGTGGTCTACTTCGGCGGCTGGGCTGCCGCATTGTTGGCATGTGTAGCCGTCGCGGGCAAGGATTTTCTTGCGGATATGAGTTTTCACGTGGGTAGGGGCGCCGTTTCGCCATGCTGCCATATGGATTCCCTCCCTGAAGGTCAGAAAGTAGGAGGAGTGGAGCGGCAATCCCCTGCCCCACGAGCTATCCGGGGTGAGGAGCCATCAAAACGCCCCGGGGCGACGCGAGCCCTAAACCCTCCACTGGTTTTTCTGCAGGCTGCGTCGTCGCGTCGATTATATCATCTGCTGTGACAGCAGGCAAAGGCATATTTTTCAGGCGACCTAGCACCTCACCGAGTCGATAGCATGCGATACGATCAGCGCTTAAGCGAGTATCAACGTGTCCGCGCTCGGCCCACTTGCGTAGCAGCGCACGGCTAACCGTATACCCTTCAGCATGGGCAGCATGGATGATAGTGCGCCACGTCAACCACGGCTCGCCGGCATCGCACACCATGGGCTGCCCGGCGCGGAGGAAATCCAGGAGTCTGGACTCCAGGTAGCGGAGTTCGGCGTGGATGTCGGGGGCGAAGTCTAGGTCGGCGATGAGTCCAGCATTGAAGGTGAGGAAGCCTAGGAGTTGGTGGGCGTCGCAGGTGAGGATACGGCTTGGCTGGATATGGTTGGCGATGTCTCGGGCGACCTCGAAGAGGTTAAGGGTGAGGTCGATGTCTAGGGTGGTGGCAGCCCCGCCTGGTGTAGTGGGGTGGGCCCCGGGTTTCTTACCCCCCTGGGGGTTCGTTATACGGGTGGGGGTGGGGTACTTGACAGACTCTAGTTCTATCCAGAGGCCCTGTAGGCCACGTAGCGTGGCACGTAGTCCTGTCTCGGTGGTGGTAGTGGTGGCGCCCATGGTTTCCTCCCGTTCCCCAGCTGGTATGCGTGGGCTAATGGTAAAGCTGGGGCTCGGTCACTAGTGGCATTCACCGCACCCTGGGAGGCGAAGGGCGGGGGTGTGGTTACTTTGTGGGGCGTGAGGCGTGCCATCGTTTGATTTCGGCGGCGTCCCATAGGCGGGTGCGTTCTAGCTGGAATGCGGGTTGTGGGGCTTGGCCACGGGCAACGTAGCTAGCGAAGGTGGATTTAGTGACACCGATATGCTGGGTGATAGCTGTGACGGTCCAGTATTCTATTCCGGCATCGGTGATGGTTATTCGGTGCGGGATATTTTTAGCGAGGGTGATATCAATCATCGTGGAACCTTTCGTGGAGGATTAATGGAAGCTGGGGGTCAACTTGAAAACCCCACTAGCCGAAGCTGGTGGGGTTGCTGGTTAGCGGCGCCAGCGACCGGTGCAGGTGATGTACCCGAGTATCACGGTGGTGATGGTAAGCATCACAGGCGTGACGATAGGCACGTTCTTGCTGCACAGGGTGGTTGCAACCGCTGCAATGTACGTAGCGACCGCTGCAACATACATGGGTCGTGCTTTCATGGGTGTTCCTCCTTTCTAGGGGGTTCGCGTGGTAGGGTGGTGGGGTGCCCCCCGGGTGAGCTAAGTAGGTTTTAGCTCACCCGGGGGTTACCGTTGGCGCTTACCGCGTCGGTAGCGTTTCCGCTTCCGGTGCTTGCCGCCTGGTGGCCTGGTGTGCAGGTACATCAGGGCGGAGATACCGGTGGTAATCGCCGTGAGAGCCAAGCTGATCTTTTCGATCATTTGGGTTCACCTCCCCTCCACTATTGAGTTTTCTGTAAACCGTTTGGCTTACACCCTTTATTATACAGCGTCACACTGTATTCTTCAAGTGGGGGTACCGGTTTTAAGGGCGATGCGAATGTGTTCTTTACCACATCATACGATAGTGAGAAACAGCATGGTGCGGCTAGAAATTAGCAAACCGATCAATAACTTTTAGCCGCCGAGCGGGGGCCCACCAGCAGCTCCCTGGAAACGGCACGAGGTTGGGGGCTTTTACCCGACAGTCGCCCCCAATATAGCTTTCGAGCAACACTTCTCGGTGACGGTCCAGGTCGAGAAACCACTGGTCCATTAGCTTCAGGTGGGGCCAAACTTCCTGAGGGATACGGTGCAACCGCCACCCCATCGTGTCCATGATGTGGTGCTTGCCATCCTCGATGTCGATGTATTCGCCCGGGTTCTGGATCAGATAGAGCGATTCGCAGGTTAAATAGGTTGGAAGTTCTTCATCTAGGGCAAGCGCTAAATCGGCAATGTTTACATAGCGGATACAGTCAATTTGCAAGTCAAGTACAGGGTAACGCTGCCTCGATGGGTGGATATCGGCTAGCAGCACAACAGGCTTACCAGATGATATCTCTATGAACGGCTGCCCTTTTAAGTGCTCCCTCAGGTTGTCTGGCACCGCGTCGATAGTCAGCCCGAGGTAGGGGTCTAACTCTGTAGGCATAGGCGGGTATAGATCGGATAGGCTCATGATGGCTCCTTGGTATCACCCTACGATTTCCACGGGGGTGACCACCACTCCATCACGATGCGACCTGTCACTATTTTTCGCCGCGGTGTACTCCTGGTAGGCAGTAGCAAGCACGGTCTGCCAGATGGGTTTAGGATCAGGGCTGGGGTTCAACTCGAAAACCTCCTGATCCCATTGGTTTATGGAAAACCGTAAAAGACGTAGCATTGTTTTTGCCGTGGCGGGTGCCATACAGGGGCGGGTATGGCGATAGTTCCAGTACCTCCCGGAGCGGGATGTGGACTTGACTCCACTTGAGAGTGAGCGTGCCACCTGGGGCAAGCACCCGGAAACACTCAACGAAGCACTGGCGCAGGTCTTCCCGCCACGTGGTCATGAGAACCCCATACTTCTGGCACATCCACCCAGTCGCCCCGGCGCGCTGGAGGTGGGGTGGGTCTAGGTTGATAAGGTGGAATGCGTTGTCACGGAAGGGTAGGGCGCGGTAGTCGAGCCGAATGTTCGGGTTGATGGTGATTTCCCGGCCATCTGATAGCTGGTGTTGCGTCGTCCGCTGGTCGGCATAGATCACATCGGGGTGGTGTTTGTTGTGCCACATGAGCCTGGCACCGCAAGTAACGTCGAGGATCATTTAATGAGCTTCCCTTCTCTGGTGTAGCCGGCACGCTGACGCCAGGCCTGCTTGGCGGGGGTGTCATCGTAGTCGGGGTCGGTCGCCCATTCGAGATAGTCCTCGAAGGTGATGCCTTCGTCAGATATGCACCGCCATTCACCCACGTAGTTCCATACTTCAGGGAAGGCCATATCGCAAGCTAAGCAGCTTTTCAGTTCATAAAGGCCATCGCAGTTTACATATTTTTCCCAGCAGTATTCCTCACCAGGGTTGATTACCGCCCCGCACGCATAGCACTCGTGTGGTTTCCTAGCGCGCCGGGTTTTTTCGTCTAACAGCGTACACATTATTGTTTTTCCTTATAGATTCGTAGAAATACGCCGGTGATAGCTGGCCCGTTGCTGTCGGCTTCGGCGTAGCGTTTACGGGCGTGCCATGTGGTGATTCGGGAGTCGTTTTTGAGCACACCGGCCCCTTCTAAGGCGTCCCCTAGCGCCCGGCATAGTTTGTCGAGGTCGTATGAGGATTTAGACGTGGGGAGCATGCTGCGGACGCTTTTAGGGCGGGGTAGGCAGAAAACCGCTTGCACCAGCACCGCTTCGTCGATGGGGTCTTTCAGTTGGCGGCTGCGGTAGGTGGCGAGTTGGAGTTGTGCGGATTGCCGCCACACCCGGGTGCCAGGGTTGTCTTCAATGACTCGCCCGCCACCCACGTAGCGTTTAGACCCTTGGGGTTTGGGGTCTCCTGCGATGTGGGCAATGAACACCGGCTCGGGCTGGGCACCCAAATACTGGCCAAACAGACTTTCGATTTCGGTGTCGGTGGCGTCCGGTAAAAGCCGTTCCCGGATGGCATCGAAGAATGGGTCTCGGCTCATGATGCCGCCCCCACTGCTACGAGTTCGCCTGAGCGCTCTTCTGCCGGGTTTGGATCATGGTTTAGGGTACCGGTGTAGGCGCCCCGGGTTTCGGCCTTCTGCGGGGCTTCTGGGGCGGTTTCTTGGGCAGTTTTACGCCCCAGGATGCTGTCGAGTTTCTCGCGTAGGTGTGCGGGCATGCCCCGCCCTACCGGCCGGGGCTGGGTCTCTGCTTTCGGTTTCGGCAGTTCGCCAGTGTGGTCACAGTGCGCCACCACCGTTTTGCCCGCGGCGCCCTTGACTTCCACGAAGCCGCGTTCATCGCACAAGGGGCAAGCGTGGATAGCTGCTAGATGCGCCTGCTTTTCCGCTACGGCACGCTGCTCGAACCACCGCCGGGACCGCATGCAGTTACGGCACGGGGGCACCTCTTCCCGCGGCAGGTAGGCGTGTTTCCGGCACCGCGGGTCGTCAGGGCTCGACCACTCCGCAGGGGTACCGATCACCTGGTACGCCCGGACAGCAGCAACCACAGCCTGATCCTTCGCGGTCATGGTTTTCTCACTGGTGGGGTTAAGACAGGCAGGCACCCGGCTATCAGCACAATCCGTGTCGGACACCTGGGCGGTCTGGTGATCGGCGAGGTCAGGCAGACCAGCCCACGGATCCTCAAGAACCGGGGCAGGCACGGGCTGGGGATCAACCACCACCGGCCGCGGGGCGCCCACCGGCTTCGGCTCTTGAGACTCCGTGGCGGCAGAGTGGCCGACTGCGGCAGCAGGCGCCACCCCATCGGGGACCAACCCAATTTCAATTTGAGAAGAGGGAGAGGGGGCGTCGGGCACGGGACAAAGCGCAACAGGGGCCGCTACCGAACCACGGGCTTTTCTTTCCCCTTTCTTTTTATAGTTCTCTTTCTCATTCTCTTTCTCGGCAGGTTTTGCTAGCGGCTTGCTAGCTTTTGCTACCTTTTTGCTAGAAACACCCTTTTGAGCTGCGGCTTTAGCAAGCCCGCCTTTACGGCCAGCTGCGCGCCGGGCTTCACGCACCGCCTCGATATCGGCGGTGGTTTGCTGATGCTCCGCGTAGTCGTGGATGAAATAGTCGTTTTCGCCCTCGGCTAGTAGGGGGCGTTCGGGGTCGCTGTCTAGAAGCTCTTCGATAATGTCTGGCGTCCACATAGCAAGCGCTAGCCGCTTCCTGATTCGTCCATCAGTGTGGTGCCAGGCCGACCAAGCAATCATCTCGATGAAGGCTAGCTTGGCGCCCGGTGATAATGGAAACACCTTTGGGTTGCCGAAGAAATCGAGAGTGATACGGATAAACAACCGGTCATCTTTGGGGGCGATGGCGGTTTTCGTCGCCATAATGGGTCTCCTTTAGGTGGTGGCAGCTTGCTAGCTTTTGCTAACAACACGCTGGAAGCTGGGGGTTTAGTGGTTTGTGGTTAGCGGATTTCGGTCGCTTAAATAGTTTTACAGATTATTACATCTTGTGTCAATGTATTCACCCATATTGAAGTGATTACATAATTCATATTGAATACATACTTGAGCACATAAGGTGTTGAACACATATTGTGCGGGCGATATGATCTACACATGGCGGAATCGAACATTTTTGGGCAAAATCTCGCCCAATTCAGGCAAAAAGCCGGCTGGTCGCAACTAGAAATGCGACGACGACTAGAAGCAAATGGGCTCAAAATGCACATGACTGTGCTTCGGCGTATCGAAGCCGGAGAACGGGAACCGAGGTTGGCGGAGGCGATGAAAATAGCCGAAACACTGGGCATTCCCGTCGAACTGTTGACACTCGACGCCGCATCAAACAAGCACTTAGCAGCAGTAAGCGATAGCCTTGTAGCCTTCCAAGAAACCTCAAGGGCACTCAAACAAGCCACAGAAGCACACGAACAGGCCAAAACCGAGCTTGGCGCCACCATCACCAAAGCCCGGCGCGCCGGGGTATCAGAACGGTTGCTCCTCGAAGCTACGGAGCTAGCTGGGCGACATGACCCTTTGTACGCAGGGTAAGCAAAATAATCCGCAGATTGGAAAGTTTGTTCTACTTATTTTTGGTCAGGGTAATCGACGTGTGCTAGTACCGTGAGGATACCGGCGGCTAGCCGGTAGAGCTGATCCCGGGTGATGCGGTGGGCATCTCGCTTAGTTTCCGTCCTCAGGATGATGTGGTCAGGGCCGCAGTGATCAACCATCACGAACCCTTGTAGTGCGCCATTTTGTAGCACTAAGAGCCCGTCCCTGTAGCCTTCTTCGTCGAACCTGCCGTATCCTACACTATCTGTTGGCTGGTAGGTTGGGCTGTCGGTCAGAGCCTCGATTGTATCAATGATCGTGTTGATGTCTTGGCGGTCCAAGGGCTCTGCGGGGGCGTATTTTTTGAGCCGGCCGATGGCCTCCAGCATCGGCGCTAGGCTATTTGCCGGGGCGTTCATTTTTGTTCCATCCTCTGGTTTTAAGGTTTTCCGTCTGTAGGAGGATCACTAGCGCCATTCGGGCTAGCTGGTAGAGGTTTTTCTGCGTGATTTTGCAGGTGCCATACTGGCAGTCGTCACTGATGGTGATGGTGATATCGTCGGGTCCTTGATGGCTGATCTCGATAATGTATTTTGATCCTTCTCCGATCCCTGGCATGTCGGGGAGGAATTCCACCAGCACCCCATAGTCGTCGGGTTTATCTCGGAATTCAGGCTGGTTTAGCATCTCTTGGTAGTCGGTGTCGTCTAGCAGGAGTTCTATCCAGCGGGACACCACCTGTAGGTGTTTTTCATCCTTCTCATCCAGGAGGGTTGTTTCCTCCCGGAGATACTTCAGGCTGTCTAGCATTTGCTGGATTGAGGTGTGATCTGTCATTTCGTTGGTCCTTCTTCTTTGTCCCATTTCCAGTGGAATCCGGTGTCGTAGTCGTGGTGGCCGCCGCGGTGCCCGCTGCGCCTGGCGCAAATATGTATTTGCTGGTGCGGGTGGTAACCTGTGGCTTCTAGGGCGCAGCAGCGGTTAGCCGCCTGGAGGCGTTCGCGTTTCATTTCGAGCCGGAGTTTGTTTTTCTCGTTTTCGTAGAGAACATCACGGATTTCCGGGTGCTTTATCATAGGTGCCGCCTATTTTTCACCGTGTAGGGCTTGGTTGCCGGCCGGGGTGATAGTGCCGTCCTCGGTGACGTATCCGAGGGCTTCCATGGCCCGTACCCCAGCCCGCCCGGTCTTTTTGCCTGCGGCGTGCCTGCGGAGGGATCGTAGCGCTAGGCGGGATTCGTAAGTGGGAGTGTTCGTCGTGGTCATTCCTTTTATGCTCCTTGTTTCGTCACTGTGACGCCTGTGTCATTGATGTTGAATCGCCCATCGAGGAAACGACTGATGAAATACTGCTGGCCTTTACCTGTGACTTTGGGGGTTTTATTAACCGTGATATGCCCATCGGCGTGAGTGATGACGGTTTCTTTGATCTCGAAGAGACCCAGCTCCATGGCCTTCTGAGTGGGGCTGTTCCAATCAGCGCCCCGGCGGGAAGTAAGGTATCCGTGAGCTCGTAGCCAGGTGAAGAGCCGGTTAGCGCCAATATCAATACAGTTGCCTTTGAGGATCTTCGCTAGATCCCCCACCAGGATCGAGGTGGTTGATGCACTCACAGCATCAGCAAAAAGCACCTTGGGTGCGGCTTCTTCCACCCGGGTTTCCAACTCCAGGCGCTGGGCCCGCTCTTCCTTCAGCTGCGTGGCTAGGCGGATAATGAAATCCGGGTCAGACAACGCCTTGGCCGTTGCTTCCGGGGTGAGATAACCGCCATGCGACCGAATCGCTGGCAGCACCTCATGGGTTACCCAGCGTTTGAATTCTTTCGCCTCCGGTTTCCGGCTACGCAAGATAGCCGAGTACAAGCCAGACTCAGAGATAATCACCATTTGACTACCCCCATTAAGGGGGTGATTAGTAATCACCCCCCTTTCATCAGCGTCAATGTACCTAGTCATATCGGTAGCCCGGGGCAAACCTAGAGCGCGTGCTACATCAGCGGCAACCCACCATGGGGCGCCGCCACGGGTGACGACTCGCACTTGCGTACCATTAAACGAGAATGGTGTGATTTTGTTATCCATACTATATAGATTCCTTACTTTGCTTTGTTGTCGGCGGGGTCAGCTGGGTTCACCCCACAAAACCTCTGATATGCTTGCCACTCACCCCCGACGGTATTCTTACTGGCTGGGGTTCAACTCTGAAAACCCCTGATATGCTTGACCCTGTATAGCACTGACCCTTACTAGCTGGGGTTCAACTTCGGAAACCCCTGATACGCTTGTTACAGCCCTGAAAACAGGGTTTGAGCAGGCAGTATCGGGGGTTTTCACTTTAAAAACGCAGCAGGCTAGCTAGGGGTTTCCCGGGTTTTCGCTTTACGCCGCCGGCGTTTTTTCGGCGTGTAATAGCGGCCAGCCACAATCCCATCGACGGGCATGCGTTGTTCTTCCATGCGCTCCAGATAGCGGCTACACGCCTCTAGTAGCGGGCATTGGCGGCAAAGATACTTTGCCTGCTCGTGGCGGGCCAGCATCATTTCTTCCTTCTCCATGTACAGGCGCCCATCCCAAAAAGGGAGGGTAACCTGGTGGCATGGGGCGGCGAGAATGCCGTCAGGGGTGAGCGGCTGTTGTTGCGGGTTAGCGGTTGTGGTCATCTCGGAGACGCTTTACCACCCGACCGTTTGGTTTTTTATCACCCTGGTCAGCGGTACCGGTGATTTTTTTCACGCAAACCCCTACCTGACTATCCCCATCCAGGTACTCCATAACCGTGGTCATGAACATCACGGTCACCCTGCGGCACTCGCGGGTGGCAAGATGGGCGCTGATTGAAACGCCCAGGGCGATAAGAGAGATAGCGATTGCCACTATCGAGATAACAAGCGTGGGATTCATTTTATGACTCCTTTTCGGTTTCGGTTTGGTTGTTTCGGATGTGAGCTGCCGCATGGATCGCATGGAGGAACGGGCGATCCAAAGACCGGGTTTCCTTAGCGAGCTGGCCGAAGGGCACTAAATCGGCATGCTGTGGGTTGGTGGTGCTGCGCCACGCAGCCCACGCATCATGGACGTCTTCCAGCGTCGTGTAGATACCTTTAGCACGCATCAGCACCGCATAGATCAGGAAAAGCGGCGCTGTTTCAGCGGTTGCTTCGAACCCTTCCGGCAGGTTCTCCACGATCAGGGCGGCATCCTCCTCCAAGTAGTTGAGCTTCGTCATTGGCTACTCCTTAATTTCTGTTTTTGGGGTGCCCCGTGGCTGAGGAAGACCACGGGGCACCAGTTCCCGCCCGGCTAGTTAGGCGGGTAGCGCTCATGGCGGGGGTTGAACCCGCGTAAAACCAGGCAATTAGCTTGACCAAACACGAAACCAACAAGCAGCAAGCAGTAAGTGGTCTGGTTTTACCTCACCGGAGCATGAACCTGACAGGAGCCCGTTTTAGGCCCCTGGTAGACTTAGCCCTCCCCCACAAGGGAGGGCGTCTTAAGGTGTTTCCACTATCGAGTTCGCTATGCAACACGCCCCACGCTGGGGCCTAGTGCCCTCCGGGGGAATCGAACCCCCACACCCTTTGGGGCGGCCCACCAGGCCAGGGCAACCATTCGCCTAGCTGTCCTCAGCACCGCGGGCCAGCGAGGCGTTTGCCCACATCATCGCCTCCTCCAGACGCTCCAACGCCAGGTTTTTCTCCCTGCTGTCATCAAGCATCGCCTCTAGATTCCTGGCGAAATTCTTAAACTGGCGGCCCACAGCGATCCGCAGCGCCCGGGTTTCATCATCCAAAACCCGATAGTCAAACCTGCGGTCCAGCTCTTCATATGGGTCGTAGTACGAGTCAGCACCATATGGTGTGGTAGACATTATTGTTTCCTTTCTGGTTAGGTTTACTGATTAAAAAACTACCCAAAATGAATCTTATACATGCCATATGGCTACAATAGTATTCTTTTTGGTCTATAGTCAACCGTATCTTAGCTACCCGCCAGCTTTCTTTTATCGCCGTACGGCTATAGTTGTTGATATGGAGGAAAGCGAAATCAAATCCGCCGAGGGCTTCAACACCGCTGTTGGAGCAGCAATTAGGGCTGCTGCGGCATTCGACGGAAAATCCGTCCGCCAACTCTCCCGTGATACCGGTATCGAATACGTGACTTTGGGCAGGTATCTGAAGGGAATTCGGGATATACCCGTCCCGGTTCTCTACCGGTGCTGTCAACACTTGAACACGGATATCACGACGATCATTAACGACGCCTACCGCGGCCTGAGGCGGGATATACCGGCTGGGGTTCAACTCGAAAACCCTTGATATGCTTGTCATGGGCCCCAAAATCAAGGTCTGAACAAGCAATATCAGGGCATTTTCATGTTCACTCATTAGGCACCTCCCCCAGCAGCGGCCCGGCAATCATCACTCACCCGGGCAAGATAACTATCCAAATGGTCACGCTCGATCAGGTATGGGGACCGCGGCCGGGCGGTTTTCCGGCTGTAGGGGATCTCTCCACTCAGCAGCAGCACCCGCAGAGTTTGGCGGTGGATTTTCGTATATGCAGCGGCCTCCGGCAGTGTCAACCACTCCCCCTCCCGGCGCGGGCGGCGGCGTTTAGATGCGGGGGTTTTACAGCGGCTCATGCTCACTGCGCTTTCTCTGCTAGTGGTGCGGTGGGGTAGTTTTTCTCCCCACGTAGGCCTTGTTGGAGCCGGTCTAGCACGTCGTCGATGTTCATTTGGTAGGCTTCTAGGGTTTTCCGGGTGGCTTTGTTACGGTAAACACCCAGAGTGGCCAGCCACATAGTCAGTGTGCGGCGGTCGATCACGTACATGGTTTGTTCCCGCCCGCGTTCAGTCACCAGGGGGATCCGTTCGATTTTCGCCCAGCATGTGAGTTTTAGGCGGTCCTGCTGCGTGGGCTGATGGATGCCCAGGCTGTTACACACTGATGAGAGTGTGACCCAGATCCGCCCATCAATCAGGGTCGCGTCGACCGTGTTCGGGGTGCCTGGCACCTTTACTTTGAATAGGTAGTGCATTGTGTTATACTTTCCTTACTTCTTTGTTCCGCCCCGCTGTAAAGCGGGGTTTTTGCTTTTTACTGGGCTTTACGACGGGGCGCTGGCACTTATACTTGGAGTGTGGATATCCCCTTGGTTTCCCTTATCACGGCTACTACTATCAGCGTGGTCAGCCTGGGTGTTGCTGTGGTGAGCCAGTACGATGCGAAGCGCGCCAACCGTCTTGCTGAAATTGCTAACGAAACCGCTAGAGAAAGCTTGGACGCTGCCGAAAGGGCTAACCTTGCTGCAGAACACGCCAATGAGATAGCAGAGGATGCGAACCGTATCAGCAGTAGGGCGTTGCAAGCTAGCACTGATAATCTGATCTACGAATGGGGAATCGAGCTCAGCAATAAGACTGGGGTCGGGGTCGCTACTATCACGAATAACAGTCCCCACGACGCAATGCACCTTACCGTTATCGCCGAGTGCGAAGGCCACCCCGTTGGGGCTGTTGAAGCCGAGCGTTTGCCCGGATTCGGCCAGCTGCACCTCAACCTGGCGGAAGGCCTGAAGCAAACACCCGCACGCCATGTCAATAAGCCTGCTATCAGCAGCCAGGCTATCGTTCTCGGGGGCCGTCAAACTCGGAAAATCGTATTCCATATCCAGTGGCAAACCCCACTTGGTGTGCCTCGAAGCCACATAATCAAGAAGAGCCTGCGCAACAAAAACAGGTAGCATCTCAGGCCCCATCCAAAACAAGGATTTTGTCAGGCCGGGCGCCCAAATCAGCAAGAGCATCTAATACTGCTGGTTTTGGGGCCCGGCTACTCAACGCTTCCCGCCATGTTTTTCGGGTAACTTTGGTTACTTTTTCTAAATCGACCAACGTATGGATGGAATTGCGTCTCTTAACCCGATCAATTTCATCAAGACTGAGCAAGAATTTTCCCATTCTCTCGTCTCCTCCTGTATTCATGGGCATATTTTAGCGCATTATTGAAATAATGCGCAATAATCTTCTCTTAAAACGCGGCTTTTCCAATAGAAATGGCAGCTAATCGCACCTTTGACGGGAATAAAATTACCCACTAGGCTAAGGGTATGACTGGAGAGAAAGAATGGTTCAGCTCAATGGTTCGACGGAAAATATCCACGATTGAATTGGCCGATCTTCTAGGCGTCTCTCGCAGGACCGCTACTAAACGGCTTAGCGAGGGCTTGTCGTCAGACGAGTTGATACTGGTGTCCAGAAAGTTAAATCTTTCTCCTATACACGCCTTAGTTGAGCTTGGAAGGCTCACACATACGGAAGCTTTTGATTATCTGGGTGGAGATGGACTTTTGTTGGATGCAGCAACCCCCGAACAGCTGATTTATAAACTCGCGGAAGACGCTCTTACGCCTCAGGCAAAAATAGAGCTTGGCGCTTACGGCCGAGGGCAGTTAACTCCAACCCCTAATGAACAAGCAACCAAGGCTACCGATACTGACAGCGGCGCCCCTGCTGATGATTTTGATGATGATGCCATCGTCGCCCGGATTAACGCAGGAGTGGAACAGATAGCTGCTCAACAGGCAACTCCCCCCATTGAGGAGCATTTCACATAAAAGAAGTTTTCAGGGTGGGGCTGTAATTTTTTCAAAGCGGAAACCCCCGATACTGCCTGTTCAAACCCTGTTTTCAGGGCTGTAACAAACATATCAGGGGTTTTCAGAGTTGAACCCCAGCAACCTCAGCGGGCTGACTGGTCAAAACCTGCAATTTGCAGGCTTATCAGGGTTTTGAGATTTATTACACATATTTTTTCGCCGAAATTTATTGCTTCTGGCATGGTTTTGTTTCATAATTGTTTAAGTCAGTTATCAGTTTGAGGAGCCAATCATGAATGATACTGAACAACGGCTGGAACATTTATTGCATCAGTTTGATGTTCGTCTTGTCGAGACAGGGGCGCTTACCCCACGCATGAATGCGTGCTGGCATCCCCTGACTCGTACGATCTATGCCCGGCATGGGTTAGACCCGATAACCCGGGTGTGCGCTGTTGCCCACGAGTTAGGGCATGCGTATCACAATCATGACTGCTCCACACCGGATAATGAACGCGAAGCCGACGAGTGGGCAGCCAACCAGCTGCTAGACGATGGCCTGGTAGAAGAAGCCGCATGGGAATGCGACGGCGAGCCCGTGGCCATGGCCGCCGAGTTGGGTGTTACCGTGCACCTGCTACGCACCTGGGAGCGCCTTTACCGTGTTGGCCGTACCCGGCATGTGAGCGCATGCGGCCTCAGCCTCAGCTGACCCTGACCCTTATCCCAAGATCCTGTGAGTACCACGCAAAGCATGGACTAACTACGCACCAGAGTAAAGAATTTTATATATAGAAGGTTTAGTTTATGTCGGCTAAAGATGACCGCTTATTCATTTATATCACTCTCGATTTCTTCGACAGCCCAAAGGTGTTTCCATTATCACCGGCCGCCAAGCTGGCTTTTATCGAGATGATTGCTTGGTCTACTCGCCAACGCACTGATGGGCGCATCCGGAAACGGCTAGCATTTGCTAAATGGAGTCCAGAAATTATCGAAGAGCTCTTAGATAGCGACCCTGCAGCCCCGCTACTTACCGAGGAGGGGGATAATTATTTCGTTCAAGACTATTCCGAATTTCAGCAAGAAAATGGATGATTATAGCCGCCGAGATTGCGGCCCTTATGGGTTTGCGGATGAGCTGCGTGTTCGGGTGAAGAGTTTCTTGTAAATCGTTTAAATCGTTTGTTTCTATACCTTTGAGAGGGTGTTTTCTATGAGGAAAATAGCGGCGCTGTTGGTTGGTGTCGTGGTTGTTTGTGGTGTTTCTGGCTGTGCTAATGGCATGCGGCAGGGGGCGTCTTCCGGCCAAGATCAGGTTGGGCAGCAGGTTGCGCAGCAGCTTCAGGAGAGTGTTTCTTCTGCGGATGGTGAGTTAAAGTTTGATGCGAAGGCGAATTATCCTGGTTTGGGTAAGGAAGTCGCCTTCGATGGTGGTGTTGTTACCGTGGAGAAGGTGGAGAAGACTGACAAGCTGGAAGTCTACGCAGCAGATTATATGCGTGAGGCCGGGGTTAATGAATTTATTTCCCCGCGGCAAGGCGGCCAGTTTGTTATTGTGAAGACTCGGGTGAAGAACATGAGTTCCCATAGCTGGGACTTAACCTGCATGTTTGATGTTCGAGCTGTTCTTATTAACGAACAAGGGCAACAATTCGACCCGATCCGTGACCTTCGTAATGTTATTGGCAATCCTGAATGTAATGATTCGCTTAACCCCGGGTTTGATAGCCCGATGACGTGGGTTTATGAGGTTCCTGCGGGGTTTGGGCATGGGTTCCTGGGGGTTAGTGATGTTCAGCAAAGTTATCATCAGTTGAAATACATTGATCTTGGCAAGTAATGCGGACAATGTTGCAGGCGTTAATGCGGCAGTTTGCCCTGTTTTTACGGGTTGACCTGTAGTGATTGATGGACACTAGTGTGGACAATGTTGGGCCTGTAATTGGTCTGTAAATTTTTGTGGCCCTTGCTGATTTGGCGGGGGCCCTTTTCGGGAACAAGGAGCAAGGGGAACAAAGATGGCGTCGATTCGTAAATACAAAACAGCGAGGGGGTATGCGTGGCGGGTGCAGTACCGGTCGCCTGATGGTCGGGGCCGCACGAAGCAGGGGTTCCGCACTAAGGCGGAGGCGGAGGCTTGGTCGGCTAAGAATGCTACAGATATTCATGCTGGGGAGTGGGTGGCGCCGAAGAAAACGGCTATCACGGTGGGGGAGCTGGGGGATCGGTGGCTTGCTATGCAAACTCATTTGAAGCCGTCAACTATGCGAACGACTGAGCAGTCGTGGCGGGTGCATGTGCGACCCAAGTGGGGTGGCGTGTCGATTATGGGGGTGAGGCCGAGTGATGTGCAGGAGTGGGTGGCGGGTATTGATCGTGCGGCTGCCACGGTGCGGCACGCCCACGCCTGCCTGGCCCAGGTGCTGGACTTAGCGGTGCTGGACGGGTTGCTGAGAGCAAACCCGGCGCGGGGTGTGCGGTTACCGCGGCGCGCTAAGTCGAAGAAGGTGTATTTGACGGCGAGCCAGGTGCAGTTTTTAGTGGATCAGTGTAGCCGTTACCAGGAGCTTGTGTGGGTATTGGCGACGACGGGGTTGCGGTGGGGTGAGGCTGTGGCGCTTCGAGTGTGTGATGTGAATGAAGCGAGGGGTCGGCTTAGTATTACTCGTAATGCGGTGACGGTGGGGTATGAGGTGCATGTGGGGACGCCGAAGAATCATGAGCGGCGGACGGTGGCGGTGCCGCGTAGGGTGATGCAGATGCTGGTGCCGTTGATGGAGGGGAAGGCTAGGGATGCGCTGTTGTGGCCTAGGGAGTCGGATGGTGGGTTTATGCGGGTGCCTGGTTATGATGGGTGGTTTTATGGGGCGGTGCAGCGTGCTATGGGGGCGGATGCGGATTTTCCGTGGGTGACGCCGCATGGTTTGCGGCATGTGGCTGCGGGGTTGATGGTGGCGTCTGGGGCGAGTGTGAAGGTTGTGCAGCGCCAGTTGGGGCATGCGTCGGCGGCGATGACGTTGGATGTTTATGCGGATCTTTTTGACGGTGATTTGGATGAGGTTGCGCGTGCTATGGATGGGGTTTTGCAGGCGTCGTGGGATTGTCGTGGCGCCTAGGGTTCGTGGTGGTGTTTTTGCTGGTTGTGTGGTTTTTGGTCGCGGGTTCGAATCCTGCTGGAGGCACGTTTGAAACCCCACTGCCAGGCG
>ERZ773059.124-NODE-124-length-41667-cov-31.074305_pt1 | contig 41667 bp, 39 predicted proteins | sample MGYA00580514_ERZ773059 | MGnify/ENA primary metagenome ERZ773059 (study PRJEB29015, sample SAMEA2737981) | human oral metagenome | biome: human oral; feature: human-associated habitat; material: dental | place: China | collected 2056 ...
CCATGTATTGCTTAGCTAGAGCAGCGATAGAAGGCTCTACTCGAGGGAGAAAGACAGGAGCAGCATCTAGCACAGTCACCTGGCTGCCCAATTTGTTGTAGAGCCCAGCAAACTCTAGGCCGATGTTACCGCCACCCAGAACTCCCAAGCGTTTAGGAAGTTCTTTCAGATTTTGGATGCCAGTTGAGTCATAGACATGCTCGGTCTCAGTCAGTCCTGGAATCGGCAGGACATTGGAAACAGCACCAGTATTGATGACAATAGTCTCAGCAGTCAGTTCCTCTTTCTCATCGCCAGCTGTGATTTCGATGACCTTATTGGAAAGGAAATGAGCTTCCGCATCAATGATGTCGACACCAGCGCCACTGACTGCTGCGTAGTTCTTCCCGTTGAGACGGCTGGTCACAGCATTCTTTTCAGCCATAACTTGGTCAAAAGCCAGACCTTTTTCAGCTGCGACCAGCAGAGTTTTGGTTGGGATGCAGGCGATATTGATACAGGTTCCCCCGTACATAGCCTTGCTTCGCTCAATCAAAGCAACTTTTTTTCCTTGGGCCGCCATTTTGGCTGCCAATGTTTTACCGGCCTTACCAAAGCCGATGACAATTAAATCATAGGTTAACATAATTTACCTCCATTTTTCAAAAAGATTGTATCACATCTAATCAGAAAATGCTGAGTTTTGCTACGCCTATTTTAAAAATGCAATCTAAAACATTTTAATACACTTCGTCCATTTTATTGGAACTAAATTTTAGCGCTTTTTCTTGCGCTATGTTATACTTTTTTTCATCATAAATTACTATAAGGAGAAAGAAAATGTCTGTTTTTACACTGATTTTGGCAAGTTTGGTTGCCTTGGAATTTTTCTATATTATGTACTTGGAGACCATCGCAACGACCTCAGCAGCGACAGCACGGGTCTTTGGTATGTCACAAGAGGAGTTGGAGCAGAAGTCGGTCAATACCCTTTTTAAAAACCAAGGAGTTTATAATGGTTTGCTGGGTATTTTGGTTTTAATTGCGGCCTTTGTACAGCCTAGTCCAGTTTGGCTGGGGATTTTTATGGTTTATACCATCTTGGTAGCTGCTTACGGTGCAGTGACTAGCGATCCGAAAATTTTGTTCAAGCAGGGCGGACTAGCAATGTTGACTTTGTTGAGTTTATTTTTCTAGAAAGAGCGGGAAATAGTGATTCCCAGCTCTTTTTTTACATAATGATTGACTTTTCTATTAGACATGTGTAGAATAAAATTAGAAGAAGACTTTAGAAAGTATGGAAATACCATGAATCATTCAATTAAACGTTTACCAGATGGTGAATTTGCTATCTTAAAGATTATTTGGCACCTACCAAATCCAACGACTTCTGCCCAAATCATGGAAAAGCTGGGTGAAGATAACCACTGGAAACCTCAGACCTTGTTGACAGTTCTGGCTCGCTTGACGGAAAAGGGCTTTTTAGAAAGTGTTCGCAGGGGGCGTGAAAGGCAATATACGGCCTTGATTTCGGAAGACGAATACCTAGAGGTAGAAACGTCAGACTTTTTGAAGCGTTATAGCGGACATTCCATGGGTGGCTTTGTCAAGACTCTCTTTTCGTCCAATTCTTTTTCAGAAAATGAACTGGATGAGCTACGTAATTTACTGAATCAGAAAGAGTAAGACGAGGTAGCATCTATGAAACAGTTCCTTTTGTCTTTCCTCTTAACCAGCCTATCAACCTCGATTTTGGTCCTGCTGCTGAGCCTGCTCTTTGCAGCCCTCAAGACCAAAATTTCAGTCAAGGTCAAATATTTTATTTGGATTTTAATCTTGCTGAGTTTTCTGTTCCCATTCCGTCCTCAGGTCGGTTCTGGCTTTATTCGGCTGAGTACTGGGGCAACTATTCAGACAGCTGTTAGAGCTGGCCAGACAAGTGGAGGGCAGGCTGTTTCTCAAGTAGCTGAAAAAGCTAGCCAGGCAAATCTCTGGGAGGCTTTTCTAGGTCTGCCTTGGTTTGAAATATTCTTTGTCATCTGGCTGCTTGGTTGTGCATTTAACCTAGGGAAATATGCCTATTCTTATATCCGTTTCAAAAAGATGTTGCAACGTTGGGGGACAGAGGTTGAGGACGAAGAAACTTTGTTCCAGTTGCATTTGATCAAAGAAAAGATGGGCGTTAAAAGCAAGATTCGTCTGCTTCACTACCCTATGACACAGAGCCCAATGTTGCTCGGTTTCAGGGATATTTTGATTGTGCTACCGGAGCTGGACTATACGGAGGAGGAGCTGCAGCTGATTTTCCAGCATGAGTTGACCCATTTTCAGCATCGGGATGTCTTGATCAACCTTTTTGCAATTCTCGCTAAGAGCCTACATTGGTTTAATCCAGTGGTTGGTTTTGCTTGTCGGGAAACTCAGGAAGCAGGAGAAATGTACTGTGATTACGATGTTCTGAGTAAAAAAGACACAACTTATCGAACTTTTTATGGTGAGACTATTCTGACGATGATCGATCGTAGTAAGAAGACTCCGATTGCTTTGACGACTTGTTTTTACTCGGATAAGTTTAATCTTAAGCGGCGAATTATTGGTATTATGGACAGCTGCCTGCCGAAAAAGTTTCTGTCTGCTTCTTTCCTAGTAGCAGTTCCTCTACTTTTGCTCTTGACTAGCTCGGTCTTTGCCTTAGAAAATCCAGTCGCACAAGATAGTAAACTTGTCTTAGAGTCTAAGAAAGCGGAAGGACTTAGTCAGCGTCAGGCCTTAGAAACAGTTTTGAAAGAACTTTCTTTAGCTGAAAAGGACGTTAAGGATGTGCAGATTTCACGTGAGAAAGGCAATTATAAGATTCTCTTTTCACACGGACAGACGGCCCATGAGATGCTTGTCAATGCCAAGACTGGAAAGGTTGTCCAATCCAAGCAGCATACCATTGTCGAAAAGACAGTAACAGTTGAAAAAGAGGTTATTCCATCTTCATCTTCTGAAGCGACTCCAGCTGATAGTGGAAGTGGGAATGGGAATGCAGGTCAGACGGGAAGTGTTAGCTCGCCGACTCCTGCGACCAATACTGTGACAAATTCAAATACAAGCACCAGTACAGCACCTGTCCAACCTCCTGCTCAAACTAGCTCCTCAAAGAGTAAGGATAAAGATAGTGACGATGATAAAGACGATGACGACGATGATGATGACGATTAGATAAAAGATGCTACCAATCAGACTTTCTTGAAAGAAGCAGTGATTGGTAGAATTTTTTTATCTTTATTTTTGGTAAAATCTAGTCTTCAACTCATAAATTGAGGTAAATTTTCAAGTTTTGTTAAATTTTAGTACTTTTCCTCTTGGTTATCAAAAACTACAAATGTAGAATAAAATTTTGAAAATACTGTCCGGAAAGTAGAAGATGATAGAGCAAGGGCTCTCTTTCTTTTAAAACTATAAACTACATTTGTAGAAAAAAGGAGAATACAAATGAAACAAAAACAAATCCAAACGAACTTCCAACGTATTGAAACAAAGTATATCTTAGATCGTGTGACCTTGGCTCGCTTAGAAGCTGAAATGCATGCTTACCTCATTCCAGATGATTACGCAACGTCTACCATTTCAAATGTCTATTTTGACAATGATGATTTTCAAATGATCCAAGATTCGATTGCTAGAAGAGGTGGTCGTGAAAAGCTACGGATGCGGACTTATGCAACGGAGCCAACAAAGGATTGTCAGGTATTTTTGGAAATCAAGAAAAAGTCTGAGGACGTTGGTTTCAAATATCGACTTGTTTCAAATCTAACTTCAGTCGTTAATTATATTGAGAAGGGACTTACAGACCAGACTATTTCTGATGAGCGGGTCAAGACAGAAGTGGCGCTGTTGCAGGAGCGTTATGCAGGCTTAAAACCGAAAATGGTGATTAGCTATGACCGTTACTCGATGAGAGGCTCAGAGGACAAAAAAGTTCGTGTGACGGTTGATTCAAATATCCGCTTCCGTGATTATGATGTAGACTTGACTTCAGGTCGCCACGGCTATCCTCTATTAGAGGACGATATGGTGATTATGGAAATTAAGGTTCCAGGGGAATATCCTCAGTGGATGTCTGCTATCTTGAATAAATACGACCTTGAAGATCAGTCCTTCTCCAAATACGGCAAAGCCTACCTAAAATCTAAAGAATTGGTTCCTCAAGCAGTCAAGGTTTAGGGAGAGAAACAATGATTACACAACTATTTAACAGTATCTATTCTTCGGCTGAAATCAAGGTTAACCCTCTAGCCCTAATAGCCTCCCTCGTGACAGGCTTGATTTTGGGAATCATTTTGGCCAAGGTCTATAAGCACCAAACTATTTATACCAAGGAGTTTGTCATCACACTGTCTCTCTTGCCGGCCATTATCTCCATTATCATTTTCTTGGTAAATGGAAATTTGGGAACCAGTGTCGCTGTAGCAGGAACATTCAGTTTGATTCGTTTCCGATCAGCTGCAGGAGGATCAAAAGAACTTTTGGCCATCTTCATGGCGACAGCGATTGGGATCACGACAGGGATGGGTTTCTTAGCTCTAGGAGTTTTTTTCACGCTCCTCATTTCCTTCTTTTGGTTGCTTTTTGAAAAGATGGGCTTTAGTTCGGTTAGCCAAACCAGACGTTATGTTCAAATTCAGATTCCTGCTGAATTAGACTATGAAGTCCTTTTTGAAGCAATCTTTGAAACGGCCTGCAAAAGCTTTGAGTTGACCTCTGTCCAGTCAGTTGACAATAAGTTTATCAAATTGGACTATGTGGTTGATTTGAAACCAGATGTAAGCGACCAACGTCTCATCCAACGTTTCTTACGCTATGAAAAGATTAAAAATATTTCCCTCTCGAAAGAAGCCAAAAAACGAAAGAGCTTGTAAGGTAAAAACCAGCTATTTTGAATGACTTGCATTCTAAAAGTTAGGCAAAGCTTATATCTTAGTATTTCCGTTTGCAATATGGTTTCTCAAACCTCAAAAATCCAGACACATACGAATGACATGTAAGTGTCTAGAGTTTTGAGGTACATAAAAAATATTGAGTTAACAGGAAAAACTGTTAACTCTTTTTCGTATTTTGGGAGGTATATGTGTCAGATAATATTGAAATTATTATAACACAATATATATTTTAGGAGTAGCTATGTCTAATAGATTAAAAACACTAAGAAAAGAAAAAGGACTGACTCAAGCTGACTTGGCAAAAGTTTTGAATACCAACCAGTCTCAATATGGGAAATACGAAAATGGGAAAACGAATCTCACTGTAGAAAATGCTAAGATTCTCGCAAATTATTTTGGAGTAACACTCCCATACTTACTAGGACTTGATGATGATTCTTGTATTGATGGAAGCAAAAAGATTACCCCATTCCAGTCACTCGTTAGAGATAGGGGGTTATCCCTGAAGGAGATAAGTGAGGCAACTGGAATAGGGTACTCTACTGTTGGAAATTATAATCAGGGAAGCCGAATTCCCAATGCCAGAAATGCGCAACTACTATCAGAATATTTTGGAGTATCTATCCCATATCTCCTTGGTTATGAAGAGAACTTTACCGCTAATAAACCAAACGCAACAATATCGATAGAGTTAGTTAAAGAACTTTATTCTATCCGTGAAAAAAGGTCAAGTCTGCACCAAGAATATATAGAACTTGATAAAAAGGAAAGGGATATTCTCGAACAGATAAGGAGTGTAGTTCTATAATCAAAATTAAGAAAGGAAAAACTCGATGAGTATTCTGATTATATTTAATCTAATTTTTGCTATTGCTTCATACGGCATGTTTATCAGCTCTTTTCACAGAAATAAACCCTTTGTGTTTTTTCTAGTTATTTTCATCATAAATGCTTTTTCAGTTTTATTAGCACTGTTCAACTATTTTGGACTAATCAAGTAAAGAAAGGATTACCTATGAAACAACACCAAACAAAGGTCTCAAGGTTGACTAGAGACGTAATGATTTTCGATTTGATGAATACAATGGGATGGACTAGAAGCCGTGCTATTGCAGCTATTGAAGAGTTAGAACAAACTCATCTTGTCTATTTTCCTGAAGCTGGTGGCTTGAGATTAAAAGTCGTGGGAGGATTTTAATGGCGGATATTACGATTGATCAGCTAGCAACACAAACTTTTTATCAAATTCCAGAAATCTTTTTCACCCGTATTCAACATAATGAGAACGGCTACATCAAAGTGACTAGTTCTTACACGGGTCTTTCATCTGATGCTAAGTTAGCTTATGGGGCCCTTTATAATCGTTGTAAATTAAGTATTAGTTCATTTCAAAAGGGAAATAGAGATTACGTTGATAAGAATGGGGCAGTCTTTCTAATTTTTACAGTTTCTGACTTGATGTTGTTATTGGACAAGGGAAAGATGAAGGTTACTAAGATCAAAAAAGAACTGCAAGATCATGGTCTCTTACGAGAAGTTAGGCAGGGGCTTAATAAGCCGAATAGACTCTATCTTCAGTTAGTTGATGCTAATTTGGAAATAGTGGAGCATTATTCAACTGACGGTGAGTTACTGAAGAAGGTCGATGCTGTTGGTAAAGTTCTCTACGAAAAAGAGTGTGATCCAAAAAAGGTGGCTAATTCCCTTGGTAACAGCGGAAGTCTCAAAAACGGACGTCCGCAAAACGGACATCAAAACGTCCATAAAATGGACGGAATAAATACAGAGAAGAGTAAGACAGATAATTTATACGATACTAATCGATACGAAGGCGAGTCGTCTTTATCTGATTTATCAATCTCTGAAGCATTTAAAAATGGGCAACATAGTTTTCTTTCTACTCAACTAATTGAGAAACTCAGTTTGTTTGGAAGAGATGCAAAAATTCTTGAAAATAAAATCTATCAATCGAAACGCAAAGTTGAGAATGATTACAACAACCTCTTAGCTGATCAGGAAATTTATGGAGAGGTTTGGCTGCAGGATCTTGAACGTGAGCTTGATAAATTGATTTTCAAAATCAAAACAGGAGAGGCTGAAGGAAAACCAATCCAAAATATTCCAGCATACTTTTACAAAATGATGATTCGTTTTTGGAAAATGGTTCTACTCATCGAAAAAGAACAGGGCTTCTTAGAGGTATCTGGACAAAGTGAGTACGCTAGAAAATTCCCTGATAAGTGTCCTAGTCTGATTGCATACTATTATCCAGATAAGCTTTCAGAGATAAAACTAAATCGATTTTTAGCTGAGTTGTCTAAGGACACAACAACCTGTTAAAAGAAAGAGAGTTAATTTTATGGGATTGTTTAATAACCAAGAGAGAATTAACAGAGTACAAGCTGAGATGGCTACACCTTCCCAACCAGTTCAAGATATTGAAATGCTTGTAGAGTATTTTGATAAAACGGTAGAAAGTATTTCCATCACTTTCAACCTGGAAAAACTACAAGAACTGGTATCTAGTTCATTTGGAACAGGAGCAAGTATGAATTTTACATCAGCGACTCCGCCGTTTTCTATCAATCCTAGATGGGTGAAGAAGATAACCTACCGGACAAAATAAGGATAGGAGATTACCATGCTAGTAGATTGTCCAATGTGTGATACAGAGTTCGATTCTGCTGAGGAGTGCGGATTCTGTCCGTGTTGTGGAGAAGATTACGATTCTTTAGTAGGTGAAGACTGGAATTAGGATAGCTCCATATTTCTAAAATACTTGACCTGAGTAAGTCATAAAACTACTTTTGAACTTTGAAAATTGAATACACCCACTGTCCCGATTAGCGCAGTCTAAGCATAAAAAGAAGAATAGGGGCGGTGTGTAACTAGAAAGTATATCTAGTGCTGACTGCATCATGAAAAGTCACGGTTGACTTGTCCCGTAAGACGAAAGAGTTTGCGATTCCTAAACTATAAATCGTGCGTAAAAAATACAGTAGAGATGCTACGGCATCAACTCGGCATGGCTGTAAATCAGCCTTTGATTCAAATAAAGGAGGACAAGATGAATCAAATAAAATCAACTAGTGAGGTCACACTCACTGACTTAAGACGACTAGGTTTGCAAGGCGATGCAACTGCACGGCTTGCAAGTGGTGAAGAAGTTAAATTAACCAGTAAGCATGGTTTAATTCCTAAAAAAGGTTATGTGGCAGGAAAACTTCAACCAGTTGAAATGGTTGCGGAATACTCGAAAATATACAGAGAAATACGCACAATCAAACGTGGGGATGTTTTAGTTGCTAGACGAATCAAACAGGGAAATAAAACAATCTTGCAGCTAACTGGTAAAGGCTATCATCGACCTATCGTTAAAACTTAACAGATAGAGTCCTCATCTATCTGTTTTAGGGAGCAAGGAAATGCTTCTTTGTTGCTGAAAGCAGATAGGTGATGTTATGAAAAGGGGGAAGAAATGAGTATTATCCAACTAATATTTTCAGTTATTCTTCTAGTATCGGTTATTCTGGTCTATGTGGCTTTTGCATTGATGCGAGTGTCCGGTGATATTTCACGAGAACTAGAAGACTATTCACATAAGCAATATTTTAAGTAATTATCAAAAAGGAGAACAAAATGGAAATCATGAATGAAGTTAAGAAAGTTGTTTTAGCTAGTGCTATTTTAACAGGAGCTGTTGGTGCAACTAATCAAGTTCTTGCAGAAGAGGTGAAACCTTTAGAGCCAATTTTGGGTAGCGAACAGCAGGCAGTTGAAAAACATTCCGAAGTAACTGCTACTGATGTGGCTATCTCACAAGAGCAAGTTGATAAGGCGGACTCAGCTGTTAAATTCCAAGAGGGAATCACAAATGCAGCTCAGGCAGAGGTGACTTCTGCTGAAAAAACAGTCAAGGAAATCAAAGAAGCGGTTACTCAGGCAGAGCAAGCCGTTAAGGAAGCTACTCCTGAAAATATCCAGCAGGCAAAAGCTAGTGTAGCCGCAAAAGAGGGTGCTGAAAAGCAAGCTCAAGATGATTTGAAAACTGCGGAAGCTACACAAATGCAAGCTGAAAAAAGTGTGACTGATCAGGAAGCGAAAGTTACCGAAGCTACAAGCAAGCTGGCTGACAAAGAGGGAGAAGTGACAGCTGCAGAGCAGGTCGTAGCTGAAAAGCAGGCTATTCTTGACGGAACAGGAGTTGCAGACGTTGTTGCCAAAGCTGAAGCTGTTAAACGTAACTTAGAATCCAGCAAAGAGGCAGTTTCACAAGCTCAAATAGAATTAACAGCTGCTAAACAAGCTGATGATCGACGTGCTTCCGAATTGAAACATGCTGAAAGCGAGGTAAGAGCTACAGAAGTAGATAAGCTGACGAAAGAACAGGCATTAGCTCAAGCAACGGCACAGGCGGATCAAACCGAAGCTCAGTATCAAGTTGCTAAAGAGAAGCTATCCAAGACTAAAAGTCTGCTGGATAGTTTGAAAACCAGCTCTATCACCTATCCTGCTGGATATGCTGAAGCTTTAAAAGCTTATTTCAACAATCCTACGGAAGAAAATTCAAATAAACTGCAAGAAATTGCCAAGAAAGGCATGATTGCTGCTGGATTTAGCTCGCCGGACGGAGGTAAGACTTATTACAGCAATCCAGCTTCTCCATTTAAACCAAGCGAAGCTGATAAGAAAGTGATGATTTCTGATGTCAATAATTTATCCTCCGAGGTTCAGGAAGCATTGGCTGCATTTAATGCACAACTGATCAATGATTTCCGCCGGTTGATGGGAACGAATGATATTCCAGTTCTGGTCAATCGAGATATGCAAAAAGTCGCTCAAAAAGCGACTCAGCTGTCTACTAATCAATACGGACACGATCAGGATGCTTTAAATACTGCCGCTAAAGAAGTCGGACTGGTTCAAGGGAATCAAGGCTTGCTCTCGGAGAATATTGGGTATCAAAGCCCAAGTGGTGAAGTGACACTAGCTGATCTGAAACAACAAGCTTACAATAATCTGGTTATGATGATGTTTTACGATAAGCATGCTGATTGGGGTCATGCACTAAACTTTTCAGGGCTGGATCGGGAGTCGGTCATGTTGCAGTATATTGGTGTAGCGACTCGAAAGCTGGATCGTGGGTTGGTAGCTATGCACTATGTGGGTACCGATGCCAAAACTATTGATTTGCTGAAAAATCGACTGCATCAAGATGTTAAGATTGACACGAAGAACAACGTGGCTAGCATCGAGAGTCAAATTAAAGCTGCTCAAAAATCTCTAGCACAAGCTCAGACAACCTTTACTGATGCACAGGTTGCCAATGATGCAACACAAGCGAAAAAGGCCCAAGCCCAGACAACCTACGAAGAGGCAAAATCTACTGCTGAAAAAGCAGTGGCTCAGCGTGCTGCTATTCAAAACACAGCCTTAAAAACACCTGCAGCTGAAGCTAAATTGGTTCTGGCAGAAGCAGAATTAAAGAAAGCTGACTCAGAAAATAAGGACGCTCAAGCAGCGTTGGCTCAACTGAATGCAGATGTTCAGACTAAACGGAAAGTACTTGAGGCAGCAAAAGAAAAGTTGGCCGAAAAACAAGCTGAACGGGAAACATTGAATGAAGCTCTAATGGCTGAGAAGGCGGTATTGGCAACGAAACAAGCTGAACTTGGTAGAACGAAAGAAGTCGTTACCAATCATCAAAAAGCACTCAAAGAAGCACAAAAGGACTTGAAAGCATCACAAGAACGAGTAGAAATCTTGCAGACAGCTCCTCAGCGTTTAGAAAAAGCAAAAGTTGCTCTTGCGACTGCTCAAAAAGTATTGAAAGAGAAGAAATCAGCGCTTGAAGTCGCCCAAGCCAAACTAGAAGCTGCAAAAGCAGACCAAAGCAAAGTGGAAGCAGCTCATAAAGAGCTGGTATCTGCTTATCGTGCTTATTTAGCAGCGCAAAAAGAAGCTGAGCATCAAGAAAAGTTAGCCGCTCAAAAAGCAAGTATTGAGCAGGCTGGAGGAAATCCGGTTCCAGTAGTTCAAAATGGTAAGATTGTGGATTATGTACGAGGTCAAGTTCAGAATCAAGCAACGAAAGTTACTAATCCGGTTTATCAAGCTCCTGCTGTGTCCAGATCAACTGGCTTGCCTAAAACAGGTGAAGAACTTTCAAGCCTCGGGCTGTTTGGTGTAGTAACCATTTCACTTTTGAGTTTCTTGCGAATCAAACGAAAATCTGAGGTAAATTAATTCGGCTAAAGTCATCAAGATTTCTTGGTGGCTTTTTAATTGGAGGTGTCAGATTGTTTTTAAAGAATTTGTTGAAAAAGTCTGATGGTGTGTTTGTTAAAGCGGACAAGTATCAGGATCAGATAAAGATGGAAAAGCGATTGAAATTTTTAATTGGAAAGAGGAAGAAATGAAAATTGTATGCTTTAGAGCAAGAGCTCCTTCGACTTATATCGAAACAAGATAAAAACCAATACTATATTAAAAACTAAAGGAGAAATCATGAAATCAAATCTTGATACAAAGGCCTACGGGTCTATCAGAAAAACAAAACGTTGGGGAACCTGTGGTGTGATTCTTGGCTTAGCTGCCCTGATGGGAACAGCTCAGATTGCGCAGGCAGATGAGGTGACGGATGCAACACCGGTAGCCGTTGCCAATACCGCTTCTAACTTGAAAGATACCCAGCCAGCGCCAACGGCTGAAAATCAAGCTGCTATCAAGCAAGCAAATCAAGCAGACGGCTCTGTTTCTTTGTCTAACAACACAGAAACTCTTGAGGGGGCAGTAGCTAAAGCTCAAGCAGAAGGTGTCAACGTGGTAAAAGATGCCACGGTGGATAAAGGGGTAACAACGAATCTTGAAGCGACGCAGCAAGCTCAATCTGAAATTGCGGCAGCTCAAAATGAACAACAGAAACAAATTGAGCAAACGACTTCTGATTATGTGGATAAAAAGCATGCTCAAAAAGAGGCAGCTGATACAGCTATTGCTAACAACAAGGTAATTAGAGCCGAGAACCAAGCGCTTCAAGGTGCATATGACCAAGCGAAAGATGCAGTTGAAAAGACTCAGGAAGAGTTAAAGAAGAGCAAGGAAGCGGTGAAGAAGGAATTCCCAGATACCAAAATCACCGAAACACCGAAAAACATTACGGTAGACCCAAATTCCAAGATTTCTTATGATCAGTACAAGCAGACTGTGCTCTCTGTCCAAAAATCTAATCAACAAGCTATTTTGGATCATGCTGCTAAGGTGAAGAAGGATGCTCAAGTTCTTGCTAAACGCAACTCGGAAGCAAAAGACAAAGTGGATGCGGAAAACAAAGTGATTGCAGCGGAAAATCAAAAAATCATAGCGGACCAGAAACGCTATGAAAAGGAATTAGCTGAAGCTGAGAAAAACAAGACGAAAGATGGCTGGCTTTCAGAAGTTGCAACTCAAGCTCTTGTTTATAAAAACGAGCCAAATGCCAAAGTTGATGTTAAAGGAGTAACGAATTATATCAGTGCTCAAGGTTTGGGTGAGTCTTTTAAGGATATCACTCGAACTATGGGGCTAGGGGATCAGTTACAAGAGTATGTTACTTACTACTCTTTACCTGGGGTGTCTCATGATTTAAGTCAGAAATCTGATCGCTACTCCTCTACGTTTGAGTTCTATGAAACAAAGGGAACTTTCAACAATGCTGGTAAAGGTTCAAAACTTGGTGCTGTAACAGCTAAAGTAGGTCAAACTATCACAGTGACATACTCTGGTTTACAAAATTCCACTTTTAAGGGGAAACCGATTTCTCGGATGGAGCTAGATTTGACAGTTCTTTCTGATTCTGAAAACATCAAGTCAGATGTCGTGTATGGTATTCATCAGAATCCTACTTATGGACTTGAAGTCGCAACTTTGTATAAGGACAGCAATAATGATTATGATTTGAAGCTTTCTGTAAAACCACGTTTTTATGATGAAACTGGAAAACAAATTGTTTTTGAAGATGATAAAGGCTCATCTGAACAAGCTAAAGGATTGCTTGCTGTTTCAAGTTTAAATGCTTATAAAAACCATGTGGAAACACTGAAGCCATCTGATTCAGCACGTTTCGTATCAATTACAGGCTCATCTATCGTAAAACATGACAATGGCTATTTTTATTCAAACGAGAAGGATAATTCTAATGGCAATCATTTTGGATTGAACAAACATAATATTCTTGATGATAAAAATAGTCCTTATTTTTGGTATGTGTCTGGTGCGCTTGCTTTGAAAGGAGCTAACCCTGAATATACCTTGCGAATTACGAGTTGGGACAAACTTGGGGATAGAAAAGGGGAAGGGCGCTTCACGCCGTCAATTTGGTTCACAGTAACAAGTGAGCTTGCAACGCCTTCAGTAACTCCTCCGAGCCCAAATAAGGTTAAACCTCTTAAACCATTTACTCCGGAAACTTTAAAACCTTCTGAGTTGAGTTTGCAGTCGGTAGCTTTGCCTCCTAAGCCACAACCTAAACCGGAAGAAAAGGTTCCAGGAAAGCCACAGCCGCCAACGGTACATTACAACGACTATAAGCTTTCCGCACAGCCACAGATTAAAAAATCTGTCCAGAATGCGGATGGTGTGGATGTTGATGGGAAATATGTGGCTAAAAACAGTCTGAATAAATGGATTCTCAACGTAGAAGCTCTTCCTGCTGGTCGCCCTAAGACGACTAGTCTGATGGCAGTTGATCCGACACCAAGTGGCTTTAAGCCAGAAGTCGATTTGATCAAGAAGGATAATCCAAATTGGAATATTAGCTTTGATCAAAACAATAAATTAACAATTAAAGCTACAGAATCTTTACTCAAAGCAGTTAATGGTGATCTAAGCAAGGCTTATAAGACGGCCCCATTCGTTTATTGGGGAAGACCGCAAAACGATGCGGCGGACTACGTGAATGGCTTTGAGCTGCTAGTAAATGGTGGCAAGGATAAGGGTGGTTATACTCGCAAGAGTAATATCGTGAAAATCTCAACACCAGGGAAAAAGAATCCGGATCCTAAGAATCCAAACAATCCGAAAGATCCGAATCGTACTGCCATTCAGCCTGAAAAGCATAATTATAATGCCGAAGGTAAAATCGTAGATGGAAAGGCCATGGCTCCTGAAGCGACCAATCACTATGTCTCTAAAATGACTAACCTTCCATATAAGGGAGATCAGTCAGCTAAGGAAGCGATTCAACGTGGCTTTGGCTTCATTGAGGATTATCCAGACGAGGCGGTAACTCCACTGGAAGGTCAATTCAAGGTTCGGGATGCTGAAGGAAAGGAAGTAAATGGGCTTAAAATGTACCATGTGCTTTCTAAAGATTCTTTGACTGGTTCACTGAAGAAGATGGTAGAAGATTCTGGTATTTCTCCAACAGGAGCTTTCTATATGTGGACGTCTGAGAAGCCAGAAGAATTCTATCAGGCCTATGTTAAGAAAGGGATGGATTTGTACTTCCATACCCCGATGAGAAATAAAGCTGGTTTTACTGGCGAGTACAAAAACCAGGTGCATCAGATCCAGTTTGGAAATGGGTACTACTCAAATATTGTGAAGAACCATATTTCTATTCCAAAACCAGACAAGGTTAATAAGGATAAGGCTGGTACGGTGATCAATGGCAAGACCTTGACTCCAGATACTGTCAACTACTATGAAGTGAAGCTGGACTATTCTAAATATAAGGGAATTGAGCCGGATAAGTCCTTTATCAAAAAAGGTTTCTTCGGGGTGGATGACTTCCCAGAAGAAGCACTGGACATTGATCAGTCAGGAATTCAGATGCTGGATGAAGACGGAAAAGAAGTTAAAGGACTTTCTTCTAAGATCTACTCCAGCCTGGCAGAAGCACCAGAAGAGGTTCAAAAAGCATTTAAAGCTAAGAACAAATCTCCGAAGGGTGCCATTCAAGTCTTTAGCGCAGATGATCCGGAAGCTTTCTTTGAATCTTATGTTAAGACTGGAAAGGTCATTACCTTACGAGTTCCAATGAAGATCAAGAAAGAGTTTGCGAAAAAAGGTGGCGAGTATCAGAATACAGCTTATCAGATTGATTTTGGTCAGCTGTATGAAACACCAACGATCATTAATCAGGTTCCAAAACCAAATCCAGAACCAAAACCGGAACCAAAAACTCCTGAAGGTCGTCCTCAACAACCAATTGTTACGACAGAACGGAGCTTGCCAGCAACAGGGGAACACGCTTCTGCAGAATTGCTGCTGGCTGGTTTGGCAATGGCTGGTGCTGCTGGCTTAGTCTATGGCAAACGTAAGAAAAAAGAGGCTTAGAAAGCTTTAAGCTCCTTTAAATTAATCTATTTTTATGGTATAATAACGGTAAATCGTGAAGGAGAAGCATTATGAAATTTGGGAGTGATTTTTCTTGGTTATGGGTAGCCATCATTAGAATATTTACGGCTCCTTTATATATCGTACTGTGGTGTATAAATTTCATAAAATCAGTCTTTGGGGTTATTGTTCTTTGGATAGTAGGTAAATGCTGTGTTGGATTAACTCTGCTTTTACCTTTCTGGCTCTTGATTGATGTCTTACACTGGGTCAGTCCTTCAGTAGGAGATGATATTTTCCGGTGGTATGGAATTCATGTTATGGGCTTTGTTCAACGTGCTTGGATTAATGGTGCAGTTCGTGAATTTCCAATTCCTGCAGGTGGAACTAATTTCTTACCTTATCCAGGTATCGAAGTTCCAATTATGATTATTCTGGCTCTTCTTGTAGCGACTCTTCGAACGATTTATCGTGAGGAATTTGATTGACTTTAAAAATAGAAAAGAATTGTGCTAAGCACTGTGGAGTATCTGCAGTGCTTTTTGTTTTAAAAAATTGAAATTAAAGAGGTAAAATCAAAATGGAAATTATTACAAAAATTATTACTGGTCTAGGCGTAGTCGGAACAATTACAGGTCTTATTTGGATCTGGAATGGTTCAGTTGACTACATTCAAGGGAGAAAGAATAAAGACAAGCAACGTCAAGATGATGGCGCTGATTCTATGACGAATGGTACATTCTTGGCCGTTGTTTCTGTAGGGATTGCGGCCGCAATTGTTGCAGCCTTGTCTCAGTTAAAATTTTAGGAGTGGCCTATGAATTTAAACATCGGAGAGCTAACTGGTTCTCTTGCCAATTACAGTTCTGGTACTAACCAAGCTGTAACGATGATGGCCGATGCTGTCCGACCTATTGGGTATATCCTTCTAGGTCTTTTTTTCTGGTTTGAAATGGCATCTTGGTCACAAATGGTAAAGACAAGAGGCGGTGCTCTGACTCAAAAGATTTGGTTAGAAGCCTTGATGAAGTATCTATTTGCTTTAATCTTGATTGCAGCCTCATCGCAGATATGTGATGCCATTCTGGAGTTGCTTAATATTGTAGTAAAGGTGATTGCTCATGTAGTGCCCTCACAACTTGATAAATATCAATATGCACAAGGAGCTGTCAAAGGCTGGTTTGAAAAAATGATTTTTGGGCTAGTTGGTGGTTTAACTGAATTTATTGCCAATATTACGCTTGGAATTATCATCTTTTTACGGTATTTAGATTTATATATGCTCAAAGCCTTGGCACCATTATTAGTAGCGTTCTTTATGATGGATTCTTTACGCTCTGTTACGATTAACTTCCTGAAATATTTTGCGGCTTCTGCCTTTATTGGAGTTGTTCTAATTGTAGTATCTGTTGTATATAATAGTTTAGTTACTACAGATATGTTAAAAGTTGCTTCAGGAGCTAGCGGAAGTTGGGGGACTGCCTTCTCATCAATTGCCAAAGGGGTTATATATATTTTTGCGATTGTCGGAAGTAGTCGAAAAGCCAAACAGCTTTTAGGCGTGTAGGATATGTTGGGTATGTAAATGGTATGACTTTTTTGATGGAAAGGAAAATAGTTGAAAAAAATTGGCTCAGAATTTTTAAGAGAATTTGAAACAGAAGATAGACCAATTCTATTCGGTCTAACCGCTAGAATGATGGTCTTCTATTTGTGTTTAGCAATAGCTGTCGCAGGGACAGTTGCTATATATTTTCTTGGTTTACCTGATTGGTACATTTATCTTTGGGATGCTCTATTTGTGGTTCCTGGGGCAATGTACGGTATGGGAATGACCAAGCGGATGCGGATTAAAGAAAAAATCAATTTCTTTTTCCGAATTCAGACTCGAAACTACGAAACTAACTTTGGAAAGGTAGGAAGTTATACAAAAGATGAGTTTATTCAAAAGCAAAAGAGAAAAACTAGAAATCGCGGAAAAGAAAAAAATTGAACGCTTGCGCCGTCAAATGAAACCGACCACGCAAAATACGCTCAATTATACTACGCTGCATGAAGACGGACTGATGCACATTGCCCGTGAGAAGTATTCTCGCAGCTTTAAGCTGGGAGATGCCTCTTACTCGACAGCTCAACAAGATGAAAAAGAGGGAATCATCGATACAACGATGGATGCTCTTAATTCTCTGGATGAAGGCAGTAACTATCAGCTCCTAGTCATTAACCGCCGAGTGTCTGACAATTCCTTACAGAATATCTTGTTTGAAGAAACGAACGATGGATTTGACGATTATCGTGAAGAGCTGAACGAGATGATCAAGGAACGGTTTACGACGCACGCAAATAATTTTGAGGTGCATAAGTATGTGACCATTTCAACGAATGCTGATGACCGTAAGCAAGCTCAGCTTCTCTTGCAGGATATTGGGGTTTCCCTAGCTACTCAGTTCCAGGAAGCAGATATTACATTTAGGGAGATGGGGGGCTTAGATAGACTGAAAGTCTTTTCTGAACTGTTACGAGATAACCCGTATATCAATTTTGATTACAAAGAAATTGCTTTATCTAGGTTATCAACGAAATCATTTATTGCTCCAAACCGAATTGAATTTCAGGAAAAACGGATGGTAATAGATGATCGATGGTGCAAGGTGCTCTATGCACGCCGCTATCCTAACTGGATGTCCGATCGTCTCATTCGGGATTTGACAACACTTGGGCTGGAGCTGGCTATTACGATCCACGCAGAGCCCTATGAGAATGTCGAAATCTTAGGGAAGATTGATGATGCAGAGACAGATGCAGAAATCGGGAAACTTCGCTCTAAGCGGAAAGCTGCTCAATCCGGTATCTTTGATGATGCTGTGGTTGCAGGTCGTGACCAAGAAATCTCAGAAGCTACTAAGAAGTGGCGAGATGAGATTACTGAATATGATCAGAAAATCTTCTCTGGCTTGATTGCGGTTTACTTCAAGGCGGATAGCCTAGAAGAGCTGGAACGTAACGAACAGAAAATCAAACGAGCTGGCCGGAAACTTGGTGTGGAGTTTGAAGATCTCTATTATTACCAGGAAGAGGCTTTGAATACGATTTTGCCTATTGGGGAGTGCTTCCTGAACGTGAAGAAAAACTTCATGAGGAAGATGACAACTGCTAACATAGCGACGCAGGTACCCTTTACTAACGTAGACTTGAAGTCTGATAGTCCTCTAGCCCGTTATTATGGGCAAAATCAGTTGTCCAATAATATCATAACATTGGATCGGAAACGGGATCTGAATACAGGTTCTGGTGTTGTATTAGGTTCTTCTGGATCTGGTAAATCCACTACAATCAAGGGGGGAGAAGTCATTCCAACTTTGTTAAAATATCCAGAGGATCGGGTAATTATCGTAGACCCAGAAGATGAATACTCGGATATTGGCCGAGCTTTCGGCGCTCAGATGGTTGATATAGCAGTCGGTTCCAAAACGCATATCAATCTCTTGGATTTGCCAGATCTGGATCGGCTGGCTGAAGAAGATGATGATCCAATCGGGGACAAAGCGAACTTGCTGATGGGCTTGTTTGAATCCATTCTATCTGAGGTGACAGATGCTCAGATTGGGATTATTGACCGGGTAACTGGTCTGACTTATGAGCGGTACATGACAGAGGATTTCACTCCAACTTTAAAAGAGTGGCACCAGGTCTTGAAGGAGCAACCGGAGGAAGAAGCTCAGGATTTGGCTCTGGCAGTAGAAACTTATACAACTGGTTCGCAAGACATTTTTGCTCATCATACTAATGTGGATTTGAATCATCGCTTTGTTATCTTTAACTTGAAGAAGCTGTCGCATAAACTAAAGCCATTCGCCTTGATGGTCATTCAGGATTATATTTGGAATCAGATTGTCGAAAATCAAGGAAAATGTACCACTTGGGTTTACTTTGATGAAATGCAAATTCTATTCAAAAACAAGGCGCAAGCGGATTTCTTTACAACATTGTATTCTCGTATTCGGAAATACGGTGCGATTCCAACTGGCATTACGCAGAACGTGGAAACGCTAGCCGCTGTTGAAGAAGGACGTAAGCTACTGTCCAACAGCGAGTTCATGATTTTGCTTAAGCAAAAGCCACAAGATTTGGCGGTCTTGAAAGAAATTGTCAATCTGACAGATAAGCAAATTCGCTATTTGGCTCGCCCTAAAGCTAAAGGAACGGGGTTAATTGTGGCCGGGCCGATTGTAGTACCGTTTGAAAACCCAATTCCTAAGCACAGCAAGCTTTATGATTTAGTCGCAACGGACGCTTAGGAGGCTGATTATGGATCAGGAAAAAGGCAGACCAAAGACAATCGGTCATAGGCTGGATCAGAAGCTGGAAACAGTCCGGAAGAATTATCTAACTGTGACAAAAGAAAGCGAAAAGCAGATGAGCAATCTTCAATCACAGACCCGCTCTAAGCGCCAGTTGGTAAAAAAGAGTCATAGCCAATTCCGAGCTAATAAGGACAAGGTCAACAAAATCCGAAAAGAGTACAGGAATGTCCAGAGACAAGGAAAAGCGCTTGGCAAAGAAGGAAAGGCACTTAGTCCAGAAGAAGTCAAGAAGCAGGCATTTCTCAAACAAGAGTTGGATAAGGCAAAATTAGAGAAGAAAGTCTCTAAGAAAACCTTTAAAGCTGCTCAAGAGGCTAATGGTGGTTCTCGGAAAAAGAAGCTTTTTCGAGCTGCTAAACAGGCCGTGGAGCGAAGTGCCAGCCATCAAGCCAGCTCTGCAGCGCATCAGGATGATACACTTTCAGATATAGCACGAGCTAAGTATCAGTACCAGGATGTCCAGATTCAGGGCAGGCGAGTTAAAATGATTGGGAAGTACAGTGGCAAGCTTGGCGAAGGAGCGATTAAATCTAGCTATAGCCTTGGAAATAGACTTTATAACAAGGCGAGAGGTCGTGGCTTTACCCGTACTCCAAAAGAATTTTCCTGGGAAGGCAGGCTGGCTCGTCGTATTCAGGCTTACAAGAAACGCTTGGCTGGTTCTAAAACTGGTAAAGCTGCAAGGAAGGCTAGAAAAGCCTATCGTGTAGGCTCTAAACCGATCAGAGCTATTGTCAAAAATCCGTTTAGCTTAAAGGCCTATTTGATTGCTTTTGGTCTGCTTTTGTTTCTGGCCATTCTTGGCATTGGAAGTTCAGGAATCACCCGTCAGGATGAATTCGATATGAATGATACTTGGCTGTATTTTACGAAGCTGGACAGAGGAAAGTCCAATGATAAGGTTGATTATTGGACAAAGATTGATGATCCACTCTTGTACTTAAATTATAAGTATGATGATATAACGGATAAGCTGCAGATAGACGGCAATAAATATTTTTCAAAAAACACTCTAGGAAAAACGTATTTGGATGCCTTATGGAAAGATTTGAATGGAGATAAAGATAATCTTAAAACAATGGAAGAGCTTTATACCAAAAATAATCTTTATAAACTGGATAAGGACGAGCTAGAAGAATATAAACAACTCTTAGAAATTGCTAGAGATAGTGGAAAATATATGCTGCTGCAAGAACTGGAGAATCCGTTTTATAAGGATGATCAACCTGAAGCACAGAATCCTATTCAGATTATTGAGCGCTTTGGTTACAAAAATAAAACGGAAGTTTTTAATGGATCTGTTTTGCAAGCAACTGGGGGACAGACATTGCTTGCAGTTTTAGATGGAAAAGTGGAAGTCAAAGGCAATGATATAGAAATCAGTGATCAAGACTCCAAGTTTTTGTATAAGAACGTAGATACGATACGCTATAAAACAGGAGATCAAGTCAAGACTGGTGATATTATTGGGAAAGTATCTCCTAAAGGCAATCAAACCGTCTACTACCAAAAACTAGAACCTGATCGAGCCAACCAGAAAGATAAGGACGGAAAGGTGAAGAAGAGCTGGACTTATGTCAATGTTGGATTTTACTTCCAGCATGTAGAATATACGCAAGCAACGTCGGTTGTCAGTGATATTGAAACATCTGGAGACAAAGGGAAGCGTGCCAGAGCCTTTGCGGATTCGATCAAAAAGAATGTTCCAGGGGCAACAGATGAAGGTATTGCAGCTGTTTTGGGGGGCTTTGATATTGAAAGCTCCATTACTTTTAAACGGTATGAAACGGACTACTTGACGAATAACCAGTTTGATAAGGTGGCAAAAGAGCCAACTGCTGAAAACCTTGTTGGGAACTGGGGGGCTTTTCAAGCCATGTATCCAACCTTGCATCTAAATGAAGGGGGCTACATGGTCAATGGTTTGCACTATATCGGGATTGGAATTGGTCAATTCACGGGTCCCCGTTCTCTTGCACTGTGGAACTTTGCCAAGGCTATGAATGGAGATATTTGGTCTGCAGAAGTTCAAACTAAGTTTCTGCTGGAGGGTGATGATCCAACTAGAAGAGCAGCTTTTAGAAGAGTTGTCACTTCAACTGGATCTGTAGAAGCCCTCACAGAGGATTTTTTGAGCTCCTGGCTAGGAGTTCCAGGAAACAAGCTCTTAGAAAGGCAATCTGCCGCACGGCAATGGCTGAATTTCTTAAAAAATAAGGGAGGTTCTACAGGAGTTTCTAGTAAACAAGTCCCAGCAGAATACAAAGATAAACTTCCTCATGGGCTGCCTTCTGACCAAGCAATTTTACCAGGTCAAGGTTATCCAGGCAATGCGTATGCACTAGGAAACTGCACATGGTACGTATATAATCGCTTCAAACAGATTGGAATTCAACTATATCCTTATCTTGGTAATTCTAACCAATGGGTTGATAGTGGTCGAGCTCAAGGATATGAAATCTCAACGACCCCTAAGCCAGGTTCTGCAGTTGTCTTTATGCCTGGTGTAGCTGGCTCATCACCTATTTATGGTCACGTTGCGTTTTGTGAGTATGTCAATAGTGATGGCAGCTTCCTCGTTTCAGAAATGAACTATGGTGGTTTATATGTTATGAATTGGCGTACCTTAACACCACAATCAGGTATCTATTTTGTAACCCCTAAATAAGAAAGGAAAAGAATGTATAATCAAAAGTTAATCAAAGTTGTAAAGGGCGTCCTTATAGGAGCCGGTGCTGTTTTCTGTATTTTATTGGGTTATTCTGTTGCACAGGTGCAACAGAATTTCACCCATAATGGCCAGAAGCAGGAACAGGTAAAACAACATAAAAAAGAAAAGGAGCAGAAGCAAGCTTCTCTTTCTGAAAAACAGGTCAAAGATTTTCTAATCGCTTACTATACTAAGAAGGATTTGGAAGAAAACCGACCACGCTATAAGCCTTTTATGACTGAATCAATGTATCAGGAAGCCATTCAAGAAGAACAGAAACCAGTCAACCAAACCTATAAAGGGTATGTGGTTGACCAAGCTTTTGAATCAGGTTCTATATATATTGACAAAGAGCATAAAATTGTTTTAGCTCAGGTTCAATACACTAGTACAACCTTAACGGAAAAAGATAACCGAGATTCTAAGGGGATTACTGGAACAACTAAGGTCACTATCCGGCTGACCTATGTAGAACAAGACGGGAAGCTATTAATCAATAATATTGAGCCAATCGTGTTGGCTGAAGCCAGAGGGCAGGGGATTGGAACCTATACAGATACTAGCAGTTCTAGCTTAGTTCCGGCTACCTCTTCTGATCAAACCTCCTCGTCTAGTAGTCAATAAGGAGAATTAGATGAATAAGAAAATAACTCAGCTAGAAAATAAGCTTGACAAAATCAGAAAAGATAAAGCCAAAGCGCAACAACAAAAAGAAGAAGCGGAAAATAAAATAAAGAGCTGCCTAGCTCAGGAAAAGGATATAGAAGCTCAGTTATTCGTTGCTCTTTCAGAAGAAAGCGGCCTATCTTATCAGGAAATGAAGGAACTAATCCTTCCAGCACAATCAACTAATCAAGGAGTGAACCATGTATAAAATTATCAACCAACTAACGAAACAAGAAGAAAACTTTGAAAATCGAGATGATCTTCTCTCTAAACTTGAAATCATCAATGAGCGGATGAAGAGCAATAACATAAATGGTAGTTATCAGCTCTACTCTTTATCTTCCGACGGTGAAATTTTACAAGAGCTGACTTTGACGATTCCTTTTGTGGGAATTATTGATCAGTTGCTGGAAAATTTTGGTACAAGTGGCCGGAAGAAAAAGAAAGGACTACTTGATTTTTTGGCGAGGCATAAAAAGAAGTCCTCTAAACCTGAGCTGACTGTAGATCCGGAGGAGAAAAATAATGTAACAGCACAAGAAGCGGATCTTGAACGTGATAGGATTGCCAAGTTGGTGACAGGCAATTCGGAACCTGGAAAGTCTGAAACGCAAAATGAAGCTTCAGGAACTTCTTCTGAATGGACTACGGATGATTTTAGTCGATTGGATGCTGAAGAAGAGGGGACAAAGGAAGAACAAGTAGAGGTTTCACAAGATAAACCTGCACAAGAAGCGGTACCTGTCGTTGAAAAATCTGTCCAGGAAGGAATCTCAAAGATTCCTGATAAACAAGAAGTTAAGCGCCCTATAGAGCCTTCTTTTCAACTTTCTCATACAACTACAGTGGATATGACCTCAGAGGTTATTGATAGCTTTGAGGTTCAGACAATCACTTATAAGCAATCTATCAAACATAAAATTAATTCTAACGAAGATTTTATCAGCGAGGCGAATGAAGAGATTGTGGAGTGCCAAAACAGAATCAATGAACTGCAGCAGAAGATTCTTGCTAAGGAAGAACAAGCTGCTAAACTGAAGGATCTTTATTTCAAAATTGATGAGGTGAGCTAAAATGGAACAAGAACAAGTGGTAGCCCAGTTAGGACGGGCAACTCTTGTAACAGGAGAGGTGCTTTTAAAGGGTCTCTTCCTGGTATGCTCTAAAGCAGTGGAGATCTACCAGTTCAAAGGTGAAAATACCCACTTTACCGGTGAGGCAGACTGGAATAAATTCATGGCAACAGCGGATACCAAAGAAGTCCAGCAATTACTACAAAATGAAGTCAATCTCGAGGCGGTTCGGAAAGAACTCGGCCAATACGGGATTGGCTTTTCTTTTTATACCCACCCGGACGGTAAGACAACTCTTGCTTTCAACGCAAAAGATAAGGGGGTAGTGGAGCAAGCTTTTAAGGATGTCCTAGAAGGCATCACAAGAGATCCTAAAGGATTCAATGAGCGGAACCTTAAAAATGGGAAAACAAGCTCATTTGAAGAGAAAATGAAGCATTTTAAAGCGGTGGAACAAGAGAAAATTCATTCTCTGCAGGTGAAGATTCATACCAAGGAATTTGTCCTTCCAGAAAACATTGAACCCCATATTGGAGGAAAAGTGAAGTGATTACAGAAAAAAAGAAGCGGCGATTTAGACCGTATTTGTTATTAGGAATTGGCTTATTCTATCTTTTTCATTGGCTCTTTAAGCTTTGGCTATTAGCTCCAGCTACAGATCCAGTAAAGGATATATTTGGATTGGGAAAGATTAACTGGATGAGTGATCATTTAGGAGATAAAGCTTGGTTTGATTTTCAGTTTACCCCGGCATCTTTGCTGGCTGGCTTAGGAGGAGTTTTGATTGCTTTTCTACTGTATTTGAGGGTATCTGATACAGGCACATACAGGTATGGGGAGGAGCATGGGGCGGCACGTTTTGCGACGAAAGACGAACTGATGCGCTTCCGAGACGCAGAGCCTGAAAAGAATATGATCTTTACACAGAATAGCCAGATGGGACTATTTAATAACCGCTTGAGCTATGAAAATCAGATTAATAAGAATGTCTTAGTTTATGGAGGTACCGGGGATTCAAAGACTCGAAGCGCTGTTAAACCGAATATTTTACAAGGGAACTCTAGCTTTGTGACGACAGATACCAAAGGGATTTTGATTCATGAAACGGGAAAATCCCTTGTAGAAAAAGGACATAAGATAAAAATCTTTGATTTGATTACTTTCCTGAATTCAGACGGCTTTAATGTATTCAAATATATCCATAATGAAATGGATATAGACCGAGTATCAGAGGCCATTACAGAGTCGCTAAACAGAAATAGTCATGAAAGCGATCCTTTCTGGCCGGCGGCCAATAAGCTTCTGATGCGTTCTTTAATCGGTTATCTCTATTTTGATAGCCAGTTAGATCACTATATGCCAAACCTAGGTCAGGTAACGGATATGATTCGGGAGTTGAGACGGAATCATCCAGAGGCGGAAAGTCCAGTTGAATTGATGTTTGAAGATTTGGAAAGAAGATGTCCAGGGAATTATGCCTGCAGGCAGTGGAGCTTGTTTAATAAAAACTTTGATGGTCAGACAAGGGCTTCTGTCTATGCTATTTTTGCGACCACTTTCTCAGTATTTGATCATGAACAGCTGAGAAAGATTATTGAAAAAGACACGCTGGAGATTGAAAAATGGAATATAGAAAAGACTGCTGTTTTTATTCATATTCCAGAAGTCGATCCAGCCTACCAGTTCTTGTCAGCACTGCTTTTCAGTACACTCTTTGATGTGATGATGAAGACTGCAGATGCCATTTTGCTAGGTGAGCATCCAACAAAGACTAAGAAAGACTTATTACATGTCCAGGTATGGGCGGATGAGTTTGGCCAGATTGGGAAGATTCCTAACTTACCACCCATCATCTCTGTTATTCGGTCACGGGAAATCTCTATTAAAATGATGGTTCAATCTCAAAGTCAGATTGAAGTATTATACGGGAAAGAGAATACGAAGACGATTATCAATAACTGTGGAGCTATTCTCTATTTGGGGTCTAATGACTTAGATACGCTCAAGTATTTATCTGAACGATCTGGTAAGCAGACTTTAAATGATCAGAATTATAGTGAGAGCAGGGGAAGAAATGGCAGCAGTTCTAAACAGAACTCTAAAATTGGCCGAGAATTGTTGACACCGCATGAGGTGGCCACAATTGGAACAACGGAAGCCCTACTCTTTTTAGCTAAGCAGAATGTTTTTCGGGATCAAAAATTTAACCTGGATACGCATCCGAGAGCCTATCTGTTAAGCAATGGCCCAGATGATGAAAACTGGTATCGCTACAAGCGCTATCTGAGTAATATTGATGAGTGGAAAGACCAGGTTGGGGAGGAGAACGTGATTCGCCTTGGAATTGAGGAAGTCATGGAAGCCCCTCTTAAAGTAAGTTAGGAAAGAAAGGAAAAATAATGAATACATTGCCACAAAAACAATTTAAGCGGATGAAGCGTGAAGTTGAGGAAGAGACAGCACTAGGGGTCGGTTATTTCGAAGGGATTTTAGAACATATTCCCTCTTATCCACTATCTGAAGCGGTAAAAGAACTGGCATTAATTGGCTGGATTACACCTCAGACAGCTATAGTTGATGTTCAAAATATGCTTGTTACTGAATCCATAAAACGGATGAATTACCAGGACTTCAAAGAAGTTGCTCCCTACTTATTTTCCTACCCTAGAGAGCAACGGGAGAAGGATTTATTGGTTCGACCAGTAGAGATCTCCAGAGAATATTTTGAGGAGTTAAAATCTAATGCGGCAGAGCTGTTTCACTTGAAGCAAGATCTGGTGCAGGTGCATGATAGGTTGGATGCCAAGATTCAGGAATTGGAAACAGATCGGCTGCCAAATGGTGATCTGGTTATTGGTCTTGACCTGGATGCTGAGGAGGCATTATTACTACGGACTCCTGAAAATGCTCAGGTTGAAGAATGGGAGGTTCGCAAGGACGGTTTGATTACTGATTATCGCTCTGCCCTTCCAGAATACGGCCAGATTGTGGAAGCTTTGTTTGGAATGAATAATCCGGATATTGACACCATTCTATATGAAGAAGTGATCAACTATTCTAAACGAACTTGGCCAGACTCTGATCCGATACAATTTTCAGAAGGTATTAAGGAAATGTTGAATCAGGAAGCCCTACTTGATTCATCGTTTTACCACATCGCACAGTTTGAAACGTTGAATCAAGCCTATGTCTATGGATCGACGTCACCTCTTTTTCAGGAACATTTCCCTAGCTACTCAGATTTTGTTATGAACTATGTAGAAGATAGGGAACGATATGAATTATTCGACTATCGGTCAGAAGCTGTATCTCTGGCTCGGGATATTCTAGAGCCTCGATTAGATGATATTAACCAGGTTTTAGGTGCCAAGAATCAGGAAATAATCATTCAAAAGGTAAATGGCTATTCGCAAGGTGAAAGCTGGGATCTAGCTTATTTGCGGGATACAAAGGCTGAAGATCGAGAAGAGGTTCGGTTCTATCTTGAAAATGAAATTGGGGCTTGGTATAAGGGAAGTTTGACAGAATTAGCTATTATCCGATTTGAGGATATTGATCTGGAGAAGGGCTTCAATGGCCAGCAGGAAGCGGTATATCATATTGATGATAACTTGCTACTCCAGGATAAACTCAAACAAGCTCAACTCCAGATACCTGATTTAGAGCGATTTGTAGAAGCAGAGGAAGTTGAGAAACAGCTTAACCAGACTCAAGAATTTGCAGCAGAAAAAGAAGTGTCTGGACTTTCATTGTAAAGGAGGCAGCAGATGGGATTAACCAAAGAAGCAGCTAAAAATATATCTATCGTTTCTGTTGCGGAACAGTTGGGAATGGAGCTAAAGCGCACGGGAGCATATAGCTATACGTGGATAGAGCATGATTCGTTTGTAATCGATGCAAGGAAGAATGACTTTCATTGGAATTCTCGATCAGAATTTGGGGATGTCATTCAGCTAGTTCAAACTATTAGAGAAGTTTCTTACAAAGAAGCTATGAAATTCCTGGAGACTGGAGAATTTACGGAAGTGGATTTGGCGGCTCAGATAGCCCCCAAAAAGCCCTTTCACTATAGCTTGGAAAGATATGAGCATCCGGACTTCAATGCTTCTAGAAGCTATCTGAGGGCTCAGAGAGGCCTTTCAGATGATACGATAAATTTCTTTTTGAGTCAGGGAAGCATGGCGGAAGCCACTCGAAAAAAAGGAGATTATTTTGAGCCTGTGATAGTCTTTAAGTATAAGGACAACACAGGCTTTTTAGCTGGAGCAAGCCTTCAGGGAGTGGTCGAAAACCGAGTTCACTATCCGGAACGTGGTCGCCTAAAACAAATTATGAGAAACTCAGACGGGCAGCTTGGCTTTTCAATGGATATTGGAAAGCCAAAGCGTTTAGTCTTTGCGGAAGCTCCAATCGATCTAATGAGTTATTATGAACTTCATAAAGATAACCTTCAAGATGTCCGACTAGTTGCTATGGATGGTGTTAAAGAAGGGATTATTAGTAGGCGCTTCATGGAGCTTTATGCGGAAATGAACGGTAAAGCCTACCAAGTAGATCAGAATACTGTAAAAGCTCTAGAAACTGTCGTCAACACAACGGATTATTTCAAAGACGGCCAGCATCAGGATATGATTACGCTTGCTGTAGATAATGATGCTGCAGGGCAGAATTTTATTACTCGCTTACAGGAAAAGGGCATTCCGGTACAGATTGCTATTCCACCTATTATCCAGATTGACCAGGAAAAGGAAGATTGGAATGATTTTCTGAAGCGAGGGAATGAGGCTCCTAATGAGCTGGTGCATGTTTACAGCGCAGACGAAGAGTCCTGGCATTACCAGGGCTATTATTCAAAAGAAATAGCTCTCGCAAAAGCGCAAGAGCTAACTGAAGATGATGTAAAAGCCTTTTTCTCAGCTAAGCAACTGACAAAGGAAGAAGTCCATCAGGAATATACAAGGATTATCGATCAAGAGAAAGAAAGGGGAAATAGTATGTCGGAAGTACACGAAGCTAGGGCTGAGTATAAATCAGAACTCCTAGAAGCTATTCAAGATAAAGTTGATGGATTAGTGATTCGACCGGAAACACAGGCTCTAATTGATTCTGGAGAGGTCAAGCAGTGGGCTAAGCAGCCAAATATCTACTTCGTAAAAGGGCTACGTCGAGTTGCTTTAGAATTGACGGAGGAAGGGAGATTTGAACTATCTCCTAAATATCGCCCTAATACGGATGAAGAAAAAGAGATAGTAAACAAGTTGCTGTCCAATCAGAAGAAACGTGAGGATGAGGCTCAAAAATCATCCTTGACTCCAGATACTAGCAATCTATCTCCAGAAGATGCGGAATGGCTGAAGCAGAACTGGGATAATATCAGCTTTTCAGTAGAGCCTAAAAAACAGATGGTTATTGATTCAGATAAAACAGTGACCTTTGAAAAACCTTCCAATCCTCTTGGAGATTCTAGTAGAGCACTGGAAGAAAATCAGAGCACAGAAAAAGCTCTTGGGAAGTCTCAAGAGCAAAATGTGAATTCAGAGTATCAAAAAAATGAGAGGACCAATGGTAGTCAGGGGTCTTTACAGCCCAAGGCTGAAGGCAGTCCCACACCCGTACCAGAAGTTGGTACCTTTGAACGCTCTGTTACCAGTCGCCCTACGTTATCCTCTCATTTATTATATTTTAGCATAAATGAAGAGTTTCAGTCAAGTAATGATGGCCACTATCATTCTATTTCCTCGCATGAATTAGCTAAATTGAATCGTCCAATTCGTAGTCAAACTATACAGAATGCAGCACGGTATTACTTGGATGAATTGGCCAATTCTAAAATTTATTATGTCACTCCTGATAAGACTGTCCAAGTAAATTTTGAAGAAAAACACTTCATGCACTTGACGGGGATTAAACCACTTGCAGCTGGCCAGACACCGGAAAAAACCTTGCGTGACTTTGCAGAAGGAAACGGGCGTTTTGATAATATTCTTTTGGCCAACAATGATGCAGCTTTTGACAAGCTCAAAGTGTTATCAGATCTTTCAGTCGCAACAGAAAGCACCTCCTTCTATTTTGATGATTTAACTGATCTTCGGCGTTATAATGGCCGTTTTGACAGCCTCATCAAGTCTGATGATAAAGATATTATTTTGCTGTTTAAAGAGCTGGAAGAGGATAATTATATCCCAGTGTCAGTCTTTCAGTCCAGGACAAAACTGGTCAAAGAACTGGAGACAGTGGACAGAATCCCTATTCTTGGTGTTTACCGAGAACGGGAGGGGCAAATAGAGCAGCTATCAATCAATGAAGCGTTGATTGCTGATGGCGGTAAGGAAATGATGGAAAATTTACAAAGACGAGAATTTGAAGAAACAAATTCTAAAGAGGAAATGATTCAAGATAATCCTGAACGAACTCTTCCAAGCTCTGACGAAAAAATTCGACAACACAATCGAAAAGATGAGATGGATCGAGACTTGGACGGAGATGGCATTTCAAATTCTGATGAGATGCTGCAGGGGACAGATCCTTATAATGCTGCTTCTAATCTTCATAAAAAGCAAGAAGAGCGAGAAAGGAAGACAGATGCTGAGGTAGCAGCTGGAGCTATTATCACAGAAGCACTTGCTACTAAAAGTTCAGAACAAACCATTTCTCAGTTAGTTGCGAGTAAAGATACAAAAGCTCTCGCTGAACACTTGAAAGAAGGAATGAAGAATTATCTGGATTCAGATCAGTTTAAATCTTTCTTAGATACGATGAGCAAGTTTCACAATTACTCACTAAATAATATCCATTTGCTGAAGATGCAAAATCCAAATGTGACTCAAGTTGCGAGTTTCAATAAATGGAAAACTGATTTTGATAGAACGGTCAAAAAAGGAGCTAAAGCTCTGAAAATTTGGGTGCCTTATCAAGTGAAAACAAAAATTCCTGAAAATCAAAAAGAGTTAAATTTTTCACCATCTGAAAATGAAATGGATCAGAAGGAGATCACTGTTACTCGCTTTAAGTTAGGAAATGTCTTTGATGTTTCCCAAACAGAAGGAAAAGAATTACCAAAAGCCATTCATGAATTGACCGGAAGTGTCAAAGATTATGAAGATTTGTATCGAGCTGCTAAAGCTGTTTCGATGGATAATCAGGTTCCCATCAGTTTTGAAGAAATTAAAAGAGAGAATACTCGTGGCTATTACTCTCCAAACGAAAACCGAATTGTCATTTCCAAAAAATTGAAGGGGGAAGAACATATTCTAAAAACAATTTTCCATGAAATGGCTCATTCCGATTTACACAAAGGAAGCAATGCACAATATGGTGATGACCAATACTGTAAGCAAGAATTGCAAGCGGAGAGTGTCGCCTATGTTGTAGCCAGTCATTTTGGTTTTGATACTAGCAGCTACAGTTTTGGATATTTGGCCATTTGGTCTAAAGATAAAAATGGCTTTGAAGATATGGTAGAGCAACTGCAGGTTGTCCAAAAAGAAGCAAAAAGTTTGATTGATCGGATGGATGCTAAGCTAGAATTGGTAAAAAATAAAACAGTTGTAAAAGATAAATTTGCAGATAAGCTCCAGCAGGCAAAGGAACAATCTGAGAAGCTGAGTAATCAAAAGGCCGAGGCTGTAAAGCAGGTGGAGGAAAAAAAGTCCCTGAGCAGCCCTCACTAATGGAGGCGCTGATTCGTCGGAAGAAAAACAAAAAAGGAGAAACGGACGATGATTGAACATCTAAAACAAGAAACTTTTGATATTTTGATGGATATATTCTTTGAAAATAGCGAGACAGATTCACCAAAAATTGATGAGGTGAACCAGCACATTTCTCGCAAAGAATGTCTCTACATTCTTCGTAGAGATATGCGGATCAAATCAAACTATGAGCTAGAAGAAGCAGAAAGTTATCCAGTTGCACTTCAAGAAATTGAGGGTATGAGTGATGAAGTATTCGAGAAACTAAGGGATGAAATTCTTAAAATGGAGCCAGCAAACGATATAGATTTTCTGCTTCAAGCTTAAAAAGTTTAAATAAACTTTTCCCTCGTGATATAAAAAAATTCCTGCTTGCAGGGATTAGGGGATTGGGGATTTCCCCAAAAGTTTAAAAAGTCAAGAATGGTCAGTTTTAGAAGCTGATCATCTCTGACCTTTTTAAAAACAGCGATTGGGTACCCAAGTGCTAATCTTGCCAGAAGAAAAGGGCCCTGAGGGCCTCAAGCGAAAAATGCCAGAATGGAGGTGGCTATTTTTGAAAAGTGAAGAGAAACGAAAACGAATGATCCAGAAAAAAATCCGCTTGACGGAGGAAGAAGCTCGGTTCATTTCGACCAAAGTTTTAGAATCTGGAATGACGAATTTTAATTCCTTTGCCCGAATTATGTTGATTATGGGCGAGGTCAAAATCTTAAATTTTGAAGAATTGAGAGAGCTACGTAAGGAAATAAATCGGATTGGAGTCAATGTCAATCAGATTGCAAAAAAGGTAAACGAAGATGACCAGGTTAGTCTAAATGAGTTGAGTCAGATTCTTGAACTACAAAAAAATTTGAAAGATACAGTCAATCAATTTATTCAAAAACAAGAAAATCAAACAAAGGAACAAGACAGATGGTTGTAACTAAAGTCCTGCAGATAAAAGGAGTGGCTTCTTTGGGGCGCTCTACAAAATACATCGAGGACGAAGCAAAAACAGTCGAGCTGACCGATATAAAAAGTTTGACCAACGCTTTACGCTATATTGAAAATCCCTCAAAAACAAGTTTACTAGAGAAAGATAAACAACTAGAATTTCCAGCAGTGGTCAAAGATGGCCGGGTGGTTAAGCAGCTTGTTTCTACTTATGGTATCACAGATGCCAGTACAGCGACGGAAGAATTTCTTTTAACAAAAAAGAATGCGGCTCAGCGAAGAGGAACAAAGGAATTATCGGATATTCAAAATCCGAATCGAGTTTTGGCTCACCATATCATCCAATCATTTTCTCCAGAAGATGATTTGAGTTCGCAAGAAATTCATGAAATTGGTCGCAAAACAATTTTAGAATTGACTGGTGGTCAACATGAATTTGTCATTGCGACCCACATGGACAAAGGGCATATTCATAATCACATCATTTTCAATTCTACAAACTCGGTTACGCTAAACAAATTTCGCTGGCAGAAAAATACTGCTAGAAGCTTATTCAATATTTCAAACAAGTATGCAGATCTTGCTGGAGCTAAAATTTTAAAAGAGCGATTGTGGACTAATCGAAAATCCTATCATGCTTATCGAAAGAAAAATTCTTTTCGTTATGAGATTAAATCTCGATTGGATTTTCTTTTGCAACAATCAACTTCCCTTGAGGATTTTAAACTCAAAGCCCAGGCTTTAGATCTTATTCTTGATACGACAGGCAAAGAAGTAAAGTACCGGTTGGCTGATCGGGACCAAACTAGAAATGTCCGTGATCGTACTTTATCAAAAAAGGGAAATTATTCTTTGGAGAAAATTTCTGAGAGAGTTGTTGCTAACGAGGTGACCTTCTCTGTCGATGAAATTAAATCTGAATATGAAAAAATGGTCGCAGAGCGAGACGATGATTTTGAAATGAAAATCACAGTTGAAGAATGGCAGGTGATGGAAGAAACCAAGAATGGCATTTATCTTGAAATGGAATTTGGGCTCAGGAATAAGGGAACTATTCTCATTCCTGCTCATCAGGTCGAGAAAGTGGAAGATGGTTCTTATGAAATTTTTATCCGGAAGAATGATTTCTATTATTTTGTTAATCCGGAACATGCGGATAAGAACAGGTACATGAAAGGAGAAACAGTCGCATCCCAGCTGTCTTACGATAATGGCGAAATGATTATCCGAAAGAATTCTAAAATTTCAACTCTAGATCAACTCGTCCGTGAGTATAACTATTTATCCGCTCATGGTGTAACCGAAGGACAACAATTTGATGACTTGCTAAGTCGTTTTGAAGAAGAGCTGGAGGAGGTCGATAAGATGCTTGATAAATTAGATCGACGTTTGGGTGATCTAAATAAAATTCAGTCGGCCTTCCTTGGTCTGGAGTCAAGAGATTCTCAGGAAGTAAAATTAGCTGAATCTATCTTGAAAGACTTTAAAGTGGATCCTAGCACTCGCAAAGCAGAAATTGATAAACTTGTCAAAGAGGCAACTTTTGAGCGCCAGGCTTTGCACCAAAGAGTAGAAGCTATCACAAAAGATTACAAGCTCCATCAGGACATTGAAAAGAATGTAGAGCAACGCAAGGAGAGAGAAACCTTATTGTAAAATATTTATAAATATCATTATAATTATATTGACAAATATAATTATAATGATATAATAGAGATATAGACAAAGGAGACAGGATATGGTAGATAAAGAAATTCAAGTAATGTCGCTAGAAAAATTTCTCGGTTTGAAAGGATTAAGCTTCCCAATTAGTGATTATCTAGATGACAAGTGGCGAGGTAATAGACATTTTTCGAGTGGGAAGCAAAGAGGAAACTTTTCAAAAGATGCCAGAAGAATCATTGATGAGTACCATGAACAAAGAAATGAAGCTATTAAAGAATATACTGCTTTGGTAGAAAGTGGTAAATTTAGACCACCGACTAATATAGAGAAATCTTTGGAAACAGCTCAAGGGCATCCAGATAATCGGTCAGTACAGGCTGCTAGGAGAATGTTGGCTAAGAGGGGGTATGATTGGAGAACAGGCCTGCCGAACAATAAGACTTGTAGTGCTTGAATATTTACAAAAAAGAACGTAATCAAGAGAATTAAGGAGATTCATCATGAAAATTATTACTTTTGCGGCTATTAAAGGCGGTGTTGGAAAAACTACTTTAACTTTTAATTATGGTGAGTGGTTGGCTAAGAAAGGGCACAATGTCCTGCTGATTGACCTAGATCATCAGTGTAATTTGACCCAGTGTTATAATATCTATGAGAGCAAGAATACCATTGCTAATGCCTTTAAAGGAGGCAACGTGGATATTAAGCAAGTCAAGGAAAATATCAGTCTGATTCCAGGATCAGTTCAGCTGGACACGGTGGAACGAGATCTGGAGAATAGCGATAAGAAAAATATGTTGCTTTATCTCTGGTTAGAAGATAACTACGATAAGAAGCAGCTGGATCAGTTTGACTATATCCTGATTGATTGCCGGCCAGATTTTGCGACAGCTACCAAAAATGCAGTTGCTGTCAGTCATGCTATCATCAGTCCACTGACTCCTTCTGAGTTTGGCTATAATGCTAAGTTCAATCTCTCTACACGGTTAGAAGCGTTTCGAAAGGATGTGATTGACTATCGCACAAGAGAGTCATATATTACAGCAGAGCTTTATTTCCTAGCTAATATGATCCGACCAAACTATGGATCCTCCTGGGATCTGCTGGAGGCTCTGGGATTGGAAGCAAAAGAAAAGGGGACGGATAACCTTTTAGGCATCGTGCCGGCAAAAGAACTATTCAATCATTCCACGATTGATAAGGTCTCTATTGCAGATATGAGAGAAAATCCAAAGCTTTATCAGAAACACAAAAAGTTTTTTAATGAGCTGGAGCAAACTTTCTCAAAAATTTATGATACAATATAATTATATTTATAAACACAATTACAATTATAAACATAATTAGAAGGAGATTATCATGGCATTTACCCCTAAGGAAAAAGAAATATCACAGATCATTGAAGCGAGCAGCCAACCTGATCAGACTCCAAATGGAGTCGCCGTTGAGTTTGAAAGCTTTGAGCGTAAGAAGCAGTTTCAATTCACTCTGAAACCTAGCAATCGAAAGAAACTGGATAAAGTGGCTAAAGCAGCTGGTGCAAAGTCGGCCTCGGATTATCTTGATAAGTGGTTGGAGAGTTTATAATAAAAACCAGATATAATTATAGTTATAAATATAATTATATCTGGATTATAATAAGGAGAAATTATGGATTTAATCACGAGACTCTTGGCAGAGAGAGAAGGGAAAGTACATGGTGGTATTTATGACATCACACAGAAACGCTTTGCTTATAATTCTAATCGGATCGAAGGGAGTCGTCTGACAGAAGAACAGACTAGCTTAATTTATGAGACAAAGACGATCGCAAATATTGATGCTAAAGGAATCAAAATTGATGATCTGGTAGAAATGAATAATCATTTCAAGTGCTTTGATTATATCTTAGATACCGTTAACGAGCCACTGACAGAGAACTATATTAAAACACTGCATCGGATTCTAAAAAGTGGAACAAGTTCGGAGCATAACCCGATAGCTCCAGTTGGTCGTTATAAAGTTTTACAAAATGAGGTGGGAAAAATTGCGACAGCTTCTGTTGAACAGACTGAAGATGAGATGCTTTCTTTGCTGCTTGGTTATGACTTAAAAGAACAGAAAGATTTGAATTACTTAACAAGTTTTCATGCACAGTTTGAAAGAATCCATCCTTTCGCAGATGGCAATGGTCGAATAGGTCGGTTGCTTTTGTATAAACAGTGTTTGAAAGAAGGTCTTACACCCCTAATTGTAGATGATCTTAATAAGGCAACTTACTATTCAGCACTTGAAGCGTTTCAGGTTCAAGACAACAGACAGCCCTTGTTTGATTATTTCCGCTCGGAGCAGAAATTCTATGAAAACTATCTCAAAAACAAAGGATTTGAAGGGGCTATCAATGATGAGAAAGCTGGTGACTTTATAAAAAAGTCAGAGAAATTGGAGCAGTTTAAGCAAAAGGCAGAAGAAGAACCTCCTCAAAAAACCCATCTCAAAGAAGAGAAAGGTTTATAATTATAAATATAACTATAAACATAAACACAAATATAAAAGAATCTTCATTCTTTTTGTTGTGAAATATGCTATACTAGTTGTGAGGTGATAACCCTAACAACCACCTTGAGTCTGGTTTTATACCAGGCTTTTATTTACTCTGAAATAGAAAATTTGAACTCTTGGGCTAAAATAATTATAATTTCTTAGTATGATTATTTTAGTCCAGGAGTATTTTTAGTTTGGATACGAAGATTATTGATGAAAGAGATTTTGTGGAGAAATTTAAAGAGAAAAACTTAGAAGGCTTTCATAAATTTGTAAGTGATTATGATAAATTTATGTCTCCGATCATGCGTGCGAGGGGTTATAAATTTGTAAACTATGCTGAAAGAACAGTGACATTCACCTTTGGTCAAGTCACATTTTCTAGAAAACGCTGGTATAAAAAAGGGAGGTGTCGAATTCCAGTGGATGAGAAGTTGGGATTAGAAAAGCGAGCTGCTTACTCAAAAGAGTTGCTTTACCAAATTACGAGACTGGCTACGATGATGCCCTATCGGAAAGTAGTGGAAGTGATTGAGCTGATGTATCAAGTGTATATTACTAAAGATACTGTACTGAAGGCAATTCAACTTGCGGATGAGCTTTTAGCTGAAAAGGAAGATTATCGATTTTATCAGGAAGGCAAGATGAATAAAAAAATCGAGGTACCAGTCATTTATCTCGAAGGCGATGGTTTATGGATAAAAGTTACTGAACAAGAAAAAGAACGAAGGAACAAAGACATAGCGCATTTTGTGATTCACACAGGTTCAGAGCGACAAGGAAACAGAACCATTCTGAAAAATAAGGTTGAAATCGTATCTCAAAACAATCGAGTTGCTAGGGAGAAGGTTATTGATTATATTTATAACCATTATGAAATCAATCAAAACACTTTGCTGGTGACAAATTCGGATATGGGGCATGGCTATACACCTTATATTTTCCAAGAAATAGCGAAAGGATTGAAAATAAAGAAGCATGAGCATTTTTGGGATCGATTTCATTTGAATATGGAAATAAAAAAGTCAGTCTATTCTTATTCAAGTGAGCTTTATGATCGTTTTTTGGAAGCAATCAAAAACAACAGTAAAAAGATGCTTAGAAGTGCCATTGATACTCTAGAAGCATTAGTATTGAATACTCAGGACGAAAAGAAGTTTGAAAGTTTTATAAGTTTTAAGAAAAGGATCTTACTAAATTTTCAATACACTCAAAGTCCTAAACAAAGAAATCTAGAAATAGACAGCTTAGGGATTATGGAAAGTCAGCATCGTAAAATTAGTTATCGAATGAAAAATAGAGGAATGTATTGGTCCCTTGACCATGCGGATACCATGTCTCATATCATTTTGTTGTCTCATAACCAGATAAGAGAGCTATTTTTTGGTAATTGGAGAAAAGAGTATGAAAAATACCGCTCAGAGGGAATGAGCGGTGCTAAGGTAAAGGAAAAAATGAAACGGGTTCCACGTAGTCTAGGTCTGATGGTTGATGCTTCTTGGAAGGGCCATAGGCATAGAGAACGGGATCGATTTCTTAATAAAAAAGTAAGAAAATAATTAGAAAAAACGCTTAAAAACAGCTTAAATTCTTGACTTGTAAGAGGTATTAGTGTATAATATCCTTATAATTAAAAAAGAGGCACGCAGCAACGTACCTCTCATAAAGATAAACAATTAGGGCTTGTTTATCAGTAAGATTAATACTATCAGAAATTTTAGTAGATGTCAAGGCTGAACAAGTAAATTGTTTAGCCTTATTTTTATATTTCCTGTTTTTGATATATTTTTTTGAAACCTCAAAAATTCAGACACATACGAATGACATAAAATACTTGACACAGCTTTCTATGTATGGTATCATTATATAGATTTTGGACTTGAAGGGAGTGAAAAAAATGTCAAAAACAGTAGTACGTAAGAATGAATCTCTTGACGATGCTCTTCGTCGTTTCAAACGTGCGGTTACTAAAGCTGGTACTCTTCAAGAAACACGCAAACGTGAATTCTATGAAAAACCTTCTGTTAAACGCAAACGTAAATCAGAAGCAGCTCGTAAACGTAAAAAATTCTAATCAATAGAATGAGGAAGCAGCCGATTTGGCTGTTTTTTTTCTTTTGAATGGGAAGTATATAATAAAAACAGCACTGATTTTTTCAGTGCTGTTTGGATATTAGTTTTGTTTTTCAAGTAAGCTCTTGATTTCTTGCAGAACTTCAAGTTCTGTTGGTCCAGCTGGTGCTTCTTCAGCAGCTTCTTCGTTTTTCTTAGTAAGATTTTGTGCTTTTTCCGCAGCCTTAACGATGAAGAAGAGAACAGTACCGATTACTAAGAAGTTGATCACGGCGCTCAAGAAATTACCATAAGCAATTCCGTTCCATTTCAATTCAGCGATTTGCTTCAAGTTTGCAGCTTTCAAAATTGGGTTGAGGAAGAGGGGAGTGATTACATCAGTAATCAATGAGTTGACGATTGCTCCGAAAGCATTCGCAATGATAACCCCGACTGCCAAGTCAATCACGTTACCGCGTAGCAAAAATTCTTTAAGATCCTTTAACATTTTCTTTTCCTTTCAAAAAATAATTTAATATTTGAGATTATATTATAGCTTAAAGAAGCAATTATTTCAAGTTATTTGCCTATCAAATGTTTTACATTTGCGTCAAATTATTATAAAATATAGAGTGATATTCTGTGATGAATTGGAGGTATTGTCTATTGGATAAAGAAATGATTTCTGAAATAAAAAATAGTGTCAATATCGTCGATGTCATAGGAGAAACAGTAGCCTTGACCAAGGCTGGGAGAAACTTTTTGGGACTTTGTCCCTTTCATGGCGAAAAGACGCCCTCTTTCAACGTTGTAGAGGACAAACAGTTCTATCACTGTTTTGGCTGTGGCAAGTCGGGTGATGTTTTCAAGTTTATTGAGGACTACCGAGGCGTATCCTTTATGGATGCTGTTCAGATTGTCGCAGACAGAGCAGGCATTTCCTTAGGGATGGAGAGAGCTGGCGCAGATCGACCGAGACAGGCTCATCCGCATCAGGCGCTCTACGATATTCATACAGAGGCAGCGAAGTTCTACCATGCAGTTCTGATGACGACCAAGATAGGAGAAGAAGCGCGCGCTTATCTCTACAATCGTGGGCTGACAGATGAAGTCATTAAGCATTTTCAAATCGGCTTGGCTCCTAATGAAGGCAACTATCTTCATAAGAGTATGGCTGGTAAGTTTGATGAGTCCACTATCATGAACTCGGGTCTTTTTAATCTGGCAGAGAATAATCTAGTCTATGATGCTTTTCAGAACCGGATTATGTTTCCCTTGACCAATGACAAGGGTCAGGTTGTCGCCTTTTCTGGTCGGATCTGGCAAGATTCGGAGGCTGGTTCACAGACTGCCAAGTATAAGAATAGTCGCAGCACCCCTATTTTTAATAAAAGCTATGAGCTTTATCATCTGGATAAGGCCAAGCCGGTGATCAAGAAAAGCCATGAAGTCTATCTGATGGAAGGCTTTATGGACGTGATCGCGGCTTATCGGGCTGGAGTTGAAAATGCAGTCGCATCTATGGGAACAGCTCTGACGCCTGAGCATGTCCAGCATCTGCGTAAGTATTGCAAGAAAATAATTCTGACTTATGATGGAGATAGGGCTGGTCAGGCTGCGACAGCCAAAGCTTTAGAGGAGCTACGGGATATGTCGGTAGAGATTGTCTCCTTTCCTGACAATATGGATCCAGACGAATTTATTGCTAAAAATTCTGCCGAGGAATTGAAACAATTTCTGACTAAAACGCGAATTAGTGATGTAGAGTTCCTTTTGCGTTATCTCAAACCGGATAATATTGAAAATTTGCAGGCTCAGATTGAATTTGTGGAGCGAATGGCGCCAATTATTGCTCAGACGCAGTCTATTACAGCTCAGAATTCCTATATTTATATGTTGGCTGAGTTGCTGCCGGATTTTGATTATCAGCAGGTAGAGAATACGGTTAACAATAGTCGTTTGGCTGAGCGAAGTAGTCGAAGCGGACTGCAGTCAGAATCTCTAAGAAGACCTGTACTGGTAGATCTTCCACTGTCTAAACAGCTATCACGGTTGATAAAGGCAGAAATCCATATCCTTTATCGTATGGTACACAATCCGCTGGTTTTAAATAACTATCGGCTTCGCACAGATTTTGCCTTTGATACGGCGGAACTGCAGGAGTTATACGAGCTTTTACTGGCCAATGGTGAAGTGACTTCGCAGGATTTATCTAGCTTACCGGAAAGGGTCCAGCAACTTTGGTATCGGATGTTGGAGGAAGATTTGCCAGAGGAGATGGAAGACGGAGAGTTAGCAGAAGTCGAGCTGACCAGAGAACGCGAATTGCTTCGTAAGAATAATCAGCTGATTAGCAAAAAGGTTCGAGAAGCTTTGCATACTGGAGATGAGAATGCCGCTATATTAGAGGTGGAGCGCTTAATCGCACAAAAAAGAAGAATGGAGTAGGTATGGCTACAAAACAAAAAGAAGTAACAACATTAGACGTTCAAATTGCAGAATTCATCCGCAATCATAAGCAGACAGGTGTAGCGACAGACGATGAAATCAATGACCAACTGGTCATTCCTTTCACTTTGGACGCTGATGGGATTGAGGATTTGTTGCAACGCATTCAGGATGCAGGCATTTCTATCACGGATAAGGAAGGAAATCCCAGCGCGCGTGTCTTGAATACTGAAGAGGAAGAAGTAGAACTGACCGATGAGGAGCTCTTAGGCAGCAATTCAGCCAAGGTCAATGACCCAGTCCGCATGTATCTGA